>ERZ1370068.6063-contig-5060_pt1 | contig 52649 bp, 58 predicted proteins | sample MGYA00561227_ERZ1370068 | MGnify/ENA primary metagenome ERZ1370068 (study PRJEB38410, sample SAMEA6850437) | metagenome | study: Metagenomic assessment of the ecological functions of the soil: analysis of the soil microbiota associated with the... | reverse complement strand
CGCTACGTATTGCTGCTGACGAAGCAGCCAGCTTTGCCAGTGATGCAGTCGGCGAGAAGATCGTCGTTGAAGGGCTGAAGCGAGGCGAAGGGCCTCCCTATCCGCTCGCGCCTGCGCATCGCACTCCGTCAGAGCGACCGACTGCGCGCGTCGGATATCTCCCGCGTTGGCAACGCTTGCGTTACGCTTTCAGCAAATCAGCGTTCGGTGTGCCTCTCATCGGCATCTTCCGCTACAACGACCGCGTGAAGACCGAAGCCGCTCGGATGCGATGCGTGTTCGCAGCAGCTCGCCCGCAGTGACGCCCTTGTTCTGACGCAGCATCCAGACGCTACTCCTCGCCAGCAAACACTGTTGATTTTTGGAAAGTGATGGGACGGAGACCGCCGAGTCGGTCACCGCGACCCGGCGGAAACGCTGGAAAGTGGCTGGGTAGAGAAGGCTCCGCTGGGGGGGCGCGTCAAGACGGGACGACATGCGTCGCCATGTGGCGTGATCAATACCCGCCGTCTGTTGGGTCCCCGCCCGTCCGCCGCCGTTCTGGACCCGCTCCGGCGCGCCGCCTACGCCAGAATCTGATTCGGGATTGATCCTCACCACCTCCGTGTCCCGACCGCGGCCGCCCTGCCATTGCGCGTGGTGGCAACATGCCGTGGAGACGCAAAGCTGGGTCCACACGTCTTTGATTACGGCCGCTCTCGCTATCAGCACCGCGCTCGCGTGCGGGGACGCCACATTCTCGCTCCCTGGTTCCTGCGCCCGCGGGCCGGAACGCCAAAAAGAAGCATGTCGATGTCGAGAGCGCAGAATCTGCCATTGCGTGGCTCTTCTCGGACCTCCTAAACGTGATCGTGCCCAGGCGTTTCAGACACTTCCGAACATCCGCCGTCACCGCCACACACTGGTAGACGCCTACCATCGTCACGCCGGACAACGTGCTCGACCAGTGGAACCCGCAGGTCACCGATCCGCAGCGAGTCTCTCCCTCCGAGTCGGTTGTGGGCCAGCCCACAATACTTCAAAAGTGCCCAAGAGTCCGAGCCTAAGTGAGCTGACCGCCCTATCTCGACTACGGCGGTGGCTATGGGGGTGCTCCGAACGTGGTCGCAGCCCGTCTACGTCAACGGGCGTTTGGCTGCCACTGTCAACCTGACTACAAATCTCCGTTCTGACCAACGTGGTGACTAATGCCCGCGCGGGCAGTCCCTTTGTGCAGGTCGAACCCATCGAAATCCAGATCCATGGCGACGTGGCTACAGGGAACTACGCACCGGCTGACGCGAACATCGAGGCGCAGACGATCGCCGCTGGAACGCGGTTGAGCGGGGCCATCGGGGACAGATTGCTCGTTCGCGTGGTGTTCAGAGTCTCGCTGAGACAAAGCCGCCCGAGCGTAGCCGGCGGTGAACGCTTCTTTGTCCCGCTCGCAACCCGCGCGCCTAGCGGCGGGCAAGGCGAGGCCACAGGTTTGCTGGTTACCATCCGCGAACCTGGGCCGCCGCCGCTGACGGCGCCTGGCCATGGTGGCCTCCCCGGCGCTGGTGCTGGGCTAATACGCCTCCGGGCCATGCGAATCGCTCGCTGCGCTTCAGAAGAGAGGGCGTACAGCAGTCCCTCCTTCGAGGACTCCAAGTGGGGATTCTCGGCCGCCGACCAAGACGACCGCATTGAGAGCGCCAATGACCGTGCAGAGAAAATGCTCGGCGCCCCCTGCCGAGAACCACCGACCGGCACTGCAGCGTATCCCACCACCACGAGCGACCGCTATTCTCGAAGGCAGCAACATAATCATCGCAAGTGGATGCCTCGGACTGCCTGACTGTGTCGCCCTACTACCCAACGATCAGCGGATCAGCGCGAGTGGAGTCCCTCGGTACTTCGCGCGGATGGCTGGGGCCGGAACAAAGCGACACGGATTCGTGCCCCGGCCTCACCGTTGTTGCCGTCCCATGGTACTGGCGTTCCGGGAGCGCAAGACTTTCGCAGTCGTGCAACCGCCGTAGGAGCGATGACGACGTGCGCAGTGCCACCGACAAGCTGAAGGAGTACATTGAGGGTGGCACGCCAGCACCATCATTGTCGCATATTGTCATCGCGCTCTTTGGTCAACCTGGCGCTGACCTGGTCTGCCAGGTGCTGCAACTCGCCGTGCAGCATTCAGTGGTGCTGTGCGGCGGCATGCCAATACGACGCACGAGTCCACAATCTCGAAGATGTACCGCTGACTGCCCACCCACCAGCGCTATCAGAACCGTACCGAAGGACGCTTCTTTTGATGAGCAGTATCCGCGTTGGAAACCACGCTGAGCAATCAGATGCGGGTGGTTGCTTTTAACTGATGGCCGCTAGTTCGTTGTTCGCGACGATGAACTGCGAGCCTTTAGCTCCCCGGGTCGTATTGTGCTGCATGGATGGTGCTGGCGAAGGTATGGTCACGGCCACACTGAGGCCGGATCCGGTGACAAGGCAAGCGGACGCGCCCCGGTACCGCCGCTTGAAACACTTAGCATTGCAGTGACAGATGACGTCGACCTTGATCGTCAAGGGTCGGGCATTCGTCTGGAGTCGCCATGGCGCGGCACGCGACGCTGGCCGCCATTAGCTTGTACATCCTGGTGGCCTTGCGTCCGTCCGCAACGGTGCCGCAGGTGAACCCTGGATCACTGATGGTAGCCATCTTCATGCTCTTGGTGCTGTTCTGCCTAAGTGCAGTAATCGCTCGTCGCCCCCATCCGGTCAGCGCAGTGGATGCGATCCTGGCGCCAAGGCCAGCAAAGGCCGCGAAGGACGCAGAAACGCGCTGCAGGGCTGCATGACAAATCACTGCGGGCCGGGTTGCGATGTGGTGAACGACCAGCTCAACCCATCACGACCTGGCGGATTTATCCTGTCCAGATGCCACTGGGCATTCTCCTCGCCCTCCCGACTACACCACGGCTGATGCAGCGGCACCAAATCTTTAACCTGCCGAATGCCTCGCGACGCTGATTGGTGGGTTTGGATGGGAGCGCGCCACCAAGATCATTGACTCCAAAGATTTGGGCACCGGGATGGTCAACGACGCCTTTATCGCGCTTTCGCCGCCACATCACCCGCATCGGCCCACACTGCTGGAGGGATTGCCGCGTGCCGATTGGCCGTTCGTGAGCGACCCCGGGGTGCGGGCGGCTCGAGTGATCTCGATCGAAGCGACTATCCCGAGTACGAGATCGTCCACTATCGGCGTGCTGACGGCAATGATGGCTGAGCGGCCATCCAACTCTCCGAGCAGCCGCGTTGCTGTGGATGCAGCAAGAGCACTTTGGTTGCTGCGCTGCCTACTATGGCGCGCACACGCTTGGTCATCCTTCAGGTGCCACCCTGATAAGATGTCGCGGAGCGCATGCAACAGGAATCGCCGAGGCAGGTGATCGGCGCGGCGCCGTGGCGGTGGCGGCGACGCTGGAGCATCCGATCAGCGCGTACTCACGAATGTGTACGCCGCCATCATTCACAACACGGATCTGAATACGCTGACCAAGCCAGACGAATCGCTCATCGGCGCTACCCCAACACCCGCTATTACCTTGCACTATGGTGTGGGCGGACCAGCACTATTGCGATTGATGCATGGCTGGCCTCGCTGCAGCGCAAGGCAAAGAGGCAACGAATCACTTCCAAAGCACGATCGCCCGCGAAACGCAGATCGATGTCGCGATCGCGCGCACGCCAGGTATCTCCATCCCATCCGCGGCAACCGCCTTGAAATCGCCTACCAGCGCCAGCGCACCAGGCGCGTTGGCGCGCGCCAACGTGAGTGTGACCCTCCGCGGAGCTCCAACAGAAGCTCAATTGGGCACGAGAGAGTGGTGGCGTGGAACCGCTCTCCCGAATAGCGGAGACGGTTCCTGGAACTGGCAAAGCTCTGTTCAGGTCAGCCAGATCCTTGGGAGAGATTGAATCAATGGTCGAACGGCAAGCCCGTCGTGTTCTGAACGCCACCTCGGGCAGGCACCGCCGGGAAACTCCTGCCACCCACTGAAGCCCTAATGGTGGGCGAACCCTATGACCTGCTCGTGGACATTGGCCCTCGCTGGAACCAGGCCTTGTCGATTGTGAGCGGCATAGCGCAGTTTCAGATCAGGCCTTGCCACCAGGACGTTCGGGCCATCAGATCACGGTCCTCCTGATCAGCGACGATTTCACCCCCTCGGCTCGTCAAGGGCGCATTATGGCTGCCCCGGCACGGGCGCTCGCATCCATGGTCGGACGATGGTCCATCCGAGAGAGCAGGCCGATCCCTTGCGCGTCACGGTGCGGGCGGAGGCAGCAGGCCGGCAGGCGGGGAAGCACGGGCACGGTTGTTCCTCTACTACGAAAACACCTTCTCCAATCAGCCCCTGGTCTCCGCGCTCGGTCGTTCGCTCGAGTCCCGTCCATACGCGCTGCTGCAGACAGGCGTCCGAAGGGACCCCCGGAGCGACGCAACGAAGTGGCCGTCGATTGCAGAGCGACTGGCACCTTCACCGGAATCGAAGAGCTGTTTGCTGAGCGGGCGGTTCGCTGGGTCTCAGGACCCAAAGGCAACACTATCCGGTCACAGTGAACATCACCCTCAACCATGACGGTCGCGGGTCCCACCGAATCATCGTGCAAGGAGACACGACGCTCCCGCTGGCCTTTACCGCCTATGACCCGGCAGCTGCCACCCGGGCCTTACATGATGCCCGTCAGACTCGTGTCAGCGGATTGCTTCGGGCAGCGGGATGCACTCCTGGGAGCTCGTCAAGGACGCGCAGGGCAACCTTGAGCCCCGGTTTGGAGTCGAGGAACAATGCCCGGCCCTGGTCGCAGTTCTGCTGCCGGCCCTCGCCCTCTTGGCAGAAGCCGGTCAGACGCTCTACCACACGTAAAGGCTCTAGCGGCTTGATGCCAGAAGGCTTTCGGACATGCATCACGCTGCAAAGCGTGGAATCTCAGGGATTACGGGCAGCTGTTGCGAAGCCCTCGCGCGTCATCCAGTCGGCGCGGATTTGAATCGACGCCGCTGCGGTACGCTTTCCCCGGTCAATTGTGTGCCACGACGTTCCGCCTCCAGGTATTCGCAGTCGATGGCAGCTCCGGTGGCGGTGATCACGGAAGAGTGGTCGAAAGAGGAGTCTGCGCACGGCACCCGTGACGACCACGGTGCCCTGCACGCAGGCTGAATCCCTGGCATCAGGAAGACATTCTCTTTCGCCCCTACGGGTTCTGGGGCTTACGCGGCGCGTCATCGAACAAGCCACGCTCGTTCCCGTGCGAGTCTCGGACGATGTTTGCAGGCGCCGCGCAGGTCCCGTCAAGCACATTCCGGCTTCCGCCAATACATCAACTCCAGCCGTAGGATGGACGCGACCGCAAGCTGAATCTGGCGCGGTTGGATGCTCCGCTGCCGGTCGGCTGGATCAAGCTTCCCGGGATGCGCCTGGCTCAGCCACCGCCAAACCCCTGCCCAGGACATTGATGAGCCTCCGCCAGGTGCTCGCTGAGGTCGCCCAACCTCGTCGTACTTCATCTGTCACTGCGAGAATGACCTTGCCCGCAAAGAGCCTTTTCTCTCCGTAGGCCCTACCCGGACGGGAGACGCCGTTCGGAAAGTCTACGTCAACACCGTCATGCGAGTGGGCTGCCAGGGTCTGCCAGCGTGGCGACAGGCCACGCCGTTGATCTTCATTAATGGCTGCCAGCACACAGGCGATCTTGAGCCGGGCGAACTCCTCACTCTCGCCGGGGCGCTACTGAGTTGCGGGAGCAGCAGCGGGGTGATCGGCACAGGAGTCAGTGGCCGCTCTCGCGGCTCGCGACCGAAGTGGCCGAGAGGTTGTGCGAAAGACTGGCGCGGGATATCCCCATGGACAGGCCGTGCAAGAGGTGGCAAGCTGGGATCGTTGGTGAACAAAGGCAACCTCCTGGGCCTGTGTTACGACTGCCTATGCCCTGGCCGACCTGCAATTTCAACACGGAGCGGTGGCATGAACCACGCGGGCGGTTGCCGAGGATGCGAGAGGAGGCGAGACACGCTCGAACTTTGGGTGCAACGGCGTTTGGCGTAGTGGTGGGCTGGATTACCTACCGAACACTCCGCGGACCAAGGCTCTCCGGCCTCGGTGACCTGGTCACCGTCATCGGGGCAGATCGGCGGGGCCGCAGTGACTAGCCTGTTCCCGGCCGGGAGCGAAGCATTTGGCTGCTACGGTATAGGGCTGGCGGCAGGGTTCTTCTTCTATCTGCTCGTCTCTCTTCTCATCGCCAGGCGAACCGCAAACTGGAGCGCCGTGGAGGAGTGGCTTGGTGAGCCGATGTCCCACAGGTCGGGGGCAGCGCTGCCCGGGGCAAGGCTCCGGCTTTGGATCGCCCGACGATTCCAAATGACTGAAATACAGGTTATGGCCGGGAGCGTTAGCTCATGATTAACGAATATGCCTATGAGACGACGACTCCTGGAATGATCCCTGCTGGTGCTGCTCGCACCCTGCGCAGGCCCTCGGCTGGTTCCTGATGGGCATTCTGCGGATGGTGGTGGCGCGGATAGAGCGCGTTTTCTCCTCGGTGGCTTGACCTTGGCCCTGAGCCTGCCGAGTCCTCTGCGGCGCAGCTTTCCCAAGGAGCGGCCACGCACGACGTGCAGATGGCGCTGTCTCGGGTCCTCGCCGTTTTAGGGACCGTGCTCCTGGGGCAGGTGCAACGCGACCGTGGCTGAAGCGTGTTCGACACGTGCTCCGTCGCCGTGGCTGGTCGTTCCGAGCTGCCGCGGACTTGCTGAAGGGCCGCAAGAGTGCATCGCAGGTAATTCCGCAGAAGCTCGCCGCTCCTTTGGTGCCTTCGGGCCATCGGGGGTTGGCGCCTCCCGGCCTTGAACACTCGTATGGCTTGAGGCTGCGAAGGAGGATCACGACATGCGACGGCGTCTCATCACCAGCGTATGTGCGCTTTTCGTCGCGAGTTCGGTGCAGGCAACGACATGGTACATCCGGACCGACGGCGGACTGCCAGCCAGTGCACGGGAACTGCCGACGCCGCGTACCCAGGAAGCGGCTCCAATCAGCCGCGTGTCCCTGAACCACCCAGAATTGGGTGTTTCCACCTCGCAACGAGAACACGAGCCGCGCCGCAGCCAGTGGCGATACCGTGGTGATCGAGCCAGGTTCGTACCGGATCGGCTGTCAGAACGCGGCGACGTGCCGCGACGTGACGGTCAACCTCGGCACGAACGGCGGAGCGTTTTGCGATCCGGCGTGGCCCTATGACTGTTTCATGGGAACGATCCCAAGCGGCGTTACAGGTACTTCGGATGTTCGGCGGGTGGTTGTCCATCCCCGGAATGCGTCCCGAGCTCTGGGGCGCCGGTGGCGTCCGGCAGATTCTCGATGCCTACGGCACGACCGAACGTCACGCTCAAGGATCTGATCCTCACCGATCACGCCGCACTCCGAAATGGTCACCCGTCACTGGCGGCTATCCCGCGACCGCGAGCATGCTCCGCGGCCAGGACGGCGTGATCGCGACGAGGTCGCGCGGCCTGAGGCTCACGAATGTCTACATCCACGGCTGTGGCGCGACGGAATCCGAGCTGGAAGCGTCGCTAACCCTCCGCCTTGACGCGGCAGACGCGCGTCGACTTCCAACGCGAGTTCAGGCATTAACTTCGATACCTGTGACAACAACGGTACGTGCGGCGTCGTATCTGGGGATTCAGTGACCTTCGAAGGAGCCGATGTTTCACACATAGTGTCCGTAAGCTGGAACGGCTGCATCAGGATCCAGGCAACCTCGGAATCCAGTTTCCGGAGGCTGCTACAACGATGGAAACGGTGGGTACGGCGATGGCGTGGGGACGTCGGCCACGAGCGGCATCTGGACGCTGCGGTACACGCGGTTTGAGCACAACACCTCGGATGGTCTCGATCTTCTCTACGGCACGGAGCCTGGCTGTTCCATCGCGATCAGCAATTCGTACCTCGGCGGAAACGCGGGTAACCAGCTCAAAACCTGTGGGACCGTCCTCGTCCGGAACAGCCTGGTTGGAAGGAGACTGCGATTTCTTCGAGGGGAAGACGTTCACGCTGACACCGTTCTCCAACTGCCGGGCAGGCGGGGATGCCGTTGCGACGGTGTTTGCTGGAGGAAACACGGCTCGCTTCTATGGAAACACGATCGCCAATATCCGTGGGAACGACGCCTTCCTCATTGGCCCGAGGAAATCAAGCGGCCTGCACCGCAGGCAACACGCTCGATGTCCGAAATGCCGTGATTGTCTCGCCAGGCCGCTGGTCTGGCCTCGGCGGAGGCTCACCGGGCTTCCTCTACCGAAATCCCGGTTGCGATGCCGCCATCGTCGGCCAGGGCATCCAGCGTCGTCCACGGCTTCTCAGCTGCCCGCCGGGCACCGGCATCGTCTGCTGCCGACCCGCAGCTGGTCCAACCCATCCTGGACAGTCGCGCCAACTTTTACCTTTCGGAGACTAGCCCAGCCCGCGACCTTGGTGACGAGACTGCCGTGCTCCGAGCGCACGAGTGATTTCAACGCGTTTGATCGCGGTCACCTCGTGGGACGCCGCCGAGGCCTGCCGAGTTTGGCAGTCCCAAGGTCGCGGTCACAAGGCCGGTTCTGGACAATGGTCCCGCGATCGACCTCGGCGGAAATGTCCCCAATCCCTTTCAGCGTAGGACGGAGATTGGATTCGTCACGCGCTCCTCAGGGTTCGTCAGCGTGGACATTCTCGACCTCTCGGGCCGGCGCGTTCGAACCCTCGCACACGGACAATTGAGTGCCGACCGGTACTTGGTCTCCTGGGATGCTGTCAGTGACACGGAAGGCCTGTTCTCGTCGGGTCTGTACTGGGTCCGGGTCACACTTGGCGCGACGGTCCGGCATGCGGCGGCTCTTGCTTGTCAGATGATGAGACCGACGTGCTGAACATGGCAGCTCAGGATCTCAGCGAACGTTTGACGGAGACGTTCTATGCCTGGGAGCGACGTGGACGCGGCTGGTTCCTGTGGGACGAGCCGGTCGAGCTCGAACCGCCATTCCGTCCTTTCCTCCCTTGCTGCCGATAGAGAGCGCCGGGCACTTCGACGATGGGCGCCGGCCTACCGTGCTGAGCAAGCTGACCGACTACTTAGTCGGCAACGCCACAGACTCTGGCGAAAGCGACTTCGAAGTAGCGGATGAGCCGCTGCCGGAGGCGTGGTACGGCCATAGCGAGATCTGCGAGCTCCAAGTTGCCGTCCCGCTCCGACCTTGAGGTGGCGCGGGAGTCCGCCGAACACCTTCTCCTCGCCCTTCCGAGGAGCGCTGGTCCCGTCGCGTTCGAGCTGGTCGGAGGCGATGGGCTAGTGCGTACCGTCTTCGCCTGTGGCAGGGCGATCAGTCCAGCATCTCGCAAACCATTAAGGCGTACTTCCCCGACGTGCTGGTGGCGAGTGCCCCAATGGGTCTGGCCGATGCGTGGGCAGCAGGTGGGCCAGGGAGCGCGGTGGTGGCCGATATCGGTCTGGCCCATGAATTCATGGTGCCGCTCCGCCTGGTTCGTCGCTTCGATGTGGATCCCCTGGCCACCATCGTCGCCACGCTCGCTGATTTGCGAGAAGGCGAGTATGGCATCTTCCAGGTGCTGTTTCGAGCGAACCCGGCACCCGTGGGCGCGTGAGGCACTGCACGCGGTCCTGGATGACCGGGGATCCCCCTTTTTCATCGACGCCCCGGAGATTTCCGCGCTGGCGAAGGCGAAGATAGCCAGGCCGCTATTCAGTGCCCTGGTACGCATCGGTGTCCGAACGGCTGCCCGCGAGCGCTCACTTGCCATTGCCCGGCGCCTCATTGCCGCGTTGAGCGTTCTGGCTGATCCCAGCGCGAACGAATTGATGCCGTTGCTGGACGGCAACGGTTTACCGCCTCGTCGACCACGAGACGGACCTAGTGTTGCGCCGGACGAGACGCAGCGGCATGATCCTGAGCGTTGAGGAGCTGGTCGCGCTGGTGCATCTGCCGAGCAGTTCGGTGCGGGAGCCGCGGCTGTTACGGCATGGAAGAAAGACCAGGGCCGCCGCGCCAGTGCTCAACCAAGCAGGTGTCTCCCTAGGGCAGAACATCCATGACGGTAAGTCCGTAGAGGTGCAGCTCGCCCGATCAGCGCGCGCGGCACATGTACGTCATCGGCGCGTCGGGCACGGGGAAGTCCACGCTGCTACTCAATCTCATCCGACAGGACCTGCAAGACGGCGAGGGTTGTGCCGTCTTAGACCCGCACGGGGATCTCGTTGACCGCATCCTCGAGTTCATCCCAGATCATCGGCTCGACGACGTGATCCTGATCGATCCCGGCGACGCCGAGTTCCCGATCGGGTTCAACATCCTCTCCGCCTCCTCGGAACTCGAGCAGACGCTGCTCGCCTCAGATCTGGTCGGCACCTTCCGACGGCTGTCGATGAGTTGGGGCGATCAGATGACCTCGGTTTCCGGGAACGCCATCTTGGCCTTCTTGGAGAACGAGCGCACAGGCACATTGGTGGACCTTCGCCGGTTCTTGGTTGAACCAGCCTTTCGGAAGGAAATCCTCAAGACGGTCCGGCGACCCGGAGGTGGCCTACTTCTGGGAGCGCGAGTTCACGCTGCTTCGTGGCAAGCCACATGCACCCATTCTCACTCGCCTCGACACGTTCCTGCGTCCGAAACCCATCCGCTACATGGTGGCGCAGAACAACAGCCGGCTGGACCTGCGCAAAGCGATGGACGAGGGGAGAATCATTCTCTGTCGCCTGTCGCATGGCGCCATCGGTGAGGAGAATGCCTATCTCCTGGGAACACTGCTTGTCTCCAAGCTCCATCAGGTCGCCATGAGCCGGCAGGATGTTTCAGAAGAGAAGCGCCGGCCGTTCTGCCTCTACATCGACGAGTTCCACCACTTCGTGACCGAGTCCATGGCCGCCATTCTCTCCGGAGCGCGGAAGTACCGGCTGGGATTGGTCCTGGCTCATCAGGATCTGCGACAGCTGCAGAGCCGGAGCACGGAGGTTCTGTCTTCAGTCCTCGCCAATCCGTGCACACGGGTGTGCTTCCGGGTTGGGGATGAGGATGCCCGACTGCTCGCCAAGGGATTCTCCAACTTCAACGCTGAAGACTTGCAGAACCTGGGCGTGGGCGAGGCACTCTGTCGCATTGAACGATCAGACGGCGACTTCAATCTCCGAACACCCTCTCTTCCTGTTGCTGACCCGATAGCGGCGCTTCATCGCAGAGAGCATGTCATGGCCAGAACGCGGGATCTTTACGGTACGCCTCGATCACAAATCGAAGCGATGCTCTGGCCCGAACCGAAGGGAGTAGATGGAACAGGAGCGGTAGCGGGTGTCGAAGAACCGTCGCGTCCGTCCATTTCCGGACGACGCGCCCCGGAGGTCAGCCTTCTTCACACTACTCCGGAGCCGAAACCTGTCGATCTTCGGACAGAAACGCCCATGGCTGGACGGGGCGGTCCGCAGCACCGGTACATCCAGGAGCTGATCCGCCGATGGGCGGAAGCCCACGAGTGGGGGCTTCGGTCGAAGAGCGAGTTCTCGACGGTTTAGGGAACGTCGATGTGGCTCTTCGGAAGAACGGCTGCTCCGTGGCGTGCGAGATCGTGGTCAGCTCGCCGGTCGACAAGGAGGTCCAGAACCTTCAGAAATGCTTGGCAGCTGGCTTCTCTTTCGTGGCCGAAGTCTCCACCGAGAAGCGCCGACTCGGGGCAGTTCGTGCCCTCGCGAAGAAGCAACTTTCCGAAGAGGATTTCGCGCGCACCGCCTTCGTCAGTCCCGAAGAGCTCTTCGAACTGCTGCCCAGCCTTGAGAGTCCCGTGACCGAGAGAGAAAATACCGTCCGAGGCTACCGCGTCCGCGTTCGGCTCAAGCCCGGTGAACAGGTCGCGCAGGAGGAACGGCGCGGCGCCGTCTCGGCCGTGATCGCGAAGGCCATTCGCCGAATCAAAGCGACCAAGAAGTAGGAGGTGCCCAGGTGCGACGGATGGTCGTTGGCTTCATCGTCGTAGTTCTGGTCTTTGGCGCCGTTGTAGTTGGCAGCTCGGCCAAGCGCGACCTGCTTGATGTAGGAACGTTCATCGTTCTCGCTCTTACTCTCGTGGCGCTTACCATCTATGCCTATGACACAAATTCAATGGCACGTGTCGCGCGTGCCAGATGGGCACGAGAAGGCGTACTTGCCACCACGTACGAGATGGAGGAGACGGGACTGCGAGGCCAGACCGCCACGACCGTATTTCGAATCCGCAATACGTCGCAGCTTTTGGTTCGTGCTCGGGTCAGAGTGCAACCTCCGCGTTTATGGTGACGCGGTCGCGGCCCACGACGCCTACGATGGTCGTGAGACGTGGCTCGTCTTTCCACAGCAGATGAGCCAGGGCTGGTTCAACATCGAAGAGATAACACAGAAGAAGGGAAAGACGATCGCTACAATGGTTGCCGAGAGATCCACGGCGAATGCGGACAGCCAGCTCACGATGGACCTCGAGCTTGAGTTCAGAGATGAACTTGGCGCACGTCGTAAGTTGCCAACACGGCGTCATTACTTCGACTTTGATGCATGGCGCTGGGTACCTATTCTGACTGTCTCCGAGCAATGGGATTAGAGGTCACAGCCCCCGCAGGAAGAACTCATGAGGAAGTCACAGCTTGCGAACGGCGATGAGCCGCTGAAGCCCGTCGGCATCTGGATTCGGGTCTCGACAGAAGATCAGGCCAAAGGCGAGAGCCCAGAACACCATGAGAAGCGCGCTCGCGCCTACGCAGAGAGCAAGGGCTGGCAGGTGCGCGAGGTCTACCACCTCGAAGGCGTGAGCGGGAAGGCCGTCCTCGAGCACGCCGAAACCAAGCACATGCTCAAGCACATCGCGGCCGGTCGGATTACGGGCCTCATCTTCTCAAGCTGGCTCGCCTCGCCCGAAATACGCGCGAGCTACTCGATTTCGCGGACCTCTTCCGGGAGCACGGGGCGGATTTGATCTCGCTCCAGGAGTCGATCGACACCAGCACCCCGGCTGGCCGGCTCTTCTACACCATGATTGCCGCCATGGCCCAGTGGGAGCGTGAGGAGATCGCCGAGCGGGTGGCGGCCTTCCGTGCCGATCCGAGCGATGCTCGGTAAGCCGACGGGTGGCGCGGCACCCTACGGCTATCAATGGAAGAACCGCCAACTGGTCGTCGATCCCCAGGAAGCACCGGTTCGACGGCTCATCTATGAGCTCTTCGCGGAACAGAGGCGGAAAAAGGGCGTAGCCCGAGTGCTCAACGAACGGGGCTACCGCACCCGCAGCGGCTCACGCTTCACCGACACGACCATCGATCGGCTCATTCGCGATCCGCTGGCCAAGGGCCAACGCCGCGCCAACTACACCCGCTCCCGGGGCGAGAAGAAGCATTGGGACCTCAAGCCCGAGAGTGAGTGGGTGTACTCCTCCGTCGAGCCGGTGGTCACGGAGGAGCTGTGGGAGCGCTGTAACGCCATCCTCAATGACGGCCGCGAGAAGGTCCGCCGCCGCGGTCGGCCGCCCAAGCACCTCTTTGCCGGTCTGGTGCGCTGCACTGCGGGCCACGCCATGTACGCCTTCACCTCGTGGGGTAAGTACGTCTGTCGCCGCTGCCACGTCCGGATCGCGACGGGAGACCTCGAGGCAGTCTTCCAAGAGCAGCTCAAGGGTTTCTTCCTCGATCCGGAGCAGCTGGCCAGGTACCTCGCGCAATCCGATGAGGTGCTGAAAGGCAGGGACGAGGCCATTGCCACCCTCCGAGGCGAGGAAACCCGAGTGCGTTCAGAAATGGACCGGGTCTACCGCGCCTACGTCTCGGACCAACTCTCCGTCGAAGGCTTTGGTCGGCAGTACGGTCCATTGGAGGTGCGGCTCAAGCAACTCGAAGAGGAGCTGCCACGACTCCAAGGAGAGGCGGATTTCATGCGGATCCAGATCCTCTCCCGCGACGACGTCTTCGCCGGCGGCAAGGATCTGGCCGCCCGGTGGGGCGATCTCGATCCGACCGAGAAGCGACAGATTGTGGAGTCCCTCGTCGAGGGTATCTCCGTGGGAAAGGACGAGATCGCCTTCGATCTCGGCTGCTTTCCCTCTGCAGCCGAAATAGCCGGAAAAAGGCAACGGCTGAACACGGATTCATCGCCGCGATCAGGATCGCGCGCGACGGAAAGCGCGCGCTCCTCGAGGCGCGCGAGATCCACACCGAGCCGTTCTCGAGCGGCTCGCGCAGCGCGTCGGTCATGCTGCGGGCGTACTGCGAGAACTCGTCGAGGAACAGGACGCCGTGGTGGGCGAGCGAGATCTCGCCGGGCCGCGGCGGGCTGCCGCCGCCGATCAGCGCGGGACGCGACAACGACGAGTGCGGCGCGCGGTAGGGACGGCGGTGCATGAGCCCGCGACCCGGCGGCCTCAGGCCCGCGGCCGAGTGGAGCCGCGTGACCACCAGCGCCTCCTCGGGCTCGAGCGGCGGCAGGATGCCGGGCATACGCTTCGCGAGCATCGACTTTCCCGAGCCGGGAGGGCCGACCAGCAGGAGATGGTGTCCGCCCGCGGCCGCGATCTCGAGCGCGCGGCGCGCCATCGCCTGGCCGCGCACGTCCGCGAGATCGGGATCGCGCTCGTCGGCGACGTCGGTGCCGGCGGGCGATTGCCGTGGCAGCTCGCCGCCGCGCAGCCACTCGACCGCGTCGGCGAGATGCGCGACCGGGTGCACGACGAGATCCTGGACCAGCGCGGCCTCGGGTGCGGCCGGTGCGGCGCACAGCAGTGTCGTCGCGCCGGATCGCCACGCCGCCTCCGCGAGGCTCAGCGTGCCGCGCACGCCGCGCAGCGAGCCATCGAGCGCCAGCTCGCCGACCACGGCGGAGCGCTCGAGACGCTCGGGCGGCGACTGGCCGGTGGCGCACAGCACGCCGAGCGCGACGGCAAGATCCGCCGACGCGCCCTCCTTGCGGCGATCGGCCGGCGCCAGGTTCACGGTGACGCGGCGGTCGGGGAGCTTGAAGCCCGAGTTGCGCAGCGCCGGCCGCACGCGGTCGCGCGCCTCGCGGCCGGTCGGGTCGGGCAGCCCGACCAGCACGAAGCCCGGCAGGCCCTGGCCGACGTCGATCTGGCAGTCGACCGGAAACGCCTCGATTCCCCACAACGCGGCGGTCGCGATGCGGCTCAGCATCGTTCACCCATCGCGGGGGCGGGTGAGCGCGACGGGCGGGAATGAAGAAAGCCCCTGCGCAGGCGGGAGCCGACCGCCGAAAGCTAAAGCGCGCCATGGACAAGCGTCAAGCGCCGCGAGCGAAGAATTTTCGAGGCGGCGCGCGTCCGGTACGGGCGTAGAATTCTTTCCGGGTCGAGCACGCCGGCCGTGCGGGTGGCTCACCCGAATCGTATGGAAGGAGGGCGACCATGACGAAACGGATCCTCATCACGGCGCTCGCGGTGATCTCGATCACCGCCGCGATCCCGGCGCGCGCCGCGAGCACGACGTACGAGCTTCAAGATCGCAGCAGCTTCGACACCGGATGCTTCAACGGACCCTGCGACTGCGCGATCGCTCCGCACCCGATGAAGGGCAGCTTCGAGCTGGTCTTCGCCGGCTATGACGGTCTCTACGACCACTACGACGTCCGCGACGTCCGCTGGCTCGTACGCTACGGCGACCAGGAACTCGATCTGCGCGGCTCGGGGAAGTATCGCGTCGGCGGCGAGTTCGCGATCGTGCAGCAGCTGACGCTCGACCTCCTCGATCGACGGCGGGCCGTCGCTCGCGTTCGACAGCGGTCTCGTGCCCGGCGGCGGGAAGTTCCCGGTGATCGACATCAAGAACGTCTCGCTCCACGGGATGGTGCAGTGCACCGACACGGTGCTTCAGATTCTCGCCGCTCCCGCCACCGCCGGGACCGGAGGCTCGCCCGTGACGTTCGGCTCGCGGGGCCGTTTCCGAATCCGTTCCATCGCGACACGCGTATCGAGCTGGTGCTGCGCGACGCCGGACCGGTGACCGCGTCGGTTCACGATCTCGAGGGGCGGACGGTGCGCCAGCTGATGAGCGGCGAGCATCTCTCCGCCGGCCGGAACGTGCTGGTCTGGGACGGACGTGACGCGAAGGGTGAGGTGGCGAACGCCGGCATTTACTTCGTCCGCGTGAGCGCCGCCGGTCGCGAGTACGTGCGGGCGGCGGTGAAGCTGCGCTGAAAAAGCGATCGGCCCCCGCGCGGGAGCGGGGGCCGGTTCGCGGACGTCCGATCGCGTCACCCGGACGCGGTCGAAGCGATGGGTTTGTGAAGGGGGTCTCGAGGCCGGGCAGGCCCATTGTTGCCCATGTCTTGTCCTCCAGAGGTTCGCTGCCAAACGAACACGATGGACACTAGCTCGACGACGTCTGCCCCGTTTCCGGCAGGAGCTTTCCGAGCGCCCGAGCGCTCTCACCGAGGAGTTCGACGGCCGGCGGGATCGATCCGCGGCTCAGCGCCCGGATGACACGCCGATCGTCGACGACGAAGTAGGACGGCGCGTGCCGCAGGCTCCACGGGTCGAGGCTGTTGTAGAGATCGGCGATCGCCCGCAGCGGGTCGCACACGATCGCGCACGAGAGCTTGAGCCGGCGCGAGAGCTTCGCCGCCTGGCCGGTGCGCATGTCGAGCACGGCGACCGGCGTGACGCCGAGCTCGAGGAACCGGCCGCGTTCCTGTTCCAGCGCTTCGAGGTCGGTGACGCTGGCGCCGAACACGAGGAGCAGCGGCCCCTGCGTCAGCTCGCTCGAGCGGTGCCAGGCCCCGTCAGGCGTGAGATACGAGAAGGAAGGCGCGCGGTCGCCGGGGATGAGCCGCGTGCTCTGGGCCTCGCCGGGGACCTGATTGGTCATTGAGAGCGGCGCGCCGTTGACCGATGCGTCGAACTTCCGGTGAAAGTCCTCCGCCAGTGCGGGGCATGCGAGCATCAGGGCCAGTCCGGCGACCGCGTATCGCGAAGGCATGACGTTCTCCCGTGTCCCATCGTGGTTGGGAAAAACGCCCGCCTGTCCAATCTCCACTCATGAGCTTCTGCAAGCGAAAGGCCAGCCGAAAACCCCGCGCATCACGCGATCGCTCGGTGAAGTGCTTGCGCCGGCACGCGCAAGTCGGAACGCGCCGGGATGCGGATTGCGGTAGCCAAGACGCGCTGGGTGAAGCGCCCCCGATCGCTGGGTGGATTCGCTCCCTTTGCTAGGGCCGCGTGCCGACGATGAACTCGACCAGCTTGGCGATGTCCTCGGGCGGAAACGCCTTGCCGAGCAGGGTCACGCGGACGACCCCGGGCGGGTCGAGCACGAGGAAGCCGGGCAAGGTCTCGGATCGCAGGGGATCGTAGAGCCCGTACATCGCCGAGACCTCACCGGTCTGGTCCGAGAGCAGGGCGTATCGGACCGTGTCCCGCGCGGCCACCGACTTCAGAGCCGCGGTCTTCTCGTGGCAGACGCCGACGATCTGGATCCCCGACGAGGTCAGCTCCGGCTCGATCACGCGAAATGCCGCGATCTCATCGCGGCGGTTGGCGAAGATGAGCAACGTCCACTGGCCGCGGAAAGACGAGAGCTTGGCGGCGCGGCCGTCCGAGCGGTCGAGCTCGAAATCGGGGGCGCGATCGCCGACGTAGATCTGCCCCGTGGTCGGCGTCGCCGAGCGCGGCCTCACGTAGGAATCGGGGTTGCTACGAGGTCGAATGGGCGTGGTCTTCGGCAGGTCCTGACTCGATGCCGCGGCGGGTAGCAGCAGCATCACCAACATCATCATCGATGAGAGTCTCAACACGCACCTCCTGGACACGAACCGCCCCGGTCATCACGGCGGTCCAGATGTCACGTGCGCGGACTCGACGGCGTCGCGGATGGCGCGCAGGTTGGCAGCGGGCGTGCGGGGCGGAATGGAGCACCCCGGCGCCACCAGCCAGCGTCGTCCGTGCGTCTCGTCGAGACCGCTACGGAACTCCGCGAGCACGCGTCCGGAATCCGGTTCCAGGAGCGCGTCCTCGTGAGAGATCCCGCCCATCGCGGCGCCCCGGATCCGTTTCAGCGCGTCGGCGAGGGTGGGGTTCGAGGGATCATTTGCGGCCCACGAAAAGGCATGAACGGGATAGTCGGCCAGCTCGAACAGGAGATTGTTGCGCTTGCAGACGTGGAGCACGTTGAAGCGGCCGCGCGACATCGCGGCGAGCACGCGCTCGTCGAAGGGTCGCGCCCAGCGGCGGTACTCCTCGGCGCTCAATTGGTCGCGCGAGGCCCAGTCCACGGTCGCGAAGAAGATGCCGTCGGCGCCGGCCTCGAGCACCGCCGGCACGAACTTCTCGAACGTCCGGGTCACCGACTCGAGCGCGTGGCGCACCGGCCCGGCATGGGTGTCGAGGTGCTCACGCAGCTCGCGCGGCTCGCGCACCATCTCGCGCAGGATCGCGAGCGGCGTGAACACGGTCTCGACGAACGGCACGTCGGGTCCGAGCCCTTGGCGCAACCGGCGCACCGCATCGAGCTGCTCCGCGAGCGCGCCCCGGTCGTGCGGCTGCTCGTCGATCGTGGACCAGTCTTCGCCGGTCCGGATCGGAACGCTCGCCACCTTGGGCTTCTCGTCGGGGACGCCGGAATAGGTCCAGCGCACGCCCCAGGGCTCGGCGTGGTAGTGGCGGCGGGGGTTGAGCTTGATCCAGTCCCACTGGTAGCGGCGCTGGAACTCGAGGGTGGCGTCGACCAGGTCTTGGGCCGACGACTCGCGGTGGTAGAAGTGACCCCAGAAGGAGACCGGAGGCCGATCGACGGTCTCGCCGCGGAGCGCGGCTTCGACTCGCTGGCGTGGAGTCATATGGGGTCCCGAGGGGAGTGCTACCGAACGTCGTACCTCGACTGTAGTCCTTCGCCGCCGGGGCCTCAAGGACTCTCGTGCACGGATCGGCTGGCCTTGATATTCGGCGCCTACCTCCCGACTCGGCGATTGACGGCGTGCGAGCCCGGGGAGGATGATCGGTGCCCTTCCTCGGATGATCGGAGTCCTCGCCGAGCGGCGGCCGCCGCCCGGGAGCATGCCCGGAGGTTCAGCGTGCGGCGACACGGGATTCGCGGGATCGGCTTACTGCTGTGCGCGTTGCTCGCGAACGCGGGGATCGCGGGTTGCTCGAAGAAGTCGACCGCCCCCAAGCCCGAAGGCGTCAGCGACACCAAGCCCAACGCCAACAACCGCGTCACCTCCGAGACCGTTCTCGGGGCCGCCCAGCACTACACGACGCTGTACACGATCCGTCCCGCGGACGACGGCTCGTTCGGGTTCCGCGGCGCCTACAACGGCGCGGTCGGCGTCGGTGCGCTCAACGCCGACGGCTCGGTGCGCTGGTTCCAGTCGACGATCTTCCAGCCGAACGCGATCGTCGTCTTGCCGAGCACGGCCGTCGTCCCCGGCGGTCTCGTGAGTGTCGGCTTCCGCGACCTGGACGGCGACGGCAAGAGCGATGTGGGTGACGTGGAGCTCCACTCGTCGTCCGGCGTCCTGCTCAGTCATGTCGTGGTGTCCTACGTTGGCTCGACGAACTGGCTCAACACGGTGGCAATGGTCGGAGACTCGGCGCTGGTCGCCGGCGGATCGGAGTCGATCGCCGGTGTCGAGCATCCGCTCCTCGTCGGGCTCAACCTCAGGACGCCGGGCCTGCTTCAGTCCGCATCAAAGGCGACGCTCGCGGGCCCCGGCTATTTCCTCACGGTGGTGAATCGCACGTCCTCGCCGACCGAGCTCGTCCTGGCCGCGACTTCGGGCTCGGGCCTCGCGCGCAGCCTGCGCGGGCTCCGGGCGCCGTGGCCCGCGCTCGCCCCGATCGCGGTGGAGTGGACCCAGGACCTCACGCCCACGATCGGAGCGTGGTCGACATCTTCGCTCGTGCTCCGTGAATCGGGCGGCAACCTCTATCTCGCCGGCGGGGCGAACGACGGCCGCAAACCCTCTCCGGCTGGGTTCTGGGCCTCCGGCGTGGCCGCTTCGTATACCGGTTCCGGTGCCTTTCGGTGGCAGACCGTCGTCTCTCTGTCCTCACACTCGGAGAGCTTCTACGGCTTGTCGGTGGGAGTCGACGCCGTCTATGCGGTGGGGCACGCCGCCGAGTACGGATCGGGCAGTCCCGAGGAACTGTTCGGCTACGGGATGATCGCGAAGCTGAACCTCGACACCGGCGCGGTGATCGACAGCTTCATGATCGGCGACGATCACTACCAGTCGGGCTTCAACACTGCGCACGCGACTCCGACCGGTCTCGTCTGCGGCGGCTTCACCAAGCGCGAGCTGACATCGGGCGCGTTCCGCGGCTGGTTCACCACGGTGGACGTGAGTCCTGCCATCGAAATCTCCGTTGCGCCGGTTCCCGCCGCGGCTCGCGTCGGGGCGCTGCGCACCCGGCGACCACCATAGGGCGCGGTCGGATCCTCGCCCTGAGCCGCACCGCGTGACGCGACATCGCTCCGGAAGACGTCGCGGTGCGGCCGCCGAGCGCATCGGGGTGATCGGCGCGATCGTCCTGCTCGCTCGCCGGATGCGGGCGCGATCGTGACCGCCATCGCACCGAGAGCCCGCTACCGATCCCGATCCACGTGCTCGACGACACCTCTCGCACCGAGCGCCTGGAGGTGAACCCGCCGCTGGCGCGCGCCTGGTTCGCGCGAGTCTCGCCGTCGTCGCCCCGATCGCTCGCGCCCAGGCTGCCGGACGCCCCGCCCGACACCAGCATTCCCGTCTCACCGCCGCGGCTCGAGATCGATCCCGGCTTGAAGCCACCGATCCTCCGCACGCCGGCGCAGCTCGAGCTTCCAGAGTCGATTCGTCGCTCGGTCGGGGATCGGCCGGCGACCGTGGAGCTGGACCTCCGGATCGACGAGGAGGGCTACGTGTCGAAGGTGCGGTGGGACGGCGTGGGCGACTCGGCCCTGGCCGAGGCCGCACGGCGGTGTGCCGAGGGCATGCGGTTCTTCCCCGCGCTCAAGGGCGACCGCCCGGTCGCGGTGTGGTGCCGGCAGCGGTTCGAAGTGGGGGCCGCGCTCACACCCGTAGCGACCAGACTTCCCGCGTGCGGACGGTCTCGAAGCCCTCGCTGCGGTAGAGGTGCAGCGCGTTCTCGTTCTCGCCGTCGACCCCCAGGGTCACGCGCGGCACGTCCTTGCGCTCGAGCCAGCGGACGCCCCAGCGCAGGAGCGCGCGGCCGAGGCCGATGCCGCGCGCGCTCTTCTTGACGCCGAGGATCGAGATCTCGCCGCGGCCGACGTGGCGGTCGTTGCGGCAGAACCCCACGCACTCGCCGCCGCGGTAGGCGAGCAAGAGCCCGGTGGGGTCGGCCTCGGGACGCGAGATCACCGCGCGGCACACCTCGGGCGTCGAGATCACGCCGTGGTAGTGCTCGGCGAACGCGTCGTTGTAGCAATTGTTCCAGTCGTGGATGGCGCGGTCGCTGCCGTCGAACAGGCGCGGCGTGACGTCGGCCGGCCACTGCGGATCGTCGATCGGGCCGCGCGGGCGCTCCATCAGCCAGAAATAGCGCGCGTGCGCGAAGCCGTGACGGTCCGCGAGCGCCGCGGCGCTCGCGGACGGCTGCCACGCGGAGAGACAGTGCTCGTGACATTCGGGTGCCAACTCCCGCAGCCCGGCGATCGCGGACTCGAGGCAGTCGCGAGCCGATGCCGCGCCGCCGGTGCGCCTCGAGCACGCCGGGACGGAACGTCGCCCAGGTGCCGTTCCAGCTCGGCAGCACGGCGGTGAAGCAGAATCCCGCGGGCACGCCGTCGTTCCACGCCAGCCAGCGCGGCGAGGGACCGAAGTAGGGTCCGCGAGCATGCTCTCGACCGAGTGCGGGTTCTGGAGCACGTCGAACTCATCGGCGATCGAAGGATCGGTGACGAGCGCGCGGAAGGTCTCGATCATGTCGGGCGCGTACGGCGTGATCTCGATGCTCATGGTCCGCAACCTAGGGACGGGGGCCTCGTCGGTCAACCGCGAGCCGTCCCGTCGCGCCGGCGACGGTCGACGCCGTTGCCGACCGCACGCCAGCGGTGTAGCGTCGCGCGCCGTGTCCGCCTCCCGGTTCGAACCCGTCCAGGTCGAGAGCGTCCTGTCGCGCTTCTCCGGCCGCCGCGTCGCGGTGCTCGGCGACTGCATGCTCGACCGCTACCTCTGGGGCCGCGTCGAGCGCATCTCGCCCGAGGCGCCGGTGCCGGTGGTCGAGATCGAGCGCGAGAGCGTCGGCTCGGCGGCGCCGGGAACGTGGCGGCCAACCTGAGCGCGCTCGGGCGCCGAGGCGGTGCTGATCGGCGTGGTCGGCGAGGACGACGAGGGCGCGCGGCTGGGGAAGGCGCTCGACGGAGCGCGGGGTTTCGAGCGGCGGTTTGATCGCGGATCCCGCGCGGCCCACGACGGTCAAGACCCGCATCATCGCCCACTCGCAGCAGGTCGTGCGCGCGGATCGCGAGTCGCGCGCCGAGATCGAGGGCGACGTGCTCGACCGGCTGGCCGCGGCACTCGAGCGCGAGCTGCCGCGGTGCCACGCGCTGGTGGTCAGCGACTACGGCAAGGGCGTCATCCACCCGCGCACGCTCGAGCGCCGCGCTCGCGATCGCGAGCCGCGCCAAGCTCCCGGTGTGCGTGGATCCCAAGGAGAGCCACATCGACGCCTACCGCGGCGTCAGCATCCTGACTCCCAACCAGCACGAGGCCGGATACGTCCAGGGCCGGCGCATCGTCGACGAGGCGAGCCTGATGGAGGTGGGCTGGGGCTGCAGCGTCGCCTCGACGCCGACGGCGGTGCTCGTCACGCGCGGTCCCGAGGGCATGAGCCTGTTCGAGCGCGGCGGCCGCTACACGCATCTGCCGACCGCGGCGCGCGAGGTCTACGACGTCACCGGCGCGGGCGACACGGTGGTCAGCGTGGTCGCGCTGCGCGCTCGCCGCCGGCGCCGACTTCCCCACCGCCTGCTATCTCTCGAACCACGCCGCGGGTGTCGTGATCGCCGAGGTGGGGGCCGCGACGTGCACGGTCGCGGAGCTCGAGGCGGCCCTGCGGAACGGACGTATATAAGGTGGGCGGTTCCGGGCGTTTCGGCGGCGGGTTCGGCGCGGGCGCACGATGAGCGAGACGCTGGTCCCCGAGGACGCGCGAAGGGCGCTCGAAGCCTGGAGATCCGAGGGGCTCGTGATCGTGTTCACCAACGGCGTCTTCGACCTCCTCCATCCCGGCCACGTCGAGTACCTCGAGGAGGCGCACGCGCTCGGCGACCGCCTGGTCGTCGGGATCAACGGCGACGCCTCGGTGCGGCGGCAGAAGGGCGAGGGACGTCCGATCGTTCCCGAGGAGGAGCGCGCCGAGCTGCTCCGCGCGCTCGAATCGGTGAACCTGGTCGTGGCCTTCGACGACGACACGCCGGAGCGGCTGATCCGCGAGGTGCGCCCGAACGTGCTGGTCAAGGGCGGAGACTGGGCGCTCGACGCGATCATCGGGAGGGAGTTCGTCGAGTCGACCGGTGGGCGCGTCGAGCGGATCCGCGTGCGCAAGGGGTCTCAGCAGCTCGAACCTGGTGGAGCGCATTCTCGCCGGGAAGTCCGCGCTCGACGTCTGAGCCGCTCGCGCGCGGGCGATCCGCCTTGATTCCCGCGCCGGCCGATTCTAAGGTATCCCGTCCTCTTGCCCTCGTGGATGCGCCTACCGAGCGGGCCACTTTCCCCGCCGCCGTGCGTGATTCGGAGCGCATCCGGACTCGGAGACGACCATGCCTGAGAAGTTCCTGAACATCATCGACGGCCGCGCGACGCCCGCGCGCTCGGGGCGGACCTTCTTCAACCTCAACCCCGCCAACGGCGAGGTGCTGGGCGAATACCCCGCCTCCGGACCGGAAGACGTCGACGCCGCGGTGGCCGCGGCGGCCCAGGCCTTCAAGAGCTGGCGCCTGGTGCCCGCGCCCAAGCGGGCCGAGTTCGTGTTCCGCGCCGGCGAGATCATCCGCGCCCGGAAGGACGAGCTGGCCCGCGCGATGACCCGCGAGATGGGCAAGGTGCTCGCCGAGACTCGCGGCGACGTCCAGGAAGGCATCGACATGGCCTACCTCGCCGCCGGCGAGGGCCGCCGCATGTACGGCGTGACCACGCCGAGCGAGATGCCCAACAAGTGGGCGATGTCCGTGCGCGCGCCGATCGGCGTGGTCGGCGTGATCACGCCGTGGAACTTCCCGTTCGCGATCCCGTCCTGGAAGCTGATGCCCGCGCTGGTCGCCGGGAACACCGCGGTGTTCAAGCCGGCGGGCGACACGCCCGAGATGGCGTGGCACTTCGTCAAGATCTTCGAGGAGGCGGGGCTGCCGCCCGGCGTGCTGAACCTCGTGTTCGGCAGCGGCTCCGCAGGTCGGCAACCCGATCGTCGAGCACCCGGGGATCGCGGTGATCTCGTTCACCGGCTCGACCGAGGTGGGCTCGCGATCAACGCGAGCGCGCCGGCCGGCTCGGCAAGCGCGTGTCGCTCGAGATGGGCGGCAAGAACGCGGTGATCGTGATGGACGACGCCGATCTCGAGCTCGCCGCCGAGGCGATCGTGTGGAGCGCGTACGGCACCACCGGGCAGCGCTGCACCGCGTGCAGCCGCGTGCTCGTGCACGAGCGCGTCCACGACGCGCTGTCGGAGCGGTGTCCGAGCGCGCGCGCAGACGCTCAGGCTCGGCGACGGGCTCGATCCCGGCACCGACGTCGGCCCGCTGATCAACGCGGGCCAGCTCGAGACGGTCGAGCGCTACGTCAAGATCGGCCGCGATCGAGGGCGGCCGGGTCGCGGCGGGCGGCGAGCGCGCGACCGCGGGAGCGCTGTCGAAGGGTCACTTCTACGCGCCCACGCTGTTCGTCGGCATCGCGCGCCGACGCGCGGATCGCGGTGGAGGAGATCTTCGGCCCGGTGCTGGCCATGGTGCCGGTGCGGAGCCTCGAGGAGGCGATCGAGGTCAACAACGCGCTCGCGCGTACGGTCTCTCGTCCTCGATCTTCACCGCCGACGTCCATCGCGCCTTCACGGCGATGCGCGACCTCGACACCGGCATCGTCTACGTGAACCACGGCACCACCGGCGCCGAGACGCACCTGCCGTTCGGCGGCACGCGCGGCACCGGCAACGGCCATCGCGAGGCCGGTCACACCATGCTCGACCCGTTCACCGAGTGGAAGAGCATCTACGTCGACTTCAGCGGGCGGCTGCAGCGCGCTCAGATCGACAACAACTGACCATCGAGGCGGCCGCGCGACCACCCGTTCCATCCACCCGGGGTGGGGCGCGCTCGGGCCAACGATTCGAGACCGCGATCGCCGCGGTCGCAAGGAGCTGCGATGAATCTGCACGAATATCAGGGCAAGCGAGCTGTTCGCGCGCTACGGGATGCCGGTCCTGCCCGGGCCAGGTGGCCACGAGCGCCCGAGGAGGCCCGCGACATCGCGGCCTCGCATCGGCGGCACGGTGGTGATCAAGGCGCAGGTCCAGGCCGGCGGCCGCGGCAAGGCGGGCGGCGTCAAGCTCGCCGAGACGCCCGATCGAGGCCGTACGAGCGCGCGCGCGACATCCTCGGCGCTCACGATCAAGGGTCTCGCCGCGTGCGCAAGGTGCTGGTCGCGCAGGCCGCCGACATCGAGCGCGAGCTCTACCTCGCGATCGTGCTCGACCGCAGCGCAAGCTGCCGCTCGATCATGCTGTCGGCGGAAGGCGGCGTCGACATCGAGGAGGTGGCGCGGCGCGCGCCCGGAGAAGATCGTGCGCCAGCCGATCCCGCTCGAGGGCTCCGCGTCGTACCAGGCGCGCGCGCTGTTCCAGCCGCTGCTCAAGGACGGTCGCGCTGGTCGCGCAGGCGGCCGACATCCTGCTCAAGCTGTGGCGCGTGTACTCGGGACGGTGACTGCACGCTGGCCGAGATCAACCCGCTCGCGATCACGCCCGGGCGGCAGTGTCGTCGCGCTCGACGCCAAGGTGATCCTCGACGACAACGCCGAGTTCCGTCACCGCGAGTGGGAGCACCTGGCGCGATCCCGACGAGGAGACGCTCGGGCGCGCGGCTGGCGCGCGAGAAGGGCCTCTCGTACGTCAAGCTCGACGGCGACATCGGCTGCGTCGTGAACGGCGCGGGGCTGGCGATGGCGACCATGGACCTGATCAAGCACTACGGCGGCGAGCCGGCGAACTTCCTCGACATCGGCGGCTCGTCGAAGCCCGAGAAGGTGACGACGCGCGCTTCCAGATCATCACCGGCGACGCGCGGCACGGCGCAGCGCGGTGCGCGCGCTCCTCGTTCAACATCTTCGGCGGCATCACGCGCTGCGACGACGTCGCCAACGGCATCGTCCAGTCGCTCGAGCGCGACGCCGCTCGACGATGCCGCTCGTCATCCGGCTCACCGGCACCAACGAGGAGCTGGCGCGCAAGATCCTCGTCGACCACGGTCTGTCCGCGACCACGCAGCATGGACGAGGGCGTGCGCAGCGTGATCGCGAAGGCGCAGGAGGTGACGGCGTGAGCATCCTGATCGACACGAGCACGCGCCTCGTCGTGCAGGGCATCACCGGCCGCGACGGCGCGTTCCACACCCAGCAGATGCTCGACTACGGCACCAGCGGTCGTCGCCGGCGTGACGCCGGGCAAGGGCGGCGAGACGCGTGCACGGCGTGCCGGTGTTCGACAGCGTCGCCGAGGCGGTGGCGGCGACCCGAGGCCAACACCTCGGTGATCTACGTGCCGGCGCCGTTCGCCGCCGACGCGGTGTTCGAGGCGGCCGACGCCGGGCTCGGTCTGATCGTCTGCATCACCGAGGGCATGCCGGTGCGCGACACGCTCGGCGCCTACCACCACGTCGCGCGGCTGCGCGAGCGCAACGGTCGACAGGGCCGCCCGCGGCTCGTCGGGCCCAACTGCCCGGGCCTGCATCGCGCCGGGCTAGTCGAAGGTCGGCATCCTGCCCGGGCACATCTGCAAGCCCGGCCCGGTCGGCGTCGTGTCGCGCAGCGGCACGCTGACCTACGAGGTCGTCCACCAGCTCACGCGCGCCGGGCTCGGGCAGTCGACGTGCCTCGGCATCGGCGGCGATCCGGTGATCGGCACCAACTTCATCGACGCGCTCGACGCTGTTCGAGGCCGATCCGCAGACCGAGAGCGATCGTGCTGATCGGCGAGATCGGCGGCAGCGACGAGGAGGACGCGCGCGCAGTTCATCAAGCGCCACATCCGACAAGCCGGTCGTCGCGTTCGTCGCCGGGCAGACCGCGCCGCCCGGCAAGCGCATGGGGCACGCGGGCGCGATCATCTCCGGCGGCAGCGGCACGGCGGCCGAGAAGATGGCGGCGTTCGAGGCCGCCGGCGATCCCGGTGGCGCGCATTCCCTCGGAGATCCCGGCGCTGATCGCCGAGTCGCTGCAGCGCCGCGCGCTCGCGCGAGCGGAGCGCCGCGCGGCGAGCGCGCGCGAACGTCGCGCGCAAGCGCAACGGCGACGCGCGCGCGGCGCGCGGCCGCGCTGCGGCCGCCGCGGTCGCGCGTCGCAAGGCCGCGCGACGTCGCGGTCGCGAGCGCGCGCCGCGTGAACACGTCGCACGAACGAACGACGCGCAGGCGCAACGCCTCCGCAACCTGAAGGAGAGCACGTGTGGCCTCGAGCGAACGCTGTTCATCGTCAAGCCCGGACGCGCGTCGAGCGCCAGATCTGATCGGCAAGATCCTCGCTCACGTCGAGGACGAGGGCTTCCGGATCGCCGAGGCGCGGCTCGCGCAGCTCACGCGCGAGGAAGCGCAGACGTTCTACGCCGAGCACCAGGCAAGCCGTTCTTCAACGATCTGGTCGACTACATGACCTCGGCCCCGTGCTGCTCACCTGCCTCGAGCGCGAGAGCGCGATCGCGCACCTGCGCCGAGGTCATCGGCGCGACCGATCCGGCCCAGGCGGCGCCGGGCACCGATCCGGGCGCTGTACGCGCAGAGCAAGCAGGTCGAACTCGGTCCACGCCTCCGACAGCTCGGCCGAGCGCCGAGCGCGAGGTGAAGCTCTTCTTCGGCGTCGCGCGGCTCGGCCCGCTGAGGTCCCCGCGACCGGTCCGTGCTTCGTGCGACGCGGACCGGTCCGTCGGCTCAGGCGGCCTCGCGCAGTGCCTGCCGGTGGATCGTGTGGTCGTCGGCTGCGATTCCGGTACCGCTACGGTGCAGACCATGGGTCATTAAGCTTATGTCAGCGATTCGTTCCATCGATCTCGGGCACCTGCCCCAGGGGCGAGCCAGCGTCCGGCTCGGAGTCCGACGCGACACGACCTGGGTCTGCTCGGCCGAGGAATGGCCGGGCACGTGGTCGGCGATCCTCGAGGTCGAGCGCAGCGGGGACCGGATCTCGGTGCGCGGCGACGCTCAGATGCCGCAGCTCGTCTGGAGTGCGTTCGCTGCCTCGAGGGCGTTCGAGGCGCCCGCTCGAGGCGCCGCTCGAGGTGTTCGCGGACCGCACGGCCGCTCGGCGGCCGCGGCGAGCGAAGAAGAGCTCGAGCGCGGCAACTACATGCAAATTTCACGACGGCCGCCGGTTGGACCTGGGCGATGATGCGCGTGAGGCGCTCCTGCTCGAGCTGCCGATGGCGCCTCACTGTCGCGAGGATTGCGCCGGGTCTGTGCCCGCGCTGCGGCGCCGGAGCTCGACAACGGGCCGTGTGGATGCGACCTCCGGGTCCGAACACGGTTGAGGGTGCACGCGCACCCGCAGGAGGAATGCTTCAATGGCAGTTCCCAAGCGGCGACACTCCAGCACGCGCGGCCGCAAGCGCCGCACGCATTGGAAGCTCACGGCTCCTGCGCTGCAGTCGTGCAGCCACTGCAGCAGCCCCAAGCAGCCGCACCGCATCTGTCCTCACTGCGGCTACTACGATCGGCGAAGAGATCGTCCCGCCGCGTGCGCGACTGAGCCCTCCGTCGGGGCCTAAGCCGATGCCCTCGGTCCCCAGGATCGGAATCGACGCGATGGGTGGCGATCACGGCTCTGTCCGTGGTCGCCGAGGTGTCGCGCTGCGCGTTTCGCGAGATGCCCGGTCGCCTTCCAGGTCACGCTCGTCGGCGACGAGGCCGAGATCCGCGCCCAGCTCAAGCGCCATCACGCCGACGGCTTCCCGATCCAGGTCGTGCACGCCGCCGAGCGCATCGACATGGCCGAGAAGGCCGCGACCGCGGCGCGCCGCAAGAGCGACTCGTCGATCGGCGTGCTCACCCAGCTCCACAAGGAAGGCAAGGTCGACGCGATCTTCAGCGCCGGCAACACCGGCGGCGGTCGTCGCCACCGCGCTGCTCGGGCTCGGCCGCCTCGAGGGCGTGACGCGCCCGGCGCTCGCCGCGTTCATGCCCAATCCGGGCGGTGGCACCGTCGTGCTCGACGTCGGCGCCAACGCCGAGTGCAAGCCGTCGCTACCTGGTGCAGTTCGCGCACATGGGTGCGGTGTACGCGCGCTACCTACTCGGGCGCGACAACCCGCGCGTCGGGCTGCTGTCGATCGGCGAGGGAGGACACAAAGGGCAACAGCCTCGTGCTCGAGGCGCTGCCGCTGCTGCGGCGAGCGCACGCACCTGAACTTCATCGGCAACGTCGAGGGCCGCGACGTGTTCAAGGGCACGATGCGACGTCGTCGTCACCGACGGCTTCACCGGCAACGTCGTGCTCAAGACGGCCGAGAGCGTCGCCGGCCTGATCTCGCACAAGATGCAACGAGGAGCTGCGTCGCGACCTGCTCGCGCAGGCCGGCGCGCTGCTGCATGCTGCCGGCGCTGCAATCGCCTCAAGGCCGCAGATCGACTGGGAGGAGTACGGCGCCGCGCCGCTGCTCGGGCGTGAACGGCGTGTGCTTCATCGGCCACGGCAGCAGCCGGGCCAAGGCCTTCCGCAGCGCGATCCGCATGCTCACGCGTTTCGTCGAGCGGCGCGTGAACGAGCACATCCGCGAAGAGATCCAGGCGGACCATGTCACCGCCGCCTGACCGCCTCCGCGGCGCCACGATCGTCGGCACCGGCATGTACGTGCCCGACCGCGTGCTCACGAACTTCGATCTCGAGAAGATGGTCGAGACCTCCGACGAGTGGATCCGCGATCGCACCGGAATCCGCGAGCGCGCGGATCGCCGCGCCCGATCAGGCGTCGTCGGACCTCGCGGTCATCGCCGCGCGTCGCGCGCTCGAGATGGCGTCGGTCCGGCCGGAAGAGATCGACCAGATCATCGTCGCGACCACCACGCCCGACCGCATTCTGCCGTCGTGCGCGTGCACCGTGCAGGCGAAGCTCGGGGCGACCAAAGCCGCGGCGTACGACGTGTTCGCCGCGTGCACCGGCTTCATTTACGGGCTCAGCATCGCGCGCGGCGCGATCGGCAGCGGTGTCGCGGACACCGTGCTCGTGATCGGCGTCGAGCAGCTGTCGCGCATCGTGGACTTACACGGACCGCAACACCGGCAGTGCTGTTCGGCGACGGCGCGGGCGCGGCGGTGCTGCGGCCGTGCGCCCCGGGTGACGGCATCCTGTCGGTGTCGATCCAGAGCGACGGCGTGCTCGGTGACCTGCTCGAGATGCCGGCGGGCGGCGTCGCGCTGCCGGCCAGCCACGAGACCGTGGATCAGCGCCAGCACTTCATCACGCATGCGCGGCAAGGAGCTGTTCAAGGTCGCCGTGCGCGGCATGGAGGCAGAGCCTTCGCGCGGCGCTCGAGCCATGCGGGCTCGCGCCGAGCGATCTCGACATCGTGATCCGCACCAGGCGAACCGGCGCATCATCGAGGCGATGCGCGAGCGGCTCGAGGTTCCGGCGGATCGGGTGATCGTCAACATCGACCGCTACGGCAACACGTCGTCGGCATCGATCCCGATCACGCTCGACGAGGTCGTGCGCGCCGGCCGGTCAAGCCGGGCTCGCGCGTCGGGTTCGTCGCCTTCGGCGGCGGCGCCACGTGGGGGCGCGACGGTGTCGCGCTGGACGCTTCCGGTGGAGACCGCGACCGCGGCGTCCGCGGTGGGGTCGCCACGAGCGAGGTCCGGCGTGAAGCTCGTGTTCTTGTTCCCGGGGCAGGGCGCGCAGAGCGTCGGCATGGGAAGGCGCTCGCCGATGCGTTCCCCGGAGGCGCGCGCCGTGTTCGATGCGGCCGACCAGGCGCTCGGGTTCGCGCTGTCCGAGATCTGCTGGAACGGGCCCGAGGAGCGGCTGCGCGAGACGCGTCACGCCCAGCCCGCGTTGCTCACGCACAGCGTCGCCGCGCTGCGGTTGCTCAGAGGCGACGGCCTCGAGCCGACGTGGTGCGCGGGGCACAGCCTGGGCGAGTACTCGGCGTGTGTCGCCGCGGGCGCTCTCGGCTTCGACGACGCGGTGCGTCTCGTGTACCGGCGCGGCGAGCTGATGCACCAGGCCGGCATCGACCGTCCCGGCACGATGGCCGCGGTGCTCGGGCTGTCGCGCGAGGACGTCGAGGCGGCGTGCGCGGAGGCGTCCGCGGCGTGAGCACGGTCGTGGCCGCGAACTTCAACGCGCCGGGACAGATCGTCATCTCCGGGTGAGGTCGCGCGCGGTCGAGCGCGCGGGCGAGCTCGCCAAGGCGCGGGGCGCGAAGCGCGTGATCCCACTGGTCGTGAGCGGCGCATTCCATTCGCCGCTGATGGCGTCCGCGGCCCGCAGCCTGCACGAGAACCTGACGGCGACGAGGTTCTCGGACGCCCGGTGTGCGATCATCGCCAACGTGTCCGCGGCGCCGGTCGAGCGCGCGCGGACGAGGTGCGCACCGCACTCGACCAGCAGTTGCTGGGCGCGGTGCGGTGGGAGGATTCGATGCGAACGCTGCTCGACGCCCAGCCCCAAGGCTTCGTCGAGATCGGCGCGGGCAAGGTGCTGCGCGGTCTGTTGCGCACGGTGTCGAAGGACGCGCCGTCATGGAACGTCGAGGATCCCGAGAGCCTGCAGGCGACGCTGGCGGCGCTTGGGACCGTGCCGGCGGCGGAAGGGAGTGCCCGTGCCTGAGCCGATGGCGGAGGCGGTGAGCGAGACGGGACAGGAGCTCTCGGGGCAGGTGGCGTTCGTCACCGGCGGCGCCACCGGAATCGGCCAGGCGATCGCGCGGCGGCTGGTCGGCGCGCGGCGCCCACGTCGCGATCTTCAACCGCAACCGTGAGCGGGCGCAGGCGGCAGTCGCCGACATCGAGCGCGCCGGACATCGCGCGCGCGCGTTCGAGGCCGACGTCGCGAACACCGAGTCCGTCGAGAAGGCGTTCGCGAGCGCGCTGGAAGCGCTGGGGCGCGTCGACGTGCTCGTCAACAACGCGGGCATCACGCGCGACGGCCTGTTGCTGCGCATGACCGACGCGCAGTGGGAGGAGGTCCTGAGCACGAATCTCATGGGCGCGTTCCGTTGTTGCCGCACGGTCGCGCGCGCCATGATGAAGGCGCGCTACGGACGGATCGTGAACGTGTCGTCGGTCGTGGGGCTCATGGGCAACGCGGGCCAGGCGAACTACGCCGCGTCGAAGGCCGGACTGCTCGGGCTCACCAAGGCGCTCGCCCGCGAGCTGAGCGGGCGTGCGATCACGGTGAACGCGGTGTGTCCGGGCTACATCGAGACCGACATGACCGCGGCGCTGCCCGACGCCGCCAAGACGGAGCTGCTGAGCAAGATTCCGCTCGGCCGGCTCGGCACGCCGGACGAGGTCGCGGACGTCGTCGGGTTCCTCGCGTCCCCAAGGCGGCCTACGTCACGGGGCAGGTGTGGACCGTCGACGGCGGCATGGTGATGTAGTTGAGGGTAGTCTCATCCACGAAACCCTAAGGAGGTGAGTTCCGTGGGAAACACGTTCAGTGAGGACCGGGTCAAGGAAATCATCGCGAAGGAGCTCGAGGTCGAGCCCAAGCAGCTGACGTCCGAGGCCAAGTTCATCGAGGACCTCGGGGCCGACTCGCTCGACATTGTCGAACTCGTGATGGCTCTCGAGGAGGAGTTCGGCGTCGAAATCCCCGACGAGGACGCCGACAAGCTGAAGACCGTCGGCGACGCGATGGAGTACTTGAAGTCGCACGCGACCGCGTCGTAACGCCCGGGCGGGGGTCGTGAATCGCTACCGGGTTCCGCCCGATCCGTCGGGCCGGGATCGAAATCGGGCGGCGCGACCGACCCCTGAGCGGGTCCGCCGCAAACCGGCCGCGGGCCGTGACGCCAAAAGACGTCGAGACGTCGAGGCGCGCGAACCTCGAGGCCGCGCAGCACGCAGCACCGTACACGCAGCACACGACAAGGCAACACGAGACCGAGCACAGGAACAGAGGAAAGGGTATGTCGGATCGCGGGCGCCGGGTGTTCGTCACCGGGCTGGGCGTCATTTCGCCCCTCGGCAGTAGCACACCGGTGTTCTGGAACGAACTCATTGCCGGAAAATCCGGCGCGGGCCCCATCACCCGCTTCGACGCGACGCGCTTCAGCACGCGCTTCGCATGCGAGGTGAAGGACTTCACGACGGAAGGCGTCCTGGATCGCAAGGAAGCGAAGCGAATGGATCGCTTCGTTCAGTACGCCGTCGTCGCCTCGGCCGAGGCGCTGAAGAGCGCCGGGCACGAGCTGGAGTCTTCGAATCGCGAACGCTTCGGGGTGATCGTCGGCTCGGGCATTGGTGGCATGGAGACCTTCGAGTCCCAACACGCCACGTTGCTCGAGCGCGGCCCGGATCGAGTGAGTCCCTTCTTCATCCCGATGATGATCTCGGATATGGCGGCGGGGCAGGTGTCCATTCAGTTCGGACTCCGCGGCCCCAACTTCTGCACGGTCTCGGCGTGCGCCTCCGGGGCGCATGCGATCGGCGAAGCGCTACGACTCATCCGGGCAGGAGATGCCGACGCCATGGTGGCGGGCGGCAGCGAGGCCACGATCACGCCGATGGCGCTCGCGGGATTCGGGAATGCCCGCACCCTTTCGACACGAAACGACGACCCGACACGAGCGAGCCGTCCGTTCGACAAGGAACGAGACGGATTCGTGATCGGTGAAGGCGCCGGAGTGCTGGTCCTCGAGAGCGAGGAGCATGCCCGGCGTCGAAACGCACCGCTACTGTGCGAGCTCACAGGCTATGGCGCATCCGGGGACGCGTTCCACATGACCGCTCCCAGCGAGGATGGCGACGGCGCCGCGCGCGCGATGAAGCGCGCGCTGCAGGACGCCGAGGTCCGTCCCGAGGATGTCGAGTACGTCAACGCTCACGGCACCTCTACGCCGACCGGCGACCCGATCGAGGTCGCGGCGGTGAAGCGGGTGCTCGGGGAGCAGGCGCGCCGAGTCATGATGAGCTCGACCAAGTCCATGACGGGGCACTTGCTGGGTGCCGCCGGCGGGCTCGAAGCGGTCATCACCGCGCTCACGCTCAAGCACGGGGTCGTCCCACCAACCATCAACCTGGAACATCCGGATTCTCAATGCGACCTAGACTTCGTACCGAATCACGCCCGCGCCGCGAAGGTGCGGACCGCCCTCTCGAACTCGTTCGGGTTCGGGGGCCACAACGTAACGCTGGTCATGACAGCCGCGAGCTGAAACCTCGACCCCGCCGCCGCGGAGGACGCGGCCGTGGGCGCAGTGCACCTCCTCCGCCGCCGCCGCGGAACCCGCGTCGCTGTGGAACTGGATCAGGCGACTGTTCGGAGCCCCGCAGAAACGGGTCCGGCGCCCGCCGCCGGACGCCGCGTCTCGCGGAGTACCCTGACCGAGCAGGAAGCGCGCGTCACGGCGGAATTCGCCGAGCACTACAACATCCACTTCCAACACCCCGAGTTGCTCAAGCTGGCGCTCACGCACCGCTCGTATCTGAGCGTGACGGGGCAGGGCCCGCGCGATTCGAACGAACGGCTGGAGTTCCTCGGCGACTCGGTGCTGGGGCTCGTGACGAGTGAGTTCCTGTATCGCGAGCACCCGACCGAGCACGAAGGCCAGCTCACCAAGACCAAGTCCCTGCTGGTGTCGAAGGCGATCCTGTCGCGGCGGGCGTTAGCGATGGGGCTCGGCCGGTTCGTGCTCATGAGCCACTCGGAGGTCGAATCCGGTGGGCGGCAGCGCCTGTCGATTCTGGCCGACGCGTTCGAGTCGGTGGTGGGCGCGGTTTATCTCGACCAAGGCTTCGAGGCCGCCCGTGCGTTCATCGTGCGCTGGCTGCTGCGCGACTCGCGAGGAGATCGCCGCCGACAAGCGGCACACGAATTACAAGAGCCACCTGCAGGAGTTCGTACAGAGCACGTTCCGCACCCATCCCGTATATCGCATCCGCAGCGAGATGGGGCCCGACCACTCGAAGCAGTTCCACGTCGAGGTGATGGTCGGACGGCGCGTGCTGGGCGCCGGCAAGGGCCGCAACAAGAAGGACGCCGAGCAGGCGGCCGCGCGCCACGCGCTCGAACAGGTGGAGACCGGGCCGCGCTCGAGTCGCCCACCTTCCGCGCCGCCTGCACGCGCCGAGGCGTCGGTCCCACCGCGTGAGCCGCGTCGGTCGGAGCCCGAGCGCGCCGCATCCCCTGCGGTGAGGTCCGAGGCAGCCGAGGAGGATCGCGAGGGCGTACGTCGTCGTCGCGGTCGCCGCGGCGGAAGGCGTCGCAATCACGAGACGCCGTCGACGCACGAGGCGCCGATGGAGCACGAGGCACCGATGGAGCACGAGGCACCGTCGGAACCCGCGACCCAGGACGTCGCGGTGGCGCCGATTTCGTCACGCTTCGAGCCGGTGAGGACCGAGCGGCCCGCGATGCCGGAACGCGCCACGATGTCGGAGCGCCCCAGGATGTCGGAGCGCCCCAGGATGTCGGAGCGCCCCGCGATGTCGGAGCGTCCCGCGATGTCAGAGCGCCCCACACCGCCCGAACCCGAGATCGAGCCGCGCCCCAACCGTTGGGACGACGATCTCGAGGAGGTCGGCCGTCCCGAGGGGCCGAGCCACGAGGAGCTTCACGTCGATCCCGTTCAGCGTCGGCGAGGAGGTCACGCCGCGAACGGAGGAGCGGGAGAGCATCGAGTCGATGTGGCGGCCCGCCGATCACGGACGGCTAGTCGAGCCGCTGGCGCGCGTGACACCCCAGGATCTCACCCGGGACACCGAGTCTTCGGAGACGGAGACGAGTGAAAGAACCGGGGAGCGGGGAGGCGGTTCGCGCTACGGGAGGCGGCCGGGGCGGGGACGGCGGTAGAGAACTCCGCTTAGAAGACATTGCGCGGCCTTCGGAAGTCTCCCGAAGGCCGCGCAAATGTTTGGGGCCGCCGGCGGCCGAGGTCATGCAGCGAAGATTGTGGACGAGGGACAATCCGGGGTCTCGGGCCGCACAACGGGCCTTGCTAGAAGGACCTGCGTCGTCGCCTTCACGGCCTCGGGCCGCGTCCACAACTTACGCCGCACAACAAAAAAGCGGGAGGCTTTTCGCCTCCCGCCCTGAAACCTGTCGCCCCGGACCCACCAGGACTGGCCCTCGGAATTCCAGAACCCAGCAGCGGGTACGACAGACGCATTGCCCCGGCGAGACCGAAACCATCATAAGGAACCACTCAACTCCTCGCTGAGGCGCGCCGATGCTTCACAGCACCTCTCGTGCCACCAGGCGAGCCGGTGTAACTCGTTGGTAATTTGGGATCAGATCCCAGCCGCGGCATCGCGACCGGGGCGCTCGAGCGACGCGGACGGGTCCCCAAACGTCAGGGACAGAGCCAACTCGATGAGTGGGGCCAGACCTCGTGGTCGGGTCAGTCTGGATCGTTCCGGGACGGATTGTCGCGCGAATCGTCGTCGCGATCGCGCCTGCGGGCGGCCATCCGATGGAGCGTTCGGCGCGAGATGCCGAGGATTCGGGCGGCCCGCGTGTGGTTTCCGCCGGTGGCCTCGAGCACGCGTGCGACGTGCCCCTCGATGACGTTCTGGAGTGGGGCCAGAGAGGACTGGTCGCCGGTCGCTTTCGGGAGCCGGACGGCGCACTCCATCGGGAAGGAGTCCGGTCGAATCAGCGACGACGGCGACAGCACCACGGCCCGCTCCACGACGTTCGCCAGCTCGCGCACGTTTCCGGGCCACGGGTAGGCGAGCATCAGGCGCTCGGTGTCGGGCGCGAAGCGCTTCGGCGGCTGGCCGTATTCCCAGCCGTACTTTGCGAAGGAAGTGCTCGATCAGGAGGGGATGTCGCCACCGCGCTGGCGCAGCGGCGGGATCTGAATCGAGACGACGTTGAGCCGGTAGTACAGATCCTCACGGAAGCGTCCGGAGCGAACGAGACCCTCGAGGTCCTGATGCGTCGCGGCGACGAGGCGCACGTCGACTTCCACCTCTTCGTTGCCGCCCACCGGCTTCACGCGCTGTTCCTGCAGCGCGCGAAGCAGCTTCGCCTGCAGCGGCAGCGACAGGTCGCCGATCTCGTCGAGGAACAGCGTGCCCTGATGCGCCTCCTCGAACAGGCCCTGCGCGTCGTGCTAGGCGCCCGTGAACGCGCCGCGCACGTGACCGAACAGCTCGCTCTCGAGCAGGCCCTCGGGAATCGCCGAGACGTTGACGGGAACGAAGCGCCGCTCGCCTCGCGTGCTGCGACGGTGGAGGGCGCGCGCACAAGCTCCTTGCCGGTGCCGCTCTCGCCGAAGATGAGCACGCTCGCGCGTCCGGGCGCGATGCGCGCGACGACCTTGAACACGTCGAGCATCTGTGGCGAGCGGCCCGCGATCGAATCGAGACGATCGTCGCTCGGCGGTGCGATCTCTTCCGTTTCGGTTGCGGCGGCGCGACGCTTCTCGATCGCGCGCTGGAGCAGCGCGCCCAACGAATCGAGCGTCGGCGGCTTGGCGAGGTAGTCGTAGGCGCCGGCCTGGATCGCTTCCATCGCGGAGTCCATGGTCGCGTAGCCCGTGATCATCACGACGGGCATGGCGGGCGCGTGATCCGTGACGTGTCGCAGCAGTTCGAATCCGTCGCGTCCACCGAGGTTAGAGATCGGTGAGTACGACGTCGAACGAGGACTCGCCGAAGCGCTTGAGCGCGGCTTCCAAACTTCTGCGCGACGACCACTTCGTGTCCGAAGTGTCGCGCCATGTTCTCGATCGCGCGTGCGGTCATGGGCTCGTCATCGACGACCAGAACACGCGCGGGATCGGTTATCACATGCATCGTGCACCACCGAGGGTTGATACGTTGTATCAATGTTTACCATGCGGCGCAGCGTAGGAAAAGCCGAGTCGTGATTTTCGAGACGCGGGTCCGGCGGCGCGGCCAGCGCCCGCGCCTTGTAATTTGGAACAAACGGGTGAATCGCCCCATTGACGCGACCCGACCGCGTGCTAACCCTCGGCCCCGTCATGTGGGTCGTGGCAGTCCTTCTCGTTCTGACGACCGCGACCGCAGGGTCGCCGCCCCCTTCGGGCGGGACCGTCCGCACCGCCGGCGAGGCGTCGGACGAGGCCGTTCGCCGCTATGCCCAGGGCCGCCTCCTCGAGGAGCGCGGCGACGTCCGCGGGGCCCTCGGCGAGTACTATCGCGCGCTCTCGCTCGACCCGCGCGCCGCCCACGTCGCCCGCCGCATCGCCGAGCTATCCGCCCAGCTCGGCGACAACGCGCACGCGCTCGAGTTCGCCGGATCGCGCGCTCGCCATCGACCCCAACGACGCCGGGAGCCTGTGGGTGCGCGGGGCGGCGCTGTTCGCCGTCGGCCGCGGACCCGAGGCGCTCGAGTCGCTCCAGGCCGCGGCCCGGCGCCGACTCGACGCGGATCGAATACGTGCAAACGCTGGCGCGGGTCGCCGAGCACATGGATCGCGTCGACCTAGTCGAGTGGGCGTACCTCCGCGCCGTCGACCTGGATGAGAACGACGGCGAGAGCTGGTTCCAGCTCGCCGCGGCGCAGGCCCGTCTGGGCAAATTCGAAGAGGCGGGGAAGAGCCTGGCGCGCGCGGCCGCCCTGACCCCGCTGAGGCCCGGCCAGCTCTTCCTGCAGGGATGGATCGACGAGAGCCTGGGCCGCGACGAGGAAGCGATCGCCCTCTACCGTGACCATCTCGAGCAACATCCTGCCGACCAGGTGACGCGCCGCCGACTGGTTTCCTGCTCGCCCGCGACGGCAAGTACACCGACGCCTACGCCGAGGCCAAGGTCGTGAGCCGGGCTTCGCCCGGGGACTTCGAGGCCCTCGAGGTGGAGGCCGATCTCGCGTTCCGGGCGAAGAAGACGTCCGAGGCTCAGGCGGCCGTCCAAAAGCTGACCGAACTGGGCGAGTCCGACCCCGCCGCGATGACGCGGGTCGCGGCCCTCCTGATCCGCAACCGCAAGGTGCAGGACGGCGTCGCGCTCGCCGACGGCTGGGCCGCTCGCCACCCGACCGATCCGGCGCGGGCTGATGCTCTCGGCCCGGGTTCGCGCCGCGGCCGGGCAGCGGGACTCGGCCATCGTCTCGGCCCAGCGCGCCGTCGCCGCCCAGCCGGATTCGCTCGTGCCCCGGCTCTTCCTCGGGCGCCTCTACTCCGAGCAAAAGCGCTACCCCGAGGCCATCAAGACGATTCAGGGGCCGTCGACCGGTTCCCCGGCATTCCGGCGCGGCGCTCGAGCTGGCCACCGTCTACGAAGAGTCGGGTGACATCGACAAGGCCGAGTCGGTCGCGCGCGAGGTGCTGCGGCGCAATCCCGAGGACGCGCGCTCCCTCAACTTCCTGGGGTACCTACTGGCCGAACACAACCGCTCCCTCAAGGAAGCCGAGGACCTGGTCCACCGCGCCTTGGTTGCCGAGCCGGACAACGGCGCCTACGTCGACTCGATGGGCTGGGTCTACTACCGGCTTGGGCGACTGGAGGATGCCCGTCGGGAGCTGGAGCGCGCCGTGGAGCTGACCGGTGGCGACCCCATCGTCCGCGAGCACTTAGGCGACGTCTACCGCGACCTGCACCTCACCGACCGTGCCCGCGACCAGTACCGCCAGAGCCTCGCCCGGGACGGCGAGAACGACAGGGTAAAGGCAAAACTCCAGCAACTCCGGTGATGATCCGGAACTGCAAATTATCCTCGGGTGTAGGAGGCTGGGGTGGAAACCCTTTTGGACCTGATCGAAACGCGGCGACCCCGCGATCCTGAGCCTGTCCGGACGAAGACCTGATGGGCCGGGTGGCCGAGGAGGACGAACGTGCCTTCTCGGAGCTCGTCCGGCGCTATCAAGGTCGGATAACGAACCTGATCAGCAGGGTATTAAACGATCGGGAGTGCGCGGACGACCTGGCCCAGGAAGTGTTCATCCGGGTGTTCGTGCACCGGAGGAACTACCGGCGGGGATCGAAGCTGTCGACGTGGGTGTTCACGATTGCCGCCAATCTGGCGAAGAACGAGATTCGCCGGCGGGTGCGTCGGCGGAACTGGTTCAGTTTGGACGCGCTGCAGGAGGTGCTGCACGACAGCACGAGCGTGCTGGCGGACCCGACGGAGGGACGCGAGCGAACGCTCGAGCGAGAACAGCTCCAGGGCGAGGTGGGACGCGCGATCGCGACCATCCCGGAGAAGTATCGAATGTCCCTGGTGCTGAGAGACATCGAAGGCTTGGCATATGAGGATATCGCCGTCGTACTCGGCATCCCCGGCGGCACGGTTCGGTCGCGCATCAATCGCGCGCGTTCGATGCTGAAACGAAAGCTTCAACCCTTGATGCGGAAAGAGGCGCCATGACGAATTGCTCCCAAGCGAAGCGACTGTTCGGCGACTTCTGGGACGACGAGGTCACCCAGGCCGAGCGCGAGTGGCTCGAGAATCACTTCTCGGCGTGCCGCACGTGTCGCCGCGAATACGATGAGTTGGCGCGCGCGCTCGAGCTCGCCGGTTCGCTGCCGCGCCACGAGGCGTCGCCCGATCTGCTCGAGCGTGTGCTCGCGCGGACGCGCCGCGTCGCGCCCGCGCCCGACCGCGTGTCGGCTCCGGCCGCGCGCTGGGTGCCCGCGACCGCCGCGGCGGCGTTGCTGCTCGTGACGGCGGCCGTCGTGTCGCCGTGGCTCGGGCTGTCGCCCGGGCGGATGGGGACCGGATCGGCGCGGCTCGAGACTCCGCGTCAGCCCGAGCTGGTGGGAACGCAGGTCAACGTGACGACGTCGCCGAAGAGCGGCGACGCGGACGCGCCGCCTTCGGCCTCGCTGTTCACCGACGACGGCACCGTGCCGGATAGCCTGTTCGACCATCGCGACGACATCGAGTTCATCCTCGACCCCGTGACGCTGAATCGGGGAAGGCGCGTGTGACGCGGGCGCCCGCGACGCATCCGTCGAAACAGGCGGTCATCACCTTCTGATCCGGGAGAGCGTCATGCGTGCGAGGGCATGGAGACGCGGCGCGGCCGGCATTCGCCGGCTCGCCCTAGCCGCGTTGCTGATGCTCGTCGCTGTCCCGGTCTGGGCGCAGGGCGCGCTGTCCGCGCTCGAGACCGACGTCGACCAGATCGGGCGCATCGCGCGCTCGTCGGTCGTCACCGTGATCGCACGCAACAGCGCCCAGCGCGACGCGCCGGCGGGCACGGCCGCCAAGGTCAGCAAGCGCACGTACACGCGCATCGGCTCCGGCGTCGCGGTCAGCGATACCGAGATCCTCACCACCGCGAGCGTCGTGCTCGACGCCGAGCACGTCTGGATCCGGACGAGCAACGATCTCCAGGTCGAGGCTCGGCTCGTCGGACTCGACCCGATCTCGAACCTGGCGCTGCTCCGCGTCTCGGATCTGCGTCTGCCCGCGCTCAAGTTCGCGCAGGGCCGCGCCGCGCGCGAGGGCGACTGGACGATGGCGATCGGCACCGCGCGCTACAACCGCGAGCGCATCGCCCAGTCGACCGGCGCGGTCGCGGCGCGCCTGCGTGAGCCGCGGCTCGCGCTGCTCCAGCTCACGAACTGGGTCCATCCCGGCTTCAGCGGCGGCGCGGTCGTGAACGCGCGCGGCGAGCTGGTCGGCATCCTGCAGGGCGAGCTCGAGACGCCCGGACGCGCGACGGCGCTCGACGCCGGCGACCGCAACCCGGGCGGCGTCAGCTTCATGCTCCCGGTCGAGAGCATCAAGCCGATCTACGAGAGCCTGCGTGCCGAGGGCCACGTGCGCCATGGCTATTTCGGCGTCTCGACGCGCGCCGCGAGCGTCGAGAGCGACACGCGCGTCGGACTGCGGGTACCGATCGGCGCGCTCGTCGAGAGCGTCATCCCCGACGGGCCGGCGGCGAAGCTCGGCCTCAAGCGCGGCGACCTCATCGTCGCGTTCGAGGGCGAGCGCGTCGAGTATCCGGAGCAGCTCGCGCGCTGGGTGGCCGCGACGCCGCCCGGCACGTCGATCGAGCTCGTGTGGGTGCGCAACGACATCGCGCAGAACGGTCGCGTCGCGTTGCTCGAGTCCCCGGACGCGCGCCCCGCGTGGGTGCTGCAGCCGACCGACGACCCCAACGCACCGACGCGCATCTCCGAGCTCGAGAAGCAGATTCAGAAGCTCAATCGTGAGCTGGCCCGACTGAAGAACGAGTCCCCACCCGGCGCCCACTGACGGGCCCGACCGAGTGCCGCGCCACATCCTTCTCTGCACGCCGGGCCGCGCCGGCGTTTCGCGCATCGTCCTCGGCCGCGGCACGCTCTCGCGCGGCTCGGATCGCTCTGCACGCGCCGCCACCCACGCGCGCCGGATCGCGATCGTCACCGACACGAACGTCGCGGCGCTCTACCTCGCACGCGCGCGCGCCTCGCTCGTCCGTGCCGGCATCGACGTCGACTCGGTCGTCGTACCGGCGGGGAGCGCAGCAAGTCGCCCCGTGTGCTCGCGCGACTGTGGTCGGCGCTGGCGGCGATGGGGCTCGAGCGCGGTGACGCGATCGCGGCGCTCGGGGGCGGCGTGGTCGGCGATCTCGCGGGCTTCACGGCCGCGAGCTGGATGCGCGGCATCGAGTGGATCGGGGTTCCGACGTCGCTGATGGCGCAGGTCGACAGCAGCATCGGCGGCAAGACCGGGATCGACCTGGCGGAGGGGAAGAACCTGGTCGGCGCGTTCCACCAGCCGCGCCTCGTCGTCATCGACCCCGAGGCGCTCGCGACGCTGCCCGAGCGCGAGCGACGCGCGGGGCTCGCCGAGGTCGTGAAGTGCGGCGTCATCGCCGACCGCGCCCTGTTCGCGTGGCTCGAGCGTCACGTCGCGAGGCTCGAGGCCCTGGACCTCGCCGCCTATGAAGAGGCGGTGTGGCGCTCGGTGCGCGCCAAGGCCCGGATCGTCCGCACCGACGAGCGCGAGCGGGCCGACGGCCCGCGCACGGCGCTCAACTTCGGCCACACCACGGGCCACGCGATCGAGCGGGTGCTCGACTATCGTCGCCTGCGCCACGGCGAGGCGGTCGCCATCGGCATGCGGGTCGCGGTCGCCTTGTCGCTCGCACACGCGCGACTCGCGCCGCGCCATGGCCGGCGCATCACCGCCCTGCTCGATGCGCTCGGCCTGCCGCGACGCATTCCTGCCGCTGTCGACGCGCGCGTTGCTGGCCGCGATGGAGTCGGACAAGAAGCGCCGCAACCGGCGCAACCGCTGGGTGTTGACGCCCCAGATAGGCCATGCTAGCGTGCCGCGCCTGATTCCCCGTCGCCGGGTCATGGCGGCGTTGAAGGAGGTTGGGGCGCGGACCTGATGCACCACATCCTGGTACTTCATGGTCCGAACTTGAACGCTCTGGGGACACGCGAGCCCAATGAGTACGGCCGCGCGTCGCTCGCCGACATCGAACGCCGGCTCCACGAGCTCGCGCCGCAGCTCGGTTGCGAGCTCGAGTGCCGTCAGAGCAACCACGAGGGTGTGCTGATCGACGCCGTGTACGGTTCGCAGCCCCGCGTGAGCGGCATCCTGATCAACCCCGCGGGCCTCACCCACACGAGCGTCGCCCTGAGAGACGCGCTCACGGCCGTCGACCGCCCCGTGGTCGAAGTCCACCTCACCAACCCGGCGCGCGCGCGAGCCTTTCCGGCGAAGCTCGCTGATTTCGGGTGTGGCCTTGGGCGTCGTGCAGGGCTTCGGCGCCGACAGCTACCTCCTGGGTCTTCGCGCCCTGGCCGGCCACCTCAAGGAGGCCCGTCCGATGCCTCAGCCGCCGGCCGTCTCGTCGCGCCCGAGCCTCCAAAGCGCTGAAGTCGAGTCCCCGCCAGGCCGATACCCCACGCGGAACGCTGCTCGGGGCGACGGAGCTGACGGAGTTGCGGCAGCTCATTCGCCTCGTACAGCGAACCGGGAATCGGCGAGCTCGAACTGAGCTCAGGGGCCGAACGGTACGCATTGCGGCGCACGCGAGCGGTCCGATGGCGGTCGCGATGCCGGCGATGACGCCGGAGGCGCGCGCGGCCGCAGGGGACCGCAAGGCGGGGCCCGCCGGCAACCCGAGTGCCAGTGTCGAGACGGAGAAATCCGTCGCGATCACGTCTCCGATGGTCGGGACGTTCTATCGGGCGCCCGCGCCCGACGCCGATCCGTACGTCGAGGCGGGCGATTCCGTCGAAGTCGGACAGACCGTCTGCATCGTCGAGGCCATGAAGCTCATGAACGAGATCGAGTCGGAAGTGCGGGGCCGAATCGTCCAGATCCTCGTCGAGAATGCCCAACCGGTGGAGTTCGGACAGAAGCTGTTCCTGATCGAGCCGGTGTAAGGGGCGACTCCGGGGTCGCAGCCGGGAAGTAGACATGAACATTCGCTCAGTGCTCGAGAAGATGATCGGGATGCGCGCCAGCGACCTGCATCTGAAGGCGGGCACGCCGCCGGTCGTCCGCGTGGACGGCGTCCTCTACACGCTGGAGGATCGCGCGCCGAGCGCGCAAGAGCTGCGCGAAGTCTGCGACCAGCTGCTGAGCGAAGAGCAGCGCCAATACTTCTCCTCGCATCCAACGAGATCGACTTCGCGTTCGGCGTCTCCGGCCTGGCGCGCTTCCGCGCCAACATCTTCATGCAGCGCGGAACCCCGGCGGTCGCGCTCGCGCCACGTCCCGGTCCAGGTGCCCAGCATCGAGGAGCTCCAGCTGCCGAACGTGGTCCGCGACCTGGCGTTCTCGTCCCGCGGCCTGATCCTCGTCACCGGTCGCACCGGCGCCGGGCAAGTCGACGACGCTGGCGGCGATGATCGACACGATCAACCGGGTCACGACCCGCAACATCATCTCGGTCGAGGACCCGATCGAGTTCCTCCACGTCGACCGGCAGTCGTTCATCCACCAGCGCGAGATCGGCCTCGACACGCTGTCGTTCGCCGACGGCCTCGCGTACGTGCTCCGGCAGGACCCCGACATCATCATGGTCGGCGAGGTTCGCGACCTGGAGACCATGCGCACGTCGCTGATGGCGGCCGACACGGGCCACTTCGATCATGTCGAGCCTTCACACCACCGACGTCGTGCAGACGTTGCAGCGCATCATCTCGTTCTATCCGCCGCACCAGCACGACGAGGTCCGGCTGTCGATCGCGTCCAACCTGACCGCCGTCGATCTCGCAGCGCCTGATCCCGCGCGCGGACGGCAAGGGACGCGTGCCCGCGGTCGAGATCGATGGTCAGCACGCCGACGATCCGTGAGTACTTCCTCAACCCGGAGAAGATCCCGCTCATCCACACGCATCGTCGCCGAGGGAATGACCGAGTACGGCATGCAGACGTTCGACCAGTCGGTGCTCGGCCTGCTCAAGCGAGGGCTTGATCACCGAGCAGGAGGCGCTCAAGAACTGCAACCATCCGAACGAGCTGCTGCTCAAGCTCAAGGGCATCGAGAACGCGTCGGATCGCACGTGGCGCCTCGGTCGAGAAGGGCGCGAGTCGACGCCGCAGGGTGGGCTGGGCGCGGAGCCCGCACGTCCGCCGAAGACGTCGGGTGAGATGGGCTCCACGAAGGTCGGCGCGACACCGCCGGACTGGATGGCCTGAGACTGGCGGCATGTTCCGAAAGGTCCTGATCGCCAACCGGGGTGAGATCGCGCTGCGCGTCATCCGCGCCTGCCGCGAGCTCGAGATCTCGACCGTCGCCGTGTTCAGCCAGGCGGACCGCGACAGCCTGCACGTGCGCCTCGCGGACGAGTCCGTGTGCATCGGGCCGCCGGCGCCCGCGCAGTCCTACAACCACATCGCGCGCCTGATCTCCGCGGCCGAGGTGACCGGCGCCGACGCGATCCATCCCGGCTATGGCTTCCTGTCCGAGAACGCGCACTTCGCCGAGGTGTGCGCCTCGAGCGGGTTCACGTTCATCGGCCCGACGCCCGAGATGATCCGCGCAGATGGGCGACAAGGCGGTCGCGCGGCAGCACCATGGCGGCGGCGGGCCTGCCGCTCGTGCCGGGCAGCGAGGGCACGCTCGCCGACGTCGACGAGGCGCGAGCACTCGCGGCAGCCAGATCGGCTACCCGGTGATCATCAAGGCCACGGCGGGCGGCGGCGGTCGCGGCATGCGCGTGGCGTGGGACGAGAAGTCGCTGCGCTCGAGCTTCGGCATCGCGCAGGCCGAGGCGCGGCGCGGCGTTCAACAACAACGCGCGTCTACCTCGAGAGCTACATCGCACGCCCCGCCACATCGAGTTCCAGCTGTTCGGCGACTGCGCACGGCAACCTGATCCACCTCGGCGAGCGCGAGTGCTCGGTGCAGCGCAACCACCAGAAGCTGATCGAAGAGGCGCCGAGCCCGTTCCTGACGCCGGAGCAGCGCAAGCAGGTCGGCGAGGCTGGCGGTGCGCGGGGCGCAGTCGATCGGCTACCTGAACGCCGGGCACGATGGAGTTCCTGTTCGACCAGGACGGCACGTTCTACTTCATGGAGATGAACACGCGCATCCAGGTCGAGCACCCGGTCACCGAGGAGGTCACCGGCCTCGATCTCGTGAAGGAGCAGATCCGCGTCGCCGCCGGCGAGAACGCTGTCGCTCAAGCAGGAGGACATCGAGTGGCGCGGGCACGCGATCGAGTGCCGCATCAACGCCGAGGACTCACGAGCACGGCTTCCGGCCGAGCCCGGGCACGATCACGTACTGGTACAAGCCCGGCGGGCCGGGCATTCGCGTCGACAGCCACGTCTACGCCGGCTACACCGTGCCGCCGCTACTACGACTCGATGATCGGCAAGCTGATCGCGTACGGGAAGTCGCGCGACGAGGCGCTGCGGCGCATGGAGATCGCGCTCGACGAGATGATCGTCGAGGGCATCAAGACGACGATCCCGTTCCACCGCCTCGCGCTGCGCCACCCGCGCTTCCAGAAGGGCGACCTCGACACGCACTTCGTCGAGGAGCTGCTCAAGCCCGCGGGCACGCCGCCCGCGAAGGAAGCGCTCACGGAGGACGTTGCCGGCGAGACGGTGCGGGTCGGCGCCGGCGACGGCGCGCCGAGCGGTGACGGCGCGGCCAAGGCTCCACGCCGGCGCAAGCGCGGCGGCTGATCGATCGCGGTGCGCGTCCGCGTCCTGCTCGCGCCTGGCCTGCATCCCGTTCCCTCCGACGCGACGGCGCCGTCGTCATCGACGTGCTGCGCGCGACCACGACGCTCACGGTAGCGCTCGCGCACGGCGCGCGCGCGTGCACGCGATCGGAGCCCCGAGGCCGCGCGGGCGACGCCGGCGCGCGAGCCGGGCGCGCTTCTGTGCGGCGAGCGCGGAGGTCGCATCCTGCCGGGCTTCGATCTCGGCAACTCCCCGTTCGAATACACGCCCCGAGCGAGTCGGCGGGCGCACGCTCGCTGTTCGCCTCGACCAACGGCTCGGCGGCGATGGCGCGGGCGGCGGGAGCGCGCGCGCACGCTGCTCGCGGCGTTCGTGAACGCGACCGCGGTGGCTCGAGCGCCTCGCGCGGCGGCGCACGTCGTGCTGGTGTGCGCGCGGGAAGCTCGGCCGCTTCGCCCTCGAGGACGCCGCGTGCGCGGGTTATCTCGCGGCCGGGCTCGTGGCGCGCGGGGCGCGCTCGACGGCGCGGCGGCACGCGTGGCGGTCGGCGTTCGCGCCGCGCGACGCGGGCGGAGGTGCGCGGCGGCGGTCGTGGGCTCGTCACACGCGCGCGAGCTGAGCGCCCTGGGCCCCGAGTTCGTACGCGACGTCGCGTTCTGCGCCGAGCTGGACTCGATCGACCGCGCGCGTTCGCCGTTTGAACGCAGGTAACTGCGCGGTCAGCGACGCTGCGCGCGCGGCCAGCATCACGATCGCCGATGACGGCCGAACACCATGTCGCCCGAGCCACGCCGCGACGATACGGCGGCAGCGCGCCCGTTGTGGCCGAGCGCCTGTCCGGTGCGCATGAACGCGTAGTAGAGGAACGCGATCACGCACCGACAGGCCGAAGCCCAGCGCCGCGCCCTGCGACGCGCAGCGCGCGTCGCGAGCGATGCGCCGATCAGCACGACGATGAAGTTGACGAGCGGGAACGCCAGCTTCAGGTGCAGGTCGACGAGGTAGTTCTCGACGCGCGCGCCGCTCGCGCGCAGGCGATCGACGTACGCCGCGCAGCTCCAGGAGAGTTCATCTCCGCCGGGCTGCGGCATGTCCTTGGCGAAGTCCTCGGGCCGCTCGGCGATGCCGTCGACGGCCATGGCGCTCGAACGGCTTCGCGCTCGCTCGTCGCCGTCCTCGAACGTGCGCATGTAGCCGTTCGTGGAACACCCAGCGGTGGCCGTCCCACGCTCGCGTCCGCGGCGTCGATCCGGCGCATCAGCTCGCCGTGGAGAACTCTCGAACAGCGACACGTCCTGCATCCGCTGAGCCGCGACCGGTCGTAGAGCCGGATGTAGAAGATGCGCCCGCCGCGCCCGAGGTAGGTGACGTCGGCGCGCTCGCGCGCTGCGTCGCTGCTTCACGCGTTCTGGATCTGCTCGTCGTAGATCCGGTCGCGCTCGCGGTTCGCGGCGCGGCACCACGAACTCGCCGAGCAGGAGCCCCGACGACCACGGCGACGCGCGACAGCCGAACACGGGCGCGCAGGATGCGCAGCAGCGAGAGCCCGGCGGTGCGCATCGCCGGTGAGCTCGCCGAACTTGTTGAGCTGGCCGAGCGCCGAGGAACGTCGCGAGCAGCAGCGCCACCGGCAGCACCTGCACGACGACCTCGGGCGCGCGGTACAGGTAGAACTGCGTCGACGAGCGCGAGCGGCGCCTGGTGGTCGAGGAACACGTCGGCCTTCTCGATGAGGTCGACGACGATGAAGATCACGATGAAGCCGACGAGTCCGAGCGCGAGGTAGGTCAGGAACTCGCGCAGCAGGTAGCGGTCGAGGATCTTCACGCGGTCAGCCGCGCGCCGCCGCGAGGCGCCGGCGAGCGCGCGTCGCCTGGCGCGCCGAGCTCGCACGCCTTGAGCGTCCAGGTGCACGCCCCAGACCCCGATGACGATGTTCGGCGAGCCACATCGCGAGCCACGGCGGCAGCAGCAGCCGGTTCGCCAGCTCCTCGCCGCCGACGAGGCACAGGTAGTAGAACAGGAAGAACGCCACCGACACGAACGCCACCGCCGGACCCGCGCGCCGCACGCGCATGCCGAGCGGCGCGCCGACGAGCACGAACACGATGCACGCCGCCGGCAGCGAGAACTTCTTGTGGATCTCGACCGACAGTCCGGCGATGCGCTGTGAGCAGCGCGTCGCGCTCGATCGACCACATCTCGATCTCGTTCTTGAGCGCGAGCCGACCGCTCGCCGAAGTCCGACGCGGCGGCGACGCGGCGCCGTCGCCAGCGCGAGCGCCGCGATGGCCGGCGAGCCACGCGCGGCCGCGTCGGGCGCGAGCTCGCTGAAGCTCCGCGCCGGGCTGACGCCGAGCTGCGCGTCAGCCGGTCGACGCGCGCTTGACGCTCGTCGTCGATATTGCTTGCGACCTTTCGCGCTCGTGCGATCAGAGCTCGCTCGCGCTCATCTCGCGATCGCTGCGCGCGTAGCCGACCGTGCGCTCGAGCATGCCGCCGGCCCGCCGGCGATGTAGATGACGTGGGTCTTGAACATCGAGCCGGCGGTACTTGCGCGCGACCGCTCGCCCGGCGCCTCGGTCGGGCACCTCGTGGATCTCGCCGTCGTGAGCGTCGAGCATCGGCGGTGCCGCCGTCGGGCGTGTAGCGGAGGCTGCCGTTCGCGGGCCAGGATCGTCGTCGGGGGCCCGGTCGGGTTCATCTGGTAGAGCGTGATGCCCTTCATCTCGCTGGTGCGGCCGTTCACCCGCTGCGACCAGCAGGTTGTAGCCCGGGAAGTCGGTGACGAACACGCCCTCCTGGAGCTTCACGGTCGGTCGCATGCTTGCTCGATGTCGATCAGCAGCCCGGCGAAGGCGTGATTCGACTCGGGCAGCACGTAGTTGTTGAACAACGATCGAGCCCGCCGCCGACCACGACCGCGGCCGCCAGCGGGCCGACCAGGACGATGCCGAGATTGACGCCGCTGGCCCTCAGGGCGGTTATCTCGTTGTCCTGAGAGAGCCTACCGAAGGTCATCAGCACCGCCACCAGGACGGCGCAGGGTGATCGACAGGGCCACGATGTAGCCCAGGGACATGCAGGAACAGCTGCCCGACGACGCCCGCCGGAACCCCTCGATTGACGATGAGGTCCAGGTAATCGAACAGCACGTCCATCTCCAGGATGAACGTCACCACGCCGAAACCGAGAAGAAATGGAACCAGGTGCTGCCTGAGGATGTAGTTACGAAGGATCTGCATGCTGCTGCAGCCTACCCCCAGGTGCCGTCCGGAATGACAAGAAATTGCGGCAGTGCGGCTTTTGACCGGCCTGGGCCTCCCCGTTGCGGTCCGCGCCCAGCGCGTCCCCTACAGGGGGGCGCGTGTCGTTTAAAGAGACCTCCATGTGGCTTGCCTTGGGGCTATCCTGGTCCACCTCCTCATCAACATTCAGGTCTGCAACGTTGTGCTTGACGCCCATCAGGTCGATGAACGGACCGAGATCGAGCGACGGTCGTCACGGCGTCGACGGCGACCGACCACGCTTTGGCGAGCGCCGGGATCGAGCGTGTACTTGATGGGCCCCGTGTACTGCGCGCGGATCGCCGAGTGCCGAGCCGCCGATGATCTCGCGCTCGCCGCCGGCGATGTTGGCGAAGCCGCGGTTGTCGCCGGACCGAGGCGGTACTTGCCGCCCGCGACGATCTGCAGCTCGCCGCCGGCGCGGGCCCCGGTGAAGCACCCGGACTTTCGCGGAACAATCCTGCTGACACCGATCGCGCGTACGCGTCGGCGAGCAGCGCGACCTCGGTGCTCGTGATCGCCGTGGCGCCGAGCGCGATCCGCGGCCGCGGCAGCAGGAACTGATGGCCGTCGGACGACTGCAACAGACCGAACTCGAGCGACGGGCTGCTCTCGACGAGCAGGTCTCTCGGATCCGCGATCCGGTAGAATGCGGCTGACCAGCTGCCCGGCGCGGACGCTCTGCCTGACGAATGAACGGCGTGCCGCGATCGGATCGACGGGCTCGAACTCATCCGCGCTCGTCTGCCGTCGCGCGACCGACCACGACGCGCCGTCGTGCGGCAGCCGAGCGACCCTCCTCGCCGCGGCCGCGGCCAAACTCTGAATGATCCGGGCGCCGCGGCGCGAGGTGTCCACGTCGACGCGCACGACGTGCATGTGCTGTGCCGACTCCGCGAGCTCGATCTCGCAGTTCACCGGCCCGCCGATCGCGCCTCCTCCGCGACGATCGTCGCCAGCTTCGGGCATGAGCGCATGACCCTGCCAGGCGCTGCACATAGCCCACCTGATCGATGCTCGGCACGAGGTCGTATCCGGGATCTGCCCGGCGATCACGCCTTCGATCTGCATGTCCGGCGTCGAAGCGACCTTCGAGCAACTCGATCGGCTCGTGCAGCGTCTTCTGATCACGCGGCCCGTTTCGCGGATGCGGCGGACGTTGTAGAGCGCCCTTCACGCACGCCGCCTGGTGACGTCTCAATCTTGGTCAGCCGGGGGCGGAGGTGCAGGATCAACGGATCAGGTCGGGATATCGATGACGCCGGGGCCTGTCGCGCACCCAGCCTGTCCGGTCGCGCACGACCATCGCGTCGCGCAGACGCTCGATCGTGATCGTGCGGACGGACATGCACCGCCCACGGATAGAGAATGCTTGCGATCTGCACGACCTCGTACGCCAGGCGACTGACCAGCGGCGTCGAATCGCACCTGGCTGCCGCGGTCGCGATCGCACTTCGGGTTGAACCACTTGCTGAACGCGTCAGCGCCGTAGCCGGCGAAATCAACACGCGTGACGGGCACCTTCCGGTTCGGCGTGCCGTCGGGCCCATCTCGTTGTTGAAGAAAGCTTCGGCTCCCGTCGTTGAGGATGTCGCCGCGAAGCACGCTGAAGCCGTTCGGCGCACCGGAGAGCGGATCGACGCCGTGTGCGCGTTTGCCACGTTGCCGCCGGGCAGCGACGGACTCGCGATCGTCGGACCGGTGAGGCGCGCATGCGCGGTGACCGAGAGCTGATAGCCCGCCCGCGAGCTTCGGCGTCTTGGGCCGGATCACTTCCAGACCTCGACCAGCGGCTGGCGAGGAACTCCTGCGCTGCAGCGCGGCTGCCGCGATGATGCCGAATGGCAAAGCGTGAATTGGCGCTGACGCCTGCGGCCGCCGGAAGATAATACGTAACTTCGAATCCAGTTATTAC
>ERZ1370068.9140-contig-794_pt1 | contig 52658 bp, 59 predicted proteins | sample MGYA00561227_ERZ1370068 | MGnify/ENA primary metagenome ERZ1370068 (study PRJEB38410, sample SAMEA6850437) | metagenome | study: Metagenomic assessment of the ecological functions of the soil: analysis of the soil microbiota associated with the... | reverse complement strand
GCCGCGGTGCACCACGGACACCACCACGGGATGGACGGCTTCCCGTTTAGTCATCACCGCACTGCTCTTGTCGCGCCTCGTCGGCGGATCCGGCAGCCCGTGCTACGGGCAGTGACTCGCCTTCTACCTCGCCCTGATCTCGTCTACGGGGCGACCAACCAGGTGCAAGATCTGTGGACGGAGGCAGATCGTCAAGCGCGGCTGGACGAACTGGGAGATCCCGGAACGTCCTTCACCCGACGGCGTCGGCAGCCTGGGCGGCGATGGTGGGGGTTGCGGTCCTGTTCCACTTCGCTCTCTTCAGGCCGCGTCTGGGGCCGCGCGGAAGAGGTTGCGCTGGACGGCTCCACGGCACACGCCCGCATAGGTCTACCTGGTGGTGCGGAGACGGATCATCGTCCAGGGCCGCGTTCAGGGCGTCGGATTCCGGTACTCGCTAGCCCGGGCGGCCGAGACCTCGTGCGGCGTCGCCGGCTGGGCCGGCAACCGGGCGGACGGGACGGTCGAGGCCGTATTCGTGGCGAGCCGGAAGCGGTCGAGTCGCTCGTCTGCGCTTCTCCGAAGAGGCCCGCGCGGCGCGAAAGTCGATCGCGTCGAGGTCTTCCAGGAGGAGCCGAGGGTCTTGCGCGCTTCGACGCGCGTTGACCAGCTCTACCCAGGAGCGGCTTCAAGCGCGCGTTACGTTTCGTGCGGTGGGCGTCAACGACGAGCCTGGAACGCGGCCGCGAGTCCTACGTCGAGCTCGGCCTGGGCGACGCGCCCACGAGTCGCTTTCGCGGGCCGATCGGGCTCGAGCCGCTGGCGGCCGAGGACCTCGAGTCGCTCGCAATCGTCGGCCTACATGTTGGGCCGCGATGACGAATGGCTGCAGGTTCTCGAGCGGGCTTATCGCGGGCTATTCAGAGGAGGCGAGGCGCGGCGCGCCGTGCGGTGCGCGTTCTGGATCCGGGATGCAGCTCGCGCTTCGCGGGCGAGATGGGGCCTGCGCACGGGCTGGCTCGGCCGGGCCGGGCAGGCTGCTGGAGCGCGAGGAAGGCGGAGTGCGTCGAGCAGCGGCTACATGCTGATGCCGGTCGCCTTCCAGCACGAGGCCGTGAGGGCGACTGCGACGGCGCGTCCGCGACCGCGGCATCGGCGGCCGAGATCGGCGAGCGGTTCGGCGACCGGGACCTCTTTGCCTCGCGATCGCCACCGTCGGGCAGGGCGACATCCTCGTCCGGGCACGGGCGGGTACGGGGAGAGGCCTCGGCCTGCTGGACGAGGCGATGGTTGACGCCACGACCGGGAGCTCTCGCCGATCGTCACCGGAATCGTCTACTGCGGGGTGATCCATGGCCTGCGAGCAGGTCTACGACGCTGCGTCGGGCCGATGAGTGGACGGCGCCTCAGCGCGTTGGTGGGAGCAGCAGCCCGACCTCCTGGCGTTCACCGGCCGCTGCCTCGTCCATCGACGCCCAGCTCATGCAGCTGCAAGGAGCCTGGCCCGAGGCGCTCGAGGAGACCGACACGCGCCGACCGCCGCTCTCGAGGAGGCAATGAACCAGGCGGCCGCCGCCAAGGCGTGCGTACCTGCGGGGCGAGGTTCACCGCCTGCGCGGAGACTTTGCGGCCGCCGAGGAGGCCTACCGCGCGGGCGAGCCAGCTCGGCCTGAGCCGCAGCCGGGCCTGGTCGCTGCTGCGGCTTGCGCAGGGGCAAGGTCGGCACGCGGCCGCGGCGGCGATCCGCCGCGTCGTCGGCGAGACCACCGAGCAGCCTGCGCCGGCGGGCGGCCTCCTGCCCGCCGCACGTCGAGATCATGCTCGCGCACCGGCGACGCTCGAAGAGGCTCGGACCGCATGCTCGCGAGCTCGAGCAGATCGCGGCCGAGTGCGACGAGCGACATGCTGCGGGCGTCCGCCGCCCAGGCGTCGCGGGAGCGGTCGCAGCTCGCCGCCGGCGACGCGGCCGGCGCGCTGGCTGAGTCTCCGCGAGGCTGGCTCAGGCCTGGCAGCGAGCTCGAAGCGCCCTACGAGGCGCTCCGCGCCCGAGTGCTCGTCGGGCGGGCCTGTCGCGCGCTCGGCGACGACGAGGCCTTCGCGCTCGAGCTCGAGTCGGCCCGAGCACCGTTTCAGCAGCTGGGCGCGGCGCCGGACGTCGCCGCCGCGGACGCGCTCGCGACGGACAGTGAAGCCGACGACGCACGGGCTGACGTCGCGCGAGCTCGAGGTGCTCCGCCTCGATCGCGGGCGGCAAGAGCAACCGCGAGATCGCCGTCGGCGCTCGTGATCAGCGAGCACACCGTCGCCCGGCACGTCCAGAACATCTTCGCCAAGCTCGGCGTCACCTCTCGCACGGCGCCGCGGGCGCTTTCGCCTTCGAGCACGACCTGGTCTGAAGCCGCTCCAGTGGTCAGAAATGACCATTCGCGTGCAGTGGCAAGTTGGTGGATCCGCGCGATGCGCGGCGCGGCCGTTCCTCCGTACGTTCGTAGCGAACCTCATCTCGATCCCAGGAGGAACGGTCATGGCGACACAGGAAGCAATCGGAAAGCGGAGCCACAGCGCTCCCGGAGGTCGAGACGTTCGAGACCATCGTCATCGGCGGCGGCCAGGCCGGGCTCTCCGTCGGCTACTACCTGAAGCAGCAGGGCCGGTCGTTCGTGATCCTCGACGCGAACGAGCGGATCGGCGGCTCCTGGCGGACGCGCACCTGGGACTCGCTGCCGCCTGTTCACGCCGGCGCGCTACGACGGCCTGCCCGGCTGGCCGTTCCCGGCGCCCGGCTGGTCGTACCCGACGGCCCGCGAGACGGCCGACTACCTCGAGGCCTACGCGGCGCGCTTCGAGCCTTCCGGTGCGCATCCGCTGAGCGGTCGACCGGCTGACGAAGGACGGCGACCGCTACGTCGTCGAGTCCGGCGAGCGGCGCTTCGAGGCCGACCACGGTCGTCGTCGCGACCGGCTTCTACGGCAAGCCGTCCGTGCCCGGACTTCGCGTCCGAGCTCGACCCGCGGATCGTGCAGATGCACTCGAGCGAGTACCAGCGATCCGTCACAGCTCCGGCCGGGTGGCGTGCTGCTCGTCGGCGCCGGAAACTCGGGAGCGGACATCGCGATGGAGGTCGTCGCGAGCCACGCAGACGTGGCTCTCGGGACGGGACAAGGGACAGGTTCCGGTCCGGATCGAGCATCCGCTGGGCGCCGGTTCGTGCTCCGGTGCTCTGGTTCGTCGCCTCGCACGTCCTCACGATCAAGACGCCGCTCGGCCGCAAGGTCCGGCCGCACGTGCTCGCCGAACGGCGCGCCGCGGATCCGGGTCAAGACGGACGATCTCGCGCGCTGCCGGCGTCGAGCAGGTGCCGAAGACGGTCGGTGTCGAGCGACGGGCTGCCCGGTGCTCGAGGACGGGCGCGTGCTCGACGTCGCCAACGTCATCTGGTGCACCGGGCTTCCGAGCAGGACTTCAGCTGGATCGACGTGCCGGTCTTCGACGAGGACAGGAGCCCGCGCACGAGCGCGGAGTCACCTCGGAGCCGGGCCTCTACTTCGTCGGGCTCGACTTCCTCTACTCGTTCACGTCCGAGAACGTCGGCGGCGTCGGCCGCGACGCGCGGCACATCGCCAAGCGGATCGCACGCCGCTAGGCTCCTGTACGCCGTCCAGACTCGCGCCTAGACTCGTACGCCGTGGCTGTGTTGTGCAAGCTGCGGGGTCGAGAACCAGAGCGAAGCCCGCTTCTGCGACGCGTGCGGGGCGGCCCTGGCCGCCGAGCCGGCGCGGGAGGCCCGGAAAACCGTCACGGTCCTCTTCTGCGACGTCACCGGCTCGACGCAGCCTCGGAGAGCAAGCTCGACCCGAGAAAGCCTGCGGCGCGTGATGGCCCTCGCTGCTGCGAGTCGCGAAGGACGTGATCGAGCGCCACGGCGGCGCTGTCGAGAAGTTCATCGGCGACGCGGTGATGGCAGTCTTCGGCGTTCCTGGTGGCACGAGGACGACGCATTGCGGGCGGTCAGTCCTCCGCCGCCGAGCTTCGGGACGCGCTCGGCGGCCTCAACGTTCGAGCTGGCCGAGTCGTACGGCACACGCCTCGAGCTGCAGGACTGGCGTGAACACGGGCGAAGTGGTGACCGGGGACGGAGGAGCGGCTGGCGACAGGGGACGCGGGTGAACGTGGCCGCGCAGTCACTCGAGCAGCGCGGCCCAGCCCCGGCGAGGTGCTGCTAGGTGACGGGACGCTGCTGACTCGTCAGGGACGCGGTCGAGGGGTCGAGCCCGTCCCGGCGCTGGAGCTGAAGGGCAAGGCAGATCCTCGTTCCGGCTTTCCGCCTCCTGAGGTTACCGCCGGCGAGCCGGAAGCCCGCTGGCAGACGGTGGCGATGGTGGGTAGAGACCGCCAGCGCCAGCTCCTCGACGATGCCTTCGCGAACGTGGTCGGCGAGCGGTCCTGCCATCTCTTCACGATTCTCGGAGACAGCCGGCGTCGGTAAGTCGCGCTGGTGGCGGAGTTCACTCCAGAGCCTCGACGGCGCGACTGTCGTAGCAAGCGCTGTCTCCCTACGGCGAGGGATCAGCCACTGGCCGGGTGACGCGCGCGGTGAGAGGAGCTCCGCTCGGACCCTGCCGGACGACGAGCTCGCCGCCCAGCGCTTCGATCACGACGGCGCAGACGCTCGAGCCGATCCTCGGGCGGCAGCGAGCGCGAGTTCTGCCCGAGGTCCGTGGGCGGTGCGCAGGCTCTTCGAAACCGCCGCTGCCCGCCGCCCGCTCGTGATCGTGTTCGACGATCTGCACTGGGAGAAGCCGTCGTCTTTCTCGACCTCGCGTCGAGCACATCGCTGACTTCAGCCGTGACGCGCCGATTCTGCCGCCTTTGCATGGCGCGTCCGGAAGCTGCTCGACCGCCGCTCGGCCGAGGACGGCTCAACTGCGAAGCAACGTCCTGCTCGAGCCGCTCTCGCCCGACGGGCCGAGGAGCTGATCGAGCGGCTTCTCTCGGCGCGCAGCTCGACTCGTCCCTCCCGCGAGCGCATTCTCGAGGCAGCCGGCGGCAATCCGTTCTTCGATCGGCGAGATGCTCACGATGCTCGCGCAGCGGCACGCTGGCGGAACCGCTCGCCCGAGATCGCGGTTCCGCCGACAATCCAGGCGCTGCTCGCGTCGCGTGCTCGACCAGCTGCAGGACGCCGGAGCGAAGGGTGCTGGGACGGGGCGCCGTCGAGGGCCAGAACGTGTTTCCACCGCGGAGCCGTGGCTGCGCTCTGCGCCCGACGAAGGACAGGTGGACAGCCGGCTGATGACGCTCGTCCGCAAGGATCTCGTTCGGCCGAGAAGTCGCTTCTGGCGGGCGACGACATTCCGGTTCCGCCACCTGCTGATCCGTGACGCCGCCTATGAGGCCCTGCCGAAGGCGACGCGAGGCGGAGCTGCACGAAGCTTTGCCGATTGGCTCGAGTCGAACGCGCCCGACCTCGTGGAGCTCGACGAGATCGTCGGCTACCACCTCGAGCGAGGCCTCGACCACCTACCGCAGCGAGCTGGGCCCGCTTGACGACCGCGCGAGCGTCGTCCGCGCGCGGCCGAGCGGCTCCTCGCCGCCGCCGAAGCGCGCGTTCGAGCGGGCGACCTTCCAGCCGTCGAGAGCATGTCGCGACGCGGCGTCCCTCCTCGCGCGTTCCGGCAGCACGACCCACCGCGAGGCGCAGCTTCAGCTGGCGCGGGTGCTCCTTGCGATCGGCGAGGTCGCGGGCGCGCGCGAAGTCTGAAGGCAGCCTCGTCGCTTCTGCAGAACTCACGCCGGCGACTGCAGGCGAGCCTCAACCTAAGGCGCGGCTCGTAGAGCTCGAGCTGAGGATCGAGCACGATCCGAGGCCGCGTGGATGGCGCGAGGCCGGCGTCGAGGTGGCCGAGGCTGAGGCGAGCCTTGGCTCAGCGTGGGCGACGACGAGGGGCAGGCCTGGGCCGCAAGGCTCATGCCGCGCAACTTCTCGGCGTGGCTGGGCAGGACTGACGACGCAGAGCGCGCTTGGGCGCGTGGTCTCGGGCATGCTGCGGCGCGCCGGCAGCTCGGGCGGATCGCGGGAGATCCTCGCGTGGGCGATGTTGGGCACTCTCTGGTGGGGTCCGATCGCCGAAGCGGCCGAGGGGCGTTCGGAGGCCGACGAGATCATCGAGCAGGCGGACCGGCCACCCGCCGCTGAAGGCGATCGCGATGGTCGTCCGCGGCTGCCTGAAGGGATTCAGGGGAGGTACATGCGAAGAAGGGCGGTCGGAGCTACGGGCGGGAAGGGCGTTGTTCTTCGAGCTTGGGGGACGTGCAACATTCGGCCGGGACTCGGGATGATCGAGGCCGACCTCGAGCTGGCCGCGGGAATCCTCCGCCGCGGCCGAGCGCCGTCTTACAAGAGAGCTACGAGTTCATGAGCAAGACCGCCGAGACCGGGTACCTGGCGACGGTCGTCGGTTTCCCGCGCGGTTGCGGCGCTCGATCTGGGGCGGAGACGACGCGGCGCTGGCACTTGCAGACGAGGTCGCGCGGATCACCTCGCCGGCGACGATTTCGAGCCGCACGTCCGGCGACCTGCGTTCGGGCGAGGGTGCTCGCGCGCCGCGGCGACCACGACGCGCGGCGGCAGAGTCGATCTCAGGCTCGCCGCCGCGGTCGGCGACAAGACCGACTACCTGTCCCTGCGGGCGTATGCGGCGGATTTCGCGCGCGGAGGTCGAGCGCCTGGCCGGACGCCCTGACGCGGGCGTGCCGCACTCGACGAGGCCTTGCCGCCGTCGCGGAGCGAAGGAAGACGGTGCTGACAGCCGGACGGGTGCGGGAGCTTACTCGGGCGGCTCAACGAGGCCGGTGTCGCCCTAAGACCTGCAGCGTGGCCGCAGGCTCGGCCCAGATCGGTAGGTTGGAATTGTGAACAAGCGGCACCTCGGCACGCAGGGGCCTCGAGACCTCCGCGCTCGGCCTCGGCTGCATGGGGCATGTCCGAGTTCTACGGGACGCGCGGACGAAGGCGAGGCGATCGCGACGATCCACCGCGCGCTCGAGCTCGGCGTGCAACTTCCTCGACACCGCCGACGTGTACGGGCCCGTTCACGAACGAGCGGCTCGTCGGCCGCGCGATCAAGGACCGCGCGCGACGAGGTCGTGCTCGCGACGAAGTTCGGCAACGTGCGCGACCGAGCGACGGCGAGCGATCTCGGCATCCGCGGCGAGCCGCGACTACGTCCGCGCAGCCTGCGAGCGACGCCTCGCTGCGAGCGGCTCGGCGTCGACGCATCGATCTCTACTACCAGCATCGCGTCGATCCCGAACACGCCGATCGAGGAGACGGTCGGCGCGATGGCCGAGCTCGTCGAGCAGGGGAAGGTCCGCTACCTCGGCCTCTCGGAGGCGGCGCCCGAGACGATCCGCCGCGCGCACGCCGTCCACCCGATCACGCGCGCTGCAGAGCGAGTACTCGCTCTGGACCCGCGATCGCCGAGGACGAGATCCTCGCCGCGTGCCGCGAGCTCGGCATCGGCCTCGTCGCCTACAGCCCGCTCGGCCGCGGCTTCCTCTGCGGCCAGATCCACTCGCGTCGACGATCTCGACGCCGAGCGACTTCCGGCGCTGCCAACCGCGCTTCCAGGGCGAGAACTTCCAGAAGAACCTCGATCTCGTCGAGCGCGTCGAGCGCGCTCGCGGCCGCGAAGGGCTGCACCGCCGCGCAGCTCGCGCTCGCCTGGGTGCTGGCGCAGGGCGAAGACGTCGTTCCGATCCCGGGCACGACGCGCAGTCAAGAACCTCGAGGAGAACGTCTCGGCGCCTCGACGTCGAGCTCTCAGACGAAGAGCTGCGGGACCTCGAGGGCGGTCTTCCCGAAAGGGGCGGCTGCGGGCGACCGGTACGCCGGACATGTCGGCGATCAACCGCTGAGCACACAGATCGTCCTCTTGCGGGGGATCAACATCGGGCCTCGGAATCGAGTTCCGATGGCGAGACTGCGCGAGGCCCTGGAGGAGGCGGGCTTCTCCGACGTGCGGACGCATCTCCAGGCGGCAACGTCGTGCTTTCGAGCAAGACGAAGCCCGAGCAGACGGCGCGCAAGTGCGAACGCCTGATCGAGGACGAGTTCGGGCTCGAGATCGACGTCGTGGTTCCGGACGCCTGCCGAGCTCGCGCGCGTCGTCGAGCGGAATCCGCTCGGCAAGGTCGCGGAAGGATCCCAAGCGCTACCAGGTGAGCTTCCTCGCGGGACCGCTTCCCGCGGCCGCCAAGCGGAAGCTGGAGGAGGCCGTCCAGGAGCCGGAGGAGCTCGTTGTCAGCGGACGCGAGATCTATGCCTGGCACCCCAAAGGTGTCGCGCGCTCGAAGCTGTGGGGACGCCCTCGCCGGGCGGGGACCCGGCGTCACCGCCACGGCGCGGAACCGGTCGACCGTGACGAAGCTGCTCGAGCTCGCCGACCGCTAGACGCGGGCCGACAGCTCATCGACGAAGACGTTCCACTCGCGGACGTCGTCGAGCACGAAAACGCCGTTCTCGACGAACGGATCGTCGGCGATGATCCGTTTGGCCTCGTCGACACTGACGCCTTCGAGCAGGCTCAGCGAGCCCGAGTTGTCGGCGAAGGGCCGCCCATCACGAACGTTCCCTTTTCGATCAGAGCGTCGATGAACTCCGCGTGCTCGTCCCAGCCGGGCTGCTCCGCGCACGCCGCCGCTCGTCCACGTGGGCCCGCTCGCCAGACGACGACCACCCGCATTGGCATGCATTCAGCTTACGCATTGACCGGCGCGGCGTCAGGCTGGGACGGCGCGGTAGCGAAGGTGCGTCACGCGCGGCGACTCGAGCACCTGGGTCACCTCGAACCGGGGGACCGCGGGCCCGACGCCGTCGAAGAGCCGGGCACCGCCGCCCAGCAGCACCGGGGCGAGGTGGAGCAGGAGGTCGTCGACCGGGCCGGCGTTGATCGACTGGTCGATCGCGTCCGCTCCGCCTGCGACCAAGACATCGCTGCCTGCCGCGGCGGCGCGCATCCCTCGATGCGCGCTCTCGAGGCCCTCGGTGACGAAGGTGAAGGTGGTCCCTCCCTCCATCACGAGCGGCTCGCGCGCGTGGTGGGTGAGGACGAACACGGGCTTGTGAAACGGCGGGTCGTCTCCCCACCAGCCGTTCGCGTTGGTGTCGTCCTCCCAGGGCCCCTCGCCGCCGCTGAACATTCGTCGGCCCATCACGACGGCGCCGGTCGCGCGCAGCGATTCCGTCGACGAGCTCGTCGTCCGGTCCCGTCTCTCCGCCGGGGAGGCCGTGGGGCTCGCGCCAGCTCTTGAGCGGAAAGGCCCACTCGTGCAGCTGGTCTCCGCCCTCGCCCAGCGGATTCTCCGAGCGTCGGGTTCGGCCCGGCGACGTAGCCGTCGAGCGAGACCGAGATCTCCGCGACGATCTTGCCCATCTCTCCTCCCTACGAGGCCTCGGTGGCGGCGGCCGCACCGTGAGCGGGTTCGTGGGCGGCCATCGGCTCCGCTCTCGCGGAGGAGCGTCCCTCCGATCACGGCCGCGGCGGCGGCGAACGCCGCGCCGACGAGGAAGGCCAGGTGGTAGCCGCCGGTGAGAGCGCTCGAGCTCGCTCGGCGCCGCCAGCGACGGAGGCTGCTCGACCGCGAAGCGGCGATGCTCGCGAGGACGGCGAGCCCGAGGGCGCCGCCCATCATGAACGACGTGTTGACGAGCCCCGAGGCGAGCCCTGACTCGCTCCGGCTCGACGTCGCTCATCGCGGCGAGCAGCACGCGGGTTGAACGCGATCCCGGCGCCGAAGCCGAGCAGGATCATGCTCGGGAGGACGTCGACGAGGAAGTCCCGTCGACCGGCGCGCGCACGAACAGCAGCGAGTCCGAGCGGCGGCGAGCAGGAGCCCGGTCGCGAGCGGCGTCCGAAACCGAAGCGCATCACGAGCTTCGCCGAGATGCCGATCGAGAACGCGCCCATGATCAGGTTCGCCGGCAGGAACGCGAGGCCGACCTCGAGCGGGCTGTAGCCGAGCACGAGCTGGAGGTAGAGCGCCGAGAGGAAGAACCACGCGAACATCGCGGCCGCCCAGAGGACGCCGACGACGTTCGAGACGCTGATGTTGCGCAGCTGGAAGAGGCCCGAGCGGCACGAGCGGCGACTCGGACGCGCGACTCGATGCACGAGGAACGAGCACCAGCGCGACGGCCGACGCGCGAGCAGGCCGAGCGTCGTGCGCCGACGTCCAGCCGTTCTCGTTGCCGTTGACGATCGCGTAGACCGCGAGCATCAGCGACGGCGGTCACCGTCACCGCGCCGGCGACGTCGAGCCGCCGGACGTCGGCCTCGGCGCGCTCGGCCGGCAGCAGCCGCAGCGAGAGAACGACGACGAGCGACGCCGATCGGGACGTTGACGAGGAAGATCCAGTGCCAGCTGAGCAGGTCGGTCAGGATCGCCGCCGAGCAGCACGCCGAGGCTGCCGCCGCCGGCCGCGACGAACCCGAAGACGCCCATCGCCTTCGCGCGCTCGGCCGGCTCGGTGAAGAGCGTCATCATCAGCGAGAGCGAGACCGCCGAGGCGACCGCGCCGCCGAGTCCCTGCACGGTCCGCGCGCCGATCGAGCATCCACTGCGTCGTCGACGAGCCCGCACGCGAGCGACGCCACCGTGAAGAGCGCGATCCCGGCCAGGAACAGGCGCCGGTGCGCCGAAGAGGTCGCCGAGCCGCCCGCCGAGCAGCAGGAAGCCGCCGAACGTGAGCAGGTACGCGTTGACGACCCAGGCGAGCGAGGTCTCCGAGAAGCCGAGGTCCTCCTGGATCGAGGGCAGCGCGACGTTCGACGATCGTCGCGTCGAGCACGATCATCAGGCTGCCGAGGGTGAGGGACGTAGAGCGCGAGCCAGCGGGTCCGGTTATCGGCGATCGTCATCGATGGGGTCCGCTTTCCGGGTGTTCGTGATCGACATCGAATGCTTAGACCCGGCTCCGCGGCGGAATTCATCGGTGACCGGGCGATGATTTTCGGGTCGCAGGGCGGTCTATCTTCAGATGGCCGCCTACGTGCCTCGACCGCTTGTCTGTGATCTGAGCGCGCTCGGCAAAGCCGACCTGGAGACTATCGATCTGCTCGCGCGGCTCCAGCTCGCCGCGCGCGGCGGCATGGCCGGACGATCCGGTTTCTCCGTGCGTCGCCCGCGCTCCACGCGCCTGATTGTGTTCTTGCCGGCCTGGACGCGGTGCTACGCGTCGAGCCGGGGCGGGAGGCCGAAGAGAGGGAAGACCCGTGTCGGTGTCGAGGAAGAACGTCAGCTCGACGATCCGGCCGTCTGAGACCTCGAGCACCTGCAGCGCCCACGGGTCGAAGCCGCTGCCGGATTCGCTCGGCTTGTACTGCCCGAAGGCCGGCGAGCCGTTGGCCGCCACTCGTCGGGATCACGCGCGAGCCGCGGCAGCCGATGCCCGGCCCGAGCCACCACGTCGAAGATGTCGTCCCGGCCGCTCAGCCAGAGGTCGAACGGCGGCATCGACTGCGTCGCGTCCTCGTGGATCAGCGGACGTGAGCGCGTCGATGTCGTAGCGCCTCGAAGGCCGCCGACGTAGCGGGCGAGCAGCTCGCGGTCGGCCTCGTCGAGGCGCGGAGCGCGGTCGGCGCCGACGTCGCTCGTCTCGAGCGTCGCCCGCGCGCGCTGGAGCGCGCTGTTCACCGACGCGACGCTCGTCTCGAGCAGCTCCGCGACCTCGGAAGCCTTCCAGCGCAGGACCTCGCACAGGATCAGCACCGCGCGCTGGCGCGGCGGCAGGTGCTGCAGCGCCGCCACGAACGCGAGGCCGGATCGTCTCGTGCGCGACGGCGACCTCGGCCGGGTCGCTCTCCGCTGCGACGAGGCCGTCGCGGAACCGGCTCGATCCAGGTCACCTCCGGCAGCGCGTTGCAGGTTCGACTCGACCGGCTCGCGCGCGGGCCGAGATCCATCGGCCGCGCGCGGCGCTCGCGGCCGTTCAGCATGTCGAGGCAGACGTTCGTCGCGATCCGGTAGAGCCAAGAGCGCAGGGCCGCGCGGCCCTCGAAGCGGTCGAGGCCTCGCCAGGCGCGCAGCAGCGTCTCCTGCACGGCGTCCTCCGGCCTCGAACGGCGAGCCGAGCATCCGGTAGCAGTAGGCGGTGCAGCTCCGCGCGGTGCTGCTCGAGCTCCTGCTCGGCGGCGCCGGGCTTGACGGTCAGCGACGAGTCGGGCATCGGCGCCATCGTACGCGCAGCGATGAGTTTGGGCGAGCGCTGCGGTCTAACCAGTTGTCAGCCAGAAAGGAGCGAGAGATGGGACAGCCGGTAGTCCATTTCGAGGTGATCGGAAAGGACGGCGACAAGCTGCGGAGCTACTACTCCGAGCTCTTCGGGTGGGAGATCGACTCGAACAACCCGATGCACTACGGAATGGTGGCTCGGGAGGGGAATCAGGCGCCGGACGGGTCGGGCATCGGCGGCGGCATCGTCCGGCGGGCCTGACGGATACGAGGGCCACGTCACCTTCTACGTCGCGGTGCCGGACATCGAGGAGGCGCTCGCGAAGGCGGAGAGCCTCGGCGGGCACCCGGGTCATGGGTCCGGAGACGATCATGGACATGATCGAGCTCGGGCAGTTCAAGGATCCCGAAGGTCACTCTGATCGGGCTCGTCAAGCCGCTGCAGATGTAGCGCTTCTACGCCAGGAGTCGGCGGCCTGGCCGTCGGCCCCGTCCAGGTGGGACGGGCTGTGGACGAAAAGTTCCAAACTCGGCACGTTTCGGGGTTGACAAACCAAGCGACCAACCCCAAGTGTCTGGAACGCTGACCGTTTTCGGGTCAGGCCGACGGCGGCGCAAGGCAGAAGTTCACCATCGGAAGCTCGTCGAGGGCCCACGGCGGCCTCGACATCGAGCTGCTCGAAGCCACGCCCTTCGCGAGCGGCATCGTTGTGCTCAAGTACGCGCCTGGTGCGAGAAGATAGCGCCCTCGACCCGAAAAAGGAGGCTCCGATGTCCGCCGTCCCCTATCCCGTTCGAGTCGAGGGCAGGCTCGATCCTGAGATGAGCCGGTGGCTCTGGCTCGTCAAATGGATCCTCGCCATCCCTCACTACATCGTGCTGGTCTTCCTCTGGCTCGCGTTCATCGTCGTCAGCGTGATCGCGTTCTTCGCAATCCTCTTCACAGGCCGGTATCCACGCGGGCTCTTCGACTTCAACGTCGGCGTGGTGCGCTGGACGTGGCGCGTCGGCTTCTACACCTTCGACGCGAACGGCACCGACCGCTACCCGCCGTTCTCGCTCGAGGCGACGGACTATCCCGCCTCGTTCGAGGTCGGAGTACCCCGAGACGCTCTCGCGCGGCCTCGTCCTCGTGAAGTGGTGGCTGCTCGCACTCCCGCACTACGTCGTCGTCGGCTTCTTCACCGGCGGCTGGTTCGCAGTTGACACGGGCAACTCGCACGGTGATTGGGGTGGGCCGTCGGGCGGCGGGCTGATCCTCGCACTCGTCCTGTTCGGCGTGGTCGCGCTTCTCTTCACCCGCAGGTACCCGGGCGGAATCTTCGACTTCGTGATCGGGATGAATCGGTGGTGCTTCCGCGTCCTTGCGTACGCGGCCCTGATGACCGACCGCTATCCGCCGTTCCGCCTCGACCAAGGGGCAGACCGAGGCGCCGGCGCTAGCCACTGAGCCGGCGGCCTAGGATCGCCTCGTGGCCGCGAACGAAGACGCGCCGGTCAGAGGCCGCGCCGAGATCGACATCGAGGCGCCGCCGCAGGTCGTCTGGGACGTGCTGACGCGCTTCGAGAACTGGCCGAACTGGAACCCGGACGTGAAGTCGATGTCGTTCCCGGGGCCGCTGGCGCCGGGAACGGCGTTCCGCTGGAAGGCCGGCCCGGGGACGATCGTCTCGACGCTCGACCGGATCGAGCCGCCGCGCTACATCTCCTGGCGCGGCCGGACGCTCACGATCAGCGCGTACCACGAGTGGTGGCTCGAGCCCCGCAACGGCGGCACTCACGTGCGAACGGAAGAGTCGTTTCTCCGGCCTGCTCGCGCGTCTTCTGCGCCGGTCCCTGCAGAAGACGCTCGACAAATCATTCGAGGACGCGCTCGAGCGCCTGAAGGGTGAAGCCGAGCGGCGCTCGGCTAACTAGGACGGCCGCACAGAACCGGGCACCACGCTACGAGCGAGCGGCAGCGAATGGTCGCTCGGCGGAAGCGGCTCGTCGCCTCCTCTCGATGTCCCTCATCCCCGGAAGGAAGAGTGCGCCGAGGGTGACCGTCGCCCCGACGACGGCCGCGCCGACAAGCGTCGCGCGGACCCCGATCGCTGCGGCCACCGGAGCAGTCAGCGCAAAGGAGACCGGAAGCAGGCCGATCGAGATCAACCAGTCCAGGCTCGACACTCGCCCGAGCATGGCGCTCGGAACATGACGCTGCTTGACGGTCGCCCAGACGATCGTCCCAGCCGTCTCCAGCGCGTTGAAGATCAGGCAGGCGAGCATCAACTGCCAGGCCGCAGTGGCGAGCCCGTAGCCGGCGACCGCGAGTGTCGCGAGCGTCCAGGTCCACGTACATAAAGGAAACGTGTCGTCGCGGCTGTCCGCGGCTTCCCATCCAGACCGCGGAGCCGACGGCGCCGAGTCCGCCCGCCGCGAAGACGAACCCGAGCGTGAGCGACGAGGCGCCGAGGTCGTTCTTGACCACGTAGGGGAGCAGCACCTCGGTGGGGCCGAGGAAGACGAGATAGGCGACGGCGGCAGAGCCGAGCGTGCCCCAGAGCCAGACGCGCTTGCGAATGAAGCGCAGCCCTTCCTTGACCGCCACGAGCGCGGAGGCGTTCGTCTCGTCACGCTCGGGCACGCGAGGCCGGATCGCGGCCACTGCGATGAAAGACGCCCGAACGAGGCCGCATCGATGGCGAAGGCGAGCCCCGCACCGACGGCGACCAGAGCGCCCCCGAGGAACGGGCCTGCGAGGCGGAGCGCGATCGGCCGAACGAACTGGTCGAGCGAGTTCGCCGCGGGCAGGTCGTCGACCGGCAGCAGGTCCGGCACGACCGCCTCGAAGGCAGGCGTGAAGAACGCCGTTCCGATCCCGTAGATCGCGACCAGGGCCACGAGCTCCCAGAAGCGAAGTGCGCCCGCGATCACGAGGAAGGCGAGAACCGCAACCGCCAACGGCTCGCACGACCGTCCGCCCACATCATCACGAGGCGGCGGTCGTACCGGTCGCTCACGATCCCGCCGGCGAGCAAGAAGAGCACCGTCGGGACAGCCATCCCGATGCCGACGATCGACAGTGCCGCGGGTGCGTTCCAGAGCGCGTAGCTCTCCCACGCGATCGCGATCAGGAAGATGCCGTCGCCGAGCAGCGAGACGGCCATTCCCGCCCAGAGCACCCGGAAGTCCCGGTGCCGAAGCGGCGAAAGCAGGTGACCCCGGACGAGCCCGCCCGGGCGGTCGAGCGCCTCGTGACTATGCTGCATTGGACGCCGGCCTGCTGCCCGCGTCCGTCCACTCCGGGCGCCCGGAGAGGAACGTCGAACAGGGCGCCGGAGTCCATCGGGCGGGCGAAGAGGAACCCTTGTCCGATCTCGCAGCCGAGGTCGTGCAGCGAGTTCTCCTGCTCGGGAAGCTCGATGCCCTCGGCGACGACGTCGAGCTCGAGGCTCGCGCCGAGCGCGATGATCGCCGAGGTCAGCGCCACGTTCTCGCCCGAGCCGACGAACGAACGATCCATCTTCAGGATGTCGACCGGGAACCGGCTCAGATAGCTCAGCGACGAGTAGCCCGTGCCGAAGTCGTCCATCGCGAGGCGGATTCCGAGCGCCTTCAGAGCCTCGAGCCGCTGAACGGCGAAGTCGGTGTCGGCCATCATCACCGACTCGGTGATCTCGAGCACGAGGGCTGACGGATCAAGCCGCTCTGCTCGAGGGCGCAGCGCACGTCCGCCACGATCGAATCCGACTGGAGCTGACGGACCGAGAGGTTGACGCTCATCGCCAGCGGCTCGGAGCGCGGGAACTCGTCCTGAGATCCGGACGCCCTCGCGACACGCCGTCTCCAGCACCCAGCGGCCCATCGGGATGATCAGGCCCGTCTCCTCCGCCAGCGGAATGAACTGCAGCGGCGGGATCGTCCCGCGGGTCGGGTGGTTCCAGCGGAGGAGCGCTTCCACGCCGAGGATCTGATGTTCCTGGAGGCGCACCACCGGCTGGTAGTGCAGCTCGAGCTCGCCGGCCTCGATCGCGTGCTGCAGCTCGAGCGCAGCTCGAGCCGCTCGACCACGCGCTCGTGCATCGTCGGCTCGAAGACTCGGTAGCTGCCCTGCTGTCGCGCTTGGCCATGTACATCGCGACGTCGGCGTTCCGGAGCAGCTCGGCCGCATCAGGCGCGGCGATGCGCGCGGTCGACGAGGCAGATTCCGATGCTCGCGCGCGGGAAAACCTGCTTGCCCTCGATGCTCGGTCGGAATCTCGAGGGCCTGGAGGATCCGCGCCGCCGCGTCGGCGGCCTCGGGTGAGTCCGACACGCCCTCGAGCAGGACCGCGAACTCGTCGCCACCGAAGCGGGCGACGGTGTCGGTCGGGCGGACGGCGATCAGCAACCGCCGAGCGACCTCCTGAAGCACCCGGTCGCCGGCCTCGTGGCCGAGACTGTCGTTGACCGTCTTGAAGTCGTCCAGGTCGATGAACATCACGGCGATGTCCGGGAATCCGCGCTGCGCGCGCATCAGCGCATGCTCGACACGATCCGAGAACAGCGCTCGGTTGGCGAGGCCCGTCACCGGGTCGTGGAACGCCTGATGGGCCAGCTGCTCCTCGAACGCTTTCCGCTCGCTCACGTCACGGCTGTTGAGGACGATGCCCCGGACGTGCTCGTCGTGACGGAGATCGGTGTGCTGGACCTCGAACTTCAGGCTGCGTTCCGTCCAGATGCTCGAGCGAGCACTCGAAGGTATGGCCGTCGGGGCCGCTGGATCCGTTGCCGGCGATCAGCTGGCGGAGTCGAGGCCGATCGGTCTCGCTCAGGATCCGGTCGAACCGGCTTCCCTCGACGTCGTCAACGCTGTAGCCGAGCACGCGTTCGATCGACGGGCTCTGGTAGGTCACGACGCCGTCGGTGTCGAGAACGGTGATCAAGTCGCTCGAGTGTGCGACGAGCGAACGGAATCGAGCCTCGCTCTGGCGGCGGTGCAAATCCGCAGCGAGCGACGCGCCGTCGAGGGCGAGCGAGATCTGCGTGCCGAGCGCCTCGAGTGAGTCGACGAGCGCGGGCTGAACGCTCGTCGGTGAGCAGACGACGAGCATCGGGCGCACCTCGGAGCGGATCGACAGCGGAACGACGAGGACGGTGTCGCCGGCGAACAGCCTCAGACTCGGCCCGGACGAAGGCCGGCACGGCGTCGTACGAAGTGTGAAGTGACGCCGACCTGCGGTCTGAGACAGCCAGTCCGCCGTCGAATCGTCGAGCTGCCACCCGGCCGCCGTCGGACGACGCGACCACCTCGGCGTCCGCCGTTCGCCGACGAGCGCGAGCCGTACCAGACTGATCGTCGCCGAGCAGACGGCGCACGCCGGCGATTGCGGCCTCGCAGACCTGATCGTGGCTGGCCGCGGCGACGAGATCGATGCCAGCGCCCCTGCAGGGCGCGCTCGCGCGAGACCACCTCGACCTTCCTGGCGGACGAGCCCGGCCATCCTCGCCACCACGAGCAGGAAGAGGAACGCCGACGCGATGATGAGAACGAGCACGTCCGGGTTGCCGAGCTCCTGCGCAGAACCGAATTCCGGGGCGCGATCAGGCAGGCGCCGCCGAGCAGCGTGAGCCGCAGCGGGTGTCAGCCGGGTACGAAGGTCCGGTGCGCCGGCTCCTCGAGCGCGCGCATCGAGGGGTGCAGTGCGGCCGCGCCCCAGAGCAGGTAGTAGAGGATCCAGCCGGCGTCGTAGATCGAGCTGGTGGTTGTAGGTGCCGTTCAGGAGCGCGAGGTTGTAGGCCGAGTCGGTCGCGAGCAGGCAGACGATGCTGCCGGCGAGCAGATAGAAGGCGGGTGCGCGCTTGCCTGCGTCGACGGCCAGGCGGATCGCCGCGGCGAGCAGGAGCACGTCGCCGAGGGGGTAGGCGATCGAGACGCTCTTCGCCAGCCAGGAAAGGCCCGAAAGGTGGATGTTCGGCGCGATCAGGAAGACCCAGGAGAGGAGACCGACGCCGATCGTCAAGATCAGCCGCGTCGATCAAGGCGCGCGGATCACGCCGAGGATTTCGGCGCCTGACGAGGATGAACATCCCGGCCATGAGCGCGGGGTAGACGGTCAGGTAAAGGCCGTCGCCGAGACGACGGGAAGCCGGCGTCGGCGTGAAAGAGCTCGGATAGCTGTAGGTGTAGACGTCGCCGCTGAAGAAGAGGAACTGGCCGAGGACGAAGCAGCCACCAGGCGGCCTGGGCCTTGCGGCTTGTGCATCAGGATGCCGACGACGATGGCGCGATCACGCCCAGCAGGCCGACGGCAGTTGATCAGCGGCCCGTATCCCGGCCAGCGGCGGGAACGAACAGGTAGGCGGCGGTCAGCGCACCGGTGCGCGCCGAGGTACCACGCCCAGACGTGATTGCGCCAGTTGCCGCAGGCCTGGCGGAAGCTCACGCCGCTCGCTCCGCCCGCGTCGATGGTTGGAGATCGAAGCTGTTCGCGAGCTTGCCGAGCACGTCGACGAGACGCTCGATCTCGGCGTCCGTGTTCGCCGCCGTGATCTGAATCCGGAAGCCGACCTCGCTTCTCGGAACGAGCGGATAGGCCGCGAGCGTGACGTAGATCGCCGTTCTCGAAGAGGAACCTGCCGACCGCGTCGATGTCCTCGCCGTGACCGAGCGGGACCTCGATGATCGGGAAGCCCGAGTCGGTTCGGGCGTATGGGCGCCGAGGCGGTCGAGGCACTCGAGCACGCGTCGCGGTCTTCTGCCACAAGTCGGCGCGGATCGCGTCCCCGCGCCGCTCGTTCACGTCGAGCCCGGCGAGCGTCGTCGCGAGCGAGGCGACGGGAGACGGGCCGGAATACAGGTAGGGCGGCGCAGCGGTCTTGAGCAGGCGCTTGAGCTCGGTCGGGCAGGCGAGGAAGGCAGCGAGCGAGGAGTACGCCTTCGAGAGCCCGCGCGACGAAGCAGCGACGTGGTCGTAGGACTCGCCGACGTGCCTGCACGACGCCGTTGCCGCGACTGCCGTACGGGCTGGGCTCGTCGCGGCTGCGCTCGCCGATGACCCCGAAGCCGTGCGCGTCGTCGACGTAGAGCAGCGCGTCGTGGGCTCGGGCGAGGCGAGCGAACGCCTCGATGTCGGCGCGTTGCCGGTCATGCTGTTGACCCCGTCGACGCAGATCAGCCGCGGCGCTCTGCCGTTCTCGCTGAGGAGCCGCTCGAGATCGTCGAGGTCCTCGAAGTCGGAAACGCTTGACGGTCGCGCCGTGAGCCGCGGCGAGCTGAGCAGCCCTCGTAGATCGTCTTGTGCGCGCGCGCTGTCGACGGTAGATCGTGCCCGTCGCCGGCGAGCACCGGGATCACCGACATGTGGATCAGCGTGATCGTCGGCAGCACGAGTGCGTCCTCGGCGCCGAGCAGCTCGCGTCAGGCGCTCTTCGATCTGCTCGTAGAGGACCGGGCTGCCGAGCAGACGCGACCAGCTCGGATGCGTGCCCCAGCGCGTCGAGAGTACGCGGGCACCGCGTCGATGATCTCGCGGTCGAGATCGAAGCCGAGGTAGTTGCAGGAGGCGAAGTCGGCGAGCCAGTTGGTCGCCGATGCGGATCATGCGGCCGTCGATCTCGTCGATCGACCGCGTCCGTCATCGGGTTCGAGCGCTCGAGCTCGGCGAGGTCGTGGCAGGCAAGCAAGCCACCGATCGATCCACCGCGAGGACGACCGAACTCGGTCCGGGCGCCAACCGGACGCGCGTGCAGCGGTCATGACCGAAAACATCGTCGCCTGGAGGGCAAAACGCTTTAGAAGCATCTACAAACCTCTCGGTCGCCTCTACCGCACTGAGATGTCTGAGCTGCCCTAAGACTTAGGCCGGCTCGTACCTGAGGATCACCACGCGCGTCGTCGCCGACCGGCCTCGACTCGACGAGCCCAAACGCTTTCGCCGACGCGGATTCGCCGAAGAGCCGCTTGCCCCCGCCGAGCACCGGTCGGAAACACCACTCAGCCGAAGCTCGTCGACGAGGTCGTGCTCGACCAGTGCCCGGACGAGCATGGCGCTGCCGGCGACGAGGATCTCCGCCGGCGACCTGCTCCTTGAGCTTCGCCACGTCCTCGGCGACGTCGCCCGTCGATCCCGCGATCGAGTTGTCCCAGGTGAGGTCTTGCAGCGTCGACGAGACGACGTACTTCGGCATCGTGTTCATCCTCTCGGCGAAGCCGAACTCGATCGGTCATCGAAGGCGCACGCCGCGGCGAGGCGACCCTCGTAGGTCACGCGCCCGAGGAGCTGCGCCTCGGCCTCGAACACCTCGTCGAGCTTGAACTTGTTGCCTCTCGCCACGGTCGAACGTGAGGGCCCAGCCTGCCGCGATCGAGATTCTCGGGCCGCCTGGATCCTCGATCACGCCGTCGAGACGTGATGAACTCAGTGACGACCAGCTTTCCCATCATCCGCCTCCTGTTTCGTTGGTCGTGATTCAGACTCTCGCTCGATGCGTAACTCATCGAGCCGCGCCCCTTGTTTCCGGGGCGGGCCATCGGCGTAGCCTGACGGCTGACCCGACGATCTGCGCATGTTCGGCACGTGCGGCCGGGTTTGACCGTGTAGCGACGAATCGCCGGCCTGTCGTTCTAACCCCGCACGGGAGCGAAGAGTTGTGGAAGCAAGTCAGGATTGGGAGCGCAAGTGCTCGCCTGCGAGTGCTCAGACCCGGAGTTGTCGCGAGCCGGTCGCGATCACGCCCGACGAGCGCGAGTTCGTTCGGCGGGTTCCGAATCGCCGCGTCGTCAAAGTGGGTCATGCCGACGTTGAGAACGAGCGCGTGCTGATGGAGGAGCCGGGACGCTTCAGGTCGTCAGGCGGTTCCATGAGCGCGGCGAAGGCCGCGCTCAGAACGCGGTCAAATGTCTTCCGTCTACCCCGCCATCGTAGGCCGGCTCTCACCGCCGCGCGGGCGAACAGCAGTCCGCTGCACGATCAGGATCCAGAGCCCGACCGCCGCCTGCGGGAAGAAGATGATCGAGGCCAGCGCGAGGATTCCGGCAATGATCCCGAGCCAGCCTGCCCACTTCGGGACGACCGCCGCGCGCATGGCCGCCAGCGTGGCCGCGATGATCATCGCCGAGGCCCCAGCGCCGCCGGTCGCGTGCAGCACGTAGCTTGCGTCGTCCGCGGCGTGGATCAGCCCCGGGTAGACGGTGTGGTGAGGTGTCGTCGCTCATCGTCCTGATTCCGACGTTGACGGCGATCACGCCGCGAACGCGAGCGTCGCGTAGACGGCGCCGCCGATCGTCGTCAGCGCGGTCAGGAAGCCGTCATCGCCTTCCCAGCGGCGGACGGCGCGGCGCAGGCTGCTCAGGAACCAGAGGAAGGCGAAGATGCCGAGGCCGGCGATGATCCAGCCGATCGAGATCTTGTCGCGGTGGCCTCGCGTCTGGGTAGTAGGCGATCACCGTCGCCGGAGACGCGTCCGCGTCCGGCTCGCCGTCGAACATGACGATGACGCCGATGACGAAGAGCACGACGTAGAGAATCCCGCCCAGCGAGGCCCAGCGGGCGAGCCCAGCGCTCGAGCGAGTCGGTGCGATCGTGTTCATGCCGCTCCTTCTCGTAGGGTCAGATCGGGTCCGATTATCAAGAGCGCTTTCGGCTGTTGCCCCATCAGCCTACGAGTGCCTGCGCTTCAATCTTCACAAGAGTTGCGTCGATGGCGACGGAACAGCTCCAAGACGCGCGCCGGCCGTCCGCGCCGGGCGCGAGCGGTACGTGACCGCGGGGCGTCGCGACGACGGACATGACCGTCAGCCGCGCCGGAGGGCGACGATCTGGGACGCCGACGGGCGCGAGTACCTCGACTTCGCCGGGCGGGATCGCCTGCCAGAACCTCGGCCACAACTCCGGAGGCCGTCGTCCGCGCGGTCCACGAGCAGGTCGACCGCTACCTGCACCAGTGCTTCATGGTCGGGATGTACGAGCCGTACGTCGAGGTCTGCGCGCCGCCTCGACGAGCTCTGGCCGGGCCGACACCGGGACGAAGTCGCTGCTGGTCAACTCGGGCGCCGAGGCGGTCGAGAACGCGGTCAAGATCGCGCGCGCCGCGACCGGGCGGCCCGGCGTCGTCGTCTTCGACCGCGCCTTCCACGGGCGCGACGAACCTGACGATGGCCATGACCTCGAAGCTCGTCTACAAGCAGGGCTTCGGGCCGCTCGCGCCGGACGTCTACCGCGCGCCTGCGCCCTACCCGTACCGCGGCGTCTCGACCGCGGACGCGCATCGCCGGCCTCGAGCTGCTCTTCGCGCAGGACGTCGATCCGAACGAGGTCGCCGTGCATCGTGCTCGAGACCGTCCAGGGCGAGGGCGGCTTCATCCCGATGCCCGCCGAGTTCGTCCAGGCGCTCGAAGCAGATCTGCGAGCGGCACGGGATCCTCTACGTCGCCGACGAGGTGCAGTCCGGCTGCGGGCGCGACCGGGCCGCCATGGGCGATCGAGCACCTGGACGTCGAGCCCGACCTGATCGTCTCCGGCAAGACGCTCGGCGGCGGCCTGCCGCTCGCTGCCGTGACGGGGCGCGTCCGAGGTTGATGGACGCGGTCGCATCCCGGCGGGCTGGGAGGACGTTCGGCGGCAATCCCGTCTCGCTGCGCCGCGGCCTGCGCCGTGCTCGACGCCCTCGCCGAGCCGGGCTTCCGCGAGCGCGCCGAGACGGTCGGCCGCCTGATCCGCGGCCGGCTCGAGCGAGATCGCCGCAGGGCACGCGGGCGATCGGCGAGGTGCAGAGGCCTCGGGCCGATGCTCGCGATCGAGTTCGCGCGAGAGTCGGGCGACGAGACGAAAGCGGTCGACGACGCAGGCGCGCGAGAAGCGGCCTCCTGCTCCTCTCCTGCGGGCTCTACGGCAACGTGATCCGCCTGCTGCCTCCGCTGACGGCGACCGACGAGGAGCTCGAGCGCGGGTTGGACATCCTCGAGCAAGCCCTCGACAGTCGACCAGTGATGGACTGAGGCTCGCTGGCGTGGGCCGTCCATGCTGGCCCACAGAGCCGGGCTGAGGCTGCCGTGCGTGTCTTGTTCGGTGCTGGAGGAAGGCGTACCATCGAAGCGAGGACCGACGATCCACGCATGTTCGGCCGCGCGGCCCCACGGGTTTCAGACCAGTGTCAGCGATTCGCCGAGCTTCGGTTCGATCCGCACGCGGGGGTGGAGGATCGTTGGGAGAAAAGAGGGACGAGCAGGGAAGCGCGCGACAAGGCGGCGCTAAATCAGGGCTCTTAGCCGAGACGTCAGCGAGTTGCGACTCCGAACGCTCCGAAGAAGCCGAGATCGACATTTGTCTGTGGATGTTCTGATCCGTCGTTGCGAGGAGGTTGTCTCACTCACACTCGGCGAGTGCGAGGTTCATTCGGAGGGTGCCGACTCGTCTTGTCGTGGAAACTGGGCCACGCGGATCACGGGACCGAGCGCGTGCTCATGGAGGACCAGGCGCTTCCAGGTCGTCGAGAAGTTCGGCCCTGGCGGAGATGTGATTGCGCATCTCTGAGCCCTCGCGGACTGAATCGCGGGCGATCGAGCGTAGGCGCCTGGAGAGGACAGCGCGACCTCTGACCAGGTTGACCGAATTTCGGGTCGAGATTCCCGGGCGAGCTATCGCGACCTGCGCGAACGTCTAGCCGCACACGGTGGCCGGAAGAAGAGACGGTGGACGACTGGTCCCAGGAGTGCCGCCGCGCTATCTGATCGAGCTATGCCGGTACTGGCGCGAGCAGTACGACTGGCGGGCGACCGAGGCGACGGATGAACACGCTGCCGCAGTTCCGAACCTTGATCGATGGCCTCGGCATTCACTTTCTGCACGTTCGTTCGCCCGCACGCGGATGCCCTGCCGCTCATCATCACGCACTGGCTGGCCTGGCTCGATCATCGAGTTCCTCAAGGTCATCGGGCCGCTCACCGACCCGACGGCGCACGGCGGCGAGACGCCGCCGACGCCTTCCACGTCGTTTGCCCGTCGCTTACCCGGCTACGGCTTCAGCGACAAGCCGACCGCGCCGGGCTGGGGCGTCGAGCGGATCGCTGCCGCCTGGACCGTCCTGATGGCCGGCTGGGCTACAAGCGCTACGGCGCGCAGGGCAGCGACTGGGGAACGAGCGTCAGCGCGAGCCTCGGCCAGCAAGACGCGGCACATGTCGCCGGGCATTCATCTGACGCCGCCGCTCGCGCCGCCGGATCCCGGCGACGTTCGACGACCTCACCGAGCGGGAGCGCGCGGCGCTCGCGTCGCTCGAGCACTCCGCCGAATCGGGACTCCGGTTACTCGCAGGAGCAGTGCCACTCGACCGCAGACCATCGGGTACGCGCTCGTGGACTCGCCCGCGGCGCTCTGCGCCTGGATCATCGAGAAGTTCTGGGCCTGGACCGACTGCGACGGCCGATCTGGAGAACGTGCTGACCCGGGACGAGCTGCTCGACAACCTCATGCTCTACTGGCTACCCCGCACCGGCGCCTCCTCCAGCCCGCCTCTACTGGGAGAGCCTCGGGCAGAGTGAACGAGTGGATCTCCGGAGCTGCACGACCGACACGGTCGACGTTCCCACCGGCTGCTCGATCTTCCCCAAGGAGCTCCAGCGCCCGTCGCGACGATGGGCGGAGAAGCGCTTCCTCGACATCCGCTACTGGAACGAGCCCGACCGAGGCGGGCACTTCGCCGCCTTCGAGCAGCCGGATCTGTTTGTCGAGGAGGTTCGGACTTTCTTTCGGCTCGTCCGCTGATGGCCTTCTGCTAGCCCGGCAGCGGCTCGACAATCGACAGCGCGTTCCCGCTCGGGTCGCGCAGCCTGGTATCATCGGCGGCACGGGCGGGCCCCAGCGTGCGATCTCCGGGTCGACGTCGACGCCGGCGTCCTTCAGGGCGGCGTGGTCGGCCTCGATGTCGTCGGTCGAGATGATGATCCCGCTGTCGACCGAGGTCGGGTTTCCCTCCATCGGCGGCGCGAGCGCGATCGCGGTCGGGGCACCCTTCGGGGCGACCTCGATCCAGCGCATCTGGCCGTCGGCGAAGGTCTCGTCCACGCGCTTCTCGAAGCCGAGCGTGTCGACGTAAAAATCGAGCGAGCGATCCGGGTCGTGGTCGGGATGACCACGCGGCCGACCTCGGTGATGTGAAGCTTGCTCGACACGTTGTCTCCTTTCTCGGTGTTCCTGCCTTCACGAGGCTCAGACCGCAGAATGCCTTGGAAACTCATCGGTAGGGTGGCGGCGTGGGCTTCCGCGTGATCCGTCCGGACGAGCTCGAATGGGTCGAGCGCGAGCCCGAGGGCGATGGGGTCGCGCTCACGTAGCCCGGTTGAGCGACGTGCTCGGGTTCGCGCTACACGCGCGGGAGCATGTGGCGTTATCCGCCCGAGCGCGAAGGGTCGGCGGCACTGGGACACGATCCAGGAGGAGACGTTCGTCGTGTCTGTCCGGGACGCTGACGATGTACTCTCGGCGATCCGCCGGAGCGCGTCGACATCCCGGCCGGTGGAGTCGTGCACGTCGAGTCGGGAACTGTGCGGCAGTCGGCGAACCACGGCGATGAAGAGGTCGTCATGTACGCGTACGGCGCCCGCCGGGAGACGGGCGGCGCGGAGTTCTTCGACTCCGCCGTGTAGTGGGCTTCCGAGTCGTCCGTCCCGACGAGCTCGTCTGGATCACGCGCCCGCACGAACCCGGCGAGCCGGCGCGCCACGTCGCCGAGTTGAGCGACCTGGCCCGATTCGCACACGCTCGCGCGAACATCTGGCGCTACGAGGCCCGGCGCCAAGGGACGGCGCCACAGGCACAAGACTCAGGAGGAGACGTTCGTGGTGCTCTCGGGGACGCTCTCGATGTACGTCGGCGACCCGCCGGAGCGGCAGGACGTGCCCGCCGGTGGAGTCATCCACGATTGAGGCGGGGACGCCGCTGCGAGTCGGTGAACCACGGCGATGAGGATCTCGTCCTTTGTATGCCTACGGCACGCCGCGCGAGAGCGAAGCGTGCCGAGATTCTCGATTCGAAGTGAAGCGAGGCGCCGCCCGCGGCAGCGGCGCCCTCGCCCAGCGCAGGCTCCTGTGACCGAGAACCAGACCCCCGGCGGATCGCCGGTTCCGGCCGTGACGAACACGATCGGCGCGATGCACGGCTTCGGCAGGTCAACGTTGCCGTTGAACGAGGCATCTCCGCTCGTGGTGGCCGGGAACGGCGCCGTGACACGGTTCACGATCACGGCCGCTCCGTCGGCGATCGACTGACAGCTGACGACCGCGCGGAACTCTGGCACCGGATTCGCCCCAGTCCCAGTGATGATCAGCCCGGTGACCTTTATCCGCAGGTCTCCGTTCTGGTCCAGCTTGCCGTTGGCCGTGTCGATGCTCCATGGCGCGCCGGCTCCGGCGACGCCCCGGATCGCGTTGGCTGCCCCTGTGTACGGAGCAACGGTTCCAACCATGGTCTTGAACTTGAGCACCGTCGAGCCAGGGCCATTGCCAGCTGACGCTTGCGCGATCAGCCCAACCGCCACAAGCGTGACGACAACGGCGGGAATCCAGAGCTTTCTCTTTCTCATCTCAGTCGTCCTTCCCATGATGTCGGGCCGCGTCCGCGGCTTTTGCCAGCCTAGTGAGGACTGCGAAGAACTCCGGTGATTGTCCGATGAACGAGACCGTCGGCGGTCAGGGCGTTGACCGCGCCCATGGCGGCGCCGTCGGTCTCGGTAGGGCGGATGATCGAGACGATCGGGAACTTGCGATCGAGGAAGATCGTCGGCTCGGGCATGATCAGGTTGGTCTGCGTCAGCCTCACCGTCGGCGTTCAGGTCGGGGAAGACCAGACCATTCGTCGGGTCGGTGAGCGGAGGCGCGTTGCCGGCTTTGTCGTGCCAGGTCTGGAAGTGCATGATCTCGGTAGCCGCCGATGCTGAGCAGGATCCGCAGCACCTCGGAATGGGTGACCCGCTGGGCGAGCTCGGCGTAGAGGCTGGTGCCGCCCTGCTCGATCCAGGCGAAGTGGAAGCCGGCCGTGTTGGCGATCGCCTGCAGGTGGTCGGGCGGGGCTGAGGTCGGCGTCGCTGCGAGGAATCGCCGGGAACTGGCCGGCGGCGCAGGCCGGGGACGGCGTGCGGGAGGACGTCGCCAAAGTCGGGGTTCTGCGAGTCGCTGCGGTAGCGCGTCCAGAAGCTCGGTGTCGACGGTCAGCTGCATCAGGTTGGTCAGACGTCCGATCTGCTGCGCGCCGGTCGCCGTGCTGCTGGGCAGCGTGCGGAACTTGTCCAGGTTGACCGTCTGCTTGCCGTGCGCCTTCAGGTAGGCGTTGATGAAGGCGGCGTGGCGAGATCTCGTCGTCGGTGTTGTCGTGGATGTACTGGTCCATGTCCTCGTCCAGCACAGCGACAGCCTCGGCGTAGGCCGGGTTGCCGCTGCCGCCGGGGACTTCGCTGTCCTGGATGCCCGGCGAGCTCGTTGTACTGCTGCCAGAGATCGGTCTCGATGATCTCGGCCGCGGCGAGGAACTGGAGAATCGCCGCGTCGCCCTTCGTCAGGCCACCGCTTGCGAGGCCGCCGACGGCGTCGAGCCAACAGACCGTCCAGCGCCGAGAGCTCGCTGCTCCGACCGCGGCGCCGCCCTTGACAGCAGGAAGGACCGGCGGCTGGTACAGATGCTCGCGACTGTTCGGTTCGTTTCCACGATCTCCTCCTTCCGGAATTCGCGTCGCTGGCGAGTATCGGCTTCAGAGGCTTCCCGCCATCGCCGCAAACGGCCAGTCGCGACCCCCGGTGGCGTTGAATTCGACATACCTGCTAGCGGGTATGTCCGGCTGAACGCGCGCTCCGCCTGATCCGTTCGGCCGGCTGACGCGGCGCGCGAATCGCGTTAGCGTCCGCTCGTGAGCGAGCAGCACTGCCGAGCGCGAGCAACGCGGTTACGCCGCTCGAGCTCTTCTTCGACCTCGTCTTCGTCTTCGCGTTCACGCAGGTCACGACGTGTCCTGTCGGACAATCCGACCTGGAGCGGCCTCGGGCACGCTCTCCTGATCCTCGCCGCGCTCTGGTGGGCGTGGGCGGCGTACGCCTGGCTGACCAACACCGTCGATCCCGGTGTGGGCGCGGTCTGGGGAGCGATGCTGGTTGCGATGGCGGCGATGTTCGTCGCCGCGCTGGCAGTCCCTGACGCGTTCGGCGATCACGGTGTCGTGTTCGGCGTCGCCTTCCTGATCGTGAACGTCATGCAGCTCGCGCTGTACGCGCTCGGCAGCGCGGCGATCCGAGACCTGCTCGCGGCGATCCTCCGGATCGCTCCTCCGCCTCTCGCCGGCGCGACCCTGATCCTCGTCGCGGGATTCGTCGACGGCGGGCTCAAGCCGATCCTCTGGCTGGCCGCGCTCGCCGTCGGGCTTCTTCGGGCCGCTGCTCGTCGGGACTGAGCGGCTGGCGCGTGCAGCCAGCGCACTTCGTCGAGCGTCACGGGCTGATCGTGATCATCGCGATCGGCGAGTCGCTGGTCGCGATCGGCCTCGGCGAGCACGGCACCGGACTCAGCACAGGCGTGATCGTCGCCGCGGTGCTCGGGTTCGTGGTCGCGACGTCGTTCTGGCTGGCGTACTTCGACTTCTTCCCGATCCGCGCCCAGCAGCTGCTGACCGACCGAAGCGGCGTCGCAGCGCACCGCGCTCGCGCGCGATGTCTACACCTACCTGCATCTGCCGATGGTGGCAGGCATCGTCCTCTTCGCGTTCGCGATGAAGACGACGCTCGCACACGTCGGCGACGAGCTCGACATCGATCCCGGCGCTCGCCTCTGCGGCGGCCCCGCGCTCTACCTGCTCGCTGTATGTCGGCCTTCGTTTGCGAGTCGCGCGCACGATCCGCGGCGGCCGTTTGGTCGCTGCGGTTGTATGCGCCGCGCTCGTGTTCCGGTGGCGCTGGCGTGCAGGCGATCGTCGCGCTCGCATTGGTGGCCGCGGTCTGGGTCGCCCTGCACGCGTACGAGGCTGATCTGGCGGCGCGCCGCCCGCGCAGAAGCTGCGAGCGCAGCGCGGGCGGCTGTCCGCTTCTTTAGAGCGCCAGCGTCCCTCAGCCGGTCGGCTGCGCGAGTCCGCCCACAGCCCACGCATAGGCCGTGAACGCGAACGGCAGGCTCAGGCGGCGAGCTGAGTCGGCGGCGTTCGCGAACCTCGGCCAGCTCCGCCGGGGCTCAGCGGCTGCGCATGCGCCCCGGCCGGAGCCGACGCAACGAGGGTGTACGGATGCCACCACTCGTCGAACGGCTCGTACTCGGTCGTCGCTGAGAGGCTCAGCTTGCTCGACCTCGCGGAGCCCGGCTGCCTCGAACGGCTCCGCGAGGTGTCAGCTGTCCCGTCAGCAGGCGCGTTCCGACTCGCCGGTGAGGGTTCGGGGTCCAGCTCGCGTGCCGCCTTCCAGTAGGGCGAGATCGGCGCCCGGCCGCCGCCCACATCCCACACCGACGCCGCGTGACGACGCCGCCGGGTCGGGTGACCTGGTCGCATCTCGGCGAGGCCGCCGACCGGATCGGCCATGAAGTGGACGACGAGCTGCGCAAGCGCCGCGTCCGAATTCGTCGTCCCCGAAGGGCAAGTCCTCCGCCGACGCGAGCTGCATCGTACTCGTCGCCCTGGATGTCGCGCGTGTGCCGCCTCGACGAACTGCTCCGAGGGATCAACGGCCGCGACGGCGTTCGCGCCGAGCTGACCGTCACTGAGCCCGGCTGTGAGCGCCCCTGGGCCACAGCCGACGTCGATCACCCGCTGGCCCGCCTCGATCGCTTGAGCGAGGTCGGCGAGCTGTTGACCGACAGCTGCGACGAGTACTGGCCCATAAAGCGGTCGTACGCGTCGGCGGCGACGTTGAACGTCATTCGTTGCCTTTTCCCCGTTGCATCGCCGGATCATCAACGAGGGGTCAGGTCATGGAGGCTCTCCCGTCGTTTGGGGGACGCGATCCCCTTTAGGACCACTGCGCGACCGCCGAGGTAGCCGGGATGCGCCCGCCTGCTCGTCGCGCCCGCGCTCCTTGGGCTCGTCCGTGCACGCCGCCGCGGCACGCGTGTCCCCGCCCGGCGCGGAGCGGGGATCCGAAACTCGAACGCGCGCGCCCACCGGTGGTCGCGTTTGCCGAGCGGCAAGTCGGCGTTCGCTACCGATTCGGCGGCATCTCACGCCGCACCGGCCCTCGACTGCTCGGGCCTCGTCTACGCTGCCTGCCGCTCGATCGGGAGGGCGATCCCGCACTCGACCTGGGGCCAGATGGCGATCGGCAAGCAGAGTGACGTTCCGTAGGCCTGAGGCCCGGCGACCTGCTCTTCACCGAGGGCGGGAGGCCATGTCGTGCTGGTGGTCTCCGGAGCGCGCCGCCGTTTCCGCGCCACACACCGGCGCGCGGGTGAGCTACGTGCGCCTCGTCGCTCCGCGCCCGGCTCGCGGGCGCACGGCGTCTGCTCCGCTGAAGCGAGCGGTTCTGGCTTAGCTGGCAGCCAGCGAGCCGTCGAAGCGCGTCGCGAACAGCGCCCCGGCGCCTCGACCTGCAGATGAAGTGATCCGGCCCCTTCGACGACTCGCTGACCCAGGCGCCCGGAATCCGGTCGGCCGCTGCCGTCGAGGCTTCGATCGGCATCGGGCTCTCGCGAGCCGTGGACGAAACCGACGGGCATCGCGAATCTGGGAGCAACCGACTGCCTCGAAGGCTTCGGCAGCTCTGCGTTGATCGGCGCTCGACCATCTGCGCCGAGCGCTCGCTCGCCATCCGCAGCTCCTGGCATCGGCGGCGCGGCTTCCGGATCGGCGAAGTACGCAGGCCCAGACGAGGCGCATCCTCGAGCGCGAGTGGGCATCGTCTGCGCCTCGCCCTTCATCGAGGAGAGCTCGGTCGAGCTCTCTCGCGCGCGAGCGCGCAGCCGACTCGGGCGTTCGCCGGAAGATCTCCTCGTCGAACTCCGGCCAACGACCGTCGCCGATCGCCCCAGGCGGATCGACGCTGGGGACTCCGAGGACGCGGTCCGGCAACGCCTCGGCGACGTGGAGAGCGAGGTGGCCGCCCCAGCAGTGACCGACGACGTACGCCTTGTCCCAGCCGAGCGCATCGGAGGACGCGCCGGCGCGTCGCCGACGTCGGTCGCCACCGTGTGCGGCCCTTCGATCGGCCGACGGGGCCTGGCCCCGCTGCTGGTACCACGCGACGTCGTTCTCTTCAGCCAGCTCCCGGGCGGATCGCGCATGAGTAGTCGGAGCCGAAGGCCGGGCCCGCCGTGCAAGAGCAGAACCGGCGGCCCGTCACCCGCGCGGAGGCCTAGCTGATCAGCGGCCCCGCTGCTGCGCGTGTCGTGAACTCGGCCCATTCCCCCACCGGCCGCGATCCTCTCATCGCCGCTTGCGCTACCGGTGAGCAAAGCGGGACGATGATCGGATCGCCGAGTTCGTCCTCGACACGCCGATCAACGCGGGCGTTCGTTGCCGGAGGCTGCAGGCGGCGACCGCTCACGCTGCCTCCGCAGGACGCGCCGCGCGGCGATCGAGCCCCGGTTCGCCGAGTTGCTCGCCGACTGGACTGGCTCCCGGACGAGCATCAGCGCCGCCGCGCCGGAGAGCGGCATGGGCGGCGGGATCGGCCAGTGGCTCCTCTACCGCGCCGGACGACGGGTCGCTCTCGCTCTTCTCGCTCGTGGTGCCGCCGGGCTCGGAGACGCCCGATCCACGACCACCTCGCCTGGGGCCTCGTCGGCCTCTACCGCGGCACGCAGGACGAGGAGATCTACGCGCAGACGGCGACGGCGCCTCGAGCTGGTCGAGCGGCGTGCGCTCGAGCCGGGCGACTTCTACGCCCTGATCCCGCCGCGCGACGACATCCACCGCGTGCGGACGACGTCGGCGGAGACGTCCGTCTCGATCCACCTGCTGACGAACGACACCGGCTGCGTCTGGCGGCACGCGTTCGACCCGGAGTCGGGTCGAGGCAGCGGCCGTTCCGCTCCGGCTACGTCAACGTGGCCTTGCGACGACTGATCGTTAGGACTTCTGGTTGATCGGCCTGCGCGGGCCTGGCCGTTCGGCCGCTGGTGGGCGTGCCGGGATGACGACACTGCTGAAGGGGAGATGGGAAGGGAGACGTTCATTGCTGCTGTTTCGTGCTGGGCTCCGCGGCGCTCGCGTTCTGGGTCGCCGTCTGCCTAGGCCGGAGCTCGCCCCAGCCAGCTTCCGCTCGAGGGCGGCATCCACCTGGCTGGCGGCGCTGGGCCGTTGGCACCATCCTTCCGGGCCCGTTCTGCATGCGGTGCCCGGCTGCGCGTCCGCGCTCTCGCTGTTCGCGGCTCTCTTTGCGTGGTCGGCCTGCCGGCGATCACGTACATGCTGCTCGCCGGAATGTGGCTCGGTGCGGCTCGCGGCCGGACAGGTTTCACCGCCGCGGCGCTGTTTTCGCAGCGAACTCCCGGCTTGCACGCCGGGAGTTCGCATAACGACTGCGTAGCCGCGACCAGTCTTAGAAGGCTCATATCAAAATGCCCCTCCAGCGCCCGTAGGCAGATGAGGCTGCAGGCGATCGAGACGAGGCCTCGTGGATGTCGGCGCGGCGCTCGTAACGGATCCGCAGGCGGCGGTGCTGGTGAAGCCAGGAGATCGTCCTCTCCACCACCCAACGTTGCTTGCCGAGGCCGGAGCCGTGACTACTTCCCTTGGCGCCGACGAGCGGACGGATCCTGCTGCCGGCGCAGCTGCGCGTTGCGGCAGGCTTCGAGCGGTAGGCGCGATCGCCCAGCAGCGAGGCGGGTCGGCGCCGCGGGCGGCCGCGCTTGCCGCGCACGGCGGGATCGCCTCGACCAGGGCGAGCAACTGGCTGAGCGTCGTGGAAATTGGCGGCGGTCGTCAGGCGGGCGAGCGGGATCCCGCCGACATCGGTGATCAGGTGGTGCTTAGAACCGGCTTTGCCCCTGTTGACCGGGCTGGGACCGGTTTTGGAGCCTCCAAAACCGCCGGCAGCTGGGCCGAGTCGACCACGGCCCTTGACCAGTCGATCCGGTCGGCCTCGCGCAGTTTGGCGAGCAAGAGCTCGTGCAGACGCTGCCAGACGCCGGCCTGCTGCCACTCGTGCAGCCTGCGCCAGCAGGTCATGCCACTACCGCAGCCGAGCTCCTGCGGCAGGTGCTCCCAGGGGATGCCGGTCTTCAAGACGAACAGAATCCCCGCTCGGCACGCGGCGGTCGTCGATCCGCCTGCGACCGGGGTAGCGATGGCGCCGCTGCACCTTCGGGATCAGCGGCTCGAGGATCGCCCACAGCTCGTCGCTCACCAGAGGCTGCGCAAGCATCCGTCTCATCCTTTCGTCGGAGGTTGACGGCACCTCCTTCCTCAGGCTGAGTCAGGGTCCTGCTTTCGTTGACGCTCTTAGTTAGCTACACCCGGTGTTAGTTCCGCAGTCGCGGCACGTGTAGCAAGACCCGGTCCGGACCATCCGCCCGCCGCACTTGGCGCACTCGACCGCGTCTTCCCACGCGTTGAAGCAGCGCCGTCTGGCCAGGCGGGGCGGCCTCCGAGCCCGGCCTCGGCCGGCTTGCTCTCGACTCGCCGCTGTACTGCGCCGCCAGCCGCGCCTTGCACCTCCGGCGAGAGGATCCCGGCCGCCTCCTGCTGGTCCGTCGTCAGGAACTTCTTGCCGAACCAGCGGAAGACGTAGTCGACGATCGACTTCGCGATGCGGATGTCGGCGTCGTTCGTCATCCCGCTCGGCTCGAAGCGCATGTGGGTCGAGCTTCGAGACGTAGACCTCCGGGCGGGACGCCGTACTGCAGGCCCATCGAGACGGCGATGCACGAGCGAGTTCATCAGGCCGGACGATCGTCGTGCCCGTCCTTGGCGATGTCGACGAAGATGTCGCCGGGCGTGCCGTCCTCGTAGAGGCCGACGTGGATGTAGCCCTCGTAGTCGCCGACGCGGAACTTGCGGCCGACCTCGACGCGGTCCTCCGGTAGTCGGCGGCGCTGCGTCAGCGGCACCGGCGGGCGCCGGCGTCGACCGCGGCGCTCGCCTCGCCCTTTGCCCGACAGCGGCTGCGCGACCTTGCAGTTGTCGCGGTAGATCGCGATCGCCTTCACGCCGAGCTTCCACGCAGTCGAGCAGCAGCTGCGAGACCTCGTCGACCGTCACGGTCTCGGGCAGGTTGACCGTCTTCGAGATCGCGCCCGAGATGAACGGCTGGACGGCGCCCATCATCTTCACGTGGCCCGTGTAGTGGATCGCGCGGTCGCCGATCGCGCAGTCGAAGACCGGGTAGTGCTCGGCCTTCACGTACGGCGCGCCGACGACGGTGTTGCGCTCGTCCACGAACGCGACGACCTCCTCGACCTCGCGCGGCGCGTAGCCGAGCTTCTCGAGCGCCATCGGCACGGTCTTGTTCAGGATCGTGATCTCGCCGCCGCCGACGAGCTTCTTCGACTTGACGAGCGAGAAGTCGGGCTCGACGCCCGGTCGTGTCGCAATCCATCATGAAGCTGATCGTCCCGGTGGGCGCGAGCACGGTCGCCTGCGCGTTGCGGTAGCCGTGCACCTCGCCGAGGTTCGAGCACGTCGTCCCAGGCCTTGCGGCCGCGGCGAGCAGGTCGTTCGGGCACGACGTCGCTGTGTCTCGATGTTGCCCACCGCCGCGCGGTGCATCGACATCACGCCGAGCATCGCGCCGGCGTTCGGCTGGTAGCCGGCGAACGCGCCCATCCGCGCGGCGATCTCCGCCGACTTGCGGTAGGCGCGGCCGGTCATCAGCGCCGTGATCGCCGCCGCGTAGGCGCGGCCCTCGTCGGAGTCGTACGGGAGCCCGCGCGCCATCAGCAGCGCGCCGAGGTTCGCGTAGCCGAGGCCGAGCTGGCGGTAGGCCTTCGCGTTGCGCTCGATCTCGGGCGTCGGGTACGACGAGTAGCCGACCAGGATCTCCTGCGCGAGGAAGACGACGTCGACCGCGTGCTCGAACGCCTCGACGTCGAGCTCGCCGTCCTCGCGGCGGAACTTGAGCAGGTTCAGCGAGGCGAGGTTGCAGCGCGGAGTCGTCGATCGACATGTACTCCGAGCACGGGTTGGACGCGTTGATGCGCGCCCGTGTTCGGGAGCGTGTGCCACTTGTTGATCGTCGTGTCGTACTGCACGCCCGGGTCGGCCGACTGCCACGCGGCCTCGGCGATCTGGCGCAGCAGCTCCTTCGCGCCTTGATCGTGTCGACGACGGTGCCGTCGGTGCGGGCGGTCAGGTTCCAGTCGGCGTCCGGCGTCGGCGGCGTCCATGAACGCGTCGGTGACGCGGACCGAGTTGTTGGCGTTCTGGTACTGGATCGACGCCCAGTCGCGCGAGTCGAGCGACATGTCGTAGCCGGCCTGCTCGAGCACGCGCGCCTTCTCCTCCTCGCGCGCCTTGCACCAGATGAACTCCTCGACGTCCGGGTGGTCGACGTCGAGGACGACCATCTTCGCCGCGCGCCGCGTCTTGCCGCCGGACTTGATCGTGCCGGCGCGACGCGTCGGCGCCGCGCATGAAGCTGACCGGGCCGCTGGCGTAGCCGCCCTTGGAGAGCTGCTCCTTCGAGGAGCGCAGCTTCGAGAGGTTGACGCCGGAGCCCGAGCCGCCGCGGAAGATGATCGCCCTCGCGGCGGATCCAGTCGAGGATCGACTCCATCGAGTCGTCGATCGAGAGGATGAAGCACGCGCTGCACTGCGGCTTCTCCTCGAAGCCGACGTTGAACCAGACCGGCGAGTTGAAGGCGGCGTACTGGTTGACGAGGATCGCCTTCAGCTCGGCCTCGAAGGTCTCGGCCTCCTCCTCGTCGGCGAAGTAGCCGCCCTCGCGGCCCCAGGCGCCGATCGTGTCGACGACGCGGCCGATCATCTGCTTGACGCTCGCTCGCGCTCGGGCGAGGACATGCGGCCGCGGAAGTACTTCTGCGCGACGATGTTGGTCGCCGTCTGCGACCAGAACTTCGGGAACTCGACGCGCCTTCTGCTCGAAGACGGCGCTGTCCTTGCCGGGGATGAAGGCGTCGCGCGTCTCCCATTCGATCTCGTCGAACGGGTCGCGATCCGGGGATCGTGAAGTAGCGCTTGACGGCCGCTCCTGCGGTCTTGTCAGCGACTTTGTTCACCGTACTCTCGGGTCGCTAGTGCTGCGTTCTGCGGTGCCTTCTGCCGACGCCATCCTTCCCTCCCAAGGTTAGTTGCGGTACGCCGGCTGCCGCGTCCAGGACGGCGGTCGAGCGGACCGACTAATTTAGGGAGGGGGCCGGACGGAATCGCGTCTACGAGCGGTCCGCCGTGCGGCGCCGTTCGCGTGCGCGGGAAGCGGGTGCGGAGGCGCTGAATCAGCGCGGCGAGGCGGGCAGCGAGTAACGCCGCAGCGCGACGACGCCCAGAATCAGCAGCGGCAGCGGGAGGCTGCGCAGAGCTGTCCGGGATCGACTGGGACGTGCCGGCGTGGGGGACGGCGCGTCTCGGCCTGCTTCTTCGCTTCCACGGGGGTGAGCTTGCTGGTGGGGCCGCTCGTCGCGGTGGAGCCGCCGCCGCCACCGCGGTTGTTCGGCCCGTTCTGCGTCGTCGTTCCGGAGCCGATCATACGCGGCGGTGATGTCGTCCAGGATCGACGAGTAGTCCGCGAGATCCGGTGTGCTACTGCCGTAGGCCTGGCGCAGGCAGTGCTGCGAGTAGTTGCCGTTGATCTGGCCGTCCTTCGTCCAGTCGCTGATCACGCGCTTTGCGCAAGGGTGCCGCATGGGCGACGGAGGGACCCGCGGCGAGAGAGAGACGGCGGCGGCGAGCGCGACGAGTAGGAGGCGCGGCATCGTGGAAGTCTTGCGGAAGGGAGTTAGCCGATTGTTAGGACGGCCAAACCCGACAAATGTTTCGATAGCCTCGGTCCCGATGCGCACCGCCCTCGAGCGCCGGGCGACCAGGCTCGACGTCCCGACGCGGCCCGGGGCGCTAATCGCACCGCTACCGCTCTCTCGCCGGCGTTTACGCCGGCTTCGGTCGCCGCGGCCGTCCTCTTCCAGCAAAGGGTCGTCGGACGACCCTCTGATCTGGATCGGTGGGCTGGCGATCGCGTTGCAGGCTGCCGCCGCGGTCTCGGCGGCCGTCGGCTCTCTGGCGGTCCCGGCGTTGTCCGCGCTCGCTCTCGCGACGGTCGGCTGTTTCGCGGGCCTCGTCAGTCTCGGCAGGGGTTCTCGATGCTCTGGACGATCGAGGCCGACCGGACCTGAACTACTTCAATCGGGCGCTCGTCTACCTCGCGTTCCTGTGCTGGGGTTGGCGCTCGGGACGATGCGGCGGGCGCCACGGCTTGCCGCCGGTTGGCTCGCGGTCGTGACGGCGGCGGCGATCGGTTGGGCGCTCGCGACGAAGATCTTCCCCGGCTTGTCCGCGGAGACCGAGCGGGTCGCCCGGCCGAACAGCCCGATCTGGCTACTGGAACGTGCTCGCGCTGCTGACCGTGTCTCGCGTTGCCGCTTGCTTTGTGGATCGCCGCGCCGCGCCTCGCGGCCTGGCCTGGCTGCTGCGCGGCCGGAGTCGTCACTCTACGCGGCGCTCGTCGCGCTGGTGCTTGACGTTCTCGCGCGGCGGTGTCGCTGTCGGGATCGTGGCGGTCGCGCTCTGGTTCGCGATCGCGCGGCCCCGGCTGGAGAGCGCGGCTGCCCTGCGCTCGCGCTCGTGCCGACGCTCGCCGTGTCGGGCTGGGCTTCTCGCGTCCAGGCCTGACGAAGGACTGGGCAGCCCTGCTCGCCGCTAGGTGCAACGACGGGCGCTGGTTCGGGCTGGCGCTCGTGCTCGGGGGATCGGCGGCGTTCGCGGGCTGCGTACTTTGTCGCTCGCTACGAGAACCGACGCGTGCCGCTGATCGGAGGCGTGGCGGGTGCGACTCGGACGTGCGCGGCGGTCGTCGCTGTCGTCGCTGCTGCGGCCGTGGGCGTCGGCTGCGCTGCTGGCCGCCGGGATCACCCTCGTCACGGGTGCTGCACATAGTTCAACGAGCCGGCGCCGGTGTCGCCGCCGGGCAGGGAGCGAACAACCTGACGAACCTCTCCGAGCAGCCGCTGGAACTGGTGGCAGGAGGCGTGGAAGTCGTGGCGTGCGCATCCGGTGCTCGGCACCGGGGCTGGAACGTTCGACCTCACGCACCGAAAGCTGCGCGTGGACGGGACGGTCGCGACGGAGCCGCACAACCTGCCGCTGCAGTTCCTGAGTGAGACCGGCATTTTCGGCTTCATCCTCTTCCTCGGGATCGCGCTGGCCGGCGCCGGGCGCTGGTCGAGACGCTCCGCCGGCTCGGAGGGGAGGACCGGCCTGCGGCGGCTGCGCTCGTGGTTGGGCTCTTCGCCTACGTCGTCCACGGGGTTGTCGACTTCGACTGGGACTTCATCGCCGTGACCGCGCCCGCGGTTGCGGTGCTCGGGGTGCTCCTCGCGGCTGGTCGGCCCGCGCACGTGCGGCGCTGGGCGCGCGGCGTGGAGTCGTCGCCGGTCGCCGCCGGCGCCTTCGCCGCGGCGGCCTTGTATTCGCTCGCTTCGCCGTGGCTTGCGGCTCGGCGCGTCGACGACGCGTACGCGGCCTTGAGCCGGGGTGACCCAGGGGCGGCGGTGTCCGGACGCGGGGCGCGCACGACCTCAATCCCGTCTCGGTCGACGCGCTCTTGGCGTGGGGTTTGGCCGAGGCGGGACGCGGGGACGTCCGCCGCCGCTGGCCGGATCTACACGAAGGCGATCTCGAGCCAGCCGGACAACTGGCGGCCGTGGTACTTCCGGGCCAGGCTGCTCGCAGAAGATCGCCGGGCCGAAGGCAGCGCTGTTCGACGCTCAGCAGGCGGCGGCGCGCGATCCCGCGTCGGCCGGCCGGGGCCTACGCCGCCTCGCTGGCTACGGCGCTGTAGCGCGCAGCCAGGTCTGCGTCCAGAAGAGTCCGAGCGCCCGGTAGAGCGAGCGGCTCGGCGACGTGCGCGGCGATCTCGCGCGGGCGTGTTGGCGAAGAGGCGCTTGCGGTTGTTGTGGAAGCGGGGTGATCTCTGGCGAAGCCGGCCTCTCTTGAGCAGGCGCTTGAGGCGGCGCGGCGAGTAGCCCATCTCGGTGACGCCGTACTCGTCGCTCGCGTCGCGGCCCTGGAAGCGGTGCTTCCAGTTCGGCTCGACGAGTAGGAGCCGGCCGCCGGGGCGGAGTGCTTTGCGGGCGGTGCGCGAGCACGAGGTCGGCGCGGCGGCTGTGGTGGAGCGCGTCGTAGAGCAGGGCCGCGTCGAAGCGGCGTTCGAGGTCGAGGCTTCTCCATGTCGGCGACCTCGAAGGTTGCTTTGGTGCCTTCTTGCTCGGCGAGCTCGCGCGCGATCGCGATCATCTCCGGCGAGATGTCGTAGCCGTGCGCGTCGAGCCCGTGGCGCGCCGCGAAGCGGGTCATCCAGCCGGAGCCGCAGCCGAGCTCGACGAGGCTCATGCCGGCATGCAGGTCGAGGATCTGGAGGATGTGGCCGAAGTCGATCAGCAGCCGCGACGTCATTCGCGGGTCGTGGTGGAAGGGCTTGTTCCGGAGCCAGGCGCGCCCTTCTTCGCCGATCGCGGCCGGGTAGTCGATCTCGGCCTGTCTAGGGGTCGGTCACGGTGACCGATGATGCACGTAGTAGCGGAGGCCCGCGGCGGCGGCGTCCTCGGTGTGGGCGACCGTGGCGCCGGCGTGGTCGACCGTGGCGCGGACGTCGGCTTCCGGCCAGTGCCAGCATCCGGACCGGGTGGAAGCCGGCGGCGTGGAGGCGCTCCGCGCTGACGCGGTTCGCGGAGCGCTGCGTAGAGGCGCCGCCTGGGCTGAAGCCGTCGCGCGAGCGGCACTCGGGTCGGCAAGCTGGAAGACGACGAGCCCGTCCGGGCGGGCGGTCTTCGATCAGCCGCGTTATGTAGACGCGCGCGAGAGCCCTGCTCGGCAGGTGCTGGAGGACGAGGTTGGCGACGACGAGGTCGAAAGCGGCCGGCGGGCGGGTGCTCGGCGTTGGTGAAGGTGACGTTCGGCGTGTCGGCGTTGAGCCGCCGGGCGTGCTCGAGCATGCGCTCGGAGACGTCGACGCCGACGGCCTCGTCGAACCGGCGCGCGAGGCCGCGGGTGAGCCGGCCGACGCCGCAGCCGAAGTCGAGGACCTCGTTCACGGCGTGACGGACGCCCGAGCTCCGTAGCCGTCGCGAGGATCTGCTCGACGTCGGCTTCGCCGGTCGAGAGGAACTTCGCTGAGCTCCCAGCCGCCGCCGCGCTTTCCGTCCGCAGCGAGGACGGCCCAGAACGGATCCACGAGCGCAAGGTCGTCCCGTGTCCCGCGCCTGAGCTCGACCCCGACCCGACTCCGGCTGGTCCCCCCACTGCGCCGACGCTACCAACCTCAGTAACGAGGGACTGACCCCGCAGGGGTCTGTCCCCTGCAGCGGTTCTTGGGCCGGAAGCCTTCATGGACAGTCCCCGTTCGGGGACAGTCCCTGCGCTCCCTAGGAGCGTTCCGAGCACGACGACCAGCTGCGCTCGCCGGAGGCTGCTCGGCTGCAGGCCGTCGAGGGCCGTGACGATGCTGATGCCCGTGTCGCGGGCGAGGCGATGCGCTTCCGCCGCGAAGCCCGGGCGATACATGACCAGCGGTCGGGCCCTGCGTCGGGCGCGGCGCGTTGCCGACGGCGCCGATCTTGTAGCCGCGGCGCGCGGATCGCGGAGGCTTCGGCCGCGGCGGCGCCGGCCTCGCCGTTTCCGTTCAGGACGACGACGCGCGTTTTCGCGCGCGGCAGTCCGGCTTGACGTGGCGGCTTCGTCGTCGCGGGCCTGCTCGCGGCCGGCTTTGCCGCAGCTCTTGCGCCGTGGCTCACCACGGAACGGCCGAGCAGGACGGTGCCGACGACGATCAACAGCACGAGCTCGACCGCGGCGACGCCGCTCGCCACCACCGCGGCGGTGCGCCACGGCCGGACGGCCTCGAACGGGACTGCGTGCTCCACGGGAGCGTCGAGTTCGCTATCCGGCCACGGCCTCCTGCAAGTTTTCCCACGTCAGCCGGAGGCCGCTCTCGAGCGACTGCTCGGCCCGCCAGCCGAGCTCGCGCGTGGCCAGCGCAGCGTCGTTGACGCTGCGCTCGATGTCGCCCGCTCCGCCTGCGACGATCGCCCGCAAGGCCTCGTATCCTAGGTCGCGGATGTTCATCACGTTCGAGGGCCTCGATGGCTCGGGGAAGTCGACGCAGGCCGAGCTGCTCGCCGAGGCGATTCGGGCCACCGGCCGGGACGTGGTGACGACGCGGGAGCCGGGTGGGACACAGCTCGGCGAGCGGGTGCGCGAGCTGCTGCTGACCGGGAACGGGATCTCGCCCTGGGCCGAGGCGGCGCTGTTCGCGGCCGCGCGCGCGGAGCTCGTCGAGGAGGTGATCGGACCCGCCCTCGAGCGCGGCGCGGATCGTCGTCTGCGACCGCTACCTCGACTCCTCGCTGGCCTATCAAGGTGTCGCGCGCGGGCTCGGTGTCGAGCGCGTCCTGCAGCTGAACCTGCCGGCGATCGGCGAGCGGCTGCCCGACCGCACCTTCCTGCTCGAGATCGACCCGGATGAGTCGGCGCGCGGTCGGCCAGAACGGCGACCGGATCGAACAAGAGGACGAGCACTTCCGCCGGCAGGTCGCCGACGCTTATCGTCTGCTGGCGGAAACGTTCCCGCAGCGGATCGAGGCGGTCGACGGAAGCCGTCCGCCAGAAGACATCGCCAAGGAGAGTCTTTGGACGCGCTTCGAGAAAGTCTCTGAGCAGCCCGAGGCCAAGCGCCTGCTTCGCGCAGCGCTCGACGACGGGCTCGCCCACGCGTACCTCTTCCACGGGCCGCCCGGCGTCGGGAAACGCGAGATGGCGACGGCCTTCGCCGCCGAGCTCCTCGGCGACGCCGCGCGCGTCGAGCGAGGTTCGCACCCGGACCTCTACGTGCTCGAGCCGCTCGGCGACCAGATCCGGATCGACGCGATCCGCGGCCTCAGGCACGACCTGCACATGCGGCCCTTCGAGGCCGACCGCCGCGTCTACTTCGATCTTCGGCGCGCACTCGATGAACGAGGAGGCAGCGGACGCGCTGCTGAAGGATCTCGAGGAGCCGCCCGCCTACGCCGTGATCGTGCTGGTCGCCGACGAGCTCGGGTCGCTGCCGGAGACGATCCGTTCGCGCTGCCAGCCCGTCCCGTTCCGGCGGCTCTCGGAACGGACGGTCCGCGAGTGGATCGCTGAGCAGGCGCCTGACCTCCCAGCCGACGAGGCGACCGCGATCGCACGAGTCGCCGCAGGCCGCCTCGATCGCGCAGCCCTCCTGCTCGACGACGCGGCCGCAAAGCGCCGAGCGGAGCGGTTGCAGCTCGCGCGCTCGGTCTACCTTGCCCCCGAGTTCGCCGCGTCCACGGCGGCAGAGCGCGTCGTCGCCGGCTCGCGCGCCCGCGCGAAGCGGGCGCGGGAGGCTGCCGAGGCCGGCCTCGAGGGCCTCGAGCTGACGGAGCGAGAGATCGAGCAGCGAGCTCCGCAGGGCCGCCCGCGGAGCCGAGCGGGAAGAGCTGCTCGCCGCGCTGGAGGAGCTTGCGGCCTGGTACCGGCGATCTCGTCGCTTTCGCCGCGGGTGCGGAAACCGCCGTCCACTGCGATCACGCCGACGAGCTCCGCCGAGGACGCCTCGGTGGAGCGGCTGGCCGGCGCCGAGGAGGCGGCCGAGCTCGCCCGCGAGGCCTGGCGCAACTCTCGCCGAGTTCAACGTCAACGCACCTCTCGCACTGGAGGCTCTCTTCGTTCAGCTGCGCCGGTCGTTCGCGGTCGCCAGGGTCGGCGCCTAAGACGTCGAATCACCGGAGGTTGTGACTCCTTCGGAACCCAGCTAGGCTCCAGCCGGTCCCAGTGCTGCAATCGAGGTCGCTCAGCTCGCGCCCATGGCTGATCGCCGTCGCCGGCTTTATCGTGACGGCAGGGATCACCGCGCCCTTCTTCTTCGTCACACGGCTCGCCGAGCAACTGGCGATTGCGGCGGCGCTCTCTCTCGCAGTCGCGGTCGGCGCTTGGCTGCTCGCGAAGCGGCTGGACTGCCGAGGGCAGGAGCTGGTCGATGCCGAGCGCAAATATCAAGACCTGACGGACGGACTCCCGCTCGTAACGTGGGTCTACGGGGCCAAGGATCGAAACGACACGCGCCTCGTCGGTCCGCAGATCGAAGCCACCGTCGGCTACTCCCCCGAGCAGTGGGACGGCGAGCTGCACGAACGGGATCCTGCACCCCGACGACCGCGACCGCGTCCTCGGCGAGGTTGCAAGCGCAGCCGAGCAAGGCGTGCCCTTCGAGAGCGAGTACCGGGTGCTGGGGCGGGCCGGCGAGGTCGTCTGGCTCCGCGAGCACGCGAGGATCGTCTCCGGCGCGGACGGCGAGCCCCGCTTCGGACAGAGCTTCCTCATCGACATCGGCGAGCTCAAGCGCATCGAGGACGAAAAAGACAGCCTCCTCGCCGGCCAGCGCGCCGCCGTGTCCGAGACCGGCGAGCGTCAGGGCCGGCTCGACCTGCTCCGCGAGGTCGCGGACGCCGCCACATCGGCCGATTACAAGGCCGCGATCGAGCGGGTTGCCGAGTTGGTCGTCCGGGACTTCGGCGACTGGTGTCTGATCGACCTGGCCGAAGAAGGCTCGCCGCTGAAGCGCCTTGCCGTTGCGCGCGCCGAGCCGGAAGCAAGAAAGGCGAGGGTGCGCCGCAGCAGGAGCCGGACGAAGCTGTGCGCTCGGTCGTCGCCAGCGGGAACCCGCAGATCGTCCCTGGGCTCGGCCGAGCGGTCGAACGGCCAGGAGCCGGGTCGCTTCCTCGGCGGCATCAAGGCGGCCTCCCTGATCTGCGTTCCCCTTCGCGCCCGTTCAGCGCTCGATCGGCGCCATTACCGTCGCCCGAATCGCGCGCGGCCGCCCCTACGGAGCCGACGATCTCGCGCTCGTGGAGGACATTGCGGGAGGATCGCGCTCGCCGTCGACCGTGCGCGGCTGTACGCCGAGGTCGAGCAGCGCGCCGACGCAGCACGCGTTCTGGCTCACGTCGCCGACGGGATTCTGCTCCTCGACCGGAGCGGCATCGTCCGCCTCTGGAACCCGGCGGCGGAGGGATCACCGCGATCCGCGCCGGCGACATCGTCGGCCGCTCGGCGGCAGACGCGATCCCGGGCTGGCAGGAGTCGGTCGATGCGGTCCCGATCGCGAAGACACCGGATCCGGGACACCCCGAGGTCGTGATCCCACTCGAGACCGAGCGAGGCGAGCGGTGGATCGCGATCGCGGGGGTTCAGTTCTTCGGCGGGACGGTCTATGCGTTCCGCGACCTGACCGACGTTCGCAGGCTCGAGGAGCTCAAGGCGAGCTTCATCGCGACCGCGTCACACGAATTGCGAACGCCGCTGGCGGCGGTCTACGGCGCCGCCCAGACGCTTCTTCGCCACGACTTCGCCCTCGACGAGGGCGGCCGCGACCGGTTCGTGTCGCTGATTGCTGACGAGTCCGAGCGCCTTGGCCGGATCGTCAACGAGATCCTGCTCGCCAGCCAGCTCGACGCCGGTCGGCTCGATCTGGCGTCCGAGCCGTTCGACGCGGCCGAGCTGGTCGAGCGCGTCGTCGAGCCACGCGCGCGTACGCGCCTCCGGGTGTTCACGTCGAAGGCCGAGTGTCCGACGACCTGCCGCTGGTAGAGGCGGACCGCGACAAGGTTCGGCAGGTCCTCGTCAACCTGGTCGAGAACGCGATCAAGTACTCACCCGACGGCGGCCGGGTCGAAGTCCGCGTCGAGGCGCACGAAGAGAACGTGCTCTTCCATGGTCCGCGACGAGGGGCTCGGGATTCCCACCGACGAGCAGAGCATGGTCTTCGAGAAGTTCTACCGCGTCGATCCGCACATGACCCGCGGCGTCGGCGGCACGGGCCTCGGGCTCTACATCTGCAACGAGCTCGTCAGCCGCATGGGCGGGCACATCTGGCTCGAGTCGAAGGCAGGGGAGGGCTCGACCTTCCTCTTGAGCTTCCCGCTGCTCCTCGATCGAGACCACCCGGCCGGCAGAGGTGGTGACGCGCTCGGAGAACGTGAGCTCCTGATCCCACCTACCGGGGGACGCAGGTGCTGCCATTCCGGGACGCCGCTAAAGTGGGACGTCTGCCGACGTAGCTCAGCTGGTAGAGCACTTCACTCGTAATGAAGGGGTCCCCGGTTCGAGTCCGGGCGTCGGCTTCACACTTCGAGAAAGGCGCTGGGAACGGCGCAGCTCTTCTCAATCCAGTCGGGCCGAGCCGTTGCAAACCGTGGTCAGTAGCTCGGGTGGCAACGTAGGTGGCAACGCGGCGACTTGATTCGCCCGTTTGAGCTCGTTTCCCGCGATCGCTGGCTCACCGAGCAGCTACGAAGCCAGCTAACAGCCAAAAGTGCCTGGTTTCTTGTGCAGATTCGTGAGACTACCGAACCACCAGCCCAGGCGAGCCGCTCTCGCCTAGATGCCCTCTGGGGGTGGGACCCACAGACGGCAAACCCCCGCCCTGACGTAGCACGGGGGTCGCGGTGGTGCCGGGTGGTGATGGGCGGCTAGCTCGCGGCCTTCGCCTTGCGGCGGGTAGTGGTGGCGGATGCCGACGGTGGCCCGTTCAGGAGCGCCGCCGTTGCTGTAGGGCAGACCCGGCGGTATCAGCTTGACGCAGATCTGCCTCGCCCTCTTGGCCTGGGAAGAGTTCGGATCGATGTTCGGCGGGAGGTTGAACTTGACGCTGTTGTTCTCGAACGCCGGATCGGGGAAGTCGGGAACTCCAGTGGAGCGCATGCAACTGGCGGCCCTTGAGGTAGGCAGCCTGATCGGCAGGAGTGATCAGGTCTGCCTCCGGGTCTGGTGACCGTTCTGATACAGCTGCGTTCGGGCGGCAGGGTTCCGGGCGGAACATCCGGTTGAACTGGGGGCGCTGTAATCGGCGGCGTGCCGCCAAGCTGGCTGTACGTGACGCTCCACGTGTAGGCTGCCGTCCACGGCGGATGAGCCCGTGTCCTGCCCCTGGAAGGTCACGCTGACCTGCTTGACGAGGCCGTCGCCTCCGACGTTCATCTGGAGTTGGAGATCGTTCAGCTGGCCGCCAGGGGCGTCTCCTTTTCCGGCACCGAACATCATGCCGGTGCGCTTTTGGGCGCCGAGGATCATGCTGATGATGGCGTTATTGCCGGGATGCGTTCCACTGCGATTGAGTGCTGCTGCTCGGAATCGTGCCGGTGTAGACCGTGGTGCCATCCGATTGCGCCGTCTTCTGCACGTGGGTGGCGGGGCGAGGATCTGCGCGCGGTGGTGCCTGCGATGTTGTGTCTGTGCGAAGTTGCACCAACCCCGCCGAGCGGCTTCGGCCCGACGTTTGGAGGCGTTGGCGTAGTGCAGCCAGGTTCCATCCGACGTCTGCACGTACATGCCGCCTCCGATCAGCAGGAGCTGCGGGATCGGGCCGAACCCCGGCGGGAACGCGATGTCGCTGCCGTTCCAGCGGGCGGTCGTCAATTGTCTGAGGTGACGCCTGCGTGGAGCACGGTCGTCGTCATCGTCCCTGACGGAGCTGCGGCGGTCGCGGCGAGCGTCATCTCTCGCCGCCCCGCGGAAGCGCCGGGAGGCGATGCGGCGCTGAGCATCAAGCCAAGCACGATGGCAGTAGTCGCGGCGGCAAGCACCGGAGCGTCGGAATCGCGAGGCGAAGCGATGGAGGTTGCATCACGCGCGAGCGTCGGGTGCGGTGATGGAGATCACGCTTGACGGCATCGCGCGAATTGCGTGCGGTACAGGAGCAGTTCCTCAGGGATTTCGTTCATGGCCGTTGACCTCCCAGCGTGCATTGGAGTTGGCGGAGCAGACGCGAGACGCGAAGCCGCGCGGCCTGCCGGCGTGCACCGCAATCGTGTGGCGATCTCGCGGTAGGGGCGTTCGCTCGATCACTCGCAGACGTGGGAGTTCCCGATCCCCGCCGGGAGCGACGACGCGTTGTCGTGCGTCTCCGACAGCGACAAACGCTCGTCAACGGCGTCGATGTTGCCATCAAGGGCGATCATGCGCGGCAGACCCAGCCGACGACGAGGCCGCATCCTCGACCTGCCAGCTGCGCAGCGAGTCGCGGGTACGTTCTGTGCAATACCGAGAAGCCAGGGAAGCGCAGGCCTCCGCTCCTGGTCGCGGAACCGACCTCTATTGAGCCAGGCCCGTGCGAAGACTTCGGCCGTCAGATCGGCGGCATGCTCGCCAACCCGCGCCCGCGCCCATGCAAGCACCTGACCGACGTGCCGGTCATAAACCTCCGCAAACGCATCGGCATCGCTCGCTCGCAAGAGTTCCGTCCGACGCCGTAGCGAATTTGCGTCTACAACTTCTACTTCGCTGCTCCGCAAAAAGTGTGTCGAGGCTGACGTGGCTGTCGCAGTTTGCGGGGGAGAGCGGCACCAAGGGTCGGCATCTTGGGAAGCGGAGCTCGCTCATCGGGCAGCGCTGCAATGCCGACATCCTCGTGGGCTGGCGTCATCCGCATCGGCGATCCAGCAGAAGTCGAGCCCCAGGCGCGAGGTCGCTCGTCTGCGCCGGCGTGCGCGAACGTCACCCGAGGACGGGCGGGTGCGCCTAACTTGGAGGTGAGGAGCCGGCGGAATGTATTCCGCAGCGCGTTTCGGGATCAGTCGCCGTGGAAGAATCGCTGGTCTTCCGGTCGGGGTATTTCTACGCGCGTCAAGCCACGCCCGCAGAAACCGCGACGCGCCCGGCGGCGACGCTTGGCAGCCATACCCCGCGGCGCCAGCTCGACTGCCAGCGCCGGCCGTACTTCTGATGACGAGCCGGCGGCCTGGGCCAGTCTTCGGGAACGCCCCTGGTAGCCTCGGGCCGTGTCGCTCTACGGCCCGAGGGTCAGCACGGCGAGATGACGATGATGCGGGCGGCCCGGCGTGCAACGGTGAGACGCCAGCGAGCCCCCGACTCGGCACCTTTGGGACCGAAGGACCGACGTGGAGCACGTGCGAGAAGTGGGATGGGTGCGTCTACCGACCCGCGCGCTCAAGGCCGAGGCGGCGCAGCGAGCGTTCGAGCTCAGGTACGTGGTCGGATGCGCTCGAAGTCCTGACCAGAGAGCGAGAGGAGCCGCATCGGCGTACGCGCCACGACGGTGGCCGTCCGCTCTCCCGTAAGCAGGAGTGCAATCTCGCCGAGCGCGTCGCCGGGGCCGAGAGTCTGGGTCCGCCTCGCCACCCTCGGTCAGGACATCGGCCTCTCCCTGTTCGATGAAGTAGATGGCGGTTCCGTAGTCGTCGAGCGTGATGACCTTGGCACCCGCTTCGACCTCGACCTCGCTCACCGCGGCCGCGAGCTCGTCGAGCTCCGCTGCAGGAAGATCAGCTAAGGCCAAAAATGCAGCGATCCGACTCGTATCCACGGTCGCGGATCGTGCCACGGCGAAGGCAAACCAGAGCGCCTAGCGAAGAGGCTAGAAACGGGCGCTTGCGCCAGTTCAAGCTCGTCGGCTGCTGAGAGTAGACTGCTGAGCGTCGCCTTCGTTACGCGCGTCGCCTGGAGCCCGTTTTCTCGCAGCAGGCACCCCGCCCCGGAACGGGCTTCAAGACGAAGCGCGCAACGAAGGCGCACGCTCCGCAGTTCTACTCACGTGGCCGAACTTCGACAGCTGGAGGAAGGTGTACGGCGGCTTCGCCCCCGATCCAAGCGCCGAGCACGGCGTGCACGCCCACCAGGTGCTCCGCTCAATCGAGAATCCCAACGACGTCATCGTCACCCACCCCACACGTTCGACTCACGCGAGGCCGCGAAGGCCTTCTTCGCAATGCCTGAGTTGAAGGAGAGCAATGAGCAAGGCGGGCGTCAACGCCGACTCTGTTCAGATCTCCTACTTTGACGAGGTCGAAAACGGCACGCTCGTAGGCGTCTAGTCAGACCGATAGCCGGGCCGCGCGTCGCCTCGGGGCGTCGTTCGGCTCATCTCTGCAGCGTCTCAAAAATACGCGCCCGCGCCCGCGCTTCCGCGCTCGCTGCCTGTGCGGGCAACACGCCGTCGAGCGTGGGCTGCTCGTCGAGCTCGACGAGGGACACCTCGACGATCGAGGCCTTGGCGACCGAGGTCCGCTTCAACCGTCTGCGGCCCAGCGCGACTCGGCGCCGAACTCCCGGCCGCCGCTGCGTATGCGTCTCGTTCCTGCGGAAGGGTCGCGTGCCGAATGTCGCCGTTCGCGAGCCGGATGCGAACGTACCTGGCCATCCGCCGATCCTAGCCCTCCCCGCGCATGACGCGCGGAGCCTACATAACGCGGCCGCCTGGGCCAGTGCGGCGGGAATGAATGGCCGAAGACAGCGACCGATGCAGCCGCCAATGATTACCGAGCCGGACTTACCCAGGTTGAGCATCGTGGCTTGGGCGAGTGTGCGGAAATGTCTCTTGACGGATCGTGGCACTCGCGCTCGTCAGTCAAAACGCTCGTCAGCTGCTGAGGAGTAGACTGCTGAGCCGTCGCCTTCGTTGCGCGCTTCTCCTGAAGCCCGTTTTTTCGCAGCAGGGCACCCGCCCCGGAAGGGGGCCTCATGACGAGCACCATCTCTCTTGTCCGCCACCGCGTGGCCGACTTCGACGCTTGGAAGAAGGTGTACGACGGCTTCGCCCCGATCCAAGCCGAGCACTGGCGTACTCGCCCACCAGGTGCTGCGCTCGATCGAGAATCCCAACGACGTCATCGTCACCCACACATTCGACTCACTCGAGGCCGCGAAGGCCTTCTTCGCCATGCCTGAGTTGAAGGAAGCAATGAGCCAGGCGGGCGTCGATGCCGGCTCTGTTCAGATCTCCTACTTCGACGAGGTCGAAGCCGGCACGCTGGTCGGCGTCTAGTCAGATCGATAGCCGGGCGGCGTTGCTTCGCGGGCGTGGTCCGGCTCATCTCTGAGCGTCGCCGATCTGCGGCTCGAGCGAGGAGGCGCAGTGCCCCGCGATCCGGTTCCACGAACTCTCGAGACCCTGCCCTCCACGGGGCCGAGTGCACGTGCTCGGCGCAGGACCCGTCGGTCTCCTGCTGACGGCATTGCTCCAGTCGATGGAGGGGTTCTCCGTGCGCCTCTACGAGAAGCGACGCGAGTACACGCGTACCCGGATGGTCCAGCTCGCGCCATACCTCGTGGCGGACTCAGTCGAGAGCTACCGGACCGATCACATCGACGGGGACAGCGTCGAGGCCGTCTTCGATCCGGCCGAGCTCGACGAGGGCCTCGCGTTCAGACAGTCGATTCCTTCGACCTGATGACGCTTCTTCGCGGATGGGCGCTGGGGTTCTGCCCGCTCAACGCGCATCGAGCGCTCGCTCAGCGATCTGATCGATGCGCGCGGGTCGAATGCGGTGCAGCGCACCGCGGCCGTCGTGACGGCGGAGGACGCGATGGCGATGCTCGAGCCGGGAGACATCCTGATCGACTGCACCGGCAGCAAGTCGCTGCTTCGAGATCACCTGGTGGCTGGCTCCGACGAGGTGGACGGAGGCGCGAACACGCTCAACGATCCGACTCGAGTACGCGCTCGTCATCACCTTCCTGTACGGCCAGACGTACGACTGCAACGAGTACTGCAAGTACTACAAGAACATCGAGAACGCGCACTACAAGTTCATTCCGATGGTCCACCGCACGCACTACGACGGCAGCGTCAGCCACGTGACGGGCATCGTCAACATCACCGCCGAGGACTATGAGGCGATGCCGTCCCGGTTCGACGGCGAGTGGCTTCGCAGCAACTTTCCCAGACGTCGCCCAGTCGATGGACCGTTTCATCGACAAGATCAAGCAGGAAACTCATGGCGAGGTACTCGGCGACCTCGAGATTCGTCCGGATACCCCTGATCTGTACCGGGCTCGCAATGCGACCAGCCGGCAGTGGCTTACAGCCGGGCCCAGCGACCACCCGTTCGCCAGCTCGCCGGTGTTCCTCGCCGGCGATTCGGCCATTGGCTCTCCGTACTTTCAGTCGATTTCGCTTGGCTTCGAGTGTGCGATGTACCTGGCAGGACTCATCGCGCAGCGTGACCTGCCACTCGAGAGACATGCTCGATCGCTATGAGCTGTACATCTACAAGCAGTGGCTTCGCGTCTACATGCGCAGCAAGATGATCAAGCACAACAAGGATCTGTTCGAGTGCGCTCGACGACCCGCTCGCGCTCCTGGACAAGCTGCACATTTATTAGCGGGATTCGTCGAGCTGCTAACAGCGTCCTGTGCCTTAAGGCGACGGCGACCTCAGGGAGGACCGTGGGCGACGTCGTCTTCCCAGGGAGAACCGCTGAGAGCGGATCACACAGACCTGCGCGAGCATCCTCTCCCTGGGTGAAACCGTGCCGGAAAGAGTGACTCATCTTGGACGCGGCGGACGAGGCTGTTAGCCCGTGAGTCCGTGAGGACAAGCCGGGAGTGGGAAGCGAGCGGCCGCGTCCCTAGCATGTCGCCGGGCGGCGCGACCATCGCTGCGACTTGCGTCCGACTTAAGGTGCCTCGCCGTCTCGCCTCCCTTGTGGCTGGCTGACCGCCTAACCGGCGGTTCGGTGTTCAAAGCCTGAGCCCCCATCGCGAGCGGGCTGGTCGTGTGGTGGCAACGGAGAGGGAACGCTCCGGGTCGCAGTTGCGAGTAGGTCGGGCGGCAGCAGAACGCCTACGCGCGCCTCGTAAGGAGCGATCTCCGCGCGGACACTCGCGGCCTGCGGGGGCTCGCCGCACGACCCAACCGTTGACGACGTTAAGCAGGCGACCAGGCGCGGTCGCTCCGATGAGACTCGTCTACACGTCGCACGACGGCCGACGGATCGACCAGTCGAACTTGGTGAGCCGCATGCTCAGCTGGCCGCGCGCAGGGCCGCGAAGCCATGGTCTCAGTCAACCGCGTCATCGACGACACGCTGCGCGCGAGATGGCGAGGAAGATTACATGCGGCCATTCCGTCTATCGATTGCAACGCAATCATGGAAGGAGGAGCAATGGCCGCAGTTGCTCAGCAATCCGCAGGCTCGATCCCGACGTCGAGCGAGGGCGTCATTCGCAGGAGTCGTTTCGGGGCTTCAACAGCGGATGGAGTACTCGTATCGCCGCCCGATGACCGTCTGGGACTTCCGACTCGATCGGTGGTCCGCGACGAAGGAGCCGATGGCTCCAGTGCCGGTCGAAATGCGCGGACGAAAATTCATCGGAAGCGTCTCGAACGGCGACTGGGTCGAAATCCACACGCGATGGCGGGAAGGCAAAGACGCTGCATGTCAAGCGTCTTCACAACTTGACAAGCGGCGGCAACGTGGTCGTCAAGGTGATCCCGCGCAGCTACTGGATGTCATGGACCTGGTCGCTCGTGAAGCTGCTGATCGTGATTGCAATCATCATCACGGCGGCGATCTTATAGCATCACGGAGCAATACGTAACCGGAACGGAAGCATAAC
>ERZ1370068.4611-contig-3673_pt1 | contig 52659 bp, 81 predicted proteins | sample MGYA00561227_ERZ1370068 | MGnify/ENA primary metagenome ERZ1370068 (study PRJEB38410, sample SAMEA6850437) | metagenome | study: Metagenomic assessment of the ecological functions of the soil: analysis of the soil microbiota associated with the... | reverse complement strand
CTTCGTTCAGTTACGTATTGCTCGCTGTTGCTTGCGGTGATGGCGGCGGGCAGTGCACTGGGGAACATTCGCGGCGGGTGGATCGGACTCGCACTGCTACGTGCACCAGGCGGAAGGGATGGGCGACCGGTCACCTGCAGGTCGTTCGAGCCGCTCGCGCTCGAGGCGCCATGGCCTGATGCGCCGCTGACACTCGCGCCGGCAGGACACGTCCCCTCATCAACCGTTCGTGGCGCAGCGGTCCCTATGTGTCCGGCGGGGTTGTCGGTTGCGATGGCGCCGTTTGTCGGGCGGGAATGGCTAGAGCGGGGCGGGAGGAGCAGAGGGGTTTTTCTCGTCGTCCCGCTTTTGGCGCGCTGCTCGTGTGGTCGGTTTACGTGCTGGGCTCGCGATTCTCTCGGCGCGTCGGTCTTCGCGTCCGCAGCGCTCGTTGCATGTAGCCCTGCGTTTCTCTTTCAGTTGATGCAGCCAATGAGCGATGTGCCTGCCGCGGCGCTCTGGGTGATGGCGGCAGCGTCCGCGACCGGGGCGAGCCGTCGTGCGCCGCTGATGGCAGGACTTTCGCGACGAGCACTGCGGCGATTCTCGTGCGTCCAAACCTGCTGCCCGATGGGGATCGTGCTGGGACTCTACTTTCTTGGGAGAGCGTTCATCGCGCCTGGGCGAGCAGCCTCACGTTCGCGGCGGCATCCGCGCCAGGGATGCCGTGGCCGTCGCGCTCATCCAGCAGATGTTCTACTGGCTCGCCGCTGCGATCCGGGATACGGATCGCTGGACGTGCTGTTCTCGGCGGCGAACATCGTTCCCAACGCGGCGAGGTATTTCACGTGGATGTGGCAATCACATACGCCGGCATGGCTGGATCGCGCTAGCCCGCGCCGTTCGTGCTGCCAGGATCGTTGACCGCGCTGCTGCTGTCGCTCGCGGCGGTCAACGTCGCGTGCTACCTCCCATACGCAGGTCTTCAACGACTGGTGGTACTTCGCGATTCCTGTTGCCGGCGATTGCGATCGTCATCGTGCTGGATGACGGCCGTCATCGATGCCATTGCGGCGCGGACCGTTCAGGTCCGCGAATTGAAGCCTCGTCGAACTGACCTCTCGCGAAGGGTCCGCGGCGCGCGTGGTGGGAGTCGTAGCCGTTGTCATCTGCCTGCTGTTCATTCAGCGAAGCGCGGGGCGCGCAGCGCCTTCGATCTCCATCGCCTCGAGGCGCGATACGAACGGGCGGGTGTCTACGTCGCCGGCCATCTTCCGCCGAACGCACTCGTCATCACGAGCTGGGAGAGCGGCAGCATCCGGTTCTATGGACACCGCAAGACGCTCGTGTGGGACGCGCTGGATCCGGCCTGGCTGGATCGCGCCATCGCGTCAGCCGCGCGCGCAGGCTCGAGCCGTTCTTGTTGTTCGAACGATGGGAAGAGCCCATCTTCCGGCAGCGCTTTGCTGGAAGCGCGATCGCGACGGCTCGACTGGCCGCCCGCGGCTGAAATTGCCGGGCAAGTCCGAATCTATCGGCCGGACGATCGCAGGAAGTATCTCAGCGGGAACGGCATTGCCACGGATTACGCACGCTGAACACCGAACCGGTCATGGACTTGAACACGAACCGAGAAGCTGAGAACTCAGAAGCGTAGAAGCGTCTAGTGTTCCTCGGAACGCGTTGGTCAAAGGATACCGGCGATCGCGGCCGAAGCTCTTGCGCGTGATCTTGACGCCGGGCGGCGCCTGCCGGCGCTTGTATTCGGCGGAGTAGAGCAGTCGCTGGCACGCGCGTGACCGTCTCGCGCGCGAAGCCGCGCGCGACGATCTCGCCGACGCTCAGCTCTTCCTCGACCAGGCCCTGCAGAATCGCGTCAGAGCTCGTCGTAGGGCGGCAGCGAGTCCTGGTCCGTCTGGTTGGGCCGCAGCTCCGCCGTCGGCGCCTTCGTGATGGACGATTCAGGGATCGACGCGGCCACGCCGGGCCGCAGCGCGCCGTCCGCGACCTGCTCGTTGCGCCAGCGCGCCAGCGCGTAGACCTCGGTCTTGTAGATGTCCTTCAGCACCGAGTAGCCGCCGCACATGTCGCCGTAGAGCGTGGCGTAGCCGACCGACATCTCCGACTTGTTGCCGGTCGTGACCAGCAGCTCGCCGAACTTGTTCGACAGCGCCATCAGCAGCACGCCGCGGATGCGCGCCTGCAGGTTCTCTTCGGTGACGTCGCGCGGCCGGCCGTCAAAGAGCGGCCGCCAGCGCGCTTTCGGCTGCTGCGACCGGCGCCGTCAATCGGCAGCGTATCGAGCCGCATGCCGAGCAGCTCGCGCCGATTCCTCCGCGTCGTCCATGCTTGGTCGAGCTCGTGAACCGCGACGGCAGGCGGACGCCGCGGACGCGTGCCGCGCCGAGCGCGTCGACGGCCACCGCCGCTGTCAGCGCCGAGTCGATGCCGCCCGGACAGGCCGATGCACGACGCCGGGGAACCGGTTCTTGCGGACGTAGTCGCGCAGGCCGAGCATCATCGCGTTGTAGATCGCGTCGAGCCGCGGCGGCGGCGACCACTCGCGTTCGACTCGCAGCGGAAGCATTTGCCGTCGAGCGTCCAGCGCGTCAGCGTGAGCGATTCGCGCCAGAAGGGCATCACGCACGCGCGAGCGATCCGTCGCGCGTTCATCGACGAAGGATCCGCCGTCGAAGACCAGCTCGTCCTGGCCACCGACCTGGTTGACGTACGGCAAGCGGCAGCCTGAGGTTTCCGACACGCCGCGCGCGTGCCAGCTCGAGTCGATGCTCGAATTTATCGACCTCGAAGGGCGAGCCGTTGGGGACGAGCATCAGCTGCACGCCACGCTCGTCGAGATGCGTCGTGACGTGGTCGAGCCAGATGTCTTCACAAACCGGAAGGCCGATTCGCGCGTTTCTGAACACGACCGGCTCCGGGCAGCGGGCCCGGTTCGAAGACGCGCTTCTCGTCGAAGACGCCGTAGTTGGGCAGCTCGTGCTTGAAGCGCAGCTCGGTGTGTCCCTCCGCGACGAGCGCCACGGCGTTGTGCAGCCGGCCATCCGCTCGCCACGGCAGCGTGACCACGAGTCCCGGCGCGCCGGGCGCCGTGCTCGCGCTCGAGATCGCGCAGCGCGGCGGCGGCCGCGCTCGACCAACGCCGGCCGCAACACGAGGTCTTCAGGCGGATAGCCGACGAGCACCAGCTCGGAGAAGCACCACGAGAGGTCGGCGCCCTGTGCCGCAGCTTCGTCGCGCATCCGCCGGACCAGCGCCGCGTTGCCGGCCACATCGCCGACCGTCGGGTTCAGCTGCACGAAGGCGATCGTCAGCGTCATGGATACAGCGTCCGCTCGACAAGATGACAGAATCAAGTGTTCGACCGCGAGATGAACCTGCTGGATCAATTGCGTGTCGCGCGACGGCACGCGGATCGCCACGTCCGCGAGATCCGCAAGCGGCCCGGCTTCACCGAGCAGCGCCACAATTGAGAGTCCCACGCGCTTGCCTCGTCCACCGCCGCGAGGACGTTTGGCGAGGCGCCGCTCGTGCTGATCGTAATCAGCACATCGCCGCGCGACCCGAGCGCCTGCACCTGGCGCGCGAACACCCCGTCGAAGCCAAAGTCGTTCGGATAGGCGGTCAGGAACGATGTGTCAGTCGTGAGCGCGATGGCCGGAAGTCCGGGCCGGCTCACGTCGCACGGTGAGCCGGCCGACCAGTTCCGCGGCCATAATGCTGACAGTCGGCGGCGCTGCCGCCGTTCCCGCACAGCAGGAGTTTGCCGCCTGCCCGGAACGTCGTCGCGATGGAGATCCGGCAGCCGGCTGCGATCGATGCCGCCCTGATCCGCCATCGGCGTGCTGACGCGCGCGCGCCAGGCGCAACCGCTCCTTCGATCGTCGCGATGGGATCGTCCACTTCTGCAGTGTAGGCCGGGCGTTTACGGCCCGGCAACATTCAATCGAGGCCGAACGATCGCTCGTATCGCGCCGCCAGCGATGGATCCTGATCGGCCTTGTCCAACAGGCGGTTGCCAACCGCCGGCATATCCGAGCCTCGGTGCCTGGCGAAGCGGCAAAACGCGCGTAGCCACCTGCCGGACTGAAGAGCTCTCGGGATGAGGCCGTCTGAGTGCGGCGGAGTAATCAACGTGTGTGACCGCCCCGGTGATCGCTTCGACCGCGGGAATGTTCGGCCGATCGATGCCGAAGAGCGCTCGCTCTGTGGTAGCCGACATCGCCATCCGCTTCTTCTTTATGCGTCGCCGGCGACGAGCAGCATGTACGGCCTGCCGCGCGCGCGACAAGGGCCGCGGAGACGATCGCAGTAATCGAACCAATCCAGAACTGACGCCCGGGTACCGCAGCGGCGTGACCGGCCGAAACGAAGCATCAACAGGCGCAGTGCGGGCAAACGCGGTCCTGCGCGTATGAGTTTCTGGCATCCACAGCGAGTGTTGGTCACCGGCGGCACGCGGCTTTCTGGGCAGTCACATCGTGCGGAAGCTCGGAGAAAAGCAATGCGCCGCGGTTCTCGCCCCACCGCACAGCGATTACGACCTGCGCGAACACGCTGACGTGATCCGCATGTCATCGCGACACGAAGCCGACCCTCGTCATTCACCTGGCTGCCGTCGTCGGCGGAATCGGCGCCAATCGCGAGCGGCCTGGTGAGTTCTTCTACGACAACCTGATGATGGGCGCGCACCTGTTCCATGAAGCCGTGGAAAGCCGGCGTGCCGAAGTTCGTTGCGATCGGCACCATCTGCGCCTATCCGAAGTTCACGCCCGTGCCGTTCAACGGAAGACGATTTGTGGAACGGCTATCCCGAGGAAACCAACGCGCCTTACGGGCTCGCCAAGAAGATGCTGCTCGTGCAGTCGCAAGCGTATCGGGATCAATACGGGTACAACTCGATCTTCCTCCTGCCAGTGAACCTGTACGGCCCAGGCGATAACTTCCGACCCACGCTCGTCGCACATCGTGATCCCGGCGCTGATCCTGAAGTGCGTGGACGCCATGCGCAGCGGTGCTGATTCGATCGAGGTGTGGGGCGACGGGTCGGCGACACGCGAGTTTCTGTACGTGGACGATGCGGCTGAGTGCGATCCTGCTGGCCGCCGGGCGCTACGACAGCAGCGATCCCGTTAACGTCGGATCGGGCAATGAGGATTTCAATCAAGGACCTGATCGGGAAGATCGCCGCCGTCACGCGGTTTTACCGGTCGCGTGGTCTGGGACACCTCAAAGCCGAATGGACAGCCGCGCCGGCAGCTGGATACTCGCCGCGCGGAGGAGCGCTTCGGCTTCCGGGCGCGCATCGGGTTCGATGAAGGGCTACGGCAGACCGTCGACTGGTATCTCAAAGAACGGCCAGGAAATCCACTGACGCCGGGATCGGGGATGCGGGGATCCGGTCAGAACACCAGCCAGAAGCCGCCGACGGCGATGGCCAGCGTTGCCGCGGTGAGCAGCATGCCCCGGTGAAGCGCCGCGCGATGGCGGACGCGGATCCCCGCCGACCCGATGATGGCGGCGAACGCGCGTCATCGCAATCACGGTCCCCACACCAAACGCAGCGATGCCGTCACGGCAGCGCCGCGTGGTCGGCAGCGCCAGCGCCGGAAGCACACCAAGGAAATGCGAGCTGCCGGCGATGCCGTGCAGGATGCCCATGCAGAAGGCCGCGTGCGCATGGCCGAGACGCCGCGCCCACGCGGGACCGGCGTGCACATGCACGTGATCGTGCTCGACCGCGCCGTGATGGTGGGCTCCGGGCGAAATGGTTCAGTCCTCGGCGGAGCGCCCAGAGACCGATCGCAATCAGGGCAACGCCGACGACGCGCTCTCCCCATGCAGAGAGAATGTCGATAGGCGGCAGCAAGTCGCGAAGCAGGATGGCGAGCAGCGCGACGACGACGACGCCCGAGGCGTGACCAAAGCCCCAGGTCCAACCGGCAAGCCAGCCGTGGCGTCCGTCTTCCACCGCGAGCGGCGCCACCGCGGCCAGGTGATCCGGACCTCGATAGCACATGAAACAATCCGGCGAGCGCGCCGGTGAGGGCGATCAGCATGTCATGTCGATGCCATTCCTAATCGCACCGGGGAGCTGGCGTCGCTCGCCGCTACGGGCCTGGAAAGATCCTTGGCGTGGTTGCGGCGGCCACGGACGCCACTCGACGAATGGACGGCAGCCCGGCGCGGCCGAAGATCACCGACTGCTTCCCATCATAGAGGATCGTCCAGCCGGCGTCGGTCCGCAGCCGGCGCGCAGCGGGCAGAATGCGTGGAATCAAACGTAGTCGGCGGCGAGATCGTGCGGCAGCGTGGCGCCGCCGCGACGATCGAAATAGAAGTCAAAGTGGCGGGTCTGCACCGCGTCCGAGTACCGTCTCCCGGCGTCCGTCGATCGAGACGCGCATTCGTGGCGACAGGTGCCAGATCGCATATTCGCCCCAGTTGAACCAGACGAGGACCCGTGTGCCCGCAGGCTGATCGCTGAGGAACGCCACGGCTTCCGGTTCCGGCATCGAGGCGGCGTCGAGCCGCAGATCCCAGACGTTGGTTCGAATGGCGACGATCGCGAAGACGCCGAGGGCGCAGGCGACGGCGGCGAAGCCGAACCGCAGCACTCGACCCCGGTTGCGCGGATGCGCGTCGCGACGCCGCTGAGTACGCGTGCGCGATCGGCGCGCTGACCAGGAAGAGCGATGCCAACCCGAAAAACGCGAGGAGCCGCGCAGCCTTGAATGACGCGGCCGCAAGCGCGACGCGAGACCAGGACGCGCTCCAGGCGGACGTTCTCGCGCCCGCCGAGCGCGATGCCGAGGCCCATCGTCGTGAGAATGCCAGCAGCCAGAGGGCGAGAAATTCCCAACCCACGGCGTAAACCGGCTGCCATTCGAGGATCTCAGGCCGCGAAAAGCCGACCGTTTCCTGCAGAAAGCGCCAGAGTCCGAACCCATACGGCGTGGCGAGCGTGGCGATGAGTGACGCGGCTCCAGCCGCCGCACGCCAGAGAAGCCCGTTGCCGTTCTCCCGCCACGAGGAGGGCGCAGGTCCAGAAGCGCAAGGACCCCGCCGCCCACGATCCATCCGCCGTGCAGGTTCGCCCAGGCGGCGAACAGCGGAGGCAGTATCCATAACGATCGCTGCGATCCGCGCCGCGCAGCCATCAGGCACGAGAGGAGGATGGCAAACAGCAGCGGCGAGAACAACTGTGGGCGTACGTGGTGCGCCTGTGACAGCGTGGTGACAATCGCGGCGGCCGCTGCGCCATCGCGGGCGAACGGCGAATCGACGGCCTTCGCGGCGGCACGCGCATTCAGCAGCAGCAGCGTCGCGCCGACGATCCAGCATCTTCGAGGGCCACCAGCCCCGCGCTGCCGCCGATGGCAAACGCCGACGCGGTGATCACTTCCGCGCCCCATTCATGGTTGACCCAGACACGATCGCTCGCAAACGAGTAGGCATCGACCTGATGAATGTTCGCGTCGCGCAGGATGTCGAGGCCGAATCGGACATGTCCCCAGAAGGTCCGGATCGGCGCTCGTGAAGCTGATCACCACCAGGAACGCGCACCAGACGGCCACCCGAAGGACAGGTTCGGTTGGAAGGGCGCCGCGGCCACCGCGCGCGAACGAGGAGGCGATTACCTTGCGGACATCACGGGGCCGGGAACACCCTGGTCTGCGCCGCCGCCGTGATCATCACGGGGACGTTGGATCGCTGCGGTACCGGTGCGCCCGAAGACAACCGACTGGTCGTCTTCGTACAGACGCTGCCAGCCGTCGCTCCGCGAGCCGCTGCACCACGGGGAGCGTCCGCGGGATCAGATGTAGTCCGCCGCGAGATCGCGCGGGAGCGCCGACCCGCCAGGCGCATCGAAGTAGAAGCGCATATGGCGATCCTGCAGGCTCGGTGAATACACGGTCTCGCGCCGGCCGTCGATCGACACGCGCATGCGCGGCGCAAGATGCCAGATGCCATGCTCGCTCCAGTCGAACCAGACGAGGACGCGTGCGCCGGGAGGCTCGCGTGTTCAGGAACGCCACGGCGCCGGGTCAGGTGTAAACCGAGGGTCGACCCGCAGGTGCGTGAGATTGGTTGCGATCACGACGAGGGCAGCGGCTGTGACGCCGAGCGCGATCGCCGCCATGCCCCGATGCGAACCCGCACGCGGAGGCGTCGGCCACCTCGGCGCGCGATCGCACTGGCAGGCGCGCCCGATGCCGGCGCCGACCAGGAACAGGATCGGTGAGCGCGAAGAAGGCTTGGAGACGGGTGCAACCATGAACGAGGCGGCGGCGAGTGCCAGGAGAGCCACCATGCTGTTGAGGCTGCCGATCCGCACGCCCAACCAGCACCACCGCGAGCATCCCCAGGGCCAAACGTCAGCGACCATCGAATTAATGTGTCCCAGCCCAGGACGCGTAGACCGGCTGCCACTCGACGATGTCTGCACGCGAAGAAGCCGACGGTGTTGCGTAGAAATGTCAGAGGTCGAGTCCGTAGGTGTGAGCAGCGTCGCGCATGGGAGGCCACGCCAACGGCGAGGCACCAGGCCGTCTGCCGGCGGTCACCGCTGACGGCGACCCCGAGGGTCAGAGCGCGAGCACGCCGCCGCCGACCAGCCAACCGCCGTGCAGATTCGCCCAGACCGCAAAGAGCGGCGGCAGGATCAGAAGCCATCGGTGCGAGCCGCGCCGCGCCGCCATGAGGCACCAGAGGAGCGCAGCGAAGCACACGAGCGAAAACAGCTGCGGCCGAATGTGCCGTGTTTGCTCCATCGTGAGGATGACGGCGACGGCAGCCGCGCCATCGCGCACGATCGCCGCATCCGACTCCCTCGCGGCGAAGGGTCGAATTCAGGAACAGCAGCATGCCGCCAATCGTGGCGAGCTTGAGAAGGATCAGCCCAGGGTTGCCGCCGAGCCGAAACGCGCCGGCCGTGATGACTTCGGAGAGCCACTCGCTGATTGATCCACGCGTGGTCGGCGGTGAAGAGTGCGGATCCACGTGGGGAATGCTCGCGTCCCGGAGGATGTCGAGGCCGAATCGGACATTTCCCCACAGGTCCGGATCGGTGCTGGTATAGGTGGCGGCGGCCAGCAGGATCGACCACAGTGCCACCCTGAGCAGGCGCTGTGTCTGCGATTACAGAACTGACGCGTGGCTGACGCGTGTGATATTCAGGGCCCGCGACAGGGGCATAACCTGCCGGGTGGTGCAACAACACTGCCCTGCTTCGGTTGGCGCTGGCGGCAACTCGGTGAACTGATTTCGAGAATTGGAGCCGCGGAGTGTATCCAGTGCGGCCAGCTCCCACGAGACGACGCACGCAGGCAGTGCGGCGGCGTAGGCGACCGCAAACGCTGGATGTCTGGCTTGCAGACGATAGCCCGGCGAATCGCTTGCAGGCGAGTATGGTCACCATGACAAGCATTGCCGTGATGTGAATCCATCTTCCCCGGTCCATCTGGGGACTACACCGAGAGCGCAGTCGCGAGGCCGGCGACACACGTGCCAGCCACAGAGCAACGGAGTGGCGGCGCGAAGGGGTGAGAGCTTTTTGCGGCGTAACACAGCAATGGGCCGGACGAAAGGAGGACCAGGAACACGCACCTCGCGACATCATCCCGTCGAATGTGCACGTCGCTCATATCGCTCGAAGAGTGCGCCAATGGCTCCGTGGCACAGGCCCCGGTCGAGCGACATGGCGCGCCAGGCTGCCGCATCAGCGCCGGAAATGCCGGCGCCGCCTCCGGAACGCGCGTAGCACAGGACGCGAAGGCGACCGCGGGCGACCGCATATGGCACTCAAACACCAGCTGCGCACCGTTCTGCCAGGCGATCGATGGCGGGCCACGCGTGCGCCAGCAGGAAAGGAAGAAGAAGAACAGACCCTCGTGAATGAGCGTCGAGATCGGAAGACCACGACAAGCAGATACCAGAATTGCCACCGCTTGTGAAACGCCCGATCTGTGCTGGGACGCAGATTGTCCGCGACGACGGGCACGACGAAAACGGCCAGCAGAGCAAGCTCTTTTCGTCCAGAGCCCAATGGATCGTTGAGCTCAAAGGCGAACGCTGACGGAGAAGACAATGATGGCGAAGCTCGATGAGCCCGATCGTCTTTCTTGCCGCCAGGACGAAGAACGATGCTGCACAGGATCGGCGTAGAGGAGTGCCTTGAGCGCCGCGACGACGGACACGGGATTGAAACCACGCATGGCAATGCAGTTGCCGGCGAGATCTCTCCAATCAATCCGCGCAGAAGCGAACGAAACCGTTCGAATAGTTGATGAGCCACTCTCCAGTGGCCCACCCGTTGGACGCGGCTAGCCGCTGCATGAAGACAACGGCGATCGCGTACGTGGTCAGAAACACGAGACAACGCACCAAGGAGCCGTGCGGGACCCTGGGGTCACGCACGCGGCGTCGCCGTGCTGTGCATTACGCGGTGAGTTCAGCGACGAGTCGACAACCAGTTGTCGCTCTCATCCAGACCCGCGATCTCGTCGAGCTTGGCGATGAGGGCCGGGAAGCCGCACTGATTGGGATCGAAAAAAAGGCCCCATTCATCCTGGACCGGCGGCGCCTTGCGCGGACGGGTCGACCGCCGCGGAAGCGTCACCATGTTGACGGCGCCCCCAGCGTTGACCGAGACGGCTACCGCGACATTGACCGCCGGCATCGGAGTCCGCCCGGCAGGGCGGACGGGTGGCTGACCTCGCTCCCGATGTGCGATTGGCGCGACCGGGCCTCGATCGCCGCAGACGAGCGGTGGATCCTCCGGCATCAATGCGGGACTCGGATTCTGCGCAGCGGTGCCCCGACATCCACTCGGACTGCATCTCTGGAGCGTCGTCTTCCTGCGCGTTCCGCGGCCGTTGCTGGCTCCCGTCTGTATGTTGCGATCAGCTCCGGTTCGGCTGCCCGCTCATACAGGTGTCTGCCGACGACGAACTCGAGAAAATTCGTCGGGCTTCTCTTCGGCAGCGGCCGCGAGGAGGAGCTGGGCCATCACCCCTTTCTTTGCCTTCGCAGGCTCGCACCGGCGGCGGAGTCACTTCAGACCGCACGACGGGAAGGCGATCGGCGGTGGAACCTCGCGCCGCTCGCGAGCTTCGCGCAGGATATTCGGTAATCTGCTCCGCGAACACTGACGGGTCACAACCCTTCGGTTTCCGTACGGCGGACCTGATCGCGGAGGAACGCCGAGAGCACTGGCCCTGTCATCTTCACCCGAACCATTCGCCAGCAAAGGGATGGTGAGTGTCTGCACGTGGGCGGCAGCCGATCCGAGCTGCCGCAGGTAATCCGGCGATCGCGGCTTCCTCTTGTGACGGCAACAGCGGCGCCGTCAGGAGAATGTCAGGGACGCGCCCATCCAATCCATCCACGGCCTGAGATGCGGTCGCCAGCAACAAGAAGTTCTGCCCTGAGATGATGCGCGCGCCATACCGGTCAACTGCGCGGCCCGACGACGATCTGGTTCGATGGCGAGGATGAGGGACATATGGCTACGTCTTCAGCATCGAACAGGAGGAGTATTCCGGCGGTCGCCGTAAAGGCCGCCATGGGGCCGTTCTGCGACGGTCTTATCGCGAGCCGCTATCAGCAGCTTTGATGCGTCCGGATTGGAGCTGGGCGGCTCCGCGCGCGATACCAACCGGCGATCCGCCGCTGGTCAGACGCGTCGCTTCGGCCTCGAACTCGAAAATCCACGGCGAACAGAATGGTCTGACGAGCGCGGTGAGCGCGAGCAGCGGAAATCGCGCCTTCACGCAGCCTGGCCCGCCAGCTCACCTTCTTCATGGATGTCCGCCCGGGGACATCGCAATTGTCATTCCCGATTCATTGGCCCGCGTATTGCACACGAATCCATGCGAAGCGAACCGGTTGCGTCGCTGACGCATCGCGCGCCGTGGGTCCGCGATACAAAAGCTGCGCGTGATCTAACGAATACGAAATTCGATGTCCATCGCCGATTCGGTCGCGCGCGCAGCGATGCGTCGCAGTCTGCAACACGACGTCAGCCACAGTTCCGCGAGTTCGGTTACGAATTGCAGCGCTATGGGACCGGTCGCGGAACCGGGCATACCCCTCTCGCGGTGGTCTCCGAGAGCTGCGCATCATCCAGCGGCACAACAACTTATCGCGTCCTCCATGACGGCGATCGCGGCCGTGGCACAGGCGTTGCGCACTGGACACGGGTGCTCACGCGATTGCGCGGCTCCGTGCTCGCATTTCGCACATACGTTGAATCGCGCGTCGGAACGACGCGCTGGAGGTAACCGTGAAGAACCTGATTACCCGTATGCGCACGCTGATGCGCGATGACTCCGGCCAGGACCTGCTCGGAATACGCGTTGCTCGTGGCGCTCATCGCGCTGGTTGCCGTCGTCGCCGTGACGCAACTCCGGCATAGGCCGTCAACAGCGATTTTCTACGAACGGTCGCGACGCAGGTTGCACGAACGCGGCGCAGACTGGCGGCGCTCGTAGGTCGTCACACGTGACGCATAGTGGTTTCGTCGGAGCCGACGCGCGGCAGATACGCCGCGCGTCGGCTGCCGAAACGCGATGTCGAAATGAGCGAAAACGCGCGTCACGTTGACGCGCCTGGGGAGGTATCCGTGAAGAACCTGATTACTCGTCTGCGCCACGCTGATGCGCGATGACTCCGGCCAGGACCTGCTCGAATACGGGCTGCTCGTGGCGCTCATCGCGCTGGTGGCCGTCGTCGCAGTGACGAACTCCGGCAAGGGCCGTCAACAGCCATTTCTCGACGATCGCGACCAGGTGCAGAACGCGGCGAATGCGCCGCCTCGTAGGTCGTTCACGGTCGACGCGATGCGTCGAATAGCAGTTCGCGTTACCAGATGCAACAGCCAATGTCTAACCCACTTGCTGTGGCGTGGTCGTGGCCGCAACGGTGACGGCGGCCGTCGCCGATCTGCGGACCCGGCGCGTGCCGAACGTGCTCGACGATGAGCGTGGCGCTGGTCGGCGCTCGGGCTCGCGGGCGCGGGACTCGGTCGCGTCGGCATCGGTGCATCGATCGCCGGATGCCTGATTGGTCTGGCGGTCATGCTGCCCGGACATCTCATCGGCGCAACGGGCGGCGGCGACGTGAAAGCTGCTCGCCTCGGTCGGGACCCTGCTCGGTCCGACCGCCACCATCCGGGCATTCATTGCCATGGCCATTGCGGGAGGCGTCATCGCCATTCTCGTGGCCGTGCGCAGGGGACCGCCTCGGCGTGACGCTCGTCGGGACGGCAACGCTGATCGGCTCAATTGGGTCGAATGCTGACGCGATCGAGAACGTCCAGAGCGACAACCGGTTTGCGTACGCCCCCGCGATTGCCATTGGCGCCATCGTGGCGGCGCTGCACGTAACGAAGGGAATGCCATGAGAGCTCATTGGATGCGACTGCGGCGGGATCAGCGGGGGCGGCGCTGCTCGAGATGGCGTTCACGCTGCCGCTGCTGCTGCTCATCTCGGTGAGCATCTTCGAATTCGGTCGCGCGTTCGAGGTCTGGCAGGTGCTCACCAACGCGGCGCGCGAGGGTGCCCGCGTCGCGGTGCTGCCCGGGATCTCGGATGCCATGGTGACCGCGCGCGTCCAGCGATACGCCAACGCTGGTGTGTTGGATGCCGGCGTCACGCCGACCGTGACGATTCAACGCGAACTCGACAATCTCTTACGGCTCCGGCACCGCATCGGGATCGAAGGTCACGGTGACCTATCCGTTCAGGTTCATCGTGTTGCAGGACGTCGTGCGACTGGTCGTCAACGGTTCAGCCGGTCGGACACCTTTCACGATGGCCGCATCGGCGACGATGCGCAACGAAAACTAGCGACGAGGCGAGGAACCTCTTTATTTATGACGCGTATCCGCATCTTCATCGTGCTTGCGCTGGCCGTTACCGTGGGTGGCGTGTTCGCGTTCGCGACCTATCGCTACGTGCAGAAGCTGCCGGCGCCGACCGCCGCCGCCAAGCTGCAGACGCGGCCAGTGGTCATCGCCGTCGCCAATCTGGACCTCGGCGCCTCGCTGCGGCCTGGAGGACCTTCGCGTGATCGACTGGCCGGCCGAATCGGTTCCGGCTGGTGCGTTCGAGCACGTGGAAGACGTCGTTGGCCGCGGCATTATCCAGCCGGTTGTGCAGAACGAGGCGATCCTGCCGAACAAGCTCGCATCGAAGGAGGCGGGCGCCGGTCTACCGCCGGTGATTCGCCCGGGCTATCGCGCGCTCTCAGTGCGCGTCAACGACGTCGTCGGCGTCGCGGGTTACGTGCTCCCGGCACACATGTCGATGTCGTCGCGACGGTGAATCCGACGAGTCAGCCAAACCGATGTGACCTCGAAGGTCGTCCTGACCGAACGTGGAGGTCCTCGCGTCCGGCACGAAGATCGAGCGCGACGCCGAACAGAACAAACCGATCGCCGTCAGCGTCGTGACGCTGCTGGTGAATCCCATCGATGCGGAGCGACTGACGCTGGCGAGCACGGAAGGGAAGATCCAGCTGGCGCTCAGAAATCCGCTCGACCTGGCGACGCCCTCCACGCCTGGCATCCGGCCAGCCGCGTTGCTCGGTTATGCGGGTCCCGTGCGGGTGGGCTCCGGGCGGGTGGGCCCGCGCGTAGCCGCGGCCGCGTCGATTCGGGGCCCGGCGCCTTCGCCGACAGTGGAAATCATTCGTGGTGACAAACGCACGCAGGAAATCGTGCGCCAGGAGTAGCGATGAACGCCATGACACGTCAACGACGGAAATTCGAGCCTAGTGCGTCTCGCGGGCGCCGCCCTCCTGATCATCGCGGTGTGGGGCGCCACCGGTATGCAGGCGCAGACGCCTTCCGCGGTGGTGGCCGCGCACTCCGAGTCTGCGGTTGCCGTTCTCGGTGACGAGCACGCGCCGCCAGCCCCGGCACCGGCGCCGGCGCCGGTTGAGCTCATGGTTGGACAGTCGACCGTGCTCGACGTCGGCGTGCCGATCGCGCGCGTGTCGCTGACGAGTCCCGACGTCGCGGATGCGCTCGTCACCTCGTCGAAGCAGCTGCTTCTCAACGGCAAGACGCCAGGCGCGATTTCGATGTTCGTCTGGGATCGCGCCGGCGATGCTCCGGCGTGCACGACGTCGTCGTACAGCGCGACCTGTCGCGGCTCACGGAACAGATCGGAAGCCTCTTTCCCGGGGAGTCGATCACCGCACACAGCACGGGGCGCAACGTCGTGCTCTCCGGAAGGGTGTCCTCCAAGGACGTCATCGACCGTGCCGTGAACGTCGCCGCGGGATTCACCGATAAGAAAGAGGACGTCGTGACGCTCCTGCAGATCGCCCCAGCGCCGCCCACCGATCAGGTGCTGCTGCGCGTGCGCTTCGCTGAGGTGAGCCGCAGCGCGCTGACCGAAGTCGGCGGGTCGCTGTTTACGAGCGCCACGGGCATCCACAACACGATTGGACGTGCCACGACGCAACAGTTTCCGTCCGCGAGCTTCAGCGACCTGCAATGGTCGAAGTCGAGCTCGGACTTCGGCTCGGATGTGACCTCAGCCAGCGGACAGCTGAATTTCAGCGATTTCCTCAACCTGTTCGTGCTCAGCGAGAGCTACGACCTCGGCCTGCTGATTCGCGCGCTGCAATCGCGCGGTCTGTTCCAGAGTCTGGCCGAGCCGAACCTCGTCGCGCAAAGCGGCAAAGAGGCAAGCTTCCTGGCCGGTGGCGAATTCCCGATTCCTATCGCACAGGGCTCGGGTGCGAACATCGGCGTGTCGGTCGTATTCAAGGAGTTCGGCGTCCGTCTGAGCTTCACGCCGACCATCATCGGCGATCGCGTCCAGCTGAAAGTGAAGCCGGAGGTCAGCACGCTTGACTTCGCGAACGCCGTGCAGCTCGGCGGCTTCCGGATCCCGGCGCTCACGACGCGCCGCACCGAAACCGAGATCGAGCTGCGTGATGGGCAGACGTTTGCGATCGCCGGTCTGCTGAACAACAGCATGACGTCGACGCTGCAGAAGATTCCGGGAATCGGCGACATTCCGGTGCTCGGGCTGTTGTTCCGCAGCAAGGCCGCGCAGAAGAACCGCACGGAGCTGGTCGTCATGATCACCCCGAGATCCTGCGCGCCAATTCCAACGGCGTGACCGGACAGCTGCCGCGCCTGGGCGAGCCGTTCCTGTCGCCGCTGCAAGAGAACAAGTCGATTGCGCCGCCGCCGGCGGCCTTCCGCCCGGCTCCGGCAGCGGTCGACGGCACCTGGCGCGGCCGAGGCCGCACCGGGCGCGCCTGCCGAAGCGGTGAAGAACAGCAGTAACTAGATCACGGCACTAACAGACGGGGAGCACAACGATGCTGAAACGCCTTCAACGGTTCCGCGACGACGAGCGCGGGATGTCGTTCGTCTTCGTCGGCATCGGCTTCATGGCGTTCATGGCGGCCACCACGCTGGCGATCGACGTTGGGATGTTCATGACGGCACGTACGCAGGCGCAGACATCCGCGGATGCGGCTGCGCTGTCAGGCGCCACGGCGCTCGTTTTCAACAACTGGGACGATCGCAGTGCCACGGGGCCGGCTGTACAGAGCGCCCTCAGTGCGGCGCAGCAAAACAACGTGATGGGCAGCGCGGTGTCGGCGCTGCCGACGGACGTGACATTTCCACTCGATAGCTTTGGACAGGCGAACGAAGTGAAGGTGAACGTGTTCCGCACGATCAGTCGCACCAATCCAGTGACGACGCTGATTGGACCGCTGTTCGGCGTCCCGACGATCGACATACAGGCCACCGCGACGGCACAAGCGGCTCCTGCGGGCGGCATGACGTGCGTGAAGCCGTTCATCATCCCCGACAAATGGATCGAGAACACGAACCCGCCGTGGAACATGAACACCAGCGTTTACGACCAGTTACGACAACCGAGGGAACCACCTTAGTCCCGACACGACGAGTACGACCCTAGCCAGGGATACAGCATGCCGGACAAGGGCTACGCTCCTTATCCTTCGTGCCGGATCGGGGAACAACATTGCAGCCGACGTTCTACTACTCGTGGTCGATGCCCGGCAGCACCAGCGGCGAGATAGGCGGCGACTGGTACCGCGACAACATCGCGAACTGCAACACCACGCGTCATCAGCGTCCGCTAGGTGGCAACTCAGGAACCCGGCAACATGATGGGTCCGACTATTCAGGGCCTGCAGGCACTGATGGACAAGGATCCGAGCGCCATGTTGGGACGACCGACGCACAACAGCGGTCATTACGTGAGCACCATGAATCCGAGCCCGCGTGTGTTCCCGATTCCGCTCTATAACCCCGACGACTATGACTTAGGGAAGAAGACCGGACGCAATGCGACGCTGAACGTGACCGGCTTTACTCGGCTTCTTCCTCGATAGACATCAACGGCAACGACGGCGTGACGGGCGCATCTTTCCAATCACCGGGGTTACGTGCGGCGACATCGCCGACACCCACAGCCCCTCTCGCATATGTCATTCGGCTGGTGCAAGTAAACATGGTTCGACTTACGAGTCTGATCGTTACAGACGACAGCAGTTTCCGCTCGCAGCTCGCAGGCCGCTGCTGCGACTGGCAGCCGTTCCAGTGCGCGTGACCGACGATCGATTTCCGCGTGAAGGCGTGTCATCCGACATGGTGATCGTGGATGGCCGAAACGCGGTGACCACCGCGATGCAGACGGTGGAACGCGTCAGGGTGGCTTCGCCCAACGCCACCATCTTCTTCGTCGCGCAGGACGCGGCCCCGGATCTCATTCTCCAGTCGATGCGGTCCGGCGCCAACGAATTCCTGACGTGGCCCCCGGCGCGCGAGACCATGGACGACGCGATCCGGCGTATGACGGCACGGCTCGAGGCGGCGCCTGGTGATCGCTCTCCGACGACGACGCTGGTCTTTTTCGGCGCGAAGGGTGGCGTCGGGACGACGACCGTTGCGGTGAACTGCGCGGTGGAATTGGCGCGGCTGAGTAAACGGGCGACGCTCATCGTCGACCTCAAGCCCGGTCTCGGCGAAGTGTCATTGTTTCTTGGGCTGCGAAGCCGCTACACGCTGATCGACGCGATTGACAACCTGCATCGGCTCGATGCGGAATTCCTGCGCGAGCTCGTCGTGAAGCACAAGTCGGGCGTCGAGCTCCTGGCTGGTTCCGCGCAGTTCGAGCGGCCGGGGGCGGCCGACAGCGGCCACGTCGAGGAGATGTTTCGCCTGCTCGCCCGCCACTACGAATACATCATCGTTGACGCCGGCAACGAGATCACGCCCTGCTCGACGGCAGCTCTCTATCCGGCCGATTGCATCTGTCTCGTCACCAATCCCGATGTGCCGTCGGTGCGCAATGCGCAACGGCTCCTCGAGAAGATCACCCAGATGGGCGCGTCCAGCGAGCGCATCCGTGTGCTGCTCAATCGTGCGGCCGAGCCGTTCCCGATTCCACCCGCGCAGATTGAAGCGGCGCTGGGCCACCCGATCGACCAGACGTTCCCGAGCGACTACAAGGTTGTCTCGGCGGCACTCAACTCCGGGCGTGCCGCTTGCCCTGACGGGCAGCACGGAGCTCGCCGCGCAGTTCGATCGATTCACGCGGCGGATTCTCGATCCCGAGGCCGAGGGCGACACCCTCGTCGCCAGCCGCAAGGGTCCGCTCCGTCTCGAACGCATCATGTCCATCTGGTAAACACTATGGCTCCAGTCTCTGTCAACTCCATCGCGCCTTCGTCGGTGCGGCCGGCAGCCCGCGCCACGGTCATCGCAGCTGCGCCAGCAGCACTCGATTTGCGGGGACAGGTCCATCGCAAGCTGCTCAACCGGTTGAATCTCGAGGCCCTCGCGCAGACCGAGCGCTCGCGCGCCGAGAGCGAAATCAGGGGGCTGCTCGCACAGTTGCTGGCTGAAGAGAACACGCCGATCAGCCTGTCGGAGCGCGAGACGCTCTTTGGCGAACTGCTCGACGACGTCTTCGGACTCGGACCGCTGGAACCGCTGCTGCGCGATCCGACCATCAACGACATCCTCGTCAACACGCACAAGAACGTGTTCGTCGAGCGCCGTGGTGTGCTCGAGCGCGTGACCGCGACATTCCAGGACGATCGCCAGCTACTGCGGGTGATCGATCGCATCGTCAGCGGGGTGGGTCGACGAATCGACGACAGCTCGCCGATGGTCGATGCCCGTCTGCAGGATGGTTCGCGTGTCAACGCGATTATCCCGCCGCTGGCTGTCGATGGACCGCTTCTCTCGATCCGGCGCTTTCCAGCGGAGCGGCTCAAGGCCGAGGACCTCGTCACGTTGGGTGCGGTGACGCAGCCGATGCTCGACTTCATGGGCCACTGCGTGCGTGCGCGGCTGAACTGCCTGATCAGCGGCGGCACCGGCGCGGGCAAGACGACGCTGCTCAACGTGCTGTCCGGGTTCATCTCGGAGCACGAGCGGATCGTGACGATCGAAGATGCGGCGGAATTACAGCTGCGGCAGGAGCACGTGGCACGGCTCGAAACGCGGCCGTCGAACGTCGAGGGGAAGGGTGCCGTCCGCCAGCGCCAGCTCGTGACCAACGCGCTGCGCATGCGGCCCGATCGGATTATCGTCGGCGAGGTCCGCGGCGAAGAAGCGCTCGACATGCTCCAGGCGATGAACACCGGCCATGACGGGTCGTTGACGACGGTGCATGCCAACACACCCCGCGACGCCCTGATGCGCGTCGAAACGATGATTGCCATGGGGGCGACGAACCTGCCAGAGCGCGCGATGCGACATCAGATCTCCTCCGCGATTCAGATCGTGATCCAGCAGACGCGTCTCAGCGATGGCACCCGCAAGGTGACCAGCATCTCCGAGATCACCGGTATGGAAAGCGACATCATCACGATGCAGGAGATCTTCGTGTTCGAAAAGGGTGGCGTGGCGCCGGATGGAAAAGTTACCGGACGGTTCCGTGCGACGGGCGTGCGTCCGAAGTGCTCGGAGCGGCTCAAGGCGGCGGGCATTCACCTGCCGACGTCGATGTTCGAAGGCATTGTCGAGGTGCGGTGATGTTACCTGCCTTGTTCGTCTTTGTCGTCGTCAGCGGCGCGATTTTCGGCAGCTTCGCCGCGTGGGATCGGATTTCCGCGCGGATGGCCCGGCGGCGTCTCGATCTTCGACTTCGTGATGGAGCCCGACTGAAGAGGCTGGTGAGGCGACGGTCCTCAAACAGCAACAGGAGGGGATGCTTCCAGCCGTCGAGCATCTGATTGCCCGGACAGCCGCGGGGCCGAGGCTCACCAGACTCATCGAACAGTCCGGGACCCGAATCACGCCTGGCGCCGTCGTTGTCGCGAGCCTCTGCGGGGCCGTCGCCCTTCCGTTTCTGGTCGGCCTCGTCGTGCGCGCGCCGTTCGTCGGTCCGGTCTCGGCGCTGATTGGCATGAGTGTGCCACTGCTGGTACTTCATGCGGCGTCGAACAGTCCGTCTCCACAAATTCGAGGAGCAGTTTCCCGAAGCGCTCGATCTGCTGTCCCGGGCCATGCGCGCGGGACATGCGTTTCAGACCGCGCTCGGCACCGCCGCCGACGAGCTGCCATCACCGGTGGGCGTCGAGCTCAAAAAGTGTTCGATCAGCAGAACTTCGGTCTTCCGCTGCAGGACGCGCTCAATGAGCTGGCCGCGCGCGTTCCAATTCTCGACGTCAAGTTCTTCGTCACGGCGGTTGCCATCCAGCGCGAGAGCGGTGGCAACCTGGCGGAAATTCTCGACAACCTCGCTCACGTCGTCCGTGAGCGTTTCAAGATCCAGCGTCAGGTGCGCACGCACACGGCACACGGCCGGTTTACCGGCTTCGTGCTCCTGGCGCTGCCTGCGGCGCTCGCCGTGGCGCTCTCGTTCATCAGTCCAGAGCATATCGAAATGCTCGTCTCCGAGCCGATGGGTCGAATGATGATCGCCGTTGCGATCGTGATGCAGACGGTCGGATTCGTCTGGATCCGGCAAGTCATCAAGATCGAGGTATAGGGTCATGCTTCTTCTGCCGATTCTTGCGTTCATTTGTGTGTCGCTGCTGGTCACGGCCGCAGCGCTGGCGTTATCGCCGCAGACCGTCACGATCGAACAGCGGCTCGGCGAAATTGCGGGCGTGCACCAAAAAGCGGCCGAGGCGTCGCGATTCGCCAAGACGATGGTCGACGCCTTCATGCGCATCGGGCCGAGCGGCGCCGAAATCAGCGTCTGAAATGGGCAAGCTCCGGGGCAAGCTCGTCTGTGCCGGCTATCGAGCGGAGGAAGCCCTCATTCTCTTTGTCGGCATCCGCCTCGGAAGCGCGCTTCTGATGTTTGCGATCGCGTCAGTGCTACTCCGCGCGGGCGTGATTGTCGCGCTCGGCATGGCGGGTCTCGGCTATCTGCTGCCCAGCATGATTCTCGGCCGCATGGCGAAGCGCCGGCAGCATCGGATCCGCCTCTCGTTGCCGGACGCGCTCGATTTGATGGTGGTGAGCGTGGAAGCCGGCCTGGGCCTCGATCAGGCGATGCAGCGCGTGGCGGACGAGCTCATTGCCGTTCATCGCGAACTGTCGGAGGAACTGCGGCTCGTCAATCTTGAACTGCGAGCGGGCACCGCGCGCGCCGATGCACTGCACAACCTGGCGAAGCGGACGCAGGTCGACGATCTGGCGTCGCTCGTCACGATGCTCGTGCAGACCGACAAGTTCGGCACCAGCGTGGCGCAGGCGCTGCGCGTCCATTCCGACACGTCACGCACGAAGCGCCGTCAGCGGGCAGAAGAGGCCGCAGCCAAGACCGGAGCGAAGATGGTGTTCCCGCTCGTCTTCTGCATCTTCCCCGCAATCTGGGTCGTGACGATCGGCCCGGCGGCTATCCGGTTCGTCCAGGTGCTGGTGCCGCTCGCACAGCAGAAGTGACTATGGCCATCAACCGCGCTCGCGCAGGTGACGTCCGACGAGATCGCCGCTCCGCCGCTGCCACGAACGGTTTCGGAGACGGGCCTCAGCATCGATCAGATCGAACAGCTGTCGATCAAGACGCGTATCGCCGGCGAGCTGTCGGGCGTGACGCTGGCGGATCGCGTCTGTCTCCCGTATTCGATGCTGGAGCCGTTGATCGAACGCCTGCGCGCGGAACGCCTCGTGGAGGTGCGCGGAGCGACGGGTTCTGGAACCGCCGGCTATCGGTATGCCCTCACGGATCTCGGACGCGATCGCGCCCGGCAATTCCTGGAGATCAATCGATATATCGGTCCCGCGCCGGTGTCGCTGGCGAGTTATCTCACGATGATGGCGGACGTTCGCCAGGCTCGAGGATCCATCGATCTCGATCGGCTCCAGAAGGGTTTCTCACACCTCGTCGTGACCGACGGGCTCTTCGATCAGCTCGGTCCTGCCATCCAACTCCGGGAAGGCGGTATTCCTCTACGGGCCGCCGGGGAACGGCAAGACGATGATCGGCGAAGGGCTCGGGCGCGCCCTCGGCGGCGACCTCTTCGTGCCGCACGCGATAGACGTCGAGGGCAGATCATCACGATGTACGACCCCATCTGCCACGAAATCTGCGACGAGGAGGGCGTCAGCTCACGGTTGATTGCGGAGGCACCCCGCGATCGGCGCTGGGTCCGGATCCGGCGGCCCGTCATCGTGGTCGGAGGCGAGCTCACGCTCGAGATGCTCGATCTGACCTTCAATCCCATCTCGAGCTACCACGAAGCGCCGCTTCAACTGAAAGCCAATGGGGAGTGCTGCTCGTGGACGACTTCGGGCGGCAGCGGATGCGGCCCGAGGATCTCCTCAATCGCTGGATTGTGCCGCTGGAGAGCCGAGTCGATTATCTGACGCTCCACTCGGGCAAGAAACTCCAGGTGCCGTTTGATGTCCTGAGCGTTTTCGCCACGAACCTCGATCCGGCCTCGCTGGCCGACGAAGCATTCCTGCGCCGGATTCCGTACAAGATCGCGGTTGGAGATCCGACGGTGGAGCAGTTCACCCGCATTTTCGAAATGAACTGTGAACGCCGGCAGCTCCGGTTCCACCAGGTGATGGTCGCCTATCTGCATCGCCGGTTTTACCGGCCCGCGGGTCGTCCGATGCGCGCCTGCCACCCCCGCGATCTGCTCGATCAGGTGACCGCGCTCTGCCGATATCGCGGGATCAAACCGGTCATCACGCGCGAGCTGATTGACGCCGGCGTGCGCATCGTATTTCGTCGACCAGCCGAACGGAAACTCGGCCGAGATGCATCCATCTGAGGCGCATCCGATCTCTGGAGGCGAACCGCTATGGTAGAGCGATTGAGAAAAACAGGCCTGCCTGACCTCGCGGCGAGAGCAACGATCGTCATGTTCTTCGCGATGATGTCGATGAACCTGCTGCAGGAGTTCCTGCGCACCGGACATGTGACCGGCCTGCTGCTGCTGGTCAGCGAATCGATGGTTGTCATATTGACGGTTGCGCGCCGCCGGGCGGCATTCGTTGATTCGTCCGCCAAGGCCGCAACCGTGACCATGGTGTCACTCTCCGCACCGTTCATGCTGAGAACCGCTGACAGCGCGGCGCTGGCGCCAGATACCCTCACCATGTTGATCTCGGCCGTCGGTCTGATCATCGTCGTGGCATCGAAGATCACGCTCGGGCGCAGTTTCGGCCTCGTGCCTGCCAACCGCGGCGTGGTGGTACGGGGTCCATATACCTTCGTGAGGCATCCGATTTACGCCAGGGTACCTCGTGACGCACGTGGCGTTCTTCCTCGCGCAAGCGACACCGTGGAACGCGGCGGTCATTCTCATTGGGGATGGCACACTGATCGTGCGCGCGCTGATGGAAGAGCGGATCCTCAGCCGTGACGCGGCATCGGCCTGCACTGCCAGCGCGTGAGCTGGCATCTGGTGCCCGGGGTTTTCTAGGCCATGCCGCACAGGCTGATGAACGATCGGACGCGCCGCGCGGTTGCGTTCGATGTCGAAGTCGCGGCCACGCGATCGGATCGCCGACGCGGGCTGCTCGGACGTGAGACTCTCGGCGCGAGTGAAGGTCTCCTGCTCACGCCATGTATCGCCGTGCACACCGCGTTCATGCGGTTCCCGATCGATCTCGTCTTCATCGATCGCGATGGACGAGCCGTCCGCGTCGTTCCGAACGTCCGACCCTGGAGAATGGCTGTGTCGCTCCGCGCCCACGCCGTGATTGAGCTGGCCGCAGGAACGGCGGCCGCTGCCGATATACAGGTTGGTGACATGCGCTGTACTCGCGCCCGTGCCACTGCCGGAGAAAGGCGGAGCGCTAGTGCAGGAGCGCCAGGCATGTTGACGCTGTTTGGCTCGCACGGACCGCTCGGAAACAGCGCTTACCCGGGTTGCGCGGAAGCCTGTGACGCAAATGCAGCCCTTCGGGTTGAGTCCCAATCCCCGTTTCATATGCGCAGCGACGCGTACATCTGGGCTTTTGAGCAGATCACGGCTGCAATGCGCCAGCGCGAGGGACTGGTTCTGGTCACCGGAGAGCCGGGAACCGGAAAGACGCTGATGTGCCGGACGCTGTTGTCGAGGCTGTCGGGGCAACATCTCGTCTCCGGTCATCCTCGATCCGTGCGTCAGAATCGAGGAGCTGCTGCAGCAGATGCTGCAGGATTTTGGCGTGTTGGGCGCGCCGCGCGGGAGCGAGCGCCCGGGGCGCCATGAGCTCGTCGCGACGCTGCACCGTTTTCTTGCGTCGTTGATTCCGCAGAATATGACGGCGGTCCTCGTCATCGACGAAGCGCAGCATCTGCATCCGTCGGTACTCGAGCAGCTGCGCCTCCTGTCGAATTGCGAAAGCGATCGCGCGAAGCTGCTGCAGATCATTCTGGTCGGAACGCCTGCGCTGGAACAGTTCTGCCACTCTCCGCGCATGCAGCATCTCGACCAGCGGATTGCCCGACGATGCCGACTCCACCCGCTTCGCCATGAAGAGGTCGCTGATTACATTCAGAGCAGGCTGTCCGCCGCCGCAGACGAGCCAGTCCTGCATCTGGACTCTCACGGCGACGTGTGCCAGCTGGCATCGCTGGACGATGCGAGCGAGTCGATGGGCTTTCCCGCACCGGCCGTGGACGCCATCGCGACGCTCTCGGGTGGCGTTCCCAGGGTCATCAATCTTCTCTGTGAACGGTCGCTCGACATCGCATGGCGACGGGGCGTCTCGCCCGTCGACGCGAATATGGTGCGGGCTGCCGCCAGGCAGCTCGATATTCCTGTGCCCCTCGCAATGGTTCATGAGCACGCGAACGGCGATGGTTGCCGGGATGCTTCTGCTCGGCGTGCCCTCCGCGACGTGGCTGTGGGCGTCACAGGCGGGACGGGCGACGACGGTCAGCTCGAAACCTGCGCCACTTCTTCGTCCTGAGGGGACGGTGGCGCTTGCGTCGGTATCAACGCGACCTGCCGCTGTCGTCCCGGATGCGATCCGACGAGGCCACAGTCGGCACGCTCACACTGGCCGATGGGTTCACCATTCAGGTGGGTGCGTTCAGAGGGGCCGACAGGGCGGCGGCGGTGGTCCAGCAGCTCCGGGGCACCGGACTGCCGGCATTCCGTCGCGCGGATGGCGGCGGACTCTGGCATCTCGTGCTCGTCGGTCCATACGTCGCCGACACTGAAGTGCAGGCCATGCGGCAAGCGCTCGCCGGACAAGGTTTCGGACACACGAAAGTCGTGCGCGAGGACGCGGGCTCGTTGTTGCCATGATGAACCGTCACGCATGCAAACACGGTTGCCGGGCGCCCGTGTCGTTGATTGCGATCATTGTCTGTATGACCGCGGGCCTGCTCCTGCGTGGGCCGGAGGTATGCGCCGCCGAGCCATCCGTGATGCGGGTCCTCGTGACTCCTTCTGCTGGTCAGATGTCTCTCGTTGTCGAGATGACCGAAGAAGCGCGACGTGTGTCGACTCAGCAGACGAGTGCAACCGTCCTGATGCTCGAGGCTGGTCCGATCGCGTCGCCGCTCAAACGGCAGATCCTGAAGGCGCCCTCAGGGTTGTCGCTGCTCGAAGAGGTGGCAGTCGACGAGGGCACAACGAACGAAAACGAACACGTCCTCCGCCTTCGCGTCACCATGCGCCGGACTGTGCCGAGCAGCGTCCGTGTCGTTGGCCGTCGTATCTATCTCGATTTCATGGTGCCCGACGCTCCCATGCCGGTCGCATCTGTCGCGGCGGCGACCACCGGATTGCGTTCGGAGCGAGGTGACGCCAAGCCAACTCTCCTCGCGGCGAAGGCAGTCAACGATCGGCAGGTTGTGAATGGTGCCGTCGCGAAGTTCGAAGAGATTCAGCCGTTCCTGGTCTCCGCCACCACGTCCGCCACGCCCAATGCGGTCGTCCTCGGCGCGGTCGCCGATGCGATCACGAGCGTGCAGCAGTCGCTGCACGGCGTCCAGCCGCCGGCCGCAACAGCGCCACCGTTCCAAATGCTCGTGTCAGCCGTCACGCTGGCTGCCGAAGCGGTCAACGCGCGATTTCCACGGCGATCGCGGCTCCAAGGCAAAGCAGGCACTGGCCGTGTTCGCGGCCGCGAAGGCACAGCTGCAATAGCGCCCAGCGTCTTAGTGATCGGAAGAGCGGTCGACGAACGGCAGATTCGCGTTCAACCGTCGCGCAATCGCCGCTTCCAGGTCGGGTTCGCCCAGCGCCGCGAGCGCCTGCCGGAGCCGTTCGATGTGCGCGGGATTTTCACGGTCTCGCGTCGTCACGAGGTCTTCGATGATGACGAGCGCTTCGGCGACAGCGCCCGATTTCAGGTAGGCGTCCGCCAGCTGCGCCTGGGCATCTGACGCGACCTCTGCCAGGTCGGCGTCAATCGCGATCTCGACCAACCGAATCAGGGCAGGCGTCCAGCCGGGCACGCGCGTGACGAACTCCTGGAGCGCGGCGGCCGCCGTCGCCAGCTCTCCTTGCTCGGTCCAGGCATCGACAGCAATTCGAACGAGTTGCCAGGCGCTGTCCCGGACCACCCCGATGCGCGCATGCCAAGAGCGGACACGTCCGCGACGAGCTCCGGCGCCGCGGCAATGCCAGCGCTGCGCGAGTGTCGCGGCTTCATTCTCATGGCCACCACGCAGCTGGATCTCGGCGATCATCAGCAGCAGCGCCGGATCGTCGCCTGCCATTTCCTCGCGCAGGTGCGCCGCGGCTTCGACGGCATCCCCCTGCTCGATGAACCAACGCGCCAGAAGCGCCTGGAGCGAGAGATCGTCAGGCTGCCGCGCCGCCGCTTCGCGGAGCACCGCGACCGCATCTTCATCGTCAACGGCGATGAGGGTGGTGGCGAGTCTCTTCCAATGAGAGGGCGTACGAGCGGTCGCGCGCGCCTCCGGAAATTGCCGGCGAGCAGGTAGGCCTCGAAAAGGGAATCGAGGAGCCGCAGGTCGTCGGGTGCGATCAGCATGGCTTCCTTGATCGCCGTGGCGGCATCCGGTGTGCCGACCCGCCTCGAGCAGATCCTGCGCCGCGCTCTGCAGGTCCGCGAGCGCGCCCTTCACATCGCCAATCTCCTGGCGCGCGCGCGCCCGATCAACCGGGCGTTGACATCGTGGGGATCGAGGGCGGCCAGTCGGATGAGGATCTCCGCAGCGCCGTGGCGGTCGCCGCGCGCGCGTCGCTGTTCCTCGACCGCCGTGAGGGCATGTCGGGCCTCGGTGAACTGCTGCTGGTCGCAGGCCATCTCCGCCAGCTGCAGCCAGGCGTGCTCGTTGTCGTCAGCGATCGCCAGGATCCGCTGATATGACAGCCGCGGCCTGGGAAAGCAGGCCTTGTTTACGAAGTCCATCTGCGATCCGGACGAAATGATCGACAGCCCGGTCGGGCATGCTCAGCCCGAACATACAGGTTTCCCAGCGTGGTGGCCGTCTCGAGCGTCGTCGGGACACTCACGGAGAACTCTGCACGTACTTTCGATGGCCTGATCCAGTTTGCCAACGCGGAGCAGTTTTTGGGCGCTCCGGAGGACGGCTGCGGCGGTCGAACGTAGTCATGGAAGGTGCGGCATCCGGATCGACAAGCAGAGACATCACGATACAACTTCACGAAGTGAGCTATACAGGCAAATGCCGTTCCGACTGCGCCCCCGCGAAGCGTTGCAAATCTGCGCTGGATACCGCGGTCGGCGACATCAAAAGGCTCTCGGGCAGGGACGGGATTTACGGAAGCGGCTCTTCGCATACGAATTTGCACGTTTACTTAGGCGCCATACGAATGGCGCCGTCAATCCGAACGACTTCGCCATTCAGCATCTCATTTTCGAACATGTGCCGAACGAGTGCGGCGAATTCCGCCGGACGCCCGAGCCGCGACGGGAACGGCACCTGCTGCGCGAGCGATTCACGCGCTGCCGCGGGAAGACCGGCCAGAAGAGGAGTGTCGAACGCACCGGGGCGATGGTCATCACGCGAATTCCGACACGCGCGAACTCGCGAGCGATCGGCAGCGTCATGGCGACGATGCCGCCTTTGGAGGCGGAGTAGGCTGCTTGTCCGATTTGGCCGTCAAATGCAGCAACCGAGGCGGTGCTCACGATGACACCGCGTTCGCCACCGGCCGTCGGTTCATTCGTCGACATCGCCGCCGCGGCGAGCCGGATCACGTTGAACGTGCCGACAAGATTGATTTGGATGACGCGCGTGAAGTGCGCGAGTGGTTGCACGCCCTCCTTGCCGAGCACGCGTTCTGCGGCCGCAATTCCGGCGGCACAGACGGCGCCATGGATCGTCCCGAATCGCTGGAGCGCGCCGTCGATCGCACTCTGCACTTCGTCCGAACTTGTTACGTCGGTGCGGACAAAGGCGGCGGCACTGCCAGGCCGTTCCGCGTGTGCGCGTCCGTTCGCCTCGTTGACGTCGAGGATCACAACCCGGCCGCCGGCGGCGACGATCATTTCAGCGGTCGCGCCGCCAAGGCCTGACGCGCCGCCGCTCACCAGGATCGTGCGTCCGTCGATCTGCACTGCGCTGATTCTATCTCGGCATGCGGGCACCACGCGAGCGATCGGGACGAGTGACGAATGCTGGTGCCGTAATTAAGCTGCCCGGGTCGCGACGACGTTGCTCCCTCGCACATCCATAGGAAGTTTTGGGAGGCAAAAATGAAGAATGTTGTGTCGGCGATGTTCGTAGCATCGGTGTTAGGTTTCGTCGGAGTGGCCGCTCAGGATCAACTGGCGACTCCGAGGTCAGCAGCCTGCCACTCAGCGCGAGCAGCCTGCCGCTCAGGGCGAACAGCCTGCTGCTCCAACACGGCAGCAGCCGGCTCCGGCACCGCGCCAGGCGCCGGATAAAGTGACGATCAGCGGCTGCGACATCAGAACGCGCCGGCGGCCGGGGCCGATGCCACTGCGTCAGCGGGCGACGCGCCGAAGTTCGTGCTGGCGAAAGCGAAAGATGCTGTCAAGCGGCGCGGCCGGGCGGCGCCGCGGTTGGGCATGCAGCGGGACGACCGCGGCGGTCGCGGACTATCGCCTCGAAGGTGAGGACAAAACTCTCTCGCCTCATCTGAATCATCAGGTCGAAATCACCGGGACAGTTCAGCGCGGCTCGGCTTCGGCAACCGGCGCCGCGAATGCTGCGCCCGGCTCTGCGGCGGCAGGCCCAACATTGAAGGTCGATTCGGTGAAGATGATCGCCGCCACCTGCCCGCAGTAAGTCACCTGTTGAGCAATGTAATCCTGGGCTGATCTGCGTCCGGATTACTACACAGACCCAGGATGCAGAACAGAAGGCCGGCGGAACAGAACCGCCGGCCTTTTTCATTGCTGGGCGAATCGCCGACCTAGACGACGTCCTTGTGCACGACTTCGGCGACGTCCTGCTTCTTCTTCGCGCCGCCCAGTCCCTGGATCTGCAGCACTGGCTCGTCGTGCTCCTTGAGCACCTCCTTGCGATACAGGCGCTCCATCTCCTGGTTGTGGCGAATCTCTTCGGGCGTCAGCTGCGCTTCTTGCGCGCGGCCAGCTTCTCTTCGCGCGCGTTCTTCGCGATGCCGAGATCGTCGAGGTCCGTCTGCTTGCCCCGGCCACCGCCTCGGCGTTCAGCACGAGCGAGTGGTCCTTGCTCGCCAGCTGGACTTCCTTGCCGCCCGCGAAGATCTCGTGGCGGCCGTGCTCCTCGTACCACTTGGTGAGCGTCGCCGTCATGTGCATCTTCTCGATGATGTTCCGCCAGCCGATGCCGGTGTTGTAGGCGCAGAAGGAGATCTCGCCCTGCTGCGTCGCATACGGAATGATGCACATCTCGGTGCGCCGGAAGTCGTAGTTGAAGAGATCCTGGAACCACATGCCCGCGATGAACAGGAAGTTCCACCGATCGGCGCGCCGCTTCTCGATGTCCGACATCGTGCGGTCGCCGGTCACCTTGCCGTAGTCCTTGCCGGTCGCGCCGAACGTCTTGTCGAACTTCTTCATCAGGTCGACGATGCGGAAGTGGGTCGGCGCCTTGAACGGGTCGTAGTTGCGCATCAGCGCGAGCGCCATGCCGGCGACCGACAGGAACGCTGCCGCGCGCCGCGTCGTTGACCTGCGCGACGTCCTTCGCGAGCTGATCGGCCTTGAGGAACGCGGTCACCGGCACCGCTTCCTTCGTTTCCTTGTCGATCATCACCGCCATGCCGATGCCGCAGTTCGGGTGGCAGCCGCACGTGAGCTGGCCCCATTCGCGATCCGGTCCGTGGACGACGTCCGCCCAGTCGGTGAAGGTGGACATGAACGAGATCGGGAACCAGTCGCGGATCGGCTCGCCGATGCCGGTCTGCGATCTTCACGTCGTGCGCGAGATGCGACAGCGTGTAGCGCTGCGCCGCGCGGCGCTCCGGCGTGATCTCTTCGTCGCGGCCCGTGAACGACACCGGCTGGAACGACAGGAAGTTGATCCGCTTCGGGTTGTCGAGCGCGAACTCGATGACGCGGCCGACCTGCTCGTTGTTGACGCCGTTGACGATCGTGATGACCGGGACGATGTCGACGCCGGCCTGGCAGAGGTTCTCGATCGCGCGGAGCTTGACGTCGAACAGGTTGCCGACGCGGCGGTGCGCATTGGCGGCGTTGCCGATGCCGTCGAACTGCAGGTACGCGTAGCGCAGGCCGGCTTCAGCCGCGGCCTTCGCGAACTCCGGGCTCTTGGCGAACTCGATGCCGTTGGTCGCCGCCTGCACGCTGTTGTAGCCAACCTTGCGCGCGTAGCGGACCGCGTCCAGGAAGTACGGCGACATCGTCGGCTCGCCGCCCGAGAACTGCACGGACATCTGCCGGCGCGGCTTGATCGTGATCGCGTTGTCGAGCACCTGCTTGATGTCTTCCCACGAGAGCTCGTGGACGAACCCGACCTGGTTCGCGTCCATGAAGCAGGGTCGCACATCATGTTGCAGCGATTGGTGAGATCGACGGTGAGGACCGAGCCGCGGCCGTGCTGGACGGTGGAGCTGCCGTGGTTGTGCAGCTTCTCGTCGTTGTGCGCGCGGATGTCGCGCCCAGGAACACCTCCTCGAGATGCTTGAAGAACGCCGGGTCCATCGCCATCACGTCCTCGAAGTGGCCGTGGATGGGACAGTCCTTGACCATCAGGATCTTGCCGTCGCGCTCGATGATCGTCGCCTTGATCTCGCCGACCTTCTCGTTGAGGAGGACCGAGACGTCCTTCTTCCCGTCGAGAATCTCCTGGCGCGCCTCGCGCGTGCAGGTCGGGCACAGAGCGAGTCGGTCTGGCGGGGCCAGCCGAGCGGCGGCTTGGTCTTCTGATAGGACTTGAGCAGCGGTTTGTCCGGACCACCGAGGCGTGAAGGAGGGGTTCTGCTTGATCTTGTTGGCGGCGGAAAACACCTGCCAGACTCCGTTGGCGGCAATCGACAGCCCCTTTTCCACGTAACTTCATCGGTGCGTGCATCTCGTCTCCTTCTGCTGACAGGTGTCGGCTGTCAGGCATCGGGTGTCAGGGTCGATCCTGCGACCCGGGCAATCCGGCAGATGTTAGGGGTGATCGTTGGGAAATCGACTGAAGTTTCCAGCCGATTGGCAATAACAGGTGCAGGTGGCGGTTCAGGTTCAGCGGAGCAGCGGGGCCGATTCCTGGACACGCCTGACAACCCGACACCTGACACCTGATACCGTCCGGAGGCCTTCCATGCGCGTGAGCGCATGGCTATCTTCAGATCATTGTATTTCCCTTATGTTGACAGGCTCGTCAGAATGTCCCGACCATGTTCCGTCCACGACTTTCCCCTCCTGCCCAGGGTCTTTACGACCCCCGAGACGAACGCGACGCCTGCGGCGTCGGCTTCGTCGTCGACATCAAGGGACGCCGATCGAATGCGATTGTGCGCAAGGCGCTGGAAGTTCCTGATCAATCTCGAGCACCGTGGCGCGTGCGGCTGCGAGGCGAACACGGGTGACGGCGCCGGCATCCTGATCCAGACGCCCGACAGGTTCTTCCGCAACGCGGTTTCCTTCACGCTGCCGTGAGTCCGGCTCATGCGGCGCGGGCCTCGTGTTCCTCCCGCGCGACGAGCGCGATCGCGAAACGATTTGCAACCTGATCGCGAGCGGTCGTCGACGAGGAAGGCGCGAGGCTTCTCGGTTGGCGCGACGTGCCGAGCGACAACAGCCTGGTCGGCGACAGCGCGAGGGCGACGCAGCCGGTCTTCCAGCAGGTGTTCATCGGCGCCGCGCGATGCCGTGAAGACTGCGGAGGACCGACAGCGGTTCGAGCGGAAGCTGTACGTCATCCGCAAGCGGATCGAGACGGCCGTCGACGCGGTCGGCATCAACGCGCTGTCTCGACGCTTCTTCTACATCGTCAGCTTGCCTCGGCGAAGCACGCTCACCTACAAGGGCATGCTGACGGCGCGGCAGCTCGCGCCGATGTTCCCGGATCTCTCGGACTCGAGCCTGGAGTCAGTGTCTGGCGCTCGTCCATCAGCGGTTCAGCACCAACACGTTCCCGTCGTGGCCGCTCGCGCACCCGTATCGCTACATCGCGCACAACGGCGAGATCAACACGCTGCGCGGCAACATCAACTGGATGCGCGCGCGCCAGGGGCTGCTGCAGAGCGATCTGCTCGGCGACGACCTGAAGAAGATCCTGCCGCGTCATCCGCGAGGGCGGCAGCGACACGGCGATCTTCGACAACGTGCTCGAGTTCCTGACGATGACGGGCGCGTTCGCTGCCGCACGCGATCCTGATGATGATTCCGGAGCCGTGGAGCGGGAACGACAGCATGGACGCGGACCGCAAGGCGTTCTACGAGTATCACTCGTCGCTGATGGAACCGTGGGACGGCCCGGCGTCGATCGCGTTCACCGACGGCACGATGATCGGCGCCGTGCTCGACCGCAACGGCCTGCGTCCGTCGCGCTACTACGTGACCAAGGACGACCTCGTCGATCATGGCGTCGGAAGTCGGCGTGCTCGACATTCCGCCCGAGGACGTGCTCGTCAAGGAGCGCCTGCACCCGGGCCGCATCTTCCTCGTCGACACTGCGAAGGGCCGCATCGTCGACGACGACGAGATCAAGCGCGAGCTGGCGGCGCAGCATCCGTATCGCGAGTGGCTCGACAGCAACCTCGTCGACATCAACGACCTGCCGCCCGCGCGCGCCGAGCAGCCGGATCACGAGACCGTGCTGAAGCCGGCAGCAGGCGTTCGGCTACACGCAGGAAGACCTGCGCGTGCTGATCGCGCCGATGGCGATCGACGGCAGGAGCCGGTCGGCTCGATGGGGACCGACACGTCGCTGGCGGTGCTCTCCGGACAAGCCGCGGCTGCTCTACGACTATTTCAAGCAGCTGTTCGCGCAGGTGACGAACCCGCCGCTCGACGCCATTCGCGAGGAACTCGTCGACGTCGATGGGCTCGACGATCGGCCCCGAACGAAACCTGCTGAAGCCGGAGCCGGAGTCGTGCCGCCAGATTGGGATCAAGTGCCCGATCATCCACAACGAGCACGTGGCGAAGCTGCGGCATCTGCCGCCGGACTCGCCGTTCCGGTCGACGACGCTGCAGATGATGTTCGACCCGGAGAAGGGTGGGACGGGACTCGACCAGGCGATGACGGACCTGTGCCGCCGCGCGAGCGAGGCGGTGGCGGCGGGCTACGACATCCTGATCCTGTCCGATCGCGGCGTCGGTCCGGAGCTCGCGCCGATTCCGAGCCTGCATGGCGACCGCCGGCGTGCACCACCACCTGGTGCGCGAGGGCACCCGCACGCGCTGCGGCCTCGTCGTCGAATCAGGCGACGCCCGCGAAGTCCATCACGTCTCGCTGCTGCTTGGCTACGGCGCAGGCGTCGTGAATCCGTATCCTGGCGTTCGAGACGATCGACGACATGATCGCGCACGGCCTCATCAGCGGCGTCACCGCGAGGACGCGATCGATCACTACGTGAAGGCGCTCAACAAGGGCATCCTCAAGGTGATGTCCAAGATGGGCATCTCGACGCTCGCCAGCTACTGCGGCGCGCAGATCTTCGAAGCGATCGGCCTGAACCAGGAGTTCATCGATCGGTTCTTCACGCACACGACGTCGCGCGTCGGCGGCGTAGGCATCGACATCATCGCGAAGGAAGCGTGTCTCCGTCACGAGCGCGCGTTCGGACGCCAGCCTGCCGGTGTCGACGAGCTCGAATCCGGGTGGCGAGTACCAGTGGCGTCGCGACGGCGAGTATCACCTGTTCAATCCCGACACGGTGTTCAAGCTGCAGCACGCCACGCGCAGCGGTCAGTACGCGATCTTCAAGGACTACACGCGCGCCGTCGACCAGCAGAACGAGCATCGCGCGACGCTGCGCGGGCTGTTCCGCCTCAAGCCGGCCGGACCCGCCGGTCCCGATCGACGAGGTCGAGCCCGCGTCCGACGATCTTCAAGCGGTTCGCGACGGGCGCGATGTCGCATGGCTCGATCAGCGGCGAAGCGCACGAGACGCTGGCGATTGCGATGAACCGCCTGGGCGGCAAGTCGAACACCGGTGAGGGTGGCGAAGATCCGGAGCGCTACGTCCGGAGCCGAACGGCGACTCGCGCCGCAGCGCCGTGAAGCAGGTCGCGTCGGCACGCTTCGGCGTGACGAGCGATGTACTCGTCAACGCCGACGACCTGCAGATCAAGATGGCGCAGGGCGCCAAGCCGGGCGAGGGCGGCCAGCTGCCCGGGCACAAGGTGTATCCGTGGATCGCGAAGGTGCGCTACTCGACGCCTGGCGTCGGTCTGATTTCGCCGCCGCCGCACCACGACATCTATTCGATCGAGGATCTGGCGCAGCTCATTTACGACCTGAAGAACTCGAATCCGCGCGCGCGGATTCACGTGAAGCTCGTGGCTGAAGGCGGCGTCGGGACGATCGCTGCGGGTGTCGCGAAGGCGCATTCCGACGTCGTGCTCATCTCGGGTCACGACGGCGGCACCGGTGCCTCGCCGTTGACGAGCATCAAGCACGCGGGTCTGCCCTGGGAGCTTGGCCTCGCCGAGACGCAGCAGGTCCTCGTCCTGAACAAGCTGCGCGACCGCATCGTCGTGCAGGTCGACGGCCAGATGAAGACCGGCCGCGACGTCGTCATCGCGGCGCTGCTTGGCGCCGAGGAGTTCGGCTTCGCGACCGCGCCGCTCGTCGTGCATGGGCTGCGTGATGATGCGCGTCTGCCATCTGAACACCTGCCCGGTCGGCATCGCGACGCAGGATCCGGAGCTGCGGAAGAAGTTCGCAGGGAACGCCGGAATTCGTCGAGAACTTCTTCCGCTTCATCGCGCAGGAAGTGCGCGAGATGATGGCCGAGCTCGGCTTCCGCACGCATCGACGAGATGATCGGCCGCGCGGATTGCCTCGATATCGAGACCGCCGTGAACCATTGGAAGGCGCATGGCCTCGACCTTCGGCCGCTCCTGCTACATGCCGGATCTGCCAGCCACCGTCGCTCGTCGCCGCGTCCGCGCGCAGGACCACGGCCTCGACGTCGCGCTCGATAACGATCTGATTGCCAGCAGCCGGCCGGCGCTCGAACACAAGGTGCCGGTCGAAATCCACGCGTTCATCCGCAACGCCGATCGCACGGTCGGGACGATGCTCGGGTCGGAGGTGACGAGGAGCTACGGTGCCGCCGGCCTGCCGGACGACACGATCAAGATCACGTTCACGGGATCGGCGGGACAAAGCTTCGGCGCATTCATTCCGCGCGGCATCACGATGACGCTCGTGGAGACGCCAACGATGGGTTCGGCAAGGGACTGTCGGGCGGCAAGCGTGATCGCGTATCCGCCGAAGCGCTCGACGTTCAGGTCCGAGGACAACATCATCGTCGGCAACGTCGCGTTCTACGGCGCGACGAGCGGCGAGGCATGCGTGCGCGGCGGTGGCGGGCGAGCGCTTCTGCGTCCGCAACAGCGGCGCGCACGTGGTCGGTCGAAGGCGTCGGCGACCATGCGCTGCGAATACATGACCGGCGGCCGGGTGGTCGTCCTGGGACGGACGGGCCGCAACTTCGCCGCGGGGATGAGCGGCGGCATCGCGCTACGTGCTCGACCGCGAGGCGAGGTTCGCCAGCCGCTGCAACCGCGAGATGGTCGATCTCGAGCCGCTCATCGACGCAGACGATATCGACTTCGTCCGCGTCGCGATCGACGAAGCACGCGACGCTCACCGGATCCCGCTATGCGGAGTCGGTGCTCGCCGACTGGGGATCGCTGCAGAAGAAATTCGTGAAGGTCATGCCGCGCGACTACAAGCGCGCGCTGGCGGCCGACGCGCGCGGCGCGAGGACGCGGCGCCGAGGCGACGCTGGTCGTGCCGGTTGCGGCGGCGAAGATCAGAAAGTCGAAGCGCGGCGTATCGGCCAAGTCGCTGCAGCCGCTCGCAGAGCACGTCGCTCGTCCGCTCGGGTCCGGGAAGGTCCATGGGTAAGCCGACCGGTTTCATCGAGATACAGCGCAAGAAGCACCCGACGCGCCCTGGTCGACGAGCGTATCCACGACTGGCGCGAAGTGTATCTGCCGTCGCCGACCGGCGATTTGATGGAGCAGGGCGCCCGCTGCATGGACTGCGGTATCCCGTTCTGTCATCAGGGATGCCCGCTCGGCAACCTGATTCCGGACTGGAACGACCTCGTCTACAGGGACAAGTGGCACGCGGCGATCGATCGCCTCCACGCGACGAACAACTTTCCCGAGTTCACCGGCCGGCTGTGTCCGGCGCCCTGCGAGGGATCGTGCGTGCTCGGGATCAACGACGACCCGGTGACGATCAAGGACATCGAGGTCTCGATCATCGATCGCGCGTACGCCGAAGGATGGGTGACGCCGCAGCTGCCGACGACGCGCACGTGGAAGAAGGTAGCCGTCGTCGGATCGGGACCGGCCGGTCTCGCTGCCGCCGATCAACTCAATCGTGCGGGTCATCTCGTCACGGTGTTCGAGAAGTCGGATCGCATCGGCGGCCTGCTGCGCTACGGCATCCCCGAATTCAAGATGGAGAAGCGCATCCTCGATCGGCGCCTCGGCGCTCATGGAAACGGAAGGGGTCGTGTTCCGTCCCGGCGTGAACGTCGGCGTCGACGTTGCGATGAGCCGGCTGCGGTCCGATTTCGACGCCATCCTGCTCGCGGGAGGCGCCGGGCAGCCGCGCGATTTGCCAGTTCCCGGGCGCGAGCTGCAGGGCATCTACTTCGCGATGGAGTTCCTGACGCTGCAGAACCGACGCTGCGAGGGCGACACGATTGCGGACGCTGCATTCATCTCCGCGAAGGATCGCGACGTGGTCATCATCGGCGGCGGCGGCGATACCGGCGCCGACTGCCTCGGCACCGTGCACCGGCAGGGCGCGCGGTCGGTCTCTCAGCTCGAGCTGATGGCGATGCCGCCGGAAACGCGCGCGGAGAGCAACCCGTGGCCGACGATGGCCGCAGATCTTCCGCACGTCGCCGGCGCACGAAGAAGGCGGCGAACGCCTGTATTCGGTCGCGACGCAGCGGTTCGTCGGTGACAGAAAGGGGCGCGTTCGCGCGCTGCAGGCGAACAAGGTCGAGATGATCCGCAAGGACGGCCGCATCGAATTCGCGAGCGTGCCGGAATCGGATTTCGAGATCAAGGCCGACCTGGTGCTGCTCGCCATGGGCTTCACCGGCGCCGAGCGCGGACCGCTGCTCGACGATCTCGGCGTCACGCTGACCTCGCGCGGCAACGTCGGGCGCGATGCCGGCTGGATGACGAACGTGCCCGGCGTCTTCACCGCCGGCGACATGCAGCGCGGCCAGTCGCTCATCGTCTGGGCGATTGCCGGAAGGACGATCAGCCGCCGCGCGCGATCGATCAGTATCCTGATGGGCGAATCGCAGCTGCCGGCGCCTCTCCAATAGCGCAACGACCATCACGATCACGAACCACGGAGACACGAAGGCACGGAGAAAAATATTGTCTCCGTGTCTCCGTGCTCTCCGTGGCATGTGACTCAGAATGTCGCGCGGAACCCCAACTGCAGCATCCGCGGCTGATAGGCCACGTTGGTGTTCGACGACGGAGTGCCGTGTTTGGTGTTGCTCTCAGCGGTCACATACGATCCGTAGTTCGCGTGATTGAACAGGTTGAACACCTCGATGATGCCGTCAATCCCCGCGTGCTTCTGCAGCTGGAACCGCCGCTGAATGCGCAGGTCGACCCGATGGATGGGATGACCCACGAAACTGTTGCGCGGCATGACCGTCCCGTCCGGACGCAGGCGGCCGCCTGTCCCACCGGTCAGCCGCAGGTCGCCGCCGTAGTTGGTCGACTGACGCTCGCCGCGAGCCGAAGAAATACAGTCCGCTCAACTGCATGGCATACGGAAGCTGCCAGATCCGTTGAAGACCGCGCGGTGGCGCTGATCCGACGCGGCGAGCGAGTATTCGCCGCCGAGGTCGGGCGCGACCTTGAACGGCGCCGGCGATGACTGCGCATCACCGCAACGCGGCCAACAGGTAACGTCGCCGACCCCTGCCAGCCCTGACTCATACGCTTCGTGAACGCCGTCTGCAGCGCGTGGTAGTTCGACCAGCCATCCGACCGGAACTGATTGATCAGGCCGAAATCGGGATACGGCCGGCGGCTGATGTCGGTGAACGGATAGTTCACACCCGTCGCCGGGTTGCACGTCAGGTTGATGATTCGGCCGCGTATACAGCTCCGCCCTCGATCGCGTCGTGAGCGTAGTCGGCTTCGACGGCCGTCGTGGTCCCGAGCTGTCGCTGCATGCCCGAGTGACCCCTGATAGCTGTACGCAATCTGCATGTCCGACGCGGCCAGCTGCGAGGGGATCTCGCGACGCGAACGCACGTCGGTCCCGGCGAGACGGCGCAGGTGGTTGCCAGTGCCTGCGCGTAGGTCGGCGCAGGACCGTTGAACGGGTTGATCGCAAAGTCCGGACGGCCGTCGTAGAGGATCTCGGGATGGATCTGTTCCGTGTAACGGACGGTCCAGAACGCCGGTTGGCCCGGAGATCTCGCCGAAATAGCTTCCCGGCCCCGCCGCGGATGACGGTGCGATCGTCGAGGCTGTAGCGCAAAGCCAGCGCGCGGCCCGATGTTGTTGGTATCCGACGGACGATTCGCCTTCAGGAACGGCAGGAACTCGATGTGCTCGGCGAACACGCCCGTCTCCAGGTCGTACCGCACGCCGAGATTCAGCGTGAGCCGCTTCCTGATGTTCCAGTCATCCTGCACCCACCCGGCATACACCTTTCGCGGCACGTTCTGTTTCCAGTCGCCAACGCCCAGGACGTAAGCTCGCCGAAATCGAGGAGAGCGACGCATAGTTCCACGTCGACACATCCATCAGGTTCGGGAAGAGGCTCTCGATGTTGGCCGGGATCGGGCCGCCCTGCGCGTCGAGGATGCCGTTGCAGCGGTTGCACACGAACATCCAGGTCATGTCGTACGAGTATTCGCCGCCGACCTTCATGTCGTGGCGTCCGCCTTTGTTATACGAGACGGTGTAGTCATCCCGGACCGAATACAGCTCCTGGCCGATCTTCTGCGGCGTCTGGTTGTGCGTCTCGCCGATGGTCAGCCCGCGAAGAGCAATCGACGGCGCGCCGATGCCGAAGCCGGCGGGATGGTTCGGCCACTTCACGTACGACCGCTCGTTCCAGTTGAAGCCGGCGTAGCCGAGCTTCACCTCGTTGACCGCCCGCGTGCCGAGCACCTGCGTGAAGCTCGAGAGCAGCTGGTCCATGCCGCGGTCGAGGCTCACGGCCGAGGACGGCGTCTTGTCGCCGCCGCCCGTGTAGCGCGGATCGTACGGGAGCGCGTGGCTCCACTTGTTGCCGCGCAGCGCGAGCCGCATCTTCGGTGAGAACTGGAAATCGAACCGCGCGCCCGCCTTGCGTTCGATTCGCTTGCCCGTCTGGTCGAAATTGAACCGCGGGTAGCGGCGTCGTGTAGATGAAGGTCTGCGGCTCGCGCTCGTATTCGTAGTTCAGGAAGAAGTGAATCCTGTCCTTCCGGATGGGTCCACCGAACGTCGTGCTCACCTGCTGATCCGAGTAGGGAAGCACCCGCTTGGCGACGGGGTCCGCCGCGTTGAAGCGGTCGCTTCTGAAGTATCCCGAGAAGCTGCCCGTCGGCGTGTTCGTGCCGGACTTGCTGATCGCGTTCAGCTGCACGCCGCTCGATCGCCCCTGCGTGGCGTCGAAGCGGTTCGCGACGAACTCGAACTCCGCGATCGCGTCGCGGCTGTAGCGCGGGTTGCCGAAGGCGCTGCCGGCCACGTTGTTCGTGATCTGCTGGCCGTCCATGTTGATCTGATAGGCGCCCGTGTCGCGCGGGACCGGCGATTCGCCGCCCGCGTTCGCGCGGCTTCCCGGCGCCAGCAGCGACGAGGTCCTGCCAGTTGCGGCCGTTGACGGGCAGCTCCTGCATCTGCCGCGGATCGATATTGCCGCTCACCGTGGAGCTGCTCACGTCGATGAGCGGCGCCTCGCCCGTCACCGTCACCGATTCCTGCACGGTCGAGGGCGCCATCTGGAGATTCACGACGGCCGTTTGTCCGAGCAGGAGCTCAATCGTTCGCGTCGCGGTCGCAAAGCCACTCAGCTCCATGGTGATGCGGATGGCTCCCGTGCGCACGGGCAGCCGGAATCCGCCGCGCTGATCGGTGACCGCGATGAAGGTATTGCCGGTTGCTTCGTGGAGGGCGGTCACCGTGACGCCGGGCAGCACGCCGCCGGTCGAGTCCGTGACTGTTCCGCTTAACGTCGCTTCCTGCGCGAAGCCCATGACGGGCACCGCGAGCAGCGCACCAATGATCGCCAGCAGGGTGAAGACGCGTCGACCGATCATCGTCGTCATGAAGACCTTCTCCGTTTGTGTTGACGCTGGAGTTCCGGGTGGGAATTTCACATAGGGGCTCCGACCATTCGGCGGCCATACTACACCCGTGTGTCGTTCTCGGAGCGCCTTTTCAGAGGTCTGTTCGTGCGCCGGGGTGCGGGACGAATCCGTCGATATTGCGCCCGTCTATGATTGGTAAACGTCCGTCCGCGATGTTCTGATCGTCGGTGCGGGTCCGTCGGGCCTTGCGACCGCGATCGCCGCCAAGCAGCACGGCCTCGACTACGTCCTCGTCGAGAAGGGGTGCTGGTCAATTCGATCTTCAACTTCCCGATGCACATGGTGTTCTTCACGACGCCCGGAGCTGCTGGAGATCGGCGGCCTGCCTCTCACCACGCCGTATGACAAGCCGACGCGGCTCGAGGCGCTGCCGGTATTACCGGCGCGTCGTGGATTCCTGCGAGCTCGCGATCTCCTTCCACGAGGAAGTCCTGTCGATCGAGGGCGAAGACGATGTGTTTGTGACACGTCACCACGAGGATCAGCGCGGCACCACGCAGCGCGCGAGGAGCGCGGGCCGTCGTGCTGGCGATCGGCTACTACGACCTGCCGAACTTCATCCGCGTTCCAGGCGAGGACCTGCCGCACGTCTCGCACTACTACACCGACGCCCATCCGTGCTACCGTCGGCGCGTGGTCGTCGTCGGTGGCAAGAACTCGGCGGCCGAAGCGAGCTATCCTGCGCGCTACGTCCGGACGCGGAGATCGAAGGCATCTCGAGGTCTCAAGGAAGAGCTTGGGCCCACGTCGGAGGCGGGTCCGAAGGGCAAAAACGCTCCGAGCGCCAAGGACGGCACCGGGAAGGGAGCCGGACAAGGAAGGCCCGTCCGGGCTCGCGCTGGAACCGCGGGCGGGCAGTCCACGGCAGGGGAGGGCTCTGCCCAGCTTACAACGAAGCTCCGCGCCGCCTGGGAGGGCCGCAGAAGGAGCAGATCAACCGCATCGTCGCGGGCGATCACAGACCGCGCTCCCCAACGCGCAGATCGAGGAGACCGGCGACAGCGCGTGCGATGGCGTACGGCGCCGGCGGCGACCGTGGCGTTCGTTCGCGAGCACGGCGTCTGGAGAGATCAAGGACTTCTAGGGCGCAGTGCGGCCGGTAGGACGGGGCGCGATCAGCGTGCCGCGACGGCGCGGCGCTGAGGCCCGGCCCTCGGGGCGCTGTACTAGGGTCATCAGCCTACGCGGCAATCCTCCCTCGCGGCCGCCGGCCTCGAGTGAGAGACCGACAGCGATCCGATCCTCCCGCTCCGCAACTCGGTGCTGTTTCCCGATGTCGGTCGTGCCGATCAACGTCAGGCGCCCGCGCAGCGTCCGCCTCGTCGAGGATCTCCTCGGCCGCGAGCGCGCGCTCGTCGGCGTGCGTCAGCCAGCGCTCGCCCGACGTCGACGAGCCGACGTTCAAGGAGCTCTACACGGTCGGCACCGTCGCCCGCGTGGTGAAGGTGATCCGCCTCGGGCCGAGCAACTACTCGGTCGTGCTGAACGGCCTCGGCGCGCTTCCGCGGTCAAGGGCACCGGCGCGCCTCGAGCCCTACATGCGCGCGCAAGATCGAGCGCATCCCGCGAGTCGCTGGTGCGCGACGTCGAGGCTCGACGCGCCTCGGCGCGAGCCTGCGCGAGGCGACGCGCGAGGTGCTCGGGCTCATGCCGAACCTGCCGCGCGACACCGCCGGCATCCTCGACAACGTGCGCGAGCCCGGCGCCGCTCGCCGACCTCATCGCCTCGAACTTCCCGCAGGCGCAGGCCTCGCGTCGGCGACAAGCAGGAGATCCTCGAGGCCTTCGACGTCAAGGCCCGCGTCCGCGCTCGTGCTGGCGATGGTCGGCACGCCAGCTCGAGGTGCTCCGCGTGAAGAAGGAGATCTCCTCGATGGTGCAGGAGGAGATGGGCAGAGTCGCAGCGCGAGTACATCCTCCGCCAGCGAGATGAAGGCGATCAGGAGGAGCTCGGCGAGGGCGGCGACGACGACGAGATCGAGGAGCTGCGCGAGCGGATCCGCCGCGCCAAGGTCCCGCCCGAGGTCGAGAAGGTCGTCGAAAAGCAGCTCCGCCGCCTGCGCTCGATGGCGCAGCAGTCGGCCGAGTTCAACGTCACCAAGACGTACCTCGAGTGGATCGCCGATCTTCCCTGGTCGAAGACCACGCGTCGACAAGCTCGAGCGTGGCCGACGTGCGCCGCTGCCTCGACGAGGATCACCTCGGCCTCGAGAAGGTGAAGAAGCGCATCGTCGAGTACTCGGCGATCCGCCAGCTCCGCACCGGACAAGAAGGGGCCGATCCTGCTCTTCATCGGCCCGCCCGGCGTCGGCAAGACGCTCGCTCGGCAAGTCGATCGCGCGCGCGATGGGCCGCCGCTACGAGCGCATCGCGCTCGGCGGCGTGCGCGACGAGGCCGAGATCCGCGGCCACCGCCGCACCTACGTCGGCGCGCTGCCCGGCCGCATCCTGCAGGCGCTCAAGAAGGTCGGCACCAAGAACCCGGTGCTCGTGCTCGACGAGGTCGACAAGCTCGGCGTCGACTCCGCGGCGACCCGGCGGCGGCGCTGCTCGAGGTGCTCGACCCCGAGCAGAACTCGACCTTCCAGGACCACTACCTCGACATGCCGTTCGATCTGTCGCAGAGTCATGTTCCTGGCCACCGCGCAACAACCGCGACGGGCATCCCGCCGCCGCTCATCGACCGCATGGAGGTCATCGAGGTGCCCGGCTACACCCGCAGCGAGAAGCTCGGCATCGCCGCGCGAGTTCCTGGTGCCCGAAGCAGCTCTGGCCGCACGGGCTCACCGACGAGCGGCTCGGAGTTCACCAGCCAGGGCATCGAGACGCATCGTCGACCACTACACGCGCGAGGCCGGCGTGCGCGGAACCTGGAGCGCGAGATCGCCGCGGTCTGCCGCGCCACGGCGGTGCAGATCGCCGAGGGCGACGACGTCCGCGAGGCGGTCACGCCCGAGCACGTCGAGCGCGTGCTCGGCGCCGCACAAGCTACCAGCCCGAGAGTCGCCGAGCGCGAGCTCGCGCCGGGCGTCGCCACCGGCCTCGCGCTGGACGCCGGGCGGCGGCGAGATCCTCTTCATCGAGGCGTCGACAGATGCCGGGCAAGGGCAACATCGTCCTCACCGGCAACATGCGCAACGTCATGCAGGAGTCGGCGACGACGGCGGTCTCGTTCGTGCGCAGCGCAGGCCGAGCTGCTCGCACCTCGACCCGAGTGGCTCAAGGAGATCGATCTGCACATGCACGTCCCGCAGCACGGCACGCCGCAGGACGGGCCGAGCGCCGGGCGTCACGATGTTCACGGCCGTGGCGTCGCTGCTGCTCGGCTGCGCCGGTGCGCAGCGACGTGGCGATGACCGGCGAGATCTCGCTGCGCGGCCGCGTGCTGCCGGTCGGCGGCATCAAGGAGAAGCTCCTCGCGGCGCACCGCGCCGGGATCAAGCAGGTGCTCGATCCCCGACGAAGAACCGGCGCGACCTCGACGACGCATCCCGCGGACGTCAAAGAGCGAGATCGAGATCACGCTGATCTCGACGATCGACGAGATCCTGCCCATCGTGCTCCAGCCGCCGCAGCCGGGTGACCATGCCAGCGAGCGCGGGATCCGAGCAGAGCGAGGCGGAGGTGGGCCCGAGAGGGCTTATGGACCGATCCATCGCTATCGACGGGCGAGCGGGCCTCTGGTAGCTAAGCGCCGTCTGGAGTCCCGCGCCGGAGCGGCGCCGCAGTTTACTCCGAGGTCCGCTGGGGAGATGAACCATGGCAACGATCCGCAACGGGGGAATCCCATTCACACAACCGGTAACCTGCCCTGGCGATTGAGGTCTGAAGGCGCCCGACTTTCAGGCTCACGCGCGGCGATCTGTCCGGATGTATCGCTGAAGGATTTCGCGGGGAAGCGCAAGATCCTCAACATCGTCGAGCCTCGACACCGGCATCTGCGCGGCGTCTGCGCGGCGCTTCAACCAGGAAGCCGCAAGCAACAACGTGGCCATCCTCTCCATCTCCAGCCGATCTCCCGTTCGCGCAGAAGCGATTCTGCGAAGCCGGGATCAAAGGGTCGTGGGCCTGAGCGAGCTCGGGATCGGATTTCGGGGCGCCTGCGGCGTCGCATCACGGATGGAAGATCGCGGCCGGGCCTCCTCCGCTTCTGGCCGGGCGGTGGTGGTGCTCGACGGGCGACACCGTGATCTACACCGAGCAGGTGCCGGAGATTGTCCGGGGCCGGAACTACGACCAAGGCCTCGGCGCGCTGAAGAAGAGCGCTGATCGTCTCGCCTCGGCGGGCCGATCACCGAAGGCCGAGCAGCAGCGGTATTGGTTCCTGACCGGATGCCCCGCTTTCTCCGCTCCCTCCCGGCGCTCGTCGGCCGCAGCGGCCATTGTCGCTCGCGCTGGGCGCGGTCGGCTCTGTCCGCTCTTCAGGCGGCCCGGAGCTGCGGAGCGCGCTGCGCAGCCAGGCTGCGGAAATCCCGTTCGTCACTCCCCTTTGCGGTCGCGGCGGTGACGGCGCTCGGAGACTCCGGGCGCCGCCCGGCGCAGGCCGTTCGACGCCTTCTGTCGCGGCGTCGCCGGCGCACGGCGCGCCGCCTTCGCCGTCGCTCGCCTACCGGCTGACGACCCTGGTCCACGGCGTCGCGCGTGGCGGGCTTCTGCGACGGCCTCGCCGGCTCGGCGCACTTCGCGCTCGGGCCCTCGGCGGGGGCGCCCTGCTCGCGGCGCGCGGCTGCGCGCGCTGTTGGCGAGCTCGCCGGCGCGCGCCACCGCCGCTGGACGCGGCGGACCGCCGCGCCGCCCAGCATCGCCCTCGCCGGGGCCGCGTGATCGCCATCGGCCTGCTCAGCGATCTGAGCCGCTTCTGCACGAAGCCCGATGGTCTTCGCCCTACGACCCCTTCGTCGGCTACTTCGGCGGCGCGCTCTACGACACCGTCATCGATCGCTTCGGGCCTCGTCAGCTTACCGCGCCGGCTCAGCCGCCTCGCTGTCCGCCGCGATGGTGTTGGCGGCGCTCCGCACCTCGGCGGCGACGACGACCAGGGCGGCTCGCCTACCCGGCCATCGGGCGGCCCCGGACGCTCGTCGCTCGGGGCGGCATCGCCCTGGCCGGCAGCGTCGGCACCATCGTGCGCAAGCGCACCGCCTCGGCCACTGGCAGACGCCCGGCCACCATCAGCGCCGGCGCTCGGCGCCGTGGTCACCGGCGAGCGCTGCGAACGTCGTCTACCCGCGCGCGATGCGCCTCGCCGACGCGCAGCGCTTCGCCCGCGACTGCGACGCCCACGTCGGCGGCGCGTGCGAGGCGCTGCTTCGGCGACCAGAGGGCCACCCGAAGGTCACCGCGTTACCTCTTCGCCGACGGCCGCGCCGAAGGACGCCACTCAGCTGGGCGCGGCCGACTTACGTCAGATCGCGCGGCCCTGGCGCGGCGAGATCTGCCTGCAGGCCCGCCGGCCTATCCGCCACTCGGTGCTCGGGCACGAGGCTCGCGCACGTGCTCGCCGGCTCGTTCGGGGCAGAGGCCCGTTCGGGGTCGCCGGCAGCCTGCGGGCCGGCGCGCGTCCCCAGCCCCGGGCTGCATCGAGGGGCATCGCCGTCGCCGCCTCGCCACACGAGGGGCGACCTCGAAAGCCCGCGCGACTGGGCCAAGGCCATGAGGACCTGCGGCATCCTCGCCGCCGCTGCACGCGGCTCTTCAGCCTCAGCGGCTTCCTCGGCGAGAAGCTCCTCCAGTCGGCGTACACCGCGAGCGGCGCCTTCGTCGGCTACGTCGCGAGCGCGTTCGGCGCCGCGGCGGTCCGGGCGGCCTGGTACGGCGGCGGCGATCTCGACAAGCTCACCGGGTCGACGTCGTTCTCTGGGCCGAGCTCGAGGAGGCCTGGCGCGGGGATCTCATTTGGCGACAGGTCGTCCTGCCAGGCACGCGCCGCGCCCAGGCCCAAGGCGCGCTTCGACCGAGCCGGCGATCATCGCGCGGCGCGGCCCCCACGTCGTCGATCAGCGCAAGGCGGAGCGGAGCAGCCTGCGGGCGAGTCCGGCGACCAGGAGGGCGCGCTGGGCAAGGCCGCAGTATAGTCAGGTGCTCCGGGAACTCGATCCGCGCGACGGCATGAGCGCGCGATCGGCGATCGCCAGGGCCAAGACTCCAGGGCCGGCAAGGCCGACGAGGCGACGAGACAGGCGAGCTTCGAACGGATCCCGCGGCCGACGTGGCATGCTGCCCCGCCACGTGCGCGACCGCGCGCTCGAGGGTCTCGGCGACCTCGCGCCCTCGCGGCCGGGCGAGGGGGACACGGCGGTCCAGCCTTACTGCACAGGTGATGGAGCCGGACCGTAGCGACGAGGGTCGGCTCCGCACGCTGGACGTGAAGATCGCACGGCGGCGAAGGACGAGCAGAGCGCGCCCGGCGATCGTGGCGCTCCTCATCGGGCTGGGGTCGCTCGCCGGACAGGCGCTGGCAGCTAGGCTCCTCGCCTCATGGGCCGCCGCCTCGCCCTCCGGATGGATACCGCTCTACCTCCTCGGCCGGCAGCTCCTCGGCGCGAGCGAGTTCCGAGGAGGCCGGCAACCGGCTCGATCGCGCTCTCTCGCGGCGCGGATCGAGGATCGAGCGGGTGGCGGCCGAGTCGAGGCGGCTTCGGATGGTGGTCGCCTGCGGGCGACACCGTAACGGCGAAGCGGCTCTATGGGGCGGCGGCGCGCGCGGGCATAACCACGGCGAGGCGCGAGGCCCGTTCGCTGCTCGCTCGGTGCACCACCCGGAAGGGCGAACAGTGACCCGCGACAAGGCGACGTCCGGCGGTAAAGGCCTCCGAAAAGCGACGGCCGCTGCTCGCGTCCGCGTCTTGCAGCGCGGGCGTCAGGCCGCGCTCGGCACGCTCGTCACGGGCCTCGCCCACGAGATCCTAACAACCCGGCGGCCTTCCTGGTGCTCGGTGTTTGATCTGCTCGACTCGACTCCTCCGTGGCGGGCCGCCCGATGAACGCCGAGGCGGCGGCACCGCAGTCGGCCGACCTCCTCCATGAGCTCCGCGCCGCCATGGGCGCATCGTCGAGATCTCGCGCGACCTGCGCCTTTTACCAGCGCTTCCGCGAGCTCCGGCGCAAAGCCGGCGATCATCGACGGCGAGCCGCACCGTCGACGCGGCGCTGAACCTCATCAAGACCCGGTCGTCGAGCGCGCCCGGATTGTGGAAGCCTCGAGACGGTCGCGCCGGTGGTGATGGTGGCGGCGAGGCTCGGCCAGGTGCTCGTGGAGCTCCTCCTCCGCGCGGTGGACGCGATCACCGCGCCGAATCCGGCGATCACACCATCACCGTGTCGACGCGGGCGGTACCGCCGGACGCACCGTGACGATCGAGGTGCGACACGGGAAAACGCCCCTCCCTCGGAGGACGTCAGGAGGCTCCGTGAGCCCTCCTTGTCAAAGGATCCCGGCACTGGCCTCCGGGCTTGCGGTCTGCCGCGACATCGTGGAGCGAGCGGGGAGAGATATGGGTTGAGCCTGTTGCCGGGTGCGGTGCCCGGCGTGCGAAACGTCTCCGCTGACCTCCCCGTGGACAGGCGAGGCGCGTGGGACGCGCATCGTGGTCGATGCTGCCGGCGTCCGGCGGCGCGAGTCGGCGCGGCCGTCGGCCCCTCCGCGCTTGGCGCTCTCTGACTAACGCGCCTTGCGGAGCCGGAGGCCCGCCTTGTGCACCTTGCCCGGCAGCGGCCGCCCGATCACCTGCTCGGCCACGTTCCCTGCCGCGATGCAGCTTGTCGAGATCGATCCCGGTCTCGACGCCCATCCCGTGGAGCATGTACACGAGATCTTCGGTCGCCAGGTTGCCCGCGGCGCCGGGCGCATACGGGCAGCCGCCCACGCCGCCGACCGAAGCGTCGAAGTCGCGCACGCCCGAGCTCGAGCCCGACCAGCGCGTTCGCGAGCGCGGTCCCGCGCGTGTCGTGCATGTGCAGCGCGAACTTCTCCGACCGGCATCTCGTCGAGGAAGCGCTGCACGATCTCGCCGCGTCTGCCGCGGCGTGCCCACGCCGATCGTGTCGCCGAGCGAGACCTGGTAGCAGCCCAGCTCGAGCAGCTGCTGCGCGATCGCGACGACGCCTTCGCGGATCGACGTCGCCCTCGTACGGGCAGCCCCAGACGGTCGACACGATAGCGCGCGCACCGCGAGCCCGCCTCGCGCGCCGGGCGGCACGATCTCGTGAACACGCGCGAGCGTGTCGGCGATCGTCTTGTTCACGTTCATCTTGTTGTGCGTCTCGCTCGCGCTCAAGAACACGGCGATCTCGCGGAGCCCCGCGGCGAGCGCGCGCTCCAGGCCCGCGCGCGTTGGGGCAGAGCGCGCTGAACGTCACGCCCTCGGGCGGCGGCGTGCTCCGCGCGAGCTCCTCGGCGTCGGCGAGCTGGGGATCCACTTCGGCGAAACGAAGCTCGTGAGCTCGAGGCGCGTCGACGCCCGCGGCGACAAGCGCCTGGATCAGGCGCTAGCTTGCCCTCGATCGGGATCATGCTCCGCCTCGTTCTGAAGGCCGTCGCGGAGGCTCACCTCGTACACGGACGCGCGCGTCGGGCACGCTGCTCGAACAGATCATGGCGCGCGCGTCGCCGCTCGTCATCCGGGGATCCTCCGCGCGCTCCGCTGGCGCTTCGTCAACTCCCCTCGCCTCCGTCCACCAGCCGGAGCTTGTGCTGCCCGCGGGCTCGGCGAGAACGGGATCGGGTAGTCGCCCGGAGAAGCAGGCGTGGCAGTAGCTGTCCGAGCCTGGATCACGCCCGCGTGGCGCGGCGCTCGACGGACGCGCACCGACGCGATCAGGCCCTCGAGCGAGAGGTAGCCGAGCGAGTCGGCCGTGACATAGCGTCGCCGATCTCCTCGACCAGTGTGGCTCGACGGCGATGAGCTCGCGCGCGCGTCGGCGTGTCGATGCCGTAGTAGCAAGGCCACTGTGGTGGGCGGGCTCGAGATGCGCAGGTGCACCTCGCGCGCGCCGGCGTCGCGGACCATCTTGCACGATCTTGCGGCTCGTGGTGCCGCGCACGATCGAGTCGTCGACGACGCACGACGCGCTTGCCGCGCGATGCACGGCGCGGTTCGGGTTGAGCTTGAGCCGCACGCCGAAGTGCCGGATCGACTGCTGCGGCTCGATGAAGGTGCGGCCGACGTAGTGGCTGCGGATGAGCCCCATCTCGAAGGGCATGCCGCGCTCGCTCGGCGAAGCCGATCGCGGCCGGCACGCCGGAGTCCGGCACCGGGATGACGACCACGTCGCCCTCGCCGGGCGGACGGCTGCTCCTCGGCGAGGCGGCGGCCGAGCTCCTTGCGCACCTCGTAGACGCTGGCGCTCTCGAGGCTGCGAGTCGGGGCGCGCGAAGTAGACGTACTCGAAGAGGCACATCTTGCGCGCGCTTCGGGAACGGCGCGGAGGCTCCGCAGCGCCGGTCTCGTCGATGATGAGCATCTCGCCCGGCGCGACGTCGCGGACGAGCTCGGCGCCGATCAGATCGAACGCCGTCGGCTCGCTGGCGATCACGTAGTGTCGGGCGGGCCTGTCGCTGCCGGCGCAGCATGCCGAGGCACGAGCGGGCGGATGCCCATCGGGATCGCGCACGGCGATCGATCGCCTCGCTCGGTGAGGAAGAGGATCGAGTAGGCGCCCTCGACCTGGCCGAGGCGCGTCGGCGATGCGGTCCTCGAGCGCGCGCTGGTTGCTCATCGCGATGAGGTGGACGATGGCCTCGGTGTCAGCTCGCGCTCTGGAAGATCGGACCCTCGCGCCTCGAGGCGCTCGCGCAGCTGCGTCGTGCGTTGGTGAGGTTGCCGTTGTGGGCGACCGCGATCGAGCCGCGGGCGTAGTCGACGGCGAACGGCTGGGCGTTCCGGAGGTGCGAGCCGCCGGCGGTCGAGTAGCGGACATGGCCGATGGCGCGGTCGCCCGGGCAGGGCCGCGAGGTCGCTTCGGGCGTGAACGCCGGCCTGGACGAGGCCCATCGACGCGGTGGGCGTAGAGCCGTGCGCCGTCGCTCGAGACGATGCCGGCCGACTCCTGCCCGCGGTGCTGGAGCGCGTGCAGGCCCGGGTAGGTGAGGGTTGGCCGCCTCGGCCGTGGCCGAAGATCCCGAAGACGCCGCACATGATGTGCGGCTTCTTAGTACATTCCCCCCGCCCAGCGCACTGCAACAGCGGCTTACTTCGCGGCGATCTTCCAGCGCTTCTCGATGATCTTCAGCTCCATCTCGTCGCCGTGGCAGCTCGTGCAGGCGTTCTCCTTCTTGTCGGCGCGGGTGAACTTGCCGCTCGTAGTCGCTCTCCATGAACTTCTCGACGCCTTCTTGTCGGCGCGGGCGAGGTTCTTGTTCTTGCCCTGGTGGCAGCTGTCGCAGAAGACCGCGCCGCCCTTGTCGTCGCGGAGCCTGGGCGACGAAGTTCTTCCACATCTCGCGGGTGATCTTCATGTTGCGGGTCACCGTCTTGAAGTCGCCCTCGACGTGGCAGCCCGTGGCAGCCCTCGTAGCCGAGCGCACTTCGACGAAGAACGGCATCAGCTTCTTCTTCTCGTCGAGCGCGATCTTCTCGAGGTCCGGTCCGCCTTCTTGAGGTCGACGCCGATCTTCTTCACGTCGTCGAGGAACTTGCTCGCGGCCGACCGGGCGTAGTTGCTGGCGCCGCCCGCTGCAGGGCCGGCGCCGGCGGCCGGGGGCGAGGCGCAGGCGGTGCCGCTCGACGGCGGGGCGGCGTGGTGGACGGGCCCGCGCCCGGCTGGGCCGAGGCCGGTGGCGGGTCACGCCGCGGCGCGCCGCTCGCCGGCGGCGTCGCGCTCGATGTGCCCTCAGGGGTGTTGGCGGGGGCGGCGGGCCGCACGCGGCGCCCAGCGCCGCGATCGCGAGCGCGAGGCGAGTCCGAGGGTTTAGCAGCAGTAGCTGCAGCAGCAGCAGTTGTCGTCGTGGCTCATGGTAAGGTCCTCCTGGGAGGTGAGCCGGTCTCGGTTCGGCGGGGCTCAGAACTTCGCCTGTGACGGTGAGGAACGTGAGCTTGTCGTTGGTCTCGCGCGAGGCGCTGGGTCAGCATCCGCACCACGCTCCAGAGGACCTCGTAGGCCAGATCCTTGTGCAAAAAGAGCAGATCCTCGAAGGCGTCCTTGGGGAGCGCGAGGAGGCGGCAGCGCTCGTGGACGCGCGCGTCCGCCGAGCGGGGCGCCTCGTCGAGCAGCGCCATCTCGCCGAAGACCGCGCCCGGGCCGAGCACGGCGAGGGCCTCTTCGCCCATGCCCGGCACGTCGCGGCTGATAGCAATACGTAACCT
>ERZ1370068.10085-contig-8812_pt1 | contig 52666 bp, 79 predicted proteins | sample MGYA00561227_ERZ1370068 | MGnify/ENA primary metagenome ERZ1370068 (study PRJEB38410, sample SAMEA6850437) | metagenome | study: Metagenomic assessment of the ecological functions of the soil: analysis of the soil microbiota associated with the... | reverse complement strand
CTGACTGGCTTCAGGCGCACCTTCAGGATCGCAACGTCCGTGTCGTGGACGTCAGCGAACACGGCACCTACGAGAGCGGCCACATCGCGGGTGCGGTGTTCATGGACCACATGGCCACGGTCGGACCTGGGCATCGACTGCTGCCGCCTGACGCGCTCGCGAAAGCGTGGGCGAAAGCCGGCGTCACAGACGACAGCCGCGTCGTGCTCTACGGCGACAGCCCGATGGCCACCGGATGGATGCACTGTCGCTGTCCGCAATCGGACACGGCGATCACGTCTCGATGCTCGATGGCGGCGTGCGCCTGTGGGAATCAGAGAAGCGCGACGTCCCCGAAGGCCACACCAACGGTGGCGCCCGGCACGCTGACCGTCAAACTGCCGGCGCCGACGTCAGCGGTCTGATGCCGATTACGTGCGCAGCAGCTGAGTCGCCCACGGTGCGGATTCTCGACGTCAGGACCAATGGGCGAATCGCCGGTGGCGGTCATCTTCCGCGCGACATTGATTCTGGGCAGAACCTGTCCGCCGACACGAAGACGATGAAGTTCAAGCCGCGCGAAGAGATGCGCGGTTGCTCGCGGCAGCCGGCGTCAAGGACGGTCAGGAAGTGATCACCTATTGCGCGGTCGGCATGCGTGCCAGCCTCATGATTTCGCCGCGCGTGCCGTCGGCGTTCCGGCGAAGGTACGTCGGATCCTGGTAGACTGGCAGCACGATGCCAGGAACCCGATCGTGAAGTAGATTCGCGTCGGACGCCTGCGGCTCAGTCTCGAGAATCCGACAGCGAAGCTGGGCCGGAAACCAGCGCGACGGACGTGGCGGACTTCTTGCCTGCACGACGTAATCCTTCGTGCGGGCGCTCGCTACCTCAACCAGTTCGTCGTCTCGCTGATCCTCGTCCTGATCGCGGGCGCCTGCCCGGCGAGCGCGGGACGAGGTATGGCTGCTGAGCGGCGACACGTTCACCGGCACGGCGCAGATAGAGGGGCTGAGGGCTTAGGGCTGAGGGCTAAGTGAGAGGGCTCAGGGCTGAGAGATGCGAGACTGGGCTGGCGGCGCCGTAGCGATGCGGCGGCGGCGCGGCCCTGGTGGAGAGGCGATCTGAATCGCCTGAGCGCGCGAGAAGCCCGGAGGATCCGCGAGCTCACGGGCTCGCGTCACGCGGCACGGCAGCAGGCATCGCAGCGCGCTCCGGCCATCGGAACGAGGGCTTCGCGCCGCCGCGGCATCGCTACGGCGAAGAGGGCTGAGTGAAGGCGAGGGCTTAGGGCTGAGGGCTAAGTGGACTCAGGGCTGAGGAGATACGAGACTGCGCGTCGAGCGGCGGTGATGCGGCCGTGGGCGAGCCCTTCAGCAGCACTGATCAGAAGCCGCGGCTTGGTATCCGCTTCGGCGGCGATGAAGCCGAACGCCGGCCACGCCCGCCCGGCAAGAACGCGGTCGAAGATGTCCTGGCTTTGGCCCTGTCGCCGTTCACCAGGTACCAGTTTCCGACGCCGTAGCCCTGCGTCGCAATCTGCACATCGTCCGCGGTGTTGAGATTGAGCACCGAATCCGGCGTGCGCAGCGCCGCTACATCAGCAGCCGCGCGTGGTAGGCGCCGTTTTCGAGCACGTCCATCTGCTCCTTGATCGGATCCAGCACCTGCGCGCGCTTCGGCGTCGCGCTTCAGCCGGCGCAGCGTCATGTAGAGCCAGTCGCTCGTGGCGACGAGCATGATCGTCGTTCACGCGCGACACCTTCATGCCCTCACGGTAGGCGTCGAGCGCCTGGATGAAATTGCCGCATTCAGGTAGTGCGCGAGGCCGAGGTGATACCAGATGTTGGACTGGAGCGTGCTGCGCGGAATTGCCGGCACGATTCGGGGCGCCGTCAGGTTCGATCTCGTCGGGCCGCCCGGCCACCAGCTGCGAAGCCCGCCGTCAGGTCGCCGACGGCGAGATCGAACTTCCTCGATGGTGATGTAACGGTGTCCGCGATGGCGATAGAGACGGGGCTCGCCGGGATGTCGCGCGATGCCGGCGGTGAAGACGTCGATCGCGTCGCGGAACCGTCCCAGGTACGCCAGGCGGCGTCCCAGCCAGATCGCGGCGTCGGCGCTGCCCGTTGTCGCGATCGTAGTCGGCCTGCGCCTTGGCGAGGTCGGCGTCGAGGCGGCCTCTTCTGTTCGCCGGTCGGCGGCACAGAGACCAGCGGCTTGCCGAAGAGCGATGTCGCTTCTGGCGCCTGTGCGAATGCGGGCGCCGACAGGCAGCAGACGATGAGGAGCGGGACCGCGATTCGCGTGGTCATGCGCGACATGATGCACGAGAACGCTCGGCTAAAGCCATCGCGCTCCTGGCGAGATGCACGAGAACGCTCGGCTAAAGCCATCGCGCTCCCTGGCGAGATGCGCGGGAACACCCGGCTAAGCCGTCGCGCTCCTGGCGAGATGCGACTTTGTTAAGGTAGCAACATGGTCGCACCTTGGCGAAACGACGGAACTCTAAAGGACCAATCGCTCTTCGACCACCTGGACGAAACCGGCGCGAGGTCCGGACGGCGACGGACGCGGCCAGTCGATCCGCTCTGGCGCCGCTCGGCGGCGGCGGCGCGAGCGGCACCCAGAACGTCGCGCTCCGCAGGCGGCGCAGTCGCAATACCTCAACTACGCGCTGTCGGTCATCACGTCGCGCGCGCTGCCGGACGTGCGCGACGGCCTGAAGCCGGTGCAGCGCCGCATCCTCTACACGATGTGGCAGCAGAACCTCACCGCCGACGCCAAGCATCGCAAGTGCGCCAAGGTCGTCGGCGACGTGATGGGCAGCTACCATCCGCACGGCGACGCGGCGCTCTACGAAACGCTGGTCCGCATGGCGCAGTCGTTCTCGCTGCGCTATCCGCTGGTGGACGGCTCCGGCAACTTCGGATCGCTCGACGGCGACAGCGCCGCGGCCATGCGCTACACCGAGTGCCGGCTCGCGCGCGTCAGCGACGAGATGCTGACCGAGATCGAGCAGTCGACCGTCCACTTCCGCCCGAACTACGACGGCACCAAGACCGAGCCGGTGGTGCTGCCGGCGCGCATCCCCAACCTGCTCGTCAACGGCGCGACCGGCATTGCCGTCGGCATGGCGACCAACATCCCGCCGCACAACCTCGGCGAGGTCTGCACGGCGCTGGTCAAGCTGCCTCGACAACGAGGACATCAGCAACGCGCAGCTGTGCCGCTATGTCAAGGGACCGGACTTTCCGACCGGCGGCCAGATCCTCAATTCGCAGGACGAGCTCAAGGCCATCTACAAGACCGGCTCCGGCTCGATCCGGCTGCGCGCGCACCTGGGACATCGGGCCGGAAACGCGCTCGACCAAGACGATCTACATCGACAGCATTCCCTACACCTGGTGAACAGGGCCAGCTCGTCGAGCGCATCGCCGAGGTCGTGCTCAGCCGCAAGCTGCCGCAGTTGCTCGACGTCAAGGATCTGTCGACCGACGACGTGCGCATCGCGATCGAGATGAAGAAGGACGCCGACGAGAAGATGATGATGGCGTACCTCTTCAAGCACACGCCGCTGCAGATCAACGTCATCGGTCAACCTGACCTGTCTGATCCCGACTGAGAACCCGGAGGTGGGACGGCCCGAGCGTCTCGATCTCAAGCAGATCCTCGTGGCACTTCCTGCACTTCCGGCTCGAAGTCGTCACCAGGCGGCTCGAGCACGAGCTGGCCGCCCTCAAGAAACGGATTCACATCCTCGAGGGCTTCGAAACCGTTTTCGACGCGCTCGACGAGATCATCAAGATGATCCGGAAGTCGGACGGCAAGGCCGACGCGGCCGAGAAGATCATGGCGCGGTTCAAGCTCGACGCCGAGCAGACCGACGCCATCCTCGAGCTGAAGATCTACCGGCTCGCCCGTCTCGAGATCCTCGATCATCCGGCAAGAGCTCGAGGAGAAGCGCAAGCGCGCGCGCCAGATCAGCGCCGCTGCTGAAGGACGAGGACAGCCGCTGGAAGCTGGTGCGGGAGCGAGATCGAGGAGATCAGCAAGAAATACGGCGACAAGCGGCGCACCGTCATCGCCAGCGACAGCGGGCGAGGCCGAATACTCCGCCGACGACTTCATCGTCGAAGAAGACAACGTCGTCATCGTGTCGAGCGACGGCTGGGTGAAGCGGCAGAAGGAGGTGAAGGATCTGTCCACCACCCGGCTGCGCGAGGGCGACTCGGTGCTGGCGGCGTTTGCCGGCAGCACGCGCGCGAGCTGCGTGTTCTTTCAGCAACTTCGGCGTCGCCTACAGCTGCCGCTTCATCGACGTGCCGGCATCGACCGGCTACGGCGAACCGATCCAGAAGCAATTCAAGCTGAAGGACGGCGAGCGAGATCGTGGCGGCGATGAGCCTCGATACCGCGGCCGCCGGCGACGATCGTGCCGAAGAAGAAGGCAACGCCGCGCCGGTCCACGCGGTCGCAGTGTCCAGCGACGGCTACGCGCTGCGCTTCGGGCTCGACGGGCTGGTCGAGCCGAGCACGCGCGTCGGGCCGCCGTTACGCGCGACCCGCCGAGGGCGCCGAGATCATCTGGGGTCGCGAGCCTCTCGGGCGGCGAAGTCCTCATCGCCGCAACCGCCGAGGGCCGCGGCATCCTGGCCAGGGCCGAGGAGGTGAACTTCCTGTCCGGTCCGGGCAAGGGGTGCTGCTCATCAAGCTGGGCGGTGACGATCGCGTGCTGGGATTCATCGCGTCCACCGGCGACCGCGACCTGATGACGGTCGAGACCACCCGCGGCGCCGAACAGACCATCAGCACGGCGAAGTACGAGACCACCGGCCGAGGCGGAAAAGGGACGGGAGCTGCTGCAGCGCTGGCGGCTTTACGCGAATCCTGTGGCCAACGCCGGAGGCGCCGGCGCCGCTCGCGGTGGAGGGACGACACGGCAAGGGCTGAGCAGCTGAGGGGCTGAGGGCTTAGGGGGAGAAGGCTTAGAGTGGAGGTTTGACCCTTACGGGCAAAGGGCTGACGCCAAAGGGCAAAGCTGATAGATAATATGTGTTCCTCAGGCGCAAGGAGGCGCTCGGCGCGTCCCGGCAGGCAATGCTTTGGCCCGGACGCTAAGCCCTCAGCCCTGATTGACTTTCAGTTCTTAACTTAGCCATTAGCCTTGGCACCTTAACTGAGCCCTTGGCCCTAATCCCTCAGCCCTTTTTCACCTTACCGAGGTCCGCATTGCCCCATCAAGATCGACTCAACATAGCCGTTTTCATCGACTTCGATAACATCGAGATCGGCGTCAAGAGCACGCTCGGCGAGCATTTCGACGTCGGCATCATTCTCGAGGCGCTCAAGGAGCGCGGCGAGGTCGTCACCAAGATCGCCTACGCCGACTGGACGCGCGCCGGCGACTACAGCCGCCACGCTGACGCAGCATGCCATCCGGCTGGTGCAGCGCAACCTGACCCCCGGCGGCGACAAGAACGGCGCCGACATCAACCTGGCGCTCGACGCGCTCGAGATGGCGTTCACCCACCCGCACATCAACGCCTACGTCATCGTCGGCGGCGACAGCGACTTCCTGTCGCTCGTGGAGAAGCTCAAACAGTACGACAAGAAAGTCTTCGTGGTCGGCGGACGCGCGTTCACGAGCGTGATCCTGCAGCGCAACTGCCACGAGTTCATCGCCTACGAGAACCTCGTGCGCCGGCCCGTCGGCCAAGACCGGCGGGCGGCCGCAGGCGGCCGGCTTCGTCGGCGCCCATCTCCCAGGCCTTTCCGATCGTCCGCCGCGCGCCTGAAGATCCTGGCTGACCGCGAGGTCTCGCCGCAGACCGGCCTGCTCAAGAGCACGCTCCTGCAGCTCGACTCGACGTTCTCGGAGCGGAACTACGGCGCCTCGTCATTCCTCGATTTCGCAGAAAAGCTGGCGAAGGAAGGCGTGGTCACGCTGAAGCACGCCGGGCGCAGCGGTGATGGTCGAGCTGAACGGGAGCTACAGCGAGGCCGCCGCCACGCGACGCCGTGATGGAATCGCCGGTCGCTGACGCGGCCGTCAACGTCCGGTCCGCCGAAGCGCGCGCCGCACGTCCGGCCCGCCGAGACCGCATCCGCATCGCCAGGAAGCCGTGGTGGCCACAGAAAGCGCAGGCCGACGGGGTGGCGCGGGCGTCGAAAATCCCTGGCCGCCGCCACCAGCGCGCGCTGGCCGATGTATCTGCGCAACGTCAAACAGATCCTCCGCCAGGCCGACGGCGGGTTCGACGAGCGCCGCTACGGATTTGGCGGGCTGATGGATCTGCTGAAGGCCCTGCAGCGCGACAGCTTCGTGCGCGTCGAGCGCGATCGGCGTGGCGGCCTCGCGCGTGTTCCAGGGATCGGCGCTGCAGCGGCGCGTGCACGGCGTGCCGATGGACGGGCTGCCGCAGACCGACCCGGCGCTCGAGGCCGAAATGGCCGAAGCCGGATTCGTCGCCGACGCCGCGCCCGCGGTGTTCGAGCGCAGCGGATGTCGTCGACGCCTACCCGGTTCTCGACGAACCGATGCCGATCGACACGACCGCGGAACTGCTCGGCCGCGCCAAGGCGGCGCAAGCCGCGCCAGACCGCGGCGCGGATGGCGCGGCCAGCCGCCGCCCACGCCAAGCGCGCCCCGAGAAAACCGTCCGCGCGCCGGACATCGAAGCCGGCGGAAGCCGGCGACGGACGACAGCAGCGACACCGCAGAGTTGGCGGCCGATCGGAGGCCGGGCCTCAGCGCTTCTCGCCTTCCAGGTAGTTGACCCACTCGCTTGACGAGCGGCAGCTGCGGGCCGCTCGCCTGCTCGCAGGCCGCGGCGTAATCACGCGCCAGCTGGACGTCCTGGGTCCGGTTGTGGACCACCACTCCGGCCGAATGCAGCGTGTAGAGCCACTGGACCCCGACGTAGTAGGCGTCGCGATCGTCCGTGGTCTCGGCCAGAGTAACGCTCGAGGGTGCGGACCGCTTCGCGGCCGCGCCCGAACATCGCGTAGAGCATCGCCAGCGGTTTCGCGAAGCGGGCGTCAGCGGGCCATTTGGCCGCGGCTTCCTCGAACATCGTCCGGGCCGCGGCGTAATCGTGATTGCGCATCAGCGTTCGCCGAGCCATTCGTATATCTGCGGCAGGTCGTCACCGTCGACGAGCGCCGTCTGAAACGCGCTGGCTGCCTGTTGATCGCGGCCGGCGGCGGCGAAGCGGCACCGCCAGGTACGGCAAGCGCCGGCGTGCTGTCGACCTCCGGTTGAATCGCCTTCTTGAAAGCGGTCTCGGCCTTCGGGTAGTCCGCCGCCGTCAGGAAGGCGACGCCCTGCTCGAACGAGTCCGCTTCACCTCGGGCGGCGTGCGGTCGCGAGAACACCGCCAGGGTCTCGCCGTCAATCGCCTCGTCGCGCCGGAACGCCGGCGATCATCCTTGCTCGTCGACCGGGAGGAACAGCTCCAGTGTCGCCGGGCGTCGAGCGCCGGGCCGTCGGCGGCGGTCATCAGCACCTTCGGACGGCGCGATCTCGAAGCCGCGGGTCAGCGTTTTGACCGATCGGTTGTTGACGGACACGATCGCGCGCAGCAGATACTTTCCCGGCGGCAGCTGGTGGACGGGCATGACGCGCGAGAAGATCGCCGCGATTCGCCCGCGGGTGCGGCGGCGGACGTCTGCGTTCAGCAGTGCCGGTGAATGCCGTCGGTGCCGATCTCGTAGCTCGACGGTGACGTCGGACGAGGCCGCGCCGTAGGTTTCGAAGTAGCCGTGGACGGTGCCGAACGTCACCTGGTAGCCGATGGTCGGGCTGGAGCAGTTCGCCGACCACCGAGCGGGCCGCCGACCATCAGCTCGCTGAAGCTCATCGCGTCGGTCTTGGGCAGCGCGGCATGAATCACGTGTTCGACGGTGCCGATCCGGTCGCCCTCGACGGCCGCCACGCTTGAGCGTGTAGTCGCCCGGCGCCAGGCTGGCGCCGGTCTTGATGCTACAGCGGCGACGGCACGCCGGTCAAGACCGGCGGCAGGCCGCGTCGATCACGGTGTCGGCGAGGACCTGCCCGTTCTTGTCGCTGATCGGGTAGGCCAGCGTCGCGACGCTTCGACGACGAGTAGTCGCTGCCGATGTCGGCGTGGATCAGCATCTGAATCCGATCGCGCTCCGGTCCCTGGAGGGCGAACGACGCGACCCGCAGCGGCAGACCCGACGCGATGAGCGGCGAGCTGAGCGCCGCCGCGGCCGTCTGCCGGCGGTTGCGCGTCACCTTGCGGTCGGCAGGCGTGATTCAGCAGCTGGCGGCGCGACCTGACGAGCGCTCCCTTGCGCGACACCTCGACACTGGATCGGATGCACCTTGCCGTCGCGATCGCTTCGCGTCGGATTCGACGCCAATCAGGTAGTAGCCGGACAGCTCCGCTCGAGCCGCTCGAACAGTCCCGTCGGGTCTGCCGATGACGTCGAAGATCGCGCCGCGAGCAGCGCCAGCCAGAGCTCGAGGCCCTCGACCTGCGCGTCGATCGGTCGAACGGCTCGCGCGTCATGCGCGCGTTGCTGGCGTCGAAGAACGAGTGTCGAGGCGCAGCACGTAGAGGCTCGTGCGCGCGGCGGCCGACAGCGTGCCCAGCTCGATCATCGAAGCCGGGGTCGTTGAGGATGAATCCCTCCGATGACGAAGACCAGCGTCTTCGCGCCCTCGATCGCTTCGGAGCCCCAACAGAATCGAGCGCAGCGCGGAAATCGTTTCCTCGCCGTCCAGCACCGGCGTCGCGCGCCTTCTGGCGGACCTCGACTTCGACTTCCATGTTGGCAGCTGATCATCGCCGGGCCGGAAAGACCCTGGCACTCGCGCTCCATGATCGGCTTGAGAAGCCCGGTATCGCCCGCGGTCGACCTGCAAGGCCTCGGAGAGGCCGATGTTGTGGCCGAGATCGATGGTCGATCCGCTGGCGGGTTTTCGCCCGACCATCCGGTTGATCGCCTGCTTGATGCGCTGGCGATCGGCGGTGAACGGCGTCGACGGGGCGCCCGCGCCGATTCCGGCAACCGCCACCCGGTCGGATGGCATGAGACGGTCGACGAACCCAGTTCGCGGCCTTGGTGATGGCCAGGGCTCCGCCAAAGCGAATGTTGGGTTCATCGATCGTCAGCACGATGAGGCGGCCGCCGGTCGAATTCTCGTTGGTGCTGTACCCGTCCGGCGGCGGTGGCGGACGGCCGGCGCTCCGGCGTCGGTGATGAGGAATCCATTCCGACGACACCACTTTCCTCGGGTTGCCGTCGATCCGCACGGTGAATTCGTTGGGTGCCAGGCCGGCGATCGGCTTGCCACGATCGTCGACGACGGTGACGTCGAGCGACGTGATCTCGACGCCGGCGCGGAAGCGTGGCGGCTCCTGCTGCGACGGCTCCTGCACGGGCAGCGGCTGCAGCCAGCGGCGGGGGCGTCTGCGCCTCGGCGGGCGACATGGACAGGGCGCACAGACGGCGAAGGACAGGAATGCAGGTCGCAGCATCGGTCTCGGCCTCTGACCTCTACTTCGTCGCGGTCACGCGGTAGCCCTGGCGCGCGCGCACTTCGTGATGCCCGTCCACGTCGACCCGGATCTTCCGCCAGGTGTCGTCGTGCCTGTCGTTGCTGGACGAGATAGCCGAGCAGAGTACTGGTTCGAGAGCTCGTCGAGCAGATCGCCGAACGCGGCGTGCAGCTCGTCAACGCTGTCGGTGAACAGGGCGCGGCCGCCGGTCGGCGATACGAGACCGCTCCATGACGCGCTTCGAGCGCCTCCAGCGTCACGCCTCTGCCCTGCGCGATCATGTAGAGCGGTCACGTCGCTCGACTGCAGCCGGCGCTCGACCTCGTTCGAGCGTGGCATGACTGCCTGATCCTCGCCGTCGGTGAACACGACCAGCGCTTTGCGTCCGGTCTGGCGGCCGAGCATCTCGACGCCGCGCAGGATGACGTCGTAGCAGCGCCGTCGAGCCCCACGGCGCGAGGCGGTCGACGGCCCTGGCGCGCTCGGCCGCGTCGGTGGCCTTCCGCGTCAGCGTGAAGATGCTGTCGTTGAAGCCGAGCAGCGTCACCTGTCCTGCGGCGGCACCGGCCCGAGGAATTCCTTCACCGCGGTCTTCAGCTTCGGCATCGCCGGCGACATGCTGCCGCTGATGTCGATGGCGACGAGCAGTTCGAGCGGCACATCTTCCGAGGCGAAATGGGTGATCGGTCTGCGGCGCGGTTGTCCTCGAAGACGTGGAACGCCGAGCGCGGCAAGCCGGGAATGAACTTGCCGCGGTCGTCGCTGACCGTGACCGTCACCTGCACGACGTCGACGTTGACGCTTCTCGTTGCATAGCCGATGCCCTTGGTGCGAATCGTCTGCACCACGCGGCCGCCCGCCGTCAGCGTCGCCACGGCGCGAATCTGATGCTCGGCGACCGACGGGCCGGCATCCCACTCGCACTCGAACGGCTCGCGGGTCAGCGCGCATACCTGGCGGCCGTCAACGAAGAAGGTCACACCGGACGCCGCCTCTGATCGGCGTCACCTCGGCGCGCAGCAGCGTCGGACCGCTCAACGCGGTTGTCCTCGCCGGGCGCGGCGATCGTTAGCGACGCTTCCTGAGCCTCGACGACGCGATGCGCGCCGGCGAACGTCGACACCGCGAGGCCGGCCAGGATCGTGGCCGGGGCGCCGCCGCGTGCGGCGCTCATCGATCCGCTCCGGGAACGGCCGGACGCGGGCATCAGCAGGCCGGTCGCCGTCGCCGCGGCAATGTAATCCTCGACCCGTTCGCGGGTGACCGATCGGGCGGCGCGCGACAACGCCACCCAGTCGCCGTCGTCGGTCGGCCGCGCGTCGTCGATGAAGTCCTGCACCGCTGCGGACAGCACCACCTTGGCCAGCGCCGCCGGCAATCCCAGTTCCTTCAGCAGAATCGCGATCCGGAAGTTCAAGTCCGGCATCGTCGCCGCCGACAGGCCCAGCTGGGGACGCCCGAGACAGACCGAGCGCCTCGGGCGGCGTCAGCCGCGAGCACATGCAGCCGTTGGTCGCAATGACGGCCATGCCCCAGGGATGCAGCTCGGAGGGATGGCCGCCGCCGAGAACGAGGAGTTCCGACAGCGTGATCATCGTCATCAGGCGATCGGGTTCGTGAGCGAGCGTCCAGCGCAGCGTGCGCCGTCTCGCGCCGCCGATCGACAGCTCGTCGGCGACGGCGTCCAGTTGACCGATGTTCTTGATCGTGATCGTCCGGCGCTGGCCGCGCTCGATGGCCTCGGCGATGGCGTCGCGATCGGCGTCCCGCAGAGCGAGCGGATTCATCAGGGACACACTGGAGGCAAAGGTGTCGCGGGCGTTCGTGGTCAGCTTCGGCGCCTCGAGCACCCGGTCGGTGGCGATGCGCCCGCAGCGACAGCGTCGCCAGCGCCACGTCGAGGCCGAGCAGCGAACCGGAGACGTGCCAGAGCCACACCAGGCGTGACTTCCTGACGCGGCATCGCCCATGACAGCCGCGACCGGACCTCCGCGTCCTTCAAACCGAATCCGAAATCGTGACGATGGGAGACGTCGTCGGCGAGCAGCACCGTTCCTTCCGGATCGCCGAGGCTGATCCCGTAGGCCAGCGACAGGAGGTTGCGCGCGAGCAGGTCGTCGGAAATCTCGAGCAGCGACTCGGCGACGCGTGCCGCCCGCTTGACGTCCTTGCTCTTCGCCGCCTTGTTGAGATCGTCGGCGGCCTTGCGCAGGGTTTCGTGGTAGGAGCCGGGCGGCGCGACACCCGACGGCACGTTGTCCGGCTTCTTCCTCGCGCGACCGTTCCGGCAAGTCGGTCGCGATCGCCGCGAACTGCGTCGCCGCGTCGAGGAGTCGTCCACCGTCGCCTTGTCCGATGCGAGGAGCCGCGCCGCGTCGGCGATCTGAATCGGCACGTCGAGCCGCGGCGCGCGCTGCTTCTCGCGCACGCGCCGCAGCCGGTTGCGTTCCGCGCCGGCGAAGTCGAGCCGGTCGCTCGCTGTCCTTCCCAGGTGACGAGCGGGGCCGTCACCGCGCGTTCAGCCGGTCCGGACAGACCGGCGATCACCGCGCCTTCGAGATCGCGCGATGGCGGCAGCAGCGGATGGAGGTCGTCCCGCAGCCAGCGCGCGGCGGCGCCGGTCGCCGAGGCGTCAGCCAGCAGCGTCAGCCGCTCGATGAGCCGCGTGGTGGCGGCACCATCGAGCGTGCCGACCGCCGCCATCCGCGTGACCAGGACCAGCGAGCCCTGAAAATTGGCCTGCGCCACGTAACCCGTTCGCCCATCGACGCGGGCGATCCGCTGCGCGTGACGGACGACGCCGGCATAAGTTCCCGGGGCGGTGATGCCGGCAGCGTTCGAACGTGAGCATCAGCGCCCGGAAACGCGGAAACGCCCGCAGCACGAAGATCTGATCGGCGCGGTTGCTTTCGTCCTTGCCAAACACGCGCTGGGCGAACGTCAGCTGATCCGATCCGTTCGCCGCGCTGACGGACATCGGTGCCGACCAGGTTCTCGGCAATCCACGCCGCGTCAATCGGCGAGTCGTCGGCCGATTCGGCACCGATCATCACCCGCGACCAGAAGCCGCGTGATGCCGGCGGCGCCGGACGGCCGCTGTCGTCGACGGCGAGGCGCATCAGCGCCATGCCCAGGTCGAAAGACGGACGCCCGAAGGGCACGACGCGCGTGTGCCAGTCGCGGAAGGCGTTGACGCTCGAGAGGGACAGCGTCTTGAAACGCTCGAGCCTGATCTGCGGACTCGACATCCAGGCGCCGAGCACGAGAAGGCGCGGCGCGCGCCATCGAGCTGGCCGATGGTGTCGTAGAGATAAGCGACCCGCCCGTCGTTGACTTCGAGCAGCGTCGTCAGAAATCGCTCGGCCCGCGTCACTTTCTCGTTGGTCACTGCTTCCCACAGGACCGCCGCCCCTCGTCGCCGACCGGCACGACCCGGTTGTCGCGCACGCGAATGGTGCCGGCGAACGCGGCGAAAATCGGCGAGGAGCGTTCGTAGATCCGGCTCAGAAGCGACGGATGACCGGCAAAGAATTCGAGCGTCTCGTCGTCGAGCTGAGAAGACCGTTGCAGAGCAGGGACGCCGCCCGATCGGCGATGATCGTCACGACGAGATCTTCAGGTGTCACGCGGCGCCGGAAAATCGCCTCGCTCAGAGATCGGCGCCGAGCGGCACCGGCACCATCTCTGGACCGCCCGCAGGTCGCGCGGTCACGAGCGGCATCCGATTGCGGGCGTTCTGGCGCACCGACTGGAGAAAGAGCACGCTGGCGTTGCGCACCTCGCCGGTCTCGTAGACCAGGCGCGTGATCTCCAGCATGAAGCGCCCGCGATCGGGCGGCGGATCGATGCCCAGCGAATGCGCGAGCGCGGCGACGCCGCCCGGGACCGGCAGGTCTTCGGCCGGCGCACTGGCGGCGAGACGCAGTGGAAATGCCGCTACAATCAGCAGGCAGACGCACCACGCACAGGGCGAGCCACGTGCCGCTCGTTTCACAAGGCGCACATTATAGACATGGCATCCGCGAACTACACCGCGAAAGACATCACGGTTCTCGAGGGTTTGGAGCCGGTCCGCAAGCGTCCCGGCATGTATATCGGCGGCGTCGGCTCAACTGGCTTGCATCACCTCGTCTGGGAGGATCCTCGACAACTCCGTCGACGAGGCGATGAACGGCTTCGCTTCAAACATTTGGGTCACGCTTCACGACGATGGATCCTCGATCACGATTTCGGACGACGGGAGAGGGATTCCGATAGACAAGCATCCGACGTCGAAGAAGAGCGCACTCGAAGTCATCTTCACCGTGCTCCACGCCGGCGGCAAGTTCGAGCACGGGAACTACAAGACTGCGGGAGGCTTGCATGGCGTCGGCGCGAGCGTGGTCAACGCCCTGTCAAAGAACTGGTCGCCACCGTCAAACGCGACGGTGCGATGTGGGAAGATGCGCTTCAAGCAGGGCAAACCGGTCTCGGCCCTGAAGAAGATCGGCGCGGCGCGCGGCACCGGCACCACGGTCTACTTCCATCCCGACGCCGCCATCTTTCCGAAGATCGAATTCGATGCGGACGTCATCAAGGAGCGGCTCGAGGTCGCCAGCTACCTCCACAAGGGCGTGAAGATTGCCTTCGAGGACGAGGGCACGAAGGAACGGAAGGTTTTCGAGCACTCGAAGGGCTCATCGACTACTTGAAGAAGATCGTCGCGGAACGGGGCGCGAAACCGGTCCACGACACGCCCTTCGTCCTCAACAAGGACGAGGGCATGCGCGTCGACGTCGTGCTGCAGTGGACCGAGTCAACCGACGAGCACTTGCGCTCGTGCGTCAACGGCATCCCGACCGGATCGGGCGGCACCCACGAGACCGGGCTGCGGGCCGGGCTCGGCAAGGCGGTCAGGAATTACATCGAAACGCACAACCTGTCGCCGAAGGGCGTCACGCTCGTCGCCGAGGACATCCGCGAAGGCATGACCGGCGTGCTCAGCATCTTCATCCAGGAGCCGCAGTTCCAGGGGCAGACCAAGGATCGTTTGCACAACCCCGAGCTCGTGTCGGCCGTCGACGGCGTGGTTCGGCCGGCGCTCGAGCACTGGCTGAATCACAACGCCAGCGTCGCGCAGGCGATTGTCGCGCCGCATCATCCTGGCGGCGCGGGCGCGCGAAGCGAGCCGGGCGGCGCAGGCCGAGGTGTCGCGCAAGAGCGCGACCTCCACGCGTCTCAACCTCCCGGGGAAGTTGAGTGACTGCACCAACTCCGATTCCGTGACGAGCGAGCTGTTCGTCGTCGAAGGCGACTCGGCGGGCGGGTCGGCGAAGCAGGGACGCGATCGGGCGCGGCAGGCGATTCTTCCGCTGCGCGGCAAGGTGCTGAACACGGAGAGCGTGTCGCTCGCCAAGGTGCTCGAGAACAAGGAGCTCTCCGACCTGGTGACCGCGCTCGGCTGCGGTCTCGGCAAGAACATTCGATCTGACGAGGCTTCGCTACGGCAAGGTGATCATCCTGGCCGACGCCGATTCGGACGGCAACCATATCGCCACGCTGCTGCTCACGTTCATCTACCGGCACCTGCCGCAGCTCATCGCCAACGGCAAGGTCTATCCTCGCGCAGCCGCCGCTCTATCGCATCGACATCGGGAAGGACACGCACTGGGCACTCGATGAGGATCAGAAGAACGCAATCCTCAAGCAGAAGAACGGTCGCGGCACGCCGGAGATCACCCGATTCAAAGGGCTCGGCGAGATGATGCCCAAAGTGCTGTGGGAGACGACGCTGAACCCGCGGACCCGTCGTCTGCTTCGCGTCGAGGTGACCGATCAGATCGTCACCGACCGGGTGATCAACGAGCTGATGGGCAAGGACGCATCGGCACGCTTCCGCTTCATCATGGAACGAGCCGACGAAGCGCAGGAGCTCGACGTTTAGGTGACCACTTCCCGCAAGCCACGCACCAGCCGCCCGATTCCCTCGGCCACGGTGTCCTTCTGGAGAGCGCCGTAGGCGGCGGAAGTAACAGCCGTCGCGCATCCCGAACGCGGGTCCTGGAATGACCGCGACGCGATGCTCACGGACGAGCCGTTCGGCGACGGTCATCGGGTCGGCCTCGGCATTCACCCGAAGGAAGCAGTAGAAGGCGCCGTCAGCCGGCGGCACCGTGCAGAGCGGTTCGAGCGACCGAAGCTCGGCGGAAACGATGCCGCGCACCTCCGTCAGCGCCGGCATGTAGCCGCGGGTGTAAGCGGGACCGGCCGCCATCGCCGCGACCGCGGCGACCTGCGAGATCACCGGCGGACACACCAGGATGGTGTCCTGCACCTTGGCGATCGCGTCCGCGAGCGCCTCCGGGTAGACCATGTAGCCGATGCGCCAGCCGGCGAGACCCGTAACTCTTCGACAACGAATAGAGCGAGATGGTGTGGCCCTGGGCCTGGTCGAAGGCGCCCGGCGACACGTGCGCGGCGTCGCCGTAGGTGAAATGCTCGCGTAGACCTCGTCGCTGACGTGGTACAGACCTCGCTCAGGCAGAGCCGATTGACCGCGCGCAGCGCCAGATTCAGGTAGACGGCGCCGGTCGGATTGTTCGGCGTCACGGTGACGATGGCGCGCGTCCGCGGCGTGATCGCGCGCCGGATCGCGTCGAGGTCCAGTTGATACCGATCGTCGGTGGGCACGCGCACGGTGGTGCAGGCCGCCATGTCGATCGCCATCTCGTGGTTGAAGTAGAAGGGCGCCGGCAGGATGATTTCGTCGCCCGGCTCGGTGATGGCCAGCACCGTGTGCACGAATGCCATGTTGCCGCCCGCCGTCACCGTGATGCGGCTGCCGCGCCGATGTCGATGCGATTGTCGCGGCGAAGCTTGTCCTCGATGGCACCGAGCAGGGCGGCCTCGCCAGAGGCCGTCCTGATACGCATGCGTGTCGGGATTCGAGCGCGGCGCGCGCGGCGTCGATCGCCGCCGGCGGCGGACCGAAATGCACCACGCCCTGTCCGAGCGAAATCGTCCCCGGGTATCGGCAGAATCAGATCGCCCATCACCTGGACGATGGGCGTCTGGATGGCATCCATCCGCGAACGTGTGTTGATGGTCTGAGACATATCAAATTGTGCGGATTGCGGATTGCGGATTTTCAATCCACTTGCGGATTTCAACCCACTTGGGGTCTTTCAGTCCCTAGGGGTCTTTCAATCCCTAGGGTTTTTCAATCCGCAGTCCGCAATCCCCAATCCGCAATCTATTATAGGAGACCCGTTCCCGGAGGATTCCGATGCTGACTCGTCGCGCCACGCTCGCCGCGGTGGCCCTGGCCCTGTTGTCAACACTTGTCACGGACGCCGCCGGCACGCTGCAGACGCCCGAACAGTTTCTCGGTTTCGAGGTCGGCACCGACAACAAGCTGGTGCGGTGGGACAAGATCGTCGAGTACATGAAGGCCGCGGCAGCCGGTTCCGACCGCGTGCGCTTCCGCGAGCTGGGCAAAGACCAGCCAGAACAACCCGTTCATCGCGATCGAAATCGCCGCCGCCGACACGCTGGCGAACCTCGATCAATACAAGCAGTTCGAGCGCAAGCTCTACTTCCAGGGCGGCGCGCCGAGCGACAGCGAGCGCGACGAGATCTTCCGCCGCGGCAAGGTCGTGGTCGTCGTGACGATGCAGCATCCACGCGACGGAAATCGGCGCCTCGCAGATGGCGGTCGAGCTCGTGCACCGGCTGGCCACCGACCAGTCGCCGGCCGTCAAGAAGATTCTCGACAACGTCATCTTCGTCCTCGTGCCGAGCCTCAACCCCGACGGCCAGATCATGGTCACCGACTGGTTCAACAAGAACGTCGGCACGTCGTACTCGGTGACGCCAGCTGCCCTACCTCTACCACCCCTACGTCGGCCACGACAACAACCGCGACATGTACATGTTCACGCAGAAGGAAAGCCAGTACACGGCGCAGCTGCTGTGGCACGACTGGTTTCCGTCGGTGTGGCTCGACGAGCACCAGCATGGGCAGCAACGGCGCGCGAATCTTCGTGATGCCGGCCACCGATCCGATCAACCTCAACGTGCACCCGCTCATCTACCGGTGGAACGGCATCCTCGGGCAGTCGCAGGCGGCGGCGCTCGAGGCCGCGGGCAAGGACGGCATCATCTACAACTCCACCTACACCAACTTCTGGGAAGGCGCGATGGCCTGGAGCGGCTGGTGGCACAACCAGATCGGTCTGCTGACGGAAGTGGCGAGTGCGCGAATCGCGTCGCCCATCGATCAGCAGCGTGCCATACCGGGCCGGCCGGCCCCGGCCGGCGGACGCGGCGGCGAGGCGGCGGCCGCGGCCGAGCAGTTCAGCGACGGACCGTTACCGCCGCCGACCGACATCACCCCGCGCACGGAGTATCCGCGCCCGTGGATGGGCGGCCGCTGGACGCTCCGCGACATCGTCGACTACGAGCTCGTCGCGACGCTGGCGCTGCTCGACACGGCGGCTGACCGGCGCGAAGCCATCCTGCGCCAGATCTACGAGGTGAACCGCCAGACGATCGAGGACGGACAGAAGGCCAAGGGCGATCTGTCGGCGATTCTCGTCAACGCGGCGACCCAGCACGACCCGCGCGAGGCGATGCATCTGGTCGATCGCCTCCGTCTCGGCGGCGTCGACATCTACCGCGCCGACGCACAGTTTTCCGCCGACGGCCGCGACTACCCCGCCGGAACGTTCGTGATCCCGATGGCGCAGGTGTTCGCGCGCTACGCCAAGGACATGCTCGAGTCACAGACCTATCCGGAAGTGCGGCGCGGACCGAATGCCGCGCCCGAACCGCCCTACGACGTGACGGCGTGGTCGCTCGGCATGCTACTCGGCGTCGACACCGTGTTCGTCAAGAAGCCGCTGCCCGAGATGAAGATGACGAAGATCGACGGGCTGCCGAGGACGCCGGCGATCTCACCGGCAGCGGATCGAGGTTCGCATTCGACTATCGCGGGCCGGACTCCGCCATCGCCATCAACCGCCTGCTCAAGGAGGGCGCGAAGCTGTCGTTCGAGGGACCGTCGCGAGTCGTCGCCGGCAACGTGTCGCGGACGACCGTCGAGCAGCTGGCGAAGGAATTCGGCCTGGCCGTGAAAGCGTCGGAGGCCAAGAGCCGGCCGGCCGACAGCGCGGCGTTTCACGCGCCGCGGGTCGCGATGTACCCAGCCGTTCACGGGCGGGAACATGGACGAAGGCTGGACGCGCTGGGTCCTGGAGCAATACGAGTTCAACCTGACGCCGATCCACAACGCCGACATCCGCGCCGGCAAGCTGCGGCAGAAATTCGACGCCATCATCCTCGCCGATCAGGACGCCCGCAGCATCGTCGAGGGCTACGATGCGAGCGACGATTCGTCCCGAATATCGCGGCGGCATCGGCGATCACGGAATCGACGGCCTGAAGCAGTTCATCGCCGACGGCGGCACGCTCATCACCATGGGCAATGCGTGCGACCTCGCCATCGAAAAACTGCCGATCCCCGTCCGCAACCTCAAGAAGGGCTGACCCGCGACCAGCACTTCGCGCCGGGCGCGATCCTGCGGATCGAAGTGGACACGCAGCAGCCCTTCGGCTACGGCATGCAGGCCGAAGCCAACGGCTTCTACATCAACAGCCCGTTCTTCTCGATCGTCGAAGGGCTTCTCGTCCCAGAAGACCACCGTCGTGGCGCGGTATCCCAACGACAACGTCATCGCATCGGGATGGCTGAAGGGCGAGGACCTGATGGCCGGACGCGCCGCCGTGGTGTCGGTGGACATGAATCCGGGACGCGTCGTCTTGTTCGGGCTGCGCCCGCAGCATCGCGCGCAGACGCATGCCACGTTCCCGATGCTGTTCAACGCGCTGTATCATGTCGACGTCGGCCGCCGCAGCCAAAGCCACGGAATGAACCCGGAACCGATCAGAATCCTGGTGACCGGCGGCACCTTCGACAAGAATGCGACGAGCTTCGAGGGCACGCTGTCATTCAAGGACACGCATGTCGGAGAGATGCTGCGGCTGGGCCGGTCGCGGGTCGATGTCGTCGTCGACACGCTGATGATGATCGACAGCCTCGACATGACCGACGCCGATCGTGGAGTCATCGTCGAGCGCTGCCGGACGGCGAAGGAATCCAGGCTGCTCGTCACCCACGGCACCGATACCATCGTCGACACCGCGCGCGCGCTCGCCACGTCAGGCCGCCGCTCGCGGCGAAGACGGTGGTGCTGACCGGCGCGATGGTGCCCTACGCGTTCGGCAGCTCGGACGGGCTCTTCAACCTCGGATCGGCGCTCTCTTTCGTCCAGGCGTTGCCGGCGGGCGTCTACGTCGCCATGAACGGCCGATGCTTCCCCTGGAATCGCGTTCGCAAGAACAAAGGCACGGGAGTATTCGAATCGCCATGAATCGACACCGACGCTCGGCTAAAGCCTTCGCGCTCCCTCATAGGGTCAACAGACGCTCGGTTGAAGCCTTCGCGCTCCGTCTGGGCTTCAATCGCTTCGCGCTCCCCTCGCAGTTTCAAGGTCATTGCGGTCCTGGTATCTGCTCGGCGGGGCGGCGGCCGCACCTGCCAGCGCGCAACCGCAGGACGAGATCACGCGGCTGCTGCAGGAATACGTCCGCATCGACACCTCGAACCCGCCTGGTGACACGCGCAAGGCGGCGGACTTCCTGGCCTCGGTCTTCGCCCGCGAGGGAATTCCGGCCACCCGCTACGAGTCGGAGCCGGGCAAAGCGATCATCTACGCGCGGCTGAAGGCGACGACGACTCCTCCGGCCGGCAAGGCGATCGTGCTGCTGCATCACATGGACGTCGTGCCGGCGGATCGATCGCAGTGGAAGCTCGACCCCTTTGCGGCGACGATTCAGGGGGATGAATTGTGGGGCCGCGGCGCGATGGACATGAAGGGAATGGGCGTCGCGCAGCTCGTGGCCTTCCTGCGGTTGAAGCGCGAGGCGGTGCCGCTCAACCGCGACGTCATCCTGCTGGCGGAGCCGGATGAAGAAGTCGGCGGCGCGATGGGCGCGCGATGGATGATCGCCAACCACTACGCCGAGCTCGATCCGGAGTTTGTGATCGACGAAGGCGGCTTCGGCAGCCGCGACGTGTTCGCCGCCGGCAAGCTGGTCTACGGCATCTCGGTCGCCGAAAAGAAAATCGTCTGGCTGAAGGTGCGCGCCGAAGGCATCGCCGGACACGGCAGCCAGCCCCACGATCAGAACCCGAACGATCGCCTCGTCCAGCGCGCTCAATCGCCTGCTGACGACACCCGCCGGCGGCAACCGCAGGTCAGACTGCGATGCCCGGATCGCCGCTCGAGGTCATGAAGGCGCGGGTCGGCACCTTCGCCGCCAACAAGTTCACCAACGCCATCCAGCAGTCGACGATTTCGCTGACCTGGTTCCGCTCGGGCGTGGGCGATCCGCCGAAGATCAACGTCATTCCGTCGGTCGCCGAGGCCGGCCTCGATTGCCGTGTCCTGCCCGGCATCTCGCGGGACACGTGGATCGCCGACGTGAGGCGGCGCCTGGCCGATCCCGCGCTGAAGGTCGAACTGATCAGCGAATCCGACGATCCCGTCGTCACGTCCCGGGATACGACGCTGTATAAGAGTTTCGAGACCGCGATCGTCCGCCTCCATCCGGACGCGGTCGTCACGCCCATCCTGGTGCCGTGCGGCACCGATTCCAACGCGTTTCGCCCCAGAGGCGTGATGAGCTACGGCGTCTTTCCCGCGATTCTGTCGGCGGACACCGTCGCGTCGATGCACGGCGACGCCGAACGGGTGCCGCTCAGCGGCGTCCGGGAGGCGGCGCAGATCTACTTCGAAGCGCTGCGAGAGACGGTCACCCGTTGAGCCGGCGGAGACGCGGTCCGCGACATAATGTGAGCAATGGCTGAGACTGAAACACCGGTTTCCGGACAGTGTGCCATCTTCAAACGGCCCGACGGCCGATATGACGTCCTGAAGTTTGGTGAAGCGGGCACGCGAACCAGCGTCCGCGAGAAGCTCAAGCAACTCGCCGACGCGTATCACGTCGCGCGCAACACGTCGCAGACTGGCCGGGTTCTGTGCTGCGACCACGCGACGCCGGACGTCTTCGAGAAATATACGTTTTCAAAGTAGGACCCACCCGACCTGCCAGGCCAACCACGGGGTCGCCGTCTTCGTCTAAGCTAATGCGTCGAGGCTCGATGCATCTATGGACGACCCACGCAGGTTCCTGCCGCTGTCAGCCCAGCAGTTCCAGATTCTTCTTGCCCTGACGGACGCCGACCGCCACGGCTACGGCATCATCCTCGACATCGAGGACCGGACCCGTGGCGCGCTTCGCATCGGCACCGGCACTCTGTGCCTGGCGATCGCCGGCCTGCTCGCCGACGAACTGATTGCCGAGGCCGGCCGCGGCGCCGCTCGCTCGCAGGACGACGCGCGGCGGAAGTACCTGCAGGCTGACGCCGCTCGGCCACGGCGTGCTTCAGGCCGAAACCAGCCGGCTCGACGCGCTCGTCCGCGACGCCCGACGCAAGGGTCCGCGTCACCAGCCGTCCGGCGCTGTCGCGAACCAAATGACTGAACGCACTCTCGCGCGATGGGCGTTGCGCGCCTACGACCTGGCGCTCGTCCTCGGGCCGCCGATGGTCCGGCGGCAGCACCGCGACGAGATGCGCGAGACGTTTTCCGGCCGTGCGGCGGTAGCCGCGCGCGCCGGCCGGACTCGCGTCCTCGCGCTGGTCCTGCGCGAAGGCGTCGATCTCGTGCGCGCCCCGTGTGGCGCCCGCTCGGCTGAAGCCTTCGCGCTCCCACTTCCGCTCCCACTCCCACGACGACACCCATCGGAGGACGCCCGTGCGCTCACTGACTCAGGACATCGTCTACGCGCTGCGTCTGCTCCGCCGCCAGCCGGTGTTCGCGGCCGTCGCGGTGACCACGCTTGCGCTCGGCATCGGCACCACCACGGCAGTGTTCACGGTCGTCAACGGCGTGCTGCTGAGGCCTCTGCCGTACCGCGATCCCGATCGCATCCTGCTGCTCCTGAACGGCCGCAACGGGCGCCTGGCGACGTCGTTTTCGCCGCCCAACTTCCGGGACGTCTCGACGCGGAGCGGCGTGTTTGTCGAATCGGCCGCATTCGACGCCTCCAACGTCAACCTGACGGGCCAGGGCGATCCGCAGCGGCTGCAGGCGCGTAAATCACCGGCCGCTTCTTCTCCGTGCTCGGTGTCGTGGCCAGCCACGGCCGGCTGCTTCAGGACAGCGACGTCGAGTCCGGCGGCCAGACGATGGTGCTGAGCGATCGGTTCTGGCGACGCCAGTTCGGCGGCCGGCCGGACGTGATCGGCGCCGTGCTCCGGATCGATGGCAAGCCGTTCGAGGTCGTCGGCGTCGCGCCGCCGGACGTCACCTTTCCGGGCAGTCCGGACTTCTGGCGTCCGCTCGTGTTCACGCCTGCAAACCTGAGCGACCGGCAGCGCGGCGCGCAGTGGGTCGGCGCGCTCGCCAGGCTCAAGCCGGACGTGACGCTGGCGCAGGCGAACAGCGCGATGGCCGTCGTCGCCCAGCAACTGGGCCGCGACTTCCCGACCGTCAACGAAGGCCGCAACATGGCCGCGGTGCCGCTGCAGGAACGCATCGTCCGCACCATCCGGCCGGCGCTGCTGATGCTGCTCGGCGCGGTTACGCTGGTGCTGCTCATTGCCTGCGTCAACGTCGCGAATCTGCTGCTGGTGCGCGCCAACGCGCGCGGACGAGAGGTCGCCGTCGCGCCGCCGTCGGCGCCGGGCGATGGCGGCTCGTGCGCCAGTTTCTCGTCGAGAGCCTGGTGCTCGGCGAGCGCCGGGGCGATTGGCGGTCTGGCGGTCGCCTGGGCGGCGACTCGCACGCTGGTCGCGCTCGGACCGGCCAGCATTCCGCGGCTCGCCGACGTGTCGATGGATTCGCGAGTGCTGCTGTTCACCACCGCGATCGCGTGCGGAACGAGCCTGTTGTTCGGCCTGATTCCGGCGCTCTCGACCACCGGCGCGTCGTTCTCCCATTCGGTGATGACCGGGCGCGGCTCGATCGGCAGTGGCGGCGCTCGCGCCCGCCGTCTGCTGGTGGTCGGCGAAATGGCGCTGGCGGTGGTGCTCCTCGTCGGTGCGGGCCTGCTCGTTCAGGCTATCAGCGCCTGAGCGGCGTCAACCCCGGCTTCGCCGCGGATCACGTGCTGACTTTCCATCTCGCGCTGCCGGAAGCCACCTATCCGACGGCGGCGGCGACGCACGATTTGATGGCGGCCTACGTTCAGCGACTCGGCGCCTTGCCGGGCGTCGAATCCGCGGCGGCCGTCTTCGGTCTGCCGCTCGACTCGGATTTCAGCGCCAGCTCCAGCTTCAGGACGCCCCGGTGACGTCGATTCCGCTGACGGCCCGAGCGCCGGCATGCGGATCGTCACGCCCGACTACTTCGCGACGCTGAAGATCCCGCTGCGCTCGGGCCGGCTCTTCGACGCTCACGACGATGCCAGCGGAGGCGAAGTCGTCGTCATCAACGAAGAAGCGGCGCGCCGCTATTGGCCAGACGCGAACCCGATCGGACGGCAGATCAAGCTCGGCGTCAGGCTGGTCACGAATATTCGCAGCGACTGGAAACCATCGTCGGCATCGTCGGCGACGTGAAGCTACGGCGGTCTCGACCTGGGAGCGACGCCGGAGGTGTACCCTGCCCTACGCCCAGCATCCGGTGGAGAGCCTGACCATCGCGATTCGGACCAGGGGCGAGCCCACGTCGATTGTGCCGTCCGCGCGCGCAGAGCTCGCCGGGGCTCGACCGCGAACTGCCGATTGCCGACATCAAGCCGATGGCAGCGCTGATCGGACGCTCGATCGCGCGAGCGGCGCTTCACGATGCTGCTGCTCGCGGCGTTCGCGGCGGTGGCGCTGACGCTCGCCGCGATCGGCGTCTACGGCGTCCTCGCCTATGTGTGAGCCAGCGGACCCAGGAGATCGGCTTGCGAATCGCGATTGGCGCCACGGCTCGCGACGTCGCGCGGCTGTTCCTGCGCGAGGCGTGCTGCTGGCCGCGGCGGGGTTGATTGCCGGGCTGATCGCGGCGGTCGCCGCTTCGCGCGCCCTGACGAGCATGCTCTTCGACGTCGGCGCCGCCGATCCGGTGACGTTCGTGGCCGTGACCGGCGTGCTCGCCGTCGCCGCGCTCGCCGCCAGCCACCTGCCGGCACGCCGCGCAGCGCGGGTCGATCCGATGGAAGCGCTCGCACCGAATAATCACCGTCTCGCGTCGGCGAGCGCCAGCAGGACGCGCAGAATCAGGTAGGCGGCGACGATCAGAATCGCCGCGCGGTGTTTGCGTGGAGCGGGCGATGCGGTCCAGCGGCGTCTCGCGATTGGCGCTGACCGGGCCGCCTTCGAGGTAGCGGTTGACGTCGGCAGCCATGGGCGACGACGTCCGGATAGCGGGAGCCGGGCTGGTGAGCCCGCGCCTTGGCAACGATTGCCGCGAGCGCCGCCCGCTCCACGCCGATCGCCAGCGCTGGCCGTTCCCGCCGAGAGGAAGTCGAGAATCGCGCCCAGCGATGTACGTCGGCCCGCGCGTCAACCCACTTCGCCTCGCGCCTGCTCGGGCGCCATGTAGGCGCGCGCACGGCGATCGTGCCCGGCGTTTCGCCCACATGGTCCGCGTGTCCGACCGCGATGCCCCAGTCCATCACCAGGACCTCGCCGAATTCGCCGACCATCACGTTGTCGGGCTTGAGATCGCGGTGGACGATCGCGTGGGCGTGCGCGAACGCGACCGGCTCGCAGATGCGGACGAAGAGACGAAGGCGCTCGGCCAGCGAGCGCCTGGCGACGTGCTCGTCGAGCCGCTGCCCGCGAACGAGCTTCATCACGGTAGAACGTGCGCTCGTCCTCGAGGCGGCCGACGTCCATAGATCCGGCACGACGCCGGGATGTTCGAGCCGTGCCAGGATCCGCGTCTCCTGGCGCATCCGCTCGAACGCCTGGGGACCCGATGCCGTCGGCGAAAGCACCTTGATCGCGACCGCGCGATCGAGACTCGCGATCGTGGCCGCGATAAACCGTGCCCATGCCGCCGCGCGCAGGGGCCTCGACGATCTCCATAGCGATCGTCGGGGAGGATCGGCCAGTCGGCGACGTCCCTGAGATGCGCGACGGCGGCGTCCGACAGCCACGTCACCGGAAACCGCCGCGGAGGAGGTGGCGCGCCTCGGCTTCGAACTCCTCGTCGCCGCAAATCCCCGCAGGCGCGCCAGCAGCAGCCGTCGAAACACCTTGCGCGCCGCCGCCAGGTAGTTGGTCACGTCGGTGGCGGTGACGCCGAATTCGCGGGCGACCTTCGCGTAGCTCGGCGTCTCGCCCGACGTGGGCGCGTCGAGGTCGTGCCGCTCGAACACCGCCAGCTGCGTGGTCTTGCCGGCGCGCCGGTATTCCGCCCGAAGGTCGTCCACCGCCAGCGCCAGCGAGCTGCGAATCCACTCGGCGTGAAAGCATCTCGTCCAGATCGTTCGGTACGGCGACGTCGCGCTGACCAAGCTCGCCTTCAGCAGTTTCGAAATCGAGCGGCACGACGACCTGGCCGCCGCCGCGTTTTGAGCCGGGCCGCCGCCTTGCGCTCGTTGGCGACGAAGCGATCGAGGCACATTCTGAGAAACGTCCGGAAACGCGACTTCGCCGGGTCGTAGGAATCGAAGAACCCCTTCTCGATCGCGCGCGCGAAAAATTCCTGGGTCGCGTCGCGGGCGTCGTCCGCCGGCACGTGCCACTTCAGGCGAAGGTAGCTTCATGACCGGCTTCCAGTAAACCGCGACAAGCGACTCGAATCCGTCGCGACGGACGACGGCGTCGTCGCTGCGGACGGCGGCGAGAATCGAGAGTGCCGGGTCGCGGGCAGATCCATCGGTCATTGACGATTATCGCTCTGCGCCACGTAGCCGACGATGAGGCCGACGAGGGACCCCGGCAGCATGATGTTGAGGGTGTGGCCAGGGTTCATCAGGAGAATCAGGTAGGCGAAGAATGCCCCGACCGCCAGTCCGAAGATCGTGCCGAGAATCATCGAGTGCACCTTGCGGACGAAGAAGCCGATGATCACGCCCGTCAGCACGCCCTTGATGGTGGATCCGACCATGATCCCGATCATCTGGTCGCGCACTTCGGGTGTGAACCAGGCGGCCAGGCCGTCGAAGATTCCCAGAAAGCCGCCAAGCAGCGTGGCAAGCATCACTTTTCGCACAATCCCATCCTCCTGGTTGCCCTATTAAACGGCGAGCGTCACGACTCTTTGACTAGAATCGGCAGAATGCGGACGGCGCGGTGGCGGCGGCGCGGACGAGGACGGTCCCCTTGTGGGGTCTGCTCGCCGTCCAGCTCGCCTGTGGGCGTGCGCCGGCGCCGGAGCGTCCCAACGTCCTGCTCGTGACCATCGAAGCGGCGAACGCCTTCCGCCGGGTCATTGCCGCCCCGGGCGAACATCCGCGCGAAAAGGACGCGGCGCGAAAATCCTCGCGTCGTTGAGCGCGCAGAATTGACGCGCGTTCGATTCGCGATCCCGGCGTGCGCAGGGTTCTTGCGTTCCTGCCGGCTGGCTGCGGCAGGGCCACGCCGGATGCCGGGACCGCACGACATCTGCTGCTCGTCACCGTCGACACGCTGCGCGCGCCGACCACGTCGGGGCCTACGGCTACAAGCGGGCACAAACCGCTTTCATCGATGCCGTCGCGGCGTCCGGCGTGCGCTTCGATCGGGCCTACGCCGCCGCGCCGATCACGCTGCCATCTCACGCGACCATCCTGACCGGCCGCTATCCGCCTGGCCACGGATCGCGCGACAACGGCATGCGGGTGTCAGACTCGGTGCCGACGCTGGCGAGCCAGGCTCAAGGGCCACGGCTTTCTGGACCGGCGCCTTCGTCGCCGCATTTCCACTGGACCATCAGTTCGGACTCGGTCGGGCTTCGACGTCTACGGCGACCGCCTCCCCGGGACCGGGTCCGGCCGCCAGCAGAACGAACGCCCGGCATCGGAGGTCGTGGGACGATGCGATCGCGTGGCTGCGGTCTGAACCGACCTGACCCGCCAGACCAACCTGGCCGACGCGACTCGAGGATTTTCCTGTGGGTGCACGTCTTCGAACCGCACGCGCCGCACGGAAATCCGGCCGAGCGCGGCGTCGCCGCTCGATCGCTGCACCGGAGATCGGCGTCGCGAGCCGGGAGCTGAGCCGGGTGTGGCAGGCGTTTGGCGAGCTCGCCGAAGGACACGCTCGTGATCGTCGCCGGCGACCATGGCGAGGCGTTCGGCGAGCACGGCGATGCGCTCGCCAGCATTTTCGTCTACGACACGACGCTGCGGTGCCGCTCGTCATGAGCGGACCGGGCATCGGTGCGGCGGGCGATCGCGGCGGGCGGTCGATTCCGGATGCCGTCAGCCTGGCTGACGTCGCACCGACGGCGATGCGGCTGCTCGGCTTTTCGATGTCCGACGTGGACGGGATCGACGTGCGTCCGGCCTTTGCCGGCGCGGCCCTGGGCAGGCGGGAGCTGTGCGCGGAATCGTTGCGCCGTTCGTCGAGTTCGGATGGGCGCCGCTCCAGGGCGTCCGTTCGGGGGCCTGGAGTGCATCGCGGCGCCGGAATCCGAGCTCTCCGATCTCGAGCACGACGCCGGCGAGCAGCAGAACGTCGAGCCGATCAAGCCCGAAGTGGCCGAAGGTCTCGCGACGCGCTGTCAGCGCGTTATTCGTCCGACACCCCTTGGAGCGGCCGCCGGCGCGCTTTTGGACCCGCGCGGCGGCGGCGCCTCCGCGCGCTCGGCTGCAGTTCCGGATCGTCACCGCGGGAATACGGGCGACGGCTCACCTGCCCGATCCGAAGCGCCGGGCAGCGCGAACTCGCCGCCCGGATCTGCGCAGGTGACCTCCGGCTGAGCTTTCCGAGCGGACGCCCCTCTCGCCGCGCGCTCGACGGCATCGATCCGCGGAAACCCGGGCAACGCCCAGGCCCAGCTGCGACTCGGCTACGCCCGCCTGGAACAAGGCGAGCTGCGCGAAGGCCGTTAGCCGGCCTTTCGCGCGGCCATCTCCGCCGGCCTGCCGTCCGCCGACGCGTTCCTGGGAGCTCGCCAGACTGCCTCGGCCCGACGGGGCGATCTGGGAGCCGCCGAAGGGGCGTTGACCGAGGCACGGCGGATCGAGCCGGGCAATCAGGTCGTGGTGAAGCACGACCTCGGTCTCCTTCAAGGCCAGCGGCGGCGACGCGCGGCCGGGGGGATTGAGCTTCTCAAGTCGGCGACGTCGCCGCGCGGACCCGGACTTCCTCGAGGCCCGCTTCAACCTGGCGCTGGTTTACGGTCGTGCCGGCCGGGTAGCCGATGCTAAAATCGACCGCGCTGGGACCTCGCTCGCACTGGCTTCCTCCGCAAGCACCTCAGAGGTCCGGAAGTTGAACGCCTTCTACGGGCGCTCGACGGGCGTCCCTGACGATCCAATAAGTTCACAGTCAGTCAGGTAAGTCTAGTAGGTTGGCCGGCTCAGTCGGCCGGAGCGCGAGGCTTCAGCCGAGCGAACGGGTCGGGCTCAAGACCGAACCCGTTTTTTTGTTTGGAACCGAGACGCGGCGCTACCTGGCGGCACGCGATGGTCTCGAAGTGCACCACGTGATGCAGAAGGTGCCCGCCCATCTGGTGAATCAGCCAGTCCGCGCCCGGTCAGCGCCGTATTCCGGGTGCGTGCCGGCGTGGCCCGGCTGGCTTTTCCGATAGCGATCCAAACAGCGCGCGGAAGAAGGCGTTCATCGCCGCGAGCGCCTGCAGGGCGACCGGACCGCTGGTGCCACTCGACCCACGCGACCCACCTGAGCTCACCCATGACCCGCCTGACCTACCCTCCGCTGCGGGATCCACCTGATCCTGATCGAACGCCTGCGCCGTGTAACCTGGCTTGGCCAGCGCCATTCGCGCACGATTGCCAAGGGCGATCTCGCTCTCGGCGAGATGGATCAGGATGTTGTGCGCGCACTCCACCTGCCGGGCGCGTAGCTGGTACCTGGAACTGCGCCGGCGCCCGGTTGGCGACGACGCGACGAGATGCGGCGGACCCGCGTCTTCCATGGCGAGCGACCGGGTCGCGCGGTCGCCGGAGGTCGGTTGAATAGAGGGGGTTTGGGGACGGAGACATAGGAACTAAGAATTTAGCATTGTGAATGAGGAATTGAGTGCAGAAACTTTCTCGTTCCAGGCGTTCTCGAGGCGTCTAGACCGGAGATCAGCCAGGCACGTGGCGTGCCTTCAACGCCCGGATGTCAATTCACGAGCGACCTGTGGTCGCGCCGGCGAGAACTGTCCGCGAGGCGTGCGTTCCAGGTCTGGCTGTCGCGTCATTGCGTTTTCAAAGGTGCTTGCATGCGAAGGCGGAAGATCCGCACGAACGATGGCCGCGCAGCTGTTGAGGGCGCGTGCCGCCCGCTCTATCCGATGCTGGAGAAGCCGGCGCTGCCGAAAGCACACGGGACTCTGGCATCTCGAAATGCAATATCGGTCTCAAGGAAGTGCGAGAGGCCCACGGCCGCCTCCGGTTTCATGAGCGTTGCGGCGTCGGCCCGGCGCCGGAAGCGCGTGCGCTGCGAATCCGAAGCGGATGAACTGGATCTCGACCGTGACCGTGATCGAGAGAGCACTGCAGACTCCGCGCGCTGGAATCGCGAGGCCAACTACTCCAGCGCGGGAAAAAGGAACTTCGGCTTCATTGAAGGATGCCCGAGAACCCGGTTCCTCATTCCTGATTCCTCATTCCTCATTCAGCGCCACGACCGGATCGACGCGCGACGCTCGGCGCGCCGGAATGTAGCAGTCGCCGCAAGCGAGACCAGGCCGAGAATGACGCGCAGCGCCGGCCAGGGCCGTGGGATCGGTCGGCGTCACGCCGAACAGCACGGGCGAGCCGCGAGCCGGCCGCGATCGCGACAGCGCACGACCAGCCCGATCGACCACGGCAACAGCGTCAGTCCTGACGCCGCGGCGCGACGATCTCCGCGCAGCACGCGATCGCCTGACGCGCCGAGCGCGAGCCGGATGCCGATCTCGTGAGTCCGCTGCGCCACGCCGTACGAGGTGACGCCGTAGATCCCGACCGCCGGCCAGCAGCAGCGCGACGCCGGCGAAGATGCCGAGCAGCAGCGCGAGGAAACCGCGACTGCCCTGCGTCGCGTCGACCTGCGCCTCGAGCGGAGCGGATCGCCCACACCGGCTGATCCTTGTCCACCGCCCAGATCGCCTTCTGGACGTCGTTGGTGACGCTCATCGGCGGCCCCGAGACGCCGCGCGACCAGCGACGAGAAGATCAGCGGCACCTGGTAGTGCGCCGCGTAGAGCTGCGGCATCGCCGGCTCGGTGGCGGTGTAGTGCTTGGTGTCGCCGACGACGCCGATCGACCGTGATCGGTCCCGGCGTGTTGCGGCGTCGGTGAAGCTGCTTGCCGATCGGATCCTCACCCGGCCACGCGCGCTTGCGCGAACGTCTCGTTGATCACGGAGACGAGCGGCGTCTGCAGATCGTCGCGATCGGTGAAGTCTCGCCCCTTCAGCAGCGGAATCCTCATCGTCTTGAAATAGTCCGGCGTGACGAGGTGGAAGCGCGCCTGCGGCAGCTGACGCGGGATCGGGCACCGGCTGCCCTTCGACGGCGTACCCGATGGTGCCGCCGTTGCCGCTGAACGGCACCGCGCGGACGAGCGCGGCCGATTGCACGCCGGGCACCGTGCGCACGCTGCTCGATCGCGCTCTTGAAGAAGCGCGCGATCTCCTCGGGCTTCGAGTATTTGCGTCTGCGGCAGGCGGAACTCGCAGCGTGAACACGTTCGACGGGATCGAAACCCGAGCGGCACCTGCTGCACCGCGAGCAGGCTCTGAATCAGGAGCGCAGACACCGCCACCAGCGCCGACCGACAGCGCCATCTCCGACGACGGCCAGCGCGTCGCGCAGTGCGGCGACCCGCGCCGGACGCGCGGCGGAAGCCGGCCTGCAGCACGCGGCTGATGTCGGGACGCGACGATCGCAGCGCCGGCGCCAGCCCGCACAGCATCGCGACGACAGACGGCGACGCTGCCGGTGAACAGCAGCACCGCGCCGTCGAGCGGCACCTGCGTGGGAATCGGCACGGACGGCACGAGACCGCCGCACAGGCTGCAGCCACGCCAGGCCCGTCAACGCCCAGCGTCCGAGCACCAGGCCGACCAGCGGTCGCGACGACCGCCATCAGCGCCGCTTCCACCGTCGAGCTGACGGGTGACCGCGCTCGCGGCTCGCGCCGAGCGCCGCGCGCAGCGCGATTTCCTTCTGGCGATCGATCGCGCGCGCGCAGCAGCAGGTGGCTGACGTTGACGCACGCGATCAGCAGCACGACGCCGACCGCCGCGAACAACAGCACCAGCGCCGGCCGCGACGCTGCCGACCACGCGTCTCCTGCGCCGACTCGCTGCGCGAGCGTGCGTCCCGCCTGCGTCTTCGGATCCGCGGCGAGCAGCCGCTGGCCGATGACGTCGAGGTCGGCGTTCGCGGCGGCGAAGCTGACGCCCGGCTTCAGCCGTCCGACGCCGAGCAGTTGTCCGGCCCGGCCGCGTGCAGCCCGTGCGGCGTCGGATAGACGCGCGACCGGCAGGAACAGATCGACGCCGCCGATGAAGTAGCCGTCGCCCGGCGACTGTCGTCATCGTCGAACGGCGGCTCCATCACGCCGACGATGGTCAGCGGCGTGCCGTTCGACGGTCAGCGTCTGACCGATCGCGGCTGCGTCTTCGTTGAAGCGCTGCCGCCAGAGCTGATGGCTCAGCACGACGACCGGCTTCACCGTGCCCGGCGCGCTCTCTTCCTCGCTGAACGAAGCGGCCCGCGTTCCGCCTTCAGGCCGAGAACGTCGAAGAACGATGCCGGTCACGAAGGTCCCGACCAGCCGCTGCGGCTCGCTCGACGCCGGTGAGGTTCGACGCTCTGGCCGAGGTACAGGCCGATCGATTCGATCGGTGCCGCTCTGCCGCCTGAATCTCCTCGTACTCCTTGTACGACAGCAGCCCCTGCCGGAAGTTCGCGCATTCCGGCTGCGTGAACACCGACACGAGGCGATCGGCGTTGGGATACGGCAGCGGCCGCAGCAGCACGGCGTTGACGATGCTGAACATCGCGGTGTTGGCGCCGACGCCGAGCGCCAGCGTCAGGATCGCCACGAGCGGCAAACGCCGGCCGGCGCCGCCAGAGTGCGCAGCGCGTAGCGGACGTCCTGCATCAAGTTGTGTCCGATCATCGGTGTGCGGCCTCCTGATCGGGAAGTCGAGTCCGGCGTCTGGATACCGGTCGAGTCGGTACGGCGTCCGGCGTCTAGCCGGAGCGCCGCCTCCAGCGCACTCCGGTCCGCCTGGCGTCTGCGCAATGGTGTCGCGATCCACGCGACACGCGTGTCGGAATGGACGGCCATCGCCGGCAGCCGCGCCGAGGACGCCGGCTCGCCGCGCGCGCATCGCGATCGTCGAGCGCGTCGACCGAGGCCCAGGCCGACGTCGCGCCGGAACGCCGGCGGATACAGCCAGACCAGCCACCACGCGAAACGCCGGTCTGCCTTCGCGCGCCGAACTGCGCGCGTGTCGGCGCCGACAGGTCCGATGGCGACGGCGTTCGACCGATGCGCGAGATGATCAGGCACGGGACAGCAACCTGTGGGCGCGGGCGACGCTGACGAGCCGCCACAGCCGCTCCGCCTCCGCCGACGCGCACGCGCCGCCCCGCCGGCGTCAGCCGGTAGTAGCGGCGCCGTTCATCGTCCATGATCCGCCGCCGGGCCGCCGGCGCGACTCGGCGACCCAGCCGTCCTTGAGCATGCGATGCAGGGCGCGGATACAGCGTGCCCGGCTCGAGTTGCAGCTCGCCGTCGGTGAGGCTGGCGACCTCCTGCAGCAGGCCGTAGCCATGGCGCTCCTCGGCGGCCAGCGCCAGCAGGATGTGAAATTCAACGGGTCGTAGGGCCATATCGGTGTGCGCCAGACTATATGCGCCGCGCATACATGAAGGCAAAGGCTTCGACGGAGTCGAAGCCCGAAAAGGTTGCAAGCTAGGAGCGAAGCCGGAGCTAGACCGGGCTCTGGACGACGGCTTTCTTGCTGCGGTGCGGTGCGAGATCATCTCCGGCAGGAGCTTCTTGCTCAGTATACCTTCGATTCGGCGTTGTCGGCGCCGTTGCGTTCGTAGCGCACGACCTCGAAGCGCAGGTGGTCGAGCGTGCCGCGCATGTCGTAGAACTTGTTCTTCGTCTTGACGACGATCTCGTCGAAGCCCTGTTCGATCGCCCAGAGCTCCTGCTGCTCGGTGAGCGCGCGGAAGAAGCCCTGGCCGCGCCAGTCGCGGCGCGTGCCGCCGATCCACGTGTAGAGCACCCGGCGGCCGTCGAACTGGACGTAGTCGCTGCAGCCGGTGCACCAGATCGACGAGCTTCGGCTCGGTCTCCGGACGCTTCTGATCTCGTGCGCGACCTTGAACGACACCGGCACGACCGATCCCGGGTCGTCGGGCAGCGGCGCCGTCGCGAGCAGGATCAGATGCGACGCGGCCGTCGAGGCGGCGTACGATTTCCGCCGCGGTCTTCTTGCGCGGGAACTCGCCGAAGATACTCTTCGATGTACTGGATCTCGAGCGCGCCTTGCTCGAGATCGTAGTGCTGTGATGTGATATTCCACGGCGAAACAGGCATTGTATATGATTTGACTGGAGCGCCGGACGGCGAACGATCCGGACGATCGCCGCACTCGCTGCAGTCGGCGACGGCTTCAGCGGCGAATCGGCGCTGGCGCTGCCGTGCCGGGCGGCCAGCGCGGCCGGCAAGCCGCGGGGCTCGGAGTTCGTGTTCGCCCGCCTGCGCTACGAGTCCGGCGACTGGGACTACAACCCGAAGGTGGCGGCCAACGTCCTCGATTCGGTCGTCCAGCATACACGTCGATCCCGGTCTATCAAGGAGGAGGTCGTCATCTCGGCCGTCTCCGACGAGCTGCTGTCGTTCCCGTTCGTCTTCATGACCGGCCACAAGCTCGTGCGCTTCAGCAGCGCCGAGCGCGAGAACCTGCGGCGGTTCGCCGACGCCGGGCGGCCTGCTGTTCTCCGACGACTGCAACCACGACGTCAACGGCCTCTACGCGAAGTCGTTCGAGCAGGAGATGAAGGCGGCGTTTCCCGACGGAGCCGCTGGCCAAGCTGCCGACGACGCATCCGCTCTATCGCAGCTTCTTCACGTTCACGGGCGGACCGCCGCAGACCTCGCACGAGTTGAACGGCTGGGGCGACAACATCGTGCACGACTACCTGAAGGGCATCGAGCGCCGCGGTCGCCTCGGCGTGCTCGTACAGCAACAAGGATTACGGCTGCGAGTGGGACTACGACTGGCGCAACAAGCGATTCCTGCGCGAGGACAACACGAAGTTCGCGGTCAATGTGTGGTGTATGTCATAGACGTGAGATTGCGGAGTTCAAGCGAACCTGGCGAAACTATTTCAAGAATGCGCCGCCAGCGATCGCGTAGGTCACGGCGCCAGGCAGGACGTCGTCCGGATCCGAAATCGACACTGCAGTAGGTGCCGGACAACGCCTGGCCCTTGAGCTGGCAGCGACGTGCCGGACGGCGTGCTGATCGACATCAGGTCCGAGCACTGCACGCCGATGGTCGTGAGAACCGACTGACCGACCCGCAGCTTCAACGGCAGGCCGACCGGAGCGGCGGGGACACCGACGACCGGCGGATCGGCGGAAGGATCGGCGAGTGACGGGAACCGCTGGCGACCGCCGTCAGCGTGACATCGACTTCGCTGGGAAGCTTCACTTCGAAAAAGTGCACGTTGCTGCCGAGGACGAACAGGGTCCCGGAATAACTCTCGGTGATGGCTGGCTTGGCTATCGGTGTCGGAACGCCCACCGGCGACACGTCGCGGTTGCAGGCAGAAGCAGTGCAGATGGCCACGAAAACCTAAAATGGAGCGCCGGCGCATATCCTTCCAATGGTAGCTCATACGATGAACAGGCGTCGCAATCCGGGGCTTAGCCGGGTTGACCAAGTGTCACTGGCGCCCGGCCTTGCGCCGGAGCCACCCACTCAGCGGCCAGACGCAGCCGGCGAACGGCACGAGCCACCACGACGACCGCATCGGATTCCGGGTGCGGCGCTCGGTCGCGCGACGGTCGTCGCCCTGGAGAAACGCTTCAGCTCCTGAACACCGCCGGGGCCGACGTTCGCGCCTTTGTGGGATGCGGCCAGCAGGCCAGAGAGGCGGACGATCGTCGTCGCGGCGATTGGCGTCGATCGGCAATCGAGCACGGGCCTCAGCTGAACCGTCGCCAAGACTCACCGCTATCGGCAACGACCGTTCGCTCGTCCCGGGATCGACGACAAACCGCCCGCTGAACGAGCCTTCCGGCGCTTCGGGCCACAGGCGAACCGTTCGCCCCCTCACTTTCGCGCCGATCGACAGCCGACTTCCCTAGACGATCGCGTTCCAGTTTCCGGACGCGCGCCGGTGACGCGGACCGTTTCACCGCGGCGCGGCGCGGCCCGGCTTCACCGCGATGTCGATGTGGATGCCGCGCGTCGATCGCCAGCGCCGCGATCGTCGATTGCCAGAAGCGATCGAAGGGCTCACCGGCACGACCGCGGAATCGCCACGCATCCATGGCGCCGGAAAAGAGAACGCGACCGTCGCCGAGCGGACCCGTCCAGACGATCAGGCGACTGGAGCCCGCGCCGCGGGCCAGGACGCTTGCCGCCGGGGGAATCGCCATCGCCTCCAGCAACTCCGACGCGTCGATCGGCGGCGACGTCGGGAGCGTCGTCGGACGATCGATCAGCCTCTGCGAGAGCTCCGCCGAGGGAATCAGGCGATGCGCCACCAGGGCCGGCAGCGGCAGATCGGGAACGAGCGCCAGCCCTCCGCCTCTCTCGACCGCGAAGTGTTCCAGCGCCGCGACCTGATTCCGCCGACAGCCTGTCCAGCCCGCCGGCCATATGACGACGTCGAACGCATCGAATCGATCGACGCGGTTCGAAGGGGCCGACGAAGCGTCACCGCTGCTGACGCCCACGCGCGGCGAGGGCTGACTGAAGCCGGCGACTTCGAAGCGCAAGTCGCTTTCGAGCGCCCGCCGCACGAACGCCGAGGCCCACGAGGGCCGCGCTTCGAGCACGAACACGCGCATCCTCGGCGCCAGGCCGACATCGCGCGACAGGCGCGATTGTCCTTCGTCGGTGATCTCTGGCTTCTCGGATCCGACGGCAATCTCGAAACTGAAGGGCGGCGCACCGACGGGAGCGGCTACGATCTCCGGCGTCCACGTTTCCGCGTCGTTCGGTCCACTCGTGCGTCGAACGCGCCCGACCTCGGCACCACCTGCACGCACGACGACGCCGGAACGCGAACCAGCCATCCCGGCCGCTTCGACCGTGATAGAGACGCGCACGCCGGTTTCCGGCGGCAACGCAGCACCGGTGCGTCGATGGCCGCAATCCGGACGTTCGGCGTCAGCGGGGCTGACAACGTCACCGTCGAAACGATCGCGCTGTCGGCGAACGGCCTCCGGATAGCGGTCGCCGACGACGATGGCGGGCGCGGCGGAATCCGGCAGACCCTCAATGAGATCGAATTCCCGGCCGAACTGGCGCTTCAGTTCGTCGAGGGTCTGCGCCGCGCGCTGCCGGCGCGTGATGCTCGAATCCGCGGCGGAAGCTCCATCGTCGGACCGTCCTGCACGACGACGCAAACTCGCGGGCTAACCTTGCCCGTCAACAGATCGGCGGATCGATTGCGGGCAAGGACCGGCGATTGCGATCGCTGCCCAACGGAGCAGCCGCTCGACCGGCAAGGAACTCCCGGCGGTCACTGAATTCCTCGTAGCGCCGCCGGTGGAACCGCCAGCGTTCCCTTCGCCGCTTCTGCCAGTCCGGCCGACACCTGATCGAGTTGCCCGGCCGCGTTCGACGGCGGCGAGGCGGCCCCACGAGTCAGCCAGTTGCTGCAGCTTGCTCGAGGCGTCCCCGGAGCTCCGGCGACTGAGAATCGATCCGCAAAGCCAGTTCCGCCAGGACGGACAATCGGTTGCGGCGCGTCGACGTCCGTCGCCGGTGCAGTCGACGACACCTCTCCGATACCCTGGAGCAGATCGAGGATGCGCATCGCCTGGCGCCGAGCGGCCGGCTCGCGCAGCTGACGTCGCCAGCCGATCGCGCCGGTAATCTGTCCGCTGAGGCGGCGGGTCGGGTCGAGCGGATTGCGGGTCGCCAGCGCTCGCAGGATGTAACGGTCTCCTGGCGAACGCGGCGCTGGAGAGCGCCGACCGCCGCGCGTTCGGCCGTGAGCGCATCGACCGGGTTCGTGTCCGTCAGGTGCTTCTCGGCCTGACTCATGGCCACGGTCGCGGCGCGCGAGGTCGCGCTGCCCGCGATTGGCCAGCCGGCCCTCCTGCAGCTCCGCGGACTGCTCCGCCTCGATCGCCTCGTCCTCGATTTCGCCGCCCAGCATGAACACGAACTCCGAACGGATCATCCGCTGCTCGACCGCCAGGTTCCTGGCGGCTCTCGCCGAAATCTGCCGGCGACATCGCGTTGCGCTGTCTGATCAAGCGTTCCGTCTTCACGATCAGCATCTGCTGGCTGAGCGCGTATCGCGTTTCCTCCTCGGGCAGCGTGAACGCATCGCCGGCCGCGGCACCCGTCCTCGACAGCTCGATGAAGTAGGAATCGGAGCTGGCCTCGTTCTCGGCGTCTCCGCCCGACGGCCATCGCTCGCGACGGCTCGATAAGACGAGCATGTCGCCTTCCGACAGGCCAAATTCCTGCAGCGGCCGCCGTCGCCGTTGCCTTCCACGACGTCGCGCTTCCTTTTTCGACGACGAGCGGTATCTCACCCTCCGTGAACGCAAACTCTTCCCCGGACCCGGACACCTTTCGTGTAGCGCAGGCGCAATGACCTCAGGCCGAAGTCATCAGTCGCCTGCGTCTCGAACTGAAGCCGCCGATTGCCGCCGGAGAACACGAGGTCCCCGCCCGGCGCGACGATGCGAACGGCCGGGAGTGCGTCAGGGATGACGGTCATCGGCATCAGGCGGCGCCCGCCGTCGTCAGCGGTGACGATCACATAGCCGCTGCGGGTCGCTGTCATCCGGTCCGCCAGCGATCGGTTCGCGTCCCTGGCGATCGTGCGCTTGTCGCCGTTCACCTCGATCTCGACGCTCCGGGCGCCGCTCTCGATGGCAAATTCGAGAACGCTGTTTTCGATCGGACGCAGCTCCGATGGGTTGACCTGCTGCGATTGGGGAAGATTCGTGTATGCCGGCGGCCGAATCGTGACGGTCACCCGGAGCTCGCCCGTCGCCGACGGCGTCGCGGCCGGTGCGAGGCCGCCAGTGCGAGCCGCGGACGAAGCCGTCTTCTCTTCGCTGGCTGACGCCGGCGCGGACGAACCACACGGCGGCGGCCAGCATCAGGAGCGCGGTCAGCCGTCGAGCTGGCAGAAAGCGGCGCGGATCGATCGCTTCGATGCCGGCGCGAGCGTCACGGAACACGCGCTCCGCCACCGCCGGCTTCGCCGCGATCGCACCGCCGCGCACTTCTTCGAACGTCACGATCAGGTTGTTGAGCGCTGGATTGGCCAGCTCGAGACGACGGACGACTTCACGACGCGACGTGCCGCGCGAGCGGGACGATCGCGACGCCAATGGCGACTGCCAGCCCCAGCGGAGCGGACCAGGCGGCCACCACGGTGCCGATGCTGGCGGCCTCGACGGCGGTGAGCACGCGCGCCCGGTTCAGCAGCCGGTCAATCGCGCCGGAAACGGCATCGGCGTCAGGCAACACGTGCGCTCGGAAGTGACATCGGTTGACGGGTCGGCCCTTCGTCCTTCAGACTGCCGCGAACCAGAGACTCCACCGCCAGCAGAATCAGCGCCGTCAGCCACAACCAGCGGCTATCCCACGGTCGCTGGGCCGGTGCCGGAATCCGGGCCGGCCCCGGCGGACGCGACCATGCAGACAGTTGCGCGGCGGCGATCGGCGTGATTTCCAGATTCGGCTGATCCGGCGGCCCGTTGAGCGCGTCCAGAACGGACGACGTCAGACGAACCAGGTCCGCATCCGAAATCGTCGAGCGGACGCCTAACGACGAGCTCGGTCGCCCGATGCGGAAAACCGCGCGCCCTTCAGGACCGCCGTCTGCGCCGACAAGTCCCGCCAGATCCGGTCGGTAGCCTTCGCCATCCAGGGCGTTCGAATGGCGTCGCCGACGACCGCGCCCGCCTGCTGTTCGCCGCCTTTTCGACCAGCTCGATCCGCGCTGTCCGCCCATCGATGGGCGCTGGCACTCGTTGCGCGAGGACCATCTTCACGACTGCGTCAGCCGAAGAGCGTCGGCTCGCCGGCGTCGCGATCTCGATCGGCAGCTGGCGTTCTTGCGAAGCGGCGAGATCGCGAACGCTCGTGCGATCGCCGTCCAGCGAGATCTGTCGCGAACGCCGGGCGATGCCACCATCGGCACGGACCTCCACGACCGGCATGCCAGCGAGCGAGCGGGTCGCCGGCAACTCGCCGAGCCGCTCGAACCGAAGGCCGACGCGCCGCGGAATCTTCTCGACGTCCGCGGCGGTCATCGAGCCGATGGGAAACGGCGATCGAACGATCATGCTCTCGACGTCCCGGGCGTTGACGGTCCAGCCACGCCATCGCCTCGCTGATTCCATCGGGGAGGCTGGTGGTCGTGAACGTGCGCTCGGCATCCCCACGGGCGGAACTTCCGCGGCGATTTCCGCCCGGACGACGTCCCGGTCCTGTGCTCGCTGGCGCGACGCGGTGATCAGAATGGACCGGCGATGGCCGCGGCCGCCGCACCGAGAACCCCGATCCTGATCAGCAGCAAAGGCGCCGTCTTCGGAGCGTGCGCCGCTCGATCGAAGCCAGCCGGGTCTCGGGAATGAAGCGGAGCGGTAGGAAAAGGCGTCGCTTTCGAACGGCGCCGCACCAGCATGTGAATCAGCACCGGCACCGCGAGCGCGATGAGCGCCCACGCCGCGGCCGGATTCTGGAACATCATCGGCGCGCGAGCAGAAAGCTGCGCAGGCTGTGTTCGTGGGGCGTGTCGGTGACCATCAGCGAATACTGGAACCCTTCGGCGCCGGCAGACGGCGGCGGCACTGCTCCAGAAAGCCGGTGATGCCGTCCAGTACCGCCGCGCGCTGCCCGGACGTCAACCGCCAGCCGGCGACCGTTCTCGAGATCGACGAACTCGAGGTCGCCGCGATAGCTGAACCCGATCTCCTGGCGGCTGATGACCTGAAACACGATGACTTCATGCCCCAGGCGAGCTGCGCGCCTCAGCTCTGCAAACGTCGCCTCTTCGTCGTCGTAGAAATCCGACCACACCAGCAGCAGCCCGCGCCGGCCCAGCCGCTCGGACGCCCGGCGGATGACGCAGCCGCGGAACGCCATTGCTGCTGCGCCGTCATGGCGCTGAGCGCAGACAGCAGGCGGCGAAGGTGCTGCCGCCCGGCCTTCGGCGGCAGGAACTGCGTCTCGGCGGTCAGGCCGATGGTGTCCCCTGGTTCGAAATCAGGTGCGCGAGCGCGGCGGCGGCGACGATGGCGTAGCGGAATTTCGATGACGCCCCGTCCGGAAACGCCATCGAACCGCTGGTGTCGACGACCAGCATCGCCGCGACGTTGGTCGTTTCACGAAACTGTTTTGTGTAGAAGCCGATCGGTCCGGGCCACGAGTTTCCAATCCACGTATTTGAGATCGTCGCCGGGGCGGTACTGCCGGGTACTGGCTGAACTCGGCGCTGTATCCGTGAAACGGACTTCGGTGCAGCCCGGACACCAGGCCTTGGGCGAGGATGCGCGCGACCAGTTCGAGATCGCCGATGCGCCCGAGCAGCGACGGGTCGAGCACGCTCGCGGCCGGGACGGTCATGGAACGGGACCGTTTCGAGCAGCTGACCGACGACCTGATCGGCTCCACGCCATCGGCCTCGGCCTGGAAGTTGAGGAGCACCCGGTGACGCAGCACCGGCAGCGCCACCGCTCTGACATCGTCGAGCGAGGCGACGCTGCGGCCGTTGAGGAGCGCTCTGGCCTTGGCGCCGAGGACCAGCGCCTGGCCGGCGCGAGGACCGGCGCCCCATTTGACCCACTGGCGGACGATCGGCGGCACGAAGTCGTCGGCGCCGCCGGCCGGCGCGTGCCGCGGACGATCCGGAGGCGCGTAGTCGATGACGTTGGACGCGGCCGGGACCTCACGCACGAGATGACGCGCGGCCTCGATCTCGCGCTGCCGTCGCGACCGCTGCAGCACCGGTTCGTCGTCGGTCGTGGTGGAAGCACAGGATGCGGTGTTCCTCCGCCGGCGACGGGTAGTCGATCACGACATTGAACATGAAGCGATCGAGCTGCGCTTCGGGCAGCGGATAGGTGCCTTCCTGCTCGATCGGGTTCTGCGTGGCGAGGACGAACAGCGGGCGTTCCAGCGCGTAGCGGACGCCGTTGACCGTCACCTGATATTCCTGCATCGCCTCGAGCAGCGCCGCCTGCGTCTTCGGCGGCGTGCGGTTGATTTCGTCGGCGAGGATGACGTTGGCGAACACCGGGCCGGGAATGAAGCGGATCTCGCGGCGTCCCGTGCGCGCGGTCCTCCTCGATCACCTCGGTGCCGATGATGTCCGGACGGCATCAGGTCGGGCGTGAACTGGATGCGGTTGAACTTGAGATGAACCGCCTGCGCCAGCGTCTTGATCAGCAGCGTCTTGGCCAGGCCGGGCACGCCGCGGAGCAGGCAGTGGCCGCCCGCGAAGAAGGCGATCGAGGATCTCGTCGAATGACAGCGTGCTGGCCGATGATCGCGCGCCCGAGCTCGTCGCGCAGGCGGGCTGCGAGACGCTGGGCCTCGTCGAAGGACATGAAACCGAAATTGTATCCAGCAGGGATCAGCGCCCGGGCAGGAAGCGCTTGTCCACGGTCGCCACCACAACGTAGTTGGGATCGACCATCTCGGTGAGATGAATTCGTCGCCGACTTTCGACAGCAGCTCGTAGGCGTCGAGGTCCGACAGGCCGTAGTCGGTGTGGATCCAGCCGACCAGCTCCGTAAACGCAATCCGAAGCGCATCGTCCAGGGACCGGTAGGCGCCGACGGCGCTGAGTCGAGGTGTCGTTCTCGAACCGTGGCCACGCGATTTTCTTCCCTTGATCAGATCGACCTGAAGCCGGACACGCAGCGGCACTTCGATTGCCGGTGCCGGCGACCTCGCTGTCGCCCTGGGCGGCGTGGCTGTCGCCGATATACAGCAGTGCGCCCGGCGACGTTGACTGGCAAATACACGGTCGTAACCCGGCCGAGCCTCGGGGGCATCCATGTTGCCGCCGAACTCGGCCGGCACGACCGAGCTGCGCGCCTCCCCGCCGGCCGACGCGATCGCCGATGCAGCCGAGAAACGGCTGCATCGGAATGGCCACCGAGAAGTTCGAATCGTTGGCGTGAAAAGTGGCGTGTGTTGGTGCGATGGTCGATGTCGTAGAACCACACGCGTTCGGGCAGCGGCTGGTTGAGCATCGGCGTGTAGCTGGCGGTGTTCAGGGCGCCGAAGCCCGGGGCCAGCGCGCCGACGCCTTTGTTCGAATCCACCTACCAGCTCGAGCACCTTTACGACCAGCGTGTCGCCCGGCTCGGCGCCGGCAATGGCAAAGGGTCCAGTGAGCGATTGTCGCCCTTGACCATCGCCATCGAGTCGCCCGGCTTCTTGATGACGTTTCCGAACGCGTCCAGGGTCCTCGTTTCGACGCGTGTCCCGAGGCTTCAGCGTGGCGACCGGCGGCGACCGTCGCGTAGACTGAACTTCGTGATCCTTTCGCCGGGCTCGTAGCGCACGGTCTGTTGAGCGCCGACCGCCGCGGGCCATACGACGACTGCCAGAGCAACGAGAAGCCGGGTGCCGTCAAGCGCTGACACCGGTCGCATGAGCCCTCCTGCGCGCTAGCTGTGTTCCTTCCGGACGATCCGGGCCCAGGTGTCCTTCAGCGACACGGTCCGGTTGAACGACTGGCGCGCCCGGCTTCGAATCCGGATCCGCGCAGAAGTAGCCGAGCTGCGCTCGAACTGCACGCGCGTGCCGGCGGTGCGCCGACGACAGGCTCGGCTCGGCCATGGCGTCGCGAAGCACCTCCAGCGAGCGCGGATTGAGAGTAGTCGAGGAACGTCTGGCCGTCGGGCACGCTGCTCGGGATCTTCGACCGAGAAGAGCCGGTCGTAGAGGCGCACTTCGGTCGCCACCGCGTGCGCCGCCGACACCCAGTGCAGCGTCGCCTTGACGCCGGCGGCCGTCCGGTGCGTCGCCGCCGCGCGTCGCCGGATCGTAGGTGCACGCGCAGCTCGACGATCTCGCCGCGCTCGCGTCCTGACGACGCTCGGTGCAGGTGACGAAGCATACGCACCGCGCAGACGCACTTCCTTTCCGGGCGACAGCCGGAAGAACTTCTTCGGCGGGTTCTCCATGAAATCGTCGCGCTCGATGTGAACAGCTCGCGTGAGAACGGCACCTTGCGCGTCCCGGCCGACTCGTCCTCCGGGTTGTTGATGACGTCGCACCTCCTCGACCTGACCCTCCGGGATAGTTGGTGATGACGACCTTCAGCGGGCGCAGCACGGCCATGACGCGCGGCGCGCGCCGGTTCAGATCCTCGCGGATGCTGTGCTCGAGCTGCGCCACGTCGATGACGTTTTCCTTCTTCGCCACGCCGATCCGCGCGCAGAAATCGCGGATCGATTCCGGCGTGTAGCCGCGGCGCCGCAGCCCGCTGATCGTCGGCATGCGCGGGTCGTCCCAGCCGGTGACGTAGCCGCTGCTGCACGAGCTGCAGCAGCTTGCGCTTGCTCATCACCGGTGTAATTCAGGTTGAGCCGCGCGAACTCGCATCTGCTGCGGCTTGTCGCCCGTAATCAGGTTGTCGACGCAGCCAGTCGTAGAGCGGCCGATGATCCTCGAACTCGAGCGTGCAGATCGAGTGCGTGATCCGCTCGAGCGCGTCCGACAGCGGGTGCGCGTAAGTCGTACATCGGGTAGATGCACCACGCGTCGCCGGTCCGGTGATGCGTCGCGTGCCGGATCCGGTACAGCGTCGGGTCGCGCATGTTGATGTTCGGCGACGCCATGTCGATCTTGGCGCGGAGCACGTGCGCGCCGTCAGGGAACTCGCCGGCGCGCATGCGCGCGAACAGATCGAGGTTCTCCGCGACCGACCGATCGCGATACGGGCTGTTCCGCCCCGGCTCGGTCAGCGTGCCGCGATAGGCGCGGATCTCGTCCGCGGTCAGGCTGTCGACGTAGGCCTTGCCCTGCTCGGATCAGCGTGCACGGCGAACTCGATAGAGCCGCTCGAAGTAATCGGAGGCGTAGCAGCTCGCGCGCTCCAGTGAAATCCGAGCCAGGCGACGTCCTCGCTGGATCGAGTCGACGTACTCGACGTCTTCCTTGGTCGGGTTGGTGTCGTCGAAGCGCAGGTTGCAGATGCCGCCGCGCTCGTCGGCGATGCCGAAGTTCAGGCAGATCGACTTGGCGTGGCCGATGTGCAGGTAGCCGTTCGGCTCCGGCGGAAATCGCGTCGCGACGCGGCCGTTGTGCCGCCCGGTGGCCAGGTCCTCGTCGACAATCGTCCGGATGAAATCGACCGGCGGCGCGGCCGCCGCCGATCCGTGTTCGTCTGCCATGGTCCGACTTATCCCTATCGGACCACCGAGAGCTACGGTTCCTTCGTCCAACGGGCTGCGGATCTTCTTGCCCTCGTCGCCCGGCACCCAGATGACGACGACCTTGCGCCAGCGGGCCCGGGTCTTGTGGCGCACCTTGTCGGGCGGCTTCACGTAGCTCGGCCATTCCGGGCTTCAGCACGTGGCTGACGCTCGAGTTGACGATGATCGAGTTCGCCCGACACGACGTAGAACATTCTCGATGGCGCCAGCTGGTGTCGCCCGAGTCCTGGTTGGGCGGGAAACACCCATTTCTCCCACCGGCCTCCGGGCCGACGCTTGCTCTCGTCCGCCGATCAGCCGGAGCGTCGTGCCGCTGGGCGCGCGATAGGTCGCCCTGCGGTTTGTCAGTCTGCGACGACGATGGCGCCGCCAGCCCGAGGACGAGAGCGCCGTGGCGAACAGCAGTGGGACTCTCATCGGCGGCATTCTACCCGGCCGCGTACGGCGAGGTGGATCCTCGCTCGTCAGTACTCCACGAGCAGCCGCGCGGCCTCGCAGAATCTGGGCTTCGCTCGGCAGATAGAACTCCTCGAGCGGCGGCGAGTACGGCACCGGCGTGTCGAGCGCGCCGATGATGCGGACCGGCGCGTCGAGCCACTCGAACGCTTCTTCCTGGATGATCGCGGCGAGGCTCTCGCCGATGCCGCCGGTGCGCGAGTCCTCGTGCACGATCAGGACGCGGTCGGCAGTGGCGCGCGACCGCGAGCACGCGCGTCGCGGTCGAGCGGCGCCAGGCTGCGCAGGTCGAGCACGCTGGCCTCGATGCCGTCCGCGGCGAGCGTCTCGGCGACGCGCAGCGCGACGTGGACGTACGCGCCGTAGGACACGATCGCGAGGTCGATCGCCGGCGCGCCGCAGCGCGCGCCTTGCCGATCGGCATCGGCGCCGGCGGCGCCGTCGCCCAGCGCCTGCTTGATCCGCGGATCGCGGTAGAGCGCGATGTGCTCGTAGTAGAGCACCGGATCCGGATCGGCGACCGCCGACGCCATCAGCGCGCGCGCGTCGTGCGGCGTGGACGGGCACGACGATCTTCAGGCCCGGCGTGCGATAGAACCACGGCTCGGTGTTCTGGCGAGTGGTACGGGTCCGGCGTGGCGCAGGCCGCCCCACGGCATCCGCACCACCATCGGCACCGCGCCGCCCCAGCGGTAGCGGATCTTCGCCGCGTTGTTCACGAGCTGATTGAAGCCGGTGGCGACGAAGTCGTTGAACTGCATCTCGCCGATCGGCCGCTGGCCCGCGAGCGCCGCGCCGACGCAGACGCCGAGCACCGCGCCTTCGGCGAGCGGCGAGTTGAGGATGCGATCGCCGAACTCCTTCAGCAGCGGGCGCAGCAGCAGGAACGCGTTGCCGTATGTTGCCGCCGACGTCCTCGCCGTAGACGAACACGCGCGGGTCGGCGCGCAGCGCGTCGCCGACGCCGAGCATCACCGCTTCGAGGAACGTCCGGCCCTTGGCGTCGAACGGCCGGGGCCGTGCTCGACCACCGGCAGCGCCGAGCTCGCCGTGGAGGTCGCCGCGCGAACGGCACGGATCGAGCACTTCGACGTGGACGCGCGGCTGCTCGTTCGCGAAGACGCCGCCGCCGCCAGCGGCCGGACCGTCCGGCCACGGCGCCTCGATCACGGCGCGCGCCTCCGCTTCGACCAGCGCCCGGCCTCCTGCTTCAACCGCGTCGAGATCGCCGCGCGCTCGATGATCCCGTCGCGGTTCGAGCCGCTGCCGCGTAGGTCGCGATCGGATCGCGTCGCGACCAGTATTCGTAGAGCTCGCGGTCGGCGTAGCCCTGCTCGGTCAGCGGCGGGTAGTCCCACGACGGCCTGCGGATCGCGCCCGAGATAGAGCATGTCGTCGTGATGGGCGTGGCCGCACATCCGCATCGCAGACCAGTCTCGATCAGCGCCGGGCCGAGCCCGTCGCGCGCGCCGCTCGGCCGCCCAGGTGAAGCGCGGCGGCGATCTCGTCCGGATCGCGTGCCGTCGATGGTGATCGCCGGGAATGCCGTAGCCGACCGCCTTGTCGGCGAAGACGCGCACCGCCGACTGATCGGACAGCGGCGTCGACAGCGCCGTCTGATTGTTCTCGACGCAGAAGATCGCCGGCAGGCGCCGCGCGGCGCACAGATTGATCGCCTCGTGCCATTCGCCGAGCGACGATGCCGCCTTCGCCGATGAACGAGACCGCGACGCGCCCGATCCGCTCGCGCGCGAACGCCATCGCCATGCCGGCGATCGTCAGCGTCGCTGGTCGTCGAGCGGCGCGCGCCGGCGGCAGGATGCCCCAGTCGAAATCGCCGATGTGCAGGTCCTTGCCGTCCATCGGCGCGCCGGCCTTGCCCATCTGCGCCGTTGAGCGACCATGCGCACCGTCTCGGGCTCCGGGCCGCATCGCCAGCGCGACGCCGAGATCGCGGATGACGCGGACCGATGACGTCGCCGCGCCAGCTGCCGTCGGCGCCGCGATACGCGTCGCCGCGTCGCAGCCGGATGCCGGCGGCGTAGATCGCCTCCTGACCGAGCGAGCGGAAGCCCTTTGCCCTGAACGCGCGTCCGCGCGTAGCGGATCTCGCCGCCGGTGAAGAACGCTCTTCAGCCGGTTGTCGGTGGCGCGCGTCAGGATCATCCCGCGCAGGATCTCGCAGCCGCTCGTCCGGCGGTCAGCGACGCGATGATCGCCGCGCGCCGCACGAAGCCGTCGCAGTCGTCAATCAGGGCGCGGCTCGGCCTGCTGCAGTCGGCTGCCGCGGTGACACGCGGTGTCGTCTCGCCGAGACCGGACGGCACCGGCTGCGCCGTCGCCAGACGCTCCAGCTCGTGCCGGACCCTGCCGCGCAATGCCTCGAAGGCCGCCTCGTCGCGCGGCTCTTCCCCGCCAGCGGCGCGGTCGCCCGCGGCGATCAGCCGGTTCGAGCGCGAAGGGATGACGCTCGGCGACGAACGCGCCGAAACGGCCGCGCCAGTCCGGTCAAGTTTCTCCAGCTCGATGGGTTTCGCCATCCCTATTCGTAAGTTCTACCGTCCCGGTCGATGCGCAGGCGCACGCCGGTCCGGAGCGATCCGAAGTCACCCGGATCGAGCGCCGACCACGGGAAACGACTTGCCGTACATCGTCTCCGCGACGATCGACGCAAGAGCAAAAAACGCGTCCGGCCTGGTCGTCACGATCGCAGCCGGCGCGGTCTGCGCCTGGACCGCTTCGAGGAGGACCGGCCGTGGTCGTGGAGGACCCTTGCTGAACGGCACCGCCAGGATCCGCCCGGCGGCGCGGACACCGACGAGTGGATGGTGGCGGTCGATGATCGTCCCGCTCTGGAAGTCGAAGCCGCCCCAGAACGACAACGGCTCGCTGGTGACGAGCGCCTCGCCCTCGGCGGTGCCCTCGACGATCGGCCGCCCGACGATCACGCGCTCCCACAGCGCCTCGTCCCGGACGACCCGGCCTTCGACCGCGGACTCGACGCAATCAGCCAGGCTGCCGAAGGTGACGCGCGGTATCGAGCAGGCTGGGCGCGTAATACGCGTATTTGGCGGAGTTGGTCATCAGCGTCTTGATTTCCTGGCGGCAGCATCGGCGACGCCAGGATGCAGGTGTCGAGGCGTAATCTCCGCGCCGAACGCCAGAACCGGCGCCAGCACGCCCGCCTCGCTCGCCAGTTCCTTCATCAGCCGGCTCGAGGTCACGAGGAAGCTGAACATTCGGGTGGGCGCGGCGGCCGTCGACGAGTGGCGCGAGACGGCTTGAATTCCGCGACCGAGAAATGCGGGCTGCCGAGGATGACCATGTCCAGCTCACGGCCGTCGGCGGTCGTCAGTTCGCGCCGGGCGGCGCGGAGATCCGCCGCGGTGATCTCGATGACGCGATCGGGCTGCCGCGTCTGAAAGCGCGGCGTCGCAGCGTCGGCGCCTCCGGCGTGATGCCGACGATGTGAAACAGCGCGACGCGTCCGGACGAGGCGGCGGCGGCGGCAAACGCTTTCAGATGATCTTCAATCGGCCGGCACCACGATGCCGTCGATGACCGGAATCGATCTCTCGGCGATCTTGCCGACGAGGTGGCCGAGGACGGCGAAGAACTGATCGTCGCCCTGAAGCGCCGGCCGGGACGTCCGGCAGTCGAGATCAAGAGCTCGCCGGCGCGGTTCTCGGCCAGGTGCAGTCCGATCGCCGGCACGCGCCCGGTGATCGCGCAGCAGATGTCGAGCAGGTCGGGATAGCGTTCGGTGCGCGCGCCGATCACCGAATTGCGCGAACGCTGATCGCGTTCGATTCGCCCGCAGGCGATCTGCTGGCCGAACACCGGCCGCATCGCCGTCTGATACGGGGCGCAGGTCCACGTCGGCACCGCGCCCATCCGCTTCGTAGGCGAGCATCTGGCGTGCGCGCCTTGGCCGCCCACTCGGGCGACACCGCCCAGTCCTTCCAGCCGCATTCGTCGACGCCGCTGACGTTCAGGCTGGTCGGCACCGCGACGCGCGCGCCGAGCGACGCGAGCCGCTCGGCGAACTCCAGCGTCGCGTCGCCCAGGTAGATCGTGCTGTCGATGTGCGCCTGCGAGATGTCCATCAACTCGGCTCGCGCCGTAGACATCCGGCCATCCGCACCAGGATGGACATCGCCAGCTGCTGCCGCGGCGCCGCTCGTCGCCGTCCAGCATGCGCCCGATCCCGCTCGGTCAGCTGCATCGATCGCGTCTGGTAACTATAATGCGGCGCATGCTGAGACGCTTGGCCCTCTGCTGCCGGCGCTTCGCCACGGCGGTCGCGGTCCCGTTCACCTCGCCGCTCAGGCGCGGGCCGGCGGAGCCAGGCCGCGCGCAGACCACGACCATCCTCAAACCGGCGCGCGTCTGCGACGGCGACGCGATGCACGAGGGTGGGCGGTGCGGGTGCAGGGCGAGCGCATCGACGCCGCCGGCGCCGGCGGCCGAGCGTCGGCCGCGGCCGGCGCGCACGGTCGTCGATCTGCCGGGCACGACGCTGATGCCCGGCCTGGTCGAAGGGCACTCCCACGTCCTGCTGCACGCCTACAACGAGACGTCGTGGAACGATCAGGTGTCGCACGAAGGCGCTGGCGCTGCGCGTGGCGCGCGCGACGAATCACCTGCGCGCGACGCTGATGGCCGGCTTCACCACGGTCCGCGATCTCGGCACCGAAGGCGCCGGCTATGCGCGACGTCGGAGCTGAAGCAGGCGCGTCGATCAGGGCATCATCCCGGGCCGCGCATGCTCGTCGTCGACGCGCGCGATCGTCGCCACCGGCAGCTACGAGCCGAAGGGCTTCGCGCCGGAGTGGCGCGTGCCGCAGGGCGCCGAGGAGGCCGACGGCATCGACGCTCGATCGCGCGTCGTCCGCGATCAGATCGGCCAGCGGCGCCGACTGGATCAAGTTCTACGCCGACTACCGCTGGGGACCGCTGCCCGGCGATCGGCGCCGACGTTCTCGCTCGACGAGATCGAAGCGCGATCGTCGAGACCGCGCGACAGCAGCGGCGCGCCGGTCGTCGGCCCACGCGAGCACGCCGGAAGGCATGCGCCGCGCCGATCGCTCGGCGGCGTCGACGACGATCGAGCACGGCGACGACGGCACGCCGGAGATGTTCAAGCTGATGGAGGAGCACAGCGTCGCGCTCTGCCCGACGCTCGCGGCCGGCGACGCGACGTCGCAGTACGCCGGCTGGAAGAAGGGCCAGCAGCCCGAGCCGGCGCGGCATCGCCCGCAAGCGCGCGAGCTTCAAGGCCGGCGCTCGACGCCGGCGTGACGATCCTCAGCGGCAGCGACGTCGGCGTCTTCACGCACGGCGACAACGCGCGCGAGCTCGAGCTGATGGTGAACTACGGGATGTCGCGCGGCCGACGCGCTGAAGAGCGCGACGTCAGTCGCCGCGCAGCGTGCTGCGCATGGAGACGCAGATCGGCACGGTGAAGGCCGGGCCTGCTCGCCGATCTGGTCGCCGTTCGACGGCGATCCGACCCGGGACATCGCCGCACCCTCCGCCGAGTGAAGTTCGTGATGAAGAACGGAGACAGATCTGCCGCGTCAGGTAGTTGATCCAGTAGGCCCCAGCTTCACGAGGAAGACGTTCTTCGGCGCGACGCCGAAGATGTCGCGCACGTCGCGGCCGAGGCGGAAGCCGCCGGGCACGAATGTCGTTCTCGCGCGCCTGCTGCCAGACGACGAAGAGCGTCGAGCCCGGCCGGTATTCCCAGCGCAGCACGTTGGTCGTGCGGAACGATTTGGCACGTTGAAGTCGGGGTTGTCGTTGGCGCGAATCGTAGGCGTAGGGCGTGAAGCGCTCGCCGTAGACCGGGGCTCCGCGGCATCCGCGGTCTCCTTGAAGTCGATCGTAGTCGCCCGCCGGACACGAACGGCTGCGCGTACAGCTGCAGCGACAGGTTCGGCGTCATCGTGTAGTTCACGCCGGCCGGTCAGCGCCAGCGTCGTCTGATCGATGTGCGCGCGAAGACCGTAGTGATCCGGCGAATCCGCTGATCTGGTCCACCCACTGCGAGTCGTCGACCGAGGTCGGTGTCGCGCGCACCCCGATGGTCGTCATCAGCTGGGGCACGGGAGCGATAGGTGACCTCAGGAGAAAGCTCGCGCCACCTGGTCCCGTGGGCGTCGCCGAGACAGCTGCCGAAATAGTTGAAGACCAGCGACCGGCGCGAGTCGGTGTTGAGTGAGTGCCAGAGGTTGCGGACGGCGATTGGTCGCGACCGCCGGGGCCGCCGCGCGTCTCGCGATCGTCGAGGCCAGCGCCGCTGAGTTGTAGCCGCCGCCGGTCGCCCAGTTGTTGGCGAAGATCGCGTGGGCGTTGATGTTGCTCGCCGCCCCAGAGGCGATCGCCGTCGTAGTTCCACGCCCGCCACATGTTGAAGTTGATCATCCGGCTGCGGAAGAAGCGGTTGGGACGTTCGTCGCGGAACTGCAGCCAGTTGCTGCTGTTGCGTTCGATCGGCGCGGCGCAGGAACCCGGCGTCGTTGATGTCGAAGCCGGGCGACTTGAACGAGGCGTTGAAGTTGAAGCGCACTGAACTCGCCGCCGATCTTCGCGATCCCAGCTGGCCGGCGCCGCCGCTGAGGCGCGTCCTCGTCACGGATCGAGCGCCAACGCTGGTGAGGTCCGGCCGCTGAAAGTAGTGGCGGCTGTTTTCCTGAATCAGCTCGATCGCCGACGGATCGCCGCTGATGGTGCTGCCGACCAGATAGCCCTGAAGGGCATACCGTTTCTTGAAACGCAGGTCCCAGTCGGTGCCGGCGGTGTTCGCGTTGTCGGCGAGGAACTGCGGATCGCCGCTCCGCTGACGATTGGTGGAGGTCAGCATGAAGCAATACGTAACC
>ERZ1370068.4542-contig-3609_pt1 | contig 52674 bp, 59 predicted proteins | sample MGYA00561227_ERZ1370068 | MGnify/ENA primary metagenome ERZ1370068 (study PRJEB38410, sample SAMEA6850437) | metagenome | study: Metagenomic assessment of the ecological functions of the soil: analysis of the soil microbiota associated with the... | reverse complement strand
GTATGCTTCGTTCAGTTACGTATTGCTGACCACGGTCGAGCGGCACACAGGGATGCCCAGGTGGCGGCACACGTCACTAGCCGGCCAGGGTGGGCGGTACCGCTGATCACCTTGACGTCTCCGGTCGCGTCCACGTACCTCGCGCCGTGATCCGGCAGGCCTGGGTCCACGCCCGGCGGCACCCGCCGGGAGAGGTTTCGATCGCAACCGTCGCCGTCCGGTCGGCGCGCTGGAGCGCGGGGCCTCCTCAATCGGGCGTGCCAGGATCCCGGCCCGCGGCCGGCCGGCATCCGCCGCGCGCGGTGCCGGCGGGCACTGCAGCCGCTCGGCGGTCCGTAATGTCTCGCCGGCGGGTCAGGAGGTGTAGCCCGCTCCGCCGGCGCCCCACCACCGGGCACCCGTCAGAAGATGAAGACGGAGACGGCCGCGAGTCGGGCCTGTCCGCCCGCGGGAGCGGGGCACGCCATCGGTCCGGCGGTCGTGCCCTCACTCGACACGGTGGTGGTCGCGCCCGGTGCGGCCTGCTGGACCACTGTCTCCCGTGCGGTCACTGGCCGACCGGCGGCATCAGGACGGCGGCGGGCGGGTGGCGCGGGCCCTCAGCGCAGCGCGGTGCCGAACGCTCGGGCTGAGGAGGAGCCCACGGACTCAGGGCCAGCCGTCACGGGCGCGCCGTCGCGATAGACGACCGTGCGGCGACGGATCGCGGGAAGGCGGGGCCCCGGCGCGTCGGGATGCCGACCGGAGTTGAGCGGATCGACCCCGGAACCCGGACGATCTCGCCGGAGCGCTCGAGCCGTCGGACCTGGCGCAGGGCCTCGACGGCGCCTCCGGCAAGGCATACTGCTCTCCGACGAACCCCGTGACGAACCGCCCGCCGCGGATGGTCCCGCGGGCCTCGAGCCGGCGGAACGCCCACAGAATCTCGCGCCACGACACGGCGAGCGTCTCGCGGGCCACGAGGTCCCGGAACACGACGCCCCAGCGGGCCAGCAGCTGCTCCGCCACGGCCTCGGCGAGGCCGTCTCCACGTCGACGGCGCTCGCCGGAGCGGGCGCCGGCACGAGGGCCCAACGGCCTTCGCCGCCGCGCGCCTTGCCCGCTCCGCCGGGCGCTCCGCGCGAGCCGGGCGCGCCGCGCGTGCGAGCCACCGCTGCCGCGCGCTGAAGAGCGCGCGGACGCTGCCGAACCCGTCCGCCGTGACGAGCACCCGCGGGCGACCAGGTCCCACAGGGCCTCCGTGACCTCGACGCTGGAGCCGCCGTGAGCGAGACGAGATCGTGGAAGAAGAGCGCCCCTCGGGTGCGGAGGCACTGGAGCACGTCGTGCGTGGGCCCAGGTCCCGGCAGGATCGGGCTCGGCACGTCGCCCCGCGCGGCGCTCAGGAGCCACGGCAGATTCGCCCCGGACGAGGAAGCTCACGGGGGTGGCATGCGACGGCGTCAGGCCCCGCGGCCGGGGCGCCTCGCCTGGGCTCCCCGGTGGCAGCGCTGCGGACCGCGAGACGCGCCCAGGCGAGCTGGCCCGACAGGCACAGCTCGTCGAGCCATTCGGGCCGATAGCCCCGGACGCGCGCCGGCAGCACGGCCCGCCTCCCAGGACCCGGCGGCGATCTCGAATCCCTGCAGCTGCTCGATCACGGCAGGAGCCCTGCCGACCCTCCAGCTGGCTGCCGGCGGCGACGTGCTGCCATCGCAGGAGGAAGCGCAGCAGATCCTGTGGCGGTGACGGGCTCGATCTCGCGCCGGAGCCGCTCGGTCGTGCTACGCGGTGGATCCGGGCGAGGAGCCGCCGCTCGCAGAACTCCTCGGCGCCCGGCTCGTGCGCGGGATCGAAGTGTCCCCGCAGGAGGAGCCCGTCCGCCTCGAGCCGGCCGAGCGGCGCCGGAATCGCCGTCTCGGCGAGGCCTGGTCCGTCGGCCAGCTCCGCGGCCGTGCACGGCCCGAGGCGCGCCAGGTGGCCACGGACGGTCGTGGCCATCGCGCGCCTCTCCTCGTCCGTCGGCGGCGCGGCGACGCCGGCCGGCACGCGCACGTCCGGCTCGATGCGGGCGCGCCGGGAAACAGGGCGCTCACGCGCGGCGCGCTGCTCGGCGGCCAGCCAGAGCTGGCCTGTCTCGCGCGAGCACCCCGCGCGGCCCGCCCGCTTCTCGGCCAGCTCCTGGAACCAGGCCGTGTAGGCCGCCTCGGGGCGGAGCACCACCAGCTCCAGAGCAGGAGATCGTGAAGCTCCTCGGCGTCGCGGCAGTCGGGCCGCGCTTCCTCGCGGACCCGCGCGATCGCCTCGGGGTCGAGCTGCGCGAGGTCGCGCGCCGTCTCGGGCAGGCCGCGCCGGAGCGCGACGGCGCGCGTCCGCCGCTCCTCGAGCGGGGCGTCGTCGAGGAAGGTGTACGGCCGGCCGTTGAGGATCTCGTGCGCCAGCGGCGAGGGACTCGGTGGTCTCGCGGAAGACGGGCGGCCACGGCTCCCGCTCCGGAAGCCGTCGAAGAGCCGCACGAGCCCGTCCGCATCGGTCGCCTCGTGGAGGCAGTCGTGCATCGTCTGGCGCACGATCGGGTGATCCGGGATCGCGATCGGCCCCGCGCCGCGTTCTCCTGGCAGCCGGCCAGCGCCGGGAACACGGCGGCCATGAGGTCGTCGGCCTCCATCCGCTGGATCGGCGGCGGCGTCCGGCGCCCGCCGCGCTGGCGGAGCACCACCGAGCGCGCGGCCGAGGTTCCAGCGCCACGCGCACCTGGAACATCGGCGAGAGGAGCAGCGCCTGCGCGAGCACCTCCTCGCGCGTTCTCGGGTCAGGAACTGCGGCACGTCCTCGAGCGGGAAGCTTCTGCCCGGACCGAGCGAGAGCACGACGGCGTCGTCGCTGGCCGCGGCCTGGAGCTCGAAGTCGAACCGCCGGCAGAAGCGCTTGCGCAGCGCGAGCCCGAGCGCGCGGTTGATCCGGCCCCCGAACGCGCGCGTGGACGACGAGCTGCATCCCGCCCGCCTCGTCGAAGAAGCGCTCGAAGACGACGCGGCGCTGGGTCGGGAGGACGCCGAGGGCGGCGCGGGCGGCCAGCGAGATACCGCACGACCTCCGGTCGCGACGCCGGCGTCGACGCCCGGCCTCGGCGGCGAGCCACGCCGCGACGGACGCGATGTCCCCGTTGCCAGCCGCTCGTCCACCGCCTCGCGGAGCGCGCGACACGGCGGCCGACAGCCTCGGCGGTGCGCGCCGGCGCCTCGCCGGAGCCAGAAACGGCACGGTCGGCGGCGCGCCCTCGGCGTCGACCACTCGCACGACGCCCGGCCTCGACGCGGCGGATCCGCCACGAGGTGCTGCCGAGGAGGAAGACGTCGCCCCGCATGCTCTCGATCGCCCAGTCCTCGTTGACGGTGCCGACCGTCGGTGTCGTCGGGATCCGCGACGCACGCGGTAGTCGGCGGTCTCGGGGATCGCGCCGCCCGACGTCAGCGCGGCGAGGCGGGCGCTTCGCCGGCCTCGGAGCACGCCCGTGGACGCGGTCGCGGTGAAGATAGGCCGCCCGGCGCCCGCGGCCGGTCTGGATGCCATCGGACAGCATGGCTCGACGACGGCGTCGAAGTCGGCGCGCGTCAGAGTCCGGCGTAGGCGCCGCGCGCCGGACCAGGTCGAAGAGCTCGTCCTCCGGCCACGCATCGGCCGGCGCACGCCGCCACGATCTGCTGCGCGAGGACGTCGAGCGGGCGCCCGCGGCGGGAGCACGCGATCGAGCTGCGCCGCGGCCGCACGGCGCGGAGCAGCGCGGTCGTCTCGACCAGCTCGTCGCGCGTGGTGGGGTAGACCCGCCCTTCGGCGACGCGCCGCCGGGCGTGGCCCGAGCGGCCGACCCGCTGGCAGCAAGCGTCGCGATGCTGCGGGGCGAGCCGATCTGGCACACCAGCTCGATGGGCCCGATGTCGATGCCGAGCTCGAGCGAGGCCGTCGCCACCAGCGCGGCCAGGTCGCCCGCGCGGAGCCGGGCCTCGAGGCGGAGCCGGCGGTCCTTCGACAGGCTGCCGTGGTGGGCCGCCACCTGGTCCTCGCCGAGGCGCTCGGCGAGGAGGTGCGCCACCCGCTCGGCCAGGCGGCGCGTGTTCACGAAGACGAGCGTCGTGCGGTGCGCCCGCACGTGCGCCGCGATGCGATCCAGGATCTCGCCCCACTGCTCGTGGGATGCGACCGCCTCCAGCTCGCTGTCGGGCAGCTCGATCGGCGAGGTCGAGCTGCGCGGCGATGGCCGAGGTCGACGACGCGGCACGCGGGCGTGCCGTCGGGCCCGCTGCGCGCTTCGCCCGCGCCCACCAGGAGGCGGGCGATCGCCTCGATCGGCCGCTGCGTGGCCGAGAGGCCGATGCGCTGGGGCCGCCGCTTGGCCAGCGCCTCGAGGCGCTCCAGCGTGAGCGCGAGGTGCGAGCCGCGCTTGTCCCGCGCCACCGCGTGGATCTCGTCCACGATCACGGTGCGCACGTCGCGGAGGCGTTCGCCGGCTGCGCCCGGCGGTCACCAGGAGGTACAGGGACTCGGGCGTCGTGATCAGCAGGTGGGGCGGCTGGCGGAGCATCGCGGCGCGGGCGCTGGACGGCGTGTCGCCGCGTGCGGGCGATCACCGCAGATCCGGGACGACCAGCCCGAGCTCGCGCGCCACCTCGCGGATCTCCGCGAGCGGGCGCTCGAGGTTCTCCCGGATGTCGGCCGCGAGCGCCTTGAGGGGCGACACGTAGACGACCTCGGTCCCGAGGTCGCCGCCGGGCTCGGCGCCCGGCCGCTCGGAAGAGCCGGTCGATGCCGACGAGGAAGGCGGCCAGCGTCTTGCCGGAGCCGGTGGGCGCGGCGATCAGCGTGTCGTCCCCGGCGGCGATCGACGGGCCAGCCGAGGGCCTGCGGGTCCGTCGGGCCTTCCGGGAACCGGCGCTCGAACCAGGTGCGGATCGCCGGATGGAAGCCAGCCAGCCCGTCCATCGGAATCGAGTGTACCCTATGGCCCCGCGGCGGGGGTCTCGCGCGTGCCGACCAGGCGCGTGACTGCACGCGGGCAGGGAGCGGCGACCGTGCAGCTCGGCGTCTACCTCAACGCGCAGCATCCGGCCGGCGACGACCCGGGGCGCCGATTCGCCGAGCTGGTCGAGCAGGTGCGCCTGATCCGGGCGCTCGGGTTCGACTCGATCTGGGGCGGCGAGCACCACGCCACGCCCGGGTTTCACTACTTCCCCTGCTCCCGCTGCTCCAGCGTCTCGCCGCCGAGGCCGACGGACTCTGGGTGGGCACGAACCTGATCCTCCTGCCGCTGCACAATCCCGGTCGAGGTGGCGGAGATCGGCGCCTTCCTGGACGTGATCACTGGCGGGCGGTTCCTCCTCGGCGTCGGGACTCGGCTACCGGCCCGAGGAGTTCGCCATCTTCGGGGTGCCGATGGCCGAGCGGGTCAGCCGGCTCGGCGAGGGGATCGAGATCATCCGTCGACTCTGGACGGAGGACGAGGTCACCTATCACGGCCGCCACTGGCGCCTCGACGGCGTGACCATCCGACCGCGGCCCGCTTCAGCAGCCGCGGCCGCCCATCCTCGTCGGGCTCGCAGGTGCCCGCCGGGATCGCCCGCGCGGCCCGCATCGCCGACGGCTGGCTGGTGGTGCCGGTGCCGACCGTTCACGAGTTTGCGGCGCAGGCCGCCGCCTTCGCGCAGCGCCCGGGCCGCCGCGGGCTTGCCGCCGAGCCGGCACGTCGGCCGTCTGATCGAGGTCGTGTGCGCCGGCGACGAGGACACGGCGATCCGGCGCGGCGCCGTATCTCCTCGCGAAGTACGCGGCATACCTGTCCTGGGGCATTCCGGGGATCACCCTCGACCCTGGCGCCCCGCCCGAGGCGGCAGCTCCGCCGGCTGGCGGCGGATCGATTCGCCGTCGGCTCGCCGACCCAGGTGATCGACGCCCTCGTCGCGCAGCACCGGGCCGGGGTGACGCACGCCACCATGCGGGTCAGCTGGCCGGGGATGCCGCAGGACGACATCCTCGCCGGACTCGAGCTGCTGGGGCGCGCTGTGCTCCCCGAGGTGCGGCGTCGCGCCGCGGCCGGCGACTAGTCCCGCGCGGCGTCCGGCTCGCCGGTCGGGAATGAGATTGCGCGAAGCGCTCCGGCTCGAGCTCGCTCCACGCGCTGGCCGCCGCATAGACGGCCGACGATCACGTACAGGCCGAAGCGACCGAGGATGAACCCGAGCGTTGTAGACGGCGATCAGCACGAGGACCCACCGGGTCATCAGGGATCGCGAAGGCCTGCTTGACGGCGGCGTCGCCGGCGCGGCCCTCGGCGAGGGCGAAGACGTGCCGTACCGCGCCGACGAGCCCGGTCAGCGCGACCACGCCGATGCCGGTGGCGAGCGTCGGATCGGTGGTCAGCTGCCGCCAGGTCACGCCCGACGCGCCGAGCAGCATGACGACGGGGATGCCGAGGCGGCACGGCCACGACCGCGACCAGGAAGAGACCGACGGCGGTGGCGCTGAGCGCGCCCTCCAGCGACCGTTCCGACGCCCTGGCGCGGGTCCACGTTGCTCAGCTTGAAGCCGACCGCGGCAAAGACCGCCCACATGCCGGCAAGCGTGTCACGCGAAGTAGAGCACGACCAGGGTGGAGCGGCCCAGCCGAGGAACAGTACCCCGACGACGCCCACGGCATTGCGGGCCACGGCGAGGAGCCACGCCGCCAGAGACGCCCGCCGGCGACGGCGGGCGCGTCGGGTCCCGGGGGCCGCGGCAGCAGGGCCTCCGCGCGGTTGCCGTCGCGACGCGCTCGATCCCGCTTGCCCACGATTGCCCGATCCTGCGTCGTGCTCCTCCGGCGCTCATGCCGCTCTGCGGATCGTCACCGGCCGCGGCTTGCGCTCGGGCGCTGGGCAGGCGGCGTGTCCTTCAACGCCGGCGCCGGGCCGCGGCACAGTGACCGCCCGATCGCCACGGCGCTGGAGCTCGAGCGCCGAGCGCAAGCCGCGCGAGCTCGGGCACGGAGCCGCCGCGTGGCGCGCGCCCACTCGAGCAGGCGCGGCCGCCACGAACTGGCCGCTGCCGGGCTCGGCATGGAGCCGGCCGTCCTGGACGACGAGCCGCCCCCGTGAGAGTCACCGTGACCGGCCAGCCCGTGAGCTCGCGGCCCTCGTACGGGTGTAGCCGACGCGGTCGTGGAGCATGGCGGCCGTGACGCGGACCCGGCGCTCGTGGATCCCAGAGGGCGAGATCCGCGTCGCCGCCGACCGCGATGGTCCCTTGCGGGATAGAGCCCGTAGAGCTTCGCGTGGTTGGTCGCCCCGAGGGCGACGAACTCGCTTCAGCGAGAGCGCGGCCGGCGCCGACGCCCTCCGAGAAGAGCAGCGGCAGGCGGAGCTCGATGCCGGGCACGCCGTTGGCCATGTCCTTGAACGTCGTCTGGTCGCCCTTGGGCAGCTTGCCCGACTCGTCGAAGCGGTAGGGCGCGTGATCGGACGAGTAGGCCTGGAACGTGCCGTCCGCGAGCCTGCGCCAGATCGCCTGCTGCGACGCCCGGTCCCGGGGCGGCGGGCTGCAGCCGTACTTCGCGCCCTCGAGGCCCGGGCCGGTCGAGGTCCGTCGCGCGGTGAGGAAGAGGTACTGCGGGCACGTCTCCCTGCAGACGCGGAGGCCCCGCGTCTGCGCCGCGGCGGATCGCGTCCGCCCCGCCGCGTCCGACACGTGGACGATCAGGATCGGCACGTCGACCAGCTCCGCGAGCGCGATCGCGCGCTGGACCGCCTCGCCCTCCGGCCACGCGCGGATGCGCGATCCGCGTGGTAGCGCGGCGCCGGTCGCCCCGCGTGGAGGAGCCGGGCTCGACAGCCACGGCGATCATGCCGTGGTTCTCGGCGTGGATCATGGTGAGGGCGCCGAGCCGGCCGGGCCGCCGCCAGCACGTCCAGGAGCTGCTCGTCGCCGAGGCGCAGGCGATCGTAGGTCATGTAGACCTTGAGCGACGTGATCCCCTCCGCGACCAGGCGCGGCAGGTCCTCGCCGAGCGCCTCCTCGGTCGGATCGGCGAGGATCAGGTGGAACGCGTAGTCGATGACCGCCTTCTCGGTGGCCCGGCGGTGGTAGTCCTCGACCACGGCGCGGAGCTTCATGCCGCGGTGCTGCGCGGCGAAGGGCACCACGGTCGTGGTGCCGCCGAACGCCGCGGCCACGGTGCCCGACTGGAAGTCGTCCGCGCACGGGACCCCGGCCGAGGAGAGCTGGTCGAGGTGCACGTGGCTGTCGATGCCGCCCGGAAGGACGTAGCGGCCCCGCGCGTCCAGCTCCCGGCGGCCCGGCGGCAGCGCCTCGCCCAGCGCCGTGATCCGGCCTCGGCGTCGATGCCGACGTCGCACCGGAAGGTCTCGGTGTCGGTGACGACCGTCCCGCCCCGCACGACGAGATCGTGGCTCATGCCGCGGGATTATAGCCCGGCCCGGTCTACCCGGTGGGCTTCTGCTCCTTGGCGCGTCTCGCGCTCCTGCCGCTCGTCCTCGACGAGCTTGTAGGCGACGTAGTACTTGAAGATGTTGCTCACGTACTCGCACCGTCTCGCGGCCGATCCGCTTCGCGGCGATCCGCTCGACGTTGTTGAACCACACGTTCGGGTCGAGGCCCGCCGCCTTCGCCTCCTTCCGGAGCGCGCGCGACCTTTGCGGGCCCCGCGTTGTACGAGGCGAAGGCGAAGAGCATCTTGTCCACCGGATCCATGGGGGCGTCCTTGAAGTAGCGGTCCACCATGAACCGGAGGTACTTGGTCCCGGCGTGGATGTTCGGATCGAGCTGACTGGACGTCCCTGACCTCGCAGTCTCCTTGCCCGTCGACGGCAGGACCTGCATCACGCCGACCGCGCCGCGCGTGGCTCTGACGCTGGTTGTCGAGCTGGGACTCCTGGTACCCCTGGGCCGTCAGCATCGAGCGCGTCGAAGCCGTAGCGCTCGCCGTACTGCTGGAACAGCGCGACGGTCTGCGTTGTACTTCCGGAGCTCGTCCGGGTGGAGGGCGTTCTTCACGTACTCGGCGCTGCGCAGGTAGCGGTTGAAGAGCTCGTTGCCCAGGGTCGTGCCCTTGCGGTTCGCGGCGATGAAGCGGTTCACGGCCGCGGCGAGCTTGGGGCCGCCCTTCCGGAACGCCCACCCGATGTCCCCCGGTCCGGACGGCCACATCCGGGTGCAGCTGGATCTTCGGGAAGACCTGCGCCCAGAACTCGGGCCTTGTGGTTGTCGACCACGACGAGCCGCACCAGGCCGGCGTTGAGCATCTCGAGAAGATCCTCGTCCTCGAGGGTCTCCGGGGCGAGCTCCAGGCGCACGGGGCTTGCCGGCCTCTCCAGCCTCGGCGTTCAGAAGCTGGAAGGCCTCGTAGTAGCTGCTCGACTTGCGGACGAAGACCTCCTGGCCCGCGAGGTCCTGGACGCTCTGGATGGCGGGCGAAGCCGGTCCGGTGACGACGATCTCGCTCACGCCGGTGGCGATCGGCGTCGAGAAGTCGACCGCTCCCGGCGCTCGTCGGTGATCGTCGAGGTTGGCGGCCGCGATGTCGCCGCGCTCCCTGGACGAGCCCCGGGATCAGCTCGTCCCGGCTCACCGGAATGAACACGACTTGCACCCGGATGGTGCCCCGATCCCAGCCGCCGGTTGAGGTCGTCCTCGAACGCTCGCATGAAGTCGTAGGTGGCCCCGCGCTGGCGGCCCCGGTCGATGAAGTAGAAGGTCTTGCTGTAGACGAGCAGGACGCGGATCCGCCGCTTGGCGATCATCTTGTCGAGGTCGCCCGTCGCGCGGCTGGTCTCCACCGCCTGCAGGAGATCGGACGACTCGGGCGGCGGAAGCGGCGAGCGGCGCGCCGATCAGGAGCAGGGAGCGCGATCGTCAGGCTCAAGCCCAGGACTCGACGTTGGTTCCACACGGTGCACCAGTATAGCCGACGGGGCTGGTCCCGGCCGCCGGTTCGTCGGTGTCCGTGGCGGACGGTTCGGCCCTAGAGGCTCCCTGCGGTCATCCCGTTCACGAACCCTCGGAAAGGTAGCGCACCAGCACGGGCAGGGTCGCGATCGTGAGGCCGGGGTGACGATGAGCGCGGCCGTCAGAGAGTGCGGGGGGTCCTCCGTCTCATGGCGCCCTCCCCTGGAAGTGGCCTCGTCCATGGCGCCCCGCCTGCCGCGGGCGTCAAGCCCCCGCGAGACCCCGCGGCGCCGAGGACCACCGAGGGCGGTCCAGCCCGCCCTAGACGGGCCTGCCGAGGCGCTTGTAGATGGCGACCATCTCCGCCTGCAGGCGCGCCACCGCCTCGGCCGGCTCGACGTTGTCGACGAGCACGGTCTGCGCTGGTCTTGCCGAGCAGTGACTGGGACACGACCTCGCCCAGGGCGTTCGTGATCCGACCCTCCCAGCTCATCGGCTGCCCTTCGCGTCCGACCGCGAGGACACCGCCGAACTGCAGGCTTGGACGTCCAGAACAGATCTTACTCGCAGCTTCGGGTAGACCGGGCACGTAGCGGCCCTGCGTGTGAGGATGAAACTCGTTGTAGCGCTTGGGCTCCAGCATGTACTGGATGAAGCCCTTGGCGATCTCCGGGTACGGGCTCGCCTTGAAGACGCCGTAGTAGTCGCGTATAGAGGTGCCACCCGGCCGGCCGGGCCGCCGGCGCGGCGAAGAGCCCGGTCTTCGCCGCCAGCTCCTTGTCCGGACTGTCAGAAGGTACGAGTAGATGCTCGGTTCCGGTCGTAAGACGAAGGCGACCTGCTGCGACTGGTAGGCCTTGTTGTTGCCGGAGTTGTCCCAGCCGAGCGGCGCCTCGCGGGATGATCTGGTGCTTCGAGTACATGTCCTTGATCAACTGGAAGGCCCTGCACGGCTGCCGGGCGAGTTGACAGACCGGCCTGGCTGTCCTTGTCGAGGAGCTGCGCCGTGGCGACCACACGCAGGCCATGAGGATGTCGCTCGGTGCTGTCGCTGTAGCCGGGCGTACGTCCCGAGCGCCATGCCGTAGGCGTAGAACGGCGGCTTGTTGAGCTTGAGCGACGCCTCGACGAACTTGTCCCAGGTGTCCGGGAACGTGTCGTAGCCGGCCTGCTCGAGGAGGTCCATGCGGGCGTGAATGACCACCGGGTTCAGACCCATCGGGCACCGCGTAGTTGCGCCCGCCGCCCTCGGTCAGCGGCATGACGGCCGAGGTTCACCCCGCCGGGAGCCTTCTTCATCTCGTGTCATGAGGTCGGTGATGTCGAGGAGCGCCTTCTGCGCCCGCATGCGCGAGCGACGAATGGCCCTCCTCGAGGCGCGTCACATCGGGCGGCGCGCTGACTTCGAGGCGCGGCTGCCATCCAGGTGCGGGATCTCGCCGCCGGGCACCTTGAGGATCTGGAGCCTCGCAGTCCTTCGAGCCCCGCCTGCTTCGCGAACGCCATGGTCTGCTCCTCCAGGATCTTGTCCGCGGTGGGGTTGAAGTTCGGCTGGAGCCAGAAGACCAGCTTGCCTCGCGCGCGGCGGCGCTCTTCCGCGGCGTGAGGACGCGCGAGCTCACCGCGCAGAAGCTGCCGCCGTCGCCGCCCCGGTCTTCAGCACCTGTCGTCGGGTCAATCCGTTCCGTTCCATGGTCGATCTCCTTCTCCGATGATGCGCCGTGACGGCCCGCCGCGGGCCGGCGCCGTTGGTCACCGCACGTACAGCTGGCGGAGGCATCGCGTGCCGTCAGTGCTTGCCGCCCGGTTGGCGTCAATGAGCACCGTGGTCGCTCATGCCCACGGCGCCGCCGAGCCGCTGGGGGCGCATGGTGGTGATGACGTGAACACCATGCCTGGCTCCAGGGGCCGCGGCTCGTTTCGGTTGAGATTGATGATGTGCCGCCCCTCGTCCCAGCGCGGCGGGAACGCGGGTGCCGAGGGCACAAACCGAGCCGTCGGCCCCGCGTGCGTAGCCCACGTCGCCGGCGTCGATCCGTTGCCAGGCCTCGGCTTCGAACACCGCGGCCGCGGGGATGCCGGGACGCATCGCCGCCTTGGCCTCCGCCAGCGCTTCCGCGCCGACCTCGGCCACATCGACGGGCGTGCGGGGGCGGCTCCCTGGATCCAGGCGGCGCGGGTGAACGCGGCGCGGTAGCGGTGGACGCACCCCCGGCACCTCGAGGAAGACCGCGTCGCCGGGCTCGAGCGGCCTCGGGGACCAGGACGCGTGGACCAGCATCGACCGCGGCCCCGACGCGACGAACTGGCGGGATTCCCGGCGTATCTCGCTTCCCGCCCCCAGCTGTCCACGATGAATCGCGGCGAGCGACGTCCGCCTCCTGCGGCCCCCGGCCCGCGTGGCCGCCAGACCCGCCGCCATCCCCCGCCTGGGCCGCCTCGGCCGCCGCGCGCGCATGTGGGCGACTCTCTGGGCGATTTGATCATGCGCCCCTGCTCGACCAAGCCCGGAGCCGTCCACGATCGTCGCATCGCCCAGGAGATCCGTGAACCGCGCGTGATCGCGGACGGTCAAGAACCAGGATCCGCGCTCCACGCCGATGCACTTGGTGCCGAGCCCAAGGTCGACGAGCGTGTCCCAGTGTGGTGGCGATCCAGTCGTGCGTGTCGCGGTAGAGGCGATAGTCCTCGTAGATCGAGCACGCGGGCACGAGAGACCTCGCGGGGGCGTGCGGGATGAGGATGGGGTCCCCGCTCCAGCGGCACGATCAAGGCGAGGGACAGGTAGAACCCGGGGGTCTGGTAGCCGGACAGGTAGTAGATGTTCTCCGGCGCAGTGCAGGACGAGCGCGTCGGAGGCCGGCTGTCGCCATCCGGGCCGCGGAGCCCGTCGAGGCGCGCGCGGAACTCGTCCAGCGGGAAGTGAAGATAGGTCGGGGTCCTCACAACGCTCGCCTCCCCAGGGTCGCGCTGACCCGCTCGCCCGCGGCCCCGCCGGGTCAGGCGCGATGGCTGGCTCCGTCGTCTCGCCCGGGCTCCGTCGCCCGCCTTGGCTACGGTCGACGGCACGCGGCCCGCCGCCCGGGCGGCGGGCCGTCGCCAAGGACACTAGTGGTCACCCGCATGCTCCGTCACCAGCAAGTCGCGGCATCCGTCCTTCACATATCTGGGTTGTGTCGGGGGACGCCGCACCCTACAATCCGGCGTGAGGGTGATGATGACTCAGGTGACGATCCACGAACGCCCGCCGGCTCCGCTGACCCGTCCTGCTCCTGGCCTTCGCGGGCTGGAACGACGCGGCGCGAGTCGGCGACCAACGCGGCGCGCTTCCTGCGCAGCGCGTGGGACGGCCAGCGGATCGCGAGCCTCGACCCGGAGGAGTTCTACCACTTCGGCCTGCAGCGGCCGCTCGTGCGCGCCTCGTCCCGGGAACCCTCGACCGCGAGATCGTCTGGCCGGAGCTGGAGTTCATGCTCTGCATCACGCGCGAACCGCGACGTCATCGTCGGGGTCGGGATCGAGCCGCACCTGCGGTGGAAGACGTACTGCCGGTCGGTGCTCGACTTCGCGAAGGAGCTCGAGGTGGGGCTCGTCGTCACGCTCGGCGCGCTCCTGGCGGAGGTCCCGCACACGCGGCCGGTCGGTTGACGGGCTTCGCCACCGACCCCGAGCTGGGGGCGGTCCTCGGCGTGCGCCCGACCCGGTACGAGGGCCCGACGGGGATCGTCGGCGTGCTGTCCTCGACGGCCCGCGCGACGGGCCCGCGACGGCGAGCCTCTGGGCGAACGTGCCGCACTACATCTCGGCCATGGAGAATCCGCGCGCCACCCTCGCCCTGGTCCAGCGGGTCAACCGGCTCTTCGACGGCCCGGTCGACTACCGCGAGCTGGAGGAGGCGGCGACCCAGTTCGACTCCCAGCTCACCGAGGTTCTTCAGCAGAACCGGAAGGTGGCGGGCTACGTGCGCCGCCCGGAGACGAAGGATCAGGAGACCGAGGAAGCGCGATCCGCCCTCGCCCGGTGAGTTGCCGAACGCTGACTGACCTGGTGGCGGAGATCGAGCGCCTCCTGCGCCAGCAGCCGCCCGGGCCAACGCCGGAGTGAGAGCGCCGGACCTTCCTGATCGGCGGCGTCGCTGCTGGGGATCGCGGTCCCCGACCGTTGCCCTGGCGGAGGGACGTCCGGCGCGGTGCGCGTGTACCGATCGCGCCGCCCAGCCCGCAGCCCGGCGACGTGGTCCTCCTCCAGGTCACCGGCGCTCCGGCCGGACGTGCGCGCGAGAGTGGGATGGCCACCCCTCGCCCTGTTCCCTGACGGCGCACGGCGTAGCCGCGCTGGTCGGGATCGACCTCGACGTCCGGCCGGGCTGCGATCGGCTGGCGCGTCACCCGGCCGAGCGCCGCCAAGAACGGCGGCGCGCTCGCGGCAGGGGCGGTGACCGTGAAGGCGCGCACGTTTCGACCCAGCAGCTCACGCTGCCGAAGGGCATGGTCGACCTCGACGCGCCGACGCTCGCCCGGGTCGACACCGAGCGGAGGAGCTGAAGGCGGCCCTCGCCGCCAGCGCGCCGGAATGCCTGTGCGGGCTCGTTCCGAACCCCGGTCGAGGGCGGCCAGCCGACAGGCGGTTTCGGGCTCCGGCGGCTCCTCAACGGCCAGCCGCGGAGCCCGCACACCGGTTACGACTGGGCCGCGCCTGCCGGCACGCCCGTCCTCGCGACGAACGCGGGCGGGCGGCGCTTCGTCGCCGAGCACTTCTTCGCGGGGCGCAACGTGGTCTTGGATCACGGGCTCGGCCTGTTCACGCTGTACTTCCATCTCACGGAAGCGCGCGTCGCCCGGGGGAGCCGGTGGCAGCGGGCCAGGTCATCGGCACCGCTGGGCGCCACCGGCCGGGTGACGGGCCCGCACCTGCACTTCGGCGTCCTCCTGAACGGCGCCCGGGTCGACCCCGAGGCGCTCCTGCGCCTGACCCCGCCCGAGGAGAGTCCGCTGCTCAGACGCGCCCGCCGCGGGGATCGCCCGCGGCTCAGCCACCGCGTGCGCGGCGGCGGCCAGGCGCCGGACCCAGGCGTCGAGCCGTCGCGTCGGACCACACGAGTCCGAGCGACCGGAAGGAGCCACGCGGACCTCGCCGCGGGGCACCTTGACCGTGACGGTGGGATCGAGCAGGTTCTCCGCCCGCCGGAGCCGCGCGAGCGTGCCAAGCCCGATCAGGCAGCGGCCACACGGACGCGAGACGAAGCCGCGTCTCGCGTCGCGGCACGGCGAGCGTGTACGCGCGCCCCTCGTCGAGCCGGAGCAGGGCCTCGTCGACGAGGGCGTGGAGTGAGCGGGCGCAGGCGCGGGAGCGCGGCGGGTGTCAGGAGATCCTGGGGCACGAGCCCGAGCGGCGCCAGATCCGCGCTCGGGAGGTAGCAGCGTCCGATCCTGAGATCGCGCGGGAGGTCGCGGAGCACGTTGACCAGCTGCAGCCCCTGGCCGAAGCGCGCGCCGCGCGTGCGCATGGCGGGCAGATCCCATCCCGCGCAGCGCGGCCGATGCGCCGCGACCATGTCGGTCCAGTACTCGCCGACGCAGCCGGCGTTCAGGTGCGGTGTAACGGTCGAGCTCGGCCCGCGTGGTCGAACGGCGCCCACCCGATCGGCCATCTGGCGGAAAGCGCTCGAGGGACTCGACCATGGCCTGGGTGAGCGTCAGCAGGACCTCCGTGGGCCCGCGCGCGATCCGCCGGCGTCGAGCGCACGGTACGCGGCGAGCACATCGGGGAGCCGCGCGAGCAGCGTGCGCTCCGCGGCGGTGCTGCCGCCGGTGGCGCTGTCCTCCAGGGCGGGCGCGGGCGCCCGCGCCGTCGGCGAGGGCGCTCGCGGAGGGCGTGGAGCGCGGTGCGCCGGGCGGCCGGCGGGATCGCGCGGGTATCGGCGATCGTATCCGCCGCGCGCGCGACGAGATAGGTCACCCCGAAGGGCCGGCGGAGGGGGCCGGGCAGGATGCGGGAGCGAGAGCGCGAAGGACCGGCTGACTCCGGGAGGACATCGCGCAGCAGCTCGGACGCCGCCACTTCGCCGGGCACGCGGGCCGGCGTCACCGGCAGCGGGTCCGGGACTCGCTAGTCCAGATCGATGGGGGCGGGATCGGCGGGTCCGGGTCGTCCCTTCGCCCGCTTGAGCCCTTCACCGAACTTCCGCGATAGCACCTCGCCCTTCGTCCGTTCGGCCTCGGTCGCCTGACGAAACGCCGCCTCGCGCCGCGCGCCGGCGCCCCGGAGGTGGTCCATGGCCTTGTCGAGGCTCGACAAGGGACTGCTCCGCGGCGGCTCCCGGTGCGCCAGCACGGCAGCGCACCTCCGCGTCCACCGTCAGGGTGGCCTTGCAGCACGGGCATGTGACCTCAAACGCCGTGGGCGCTTGGTTCCCATGCCTCGACTGCGTACCACGCGGCGGACGCGGCCGCAAAGGGCGTGACCCTCGGGCGCGCCGGGATGGTTCTAGGCGCCCCGGGCGAGCCGTCGCTCGAACGTCAGCGTGGAGCGATCGACGCGGGCGAGATAGGCGGCCAGATCGTGGGCGCCACAGAGCTTCTCCGGGCGCTGCGCGGAAGCCGCGCCGGACGAAGACCGCGGCCCGGGACGGCCCACAGAGGTGGATCACCGCCGCCACGCGCTCCCGCGTCCGGAGCCCGATCCGGCCGGCCGCGCTCGGGGCCGAGCGCCTGGAGCAGGTGCTCGTGGAGCCGGGCGGCCGTCATCTCGATGGCGTGGCTGGGCACCGTGCGCATGTAGAGCAGGGGAACCAGCAGGCGTGCACGTCGTACCAGCGCGCCGGCGCGGGCGACGCGGTGATCGTGCACGCAGAGCTGCCGCCCCTCCTCGAATGCGGCGTCGGTGATCTGGTAGAGCCCCCACGGCGCTCGAGGCCGGCGCGTACAGGGCGAACGGATTCCAGGTCCAGCGCCACCGCCACGCCGTGCGCGCGAGGGGATCCCCCTGGCTCTCGGCGTGGGCGAGCGCAGCGAGGAGCTCGGCGCGGACGAGATTCGTGGCATGGGCCCGGAACAGGCCGTAGCGCGCCCACGTCTCGCTCGGGGTGAGCGGCGCGGGCGCGGCCACGAGCCCGAAGAGCTCTGCTGGCTTGCGGGCGACCTGGTAGACGACGTTCAGAGCGGCCAGCATGACCAGTATCAGGAGCGCCAGCCCGAGCCAGCCGGACGGCGAGCGGCGCGCGCGCGCAGGAGCGCGCCCGAGCCGGCTCGCCGGGGAGTCCTGGCGCCGGCGGCGGCGGTGCGTGCGTCCCTCCGGCCGGGCGGAAGCGTCCTCGCCGCGGGGCCGGCGCGGCGCCGCGCGGGGGTCACTGCGGCCAGCGGGTCACCCTCCGGGTCACGGCGCGAGAGAAGCAGCAGTTCGGGACGACGCTCGAGTGCTTGCCGGATCCCCCGGCGACCATGACGTAGACGTCCTCGGGCCCGGGCACGATCGGCAGGAGCGCGTGATCGTCCGTCGTCGCCATCCAGCGCGGCCAGTCGTGAATGCCCCACATCCCGCCTTGCTTCAGCCGATGGAGCGGCAACCGGGCGTGCTCGTACACGTAGCGCTGCACGTCGCGGCGCGTGAAGCCGTCCTCGGCGATCGTCGCCGCGTGCTCCGGGCCGAGGACGACGAGTAGCTGGCTCTGCGGGTAGTACCAGCCCACGTTCGACCCGAGGGTGGCGGCGGTGTCGGCGATCACGGTGAGGAGGTTCGGACGCCTTCTGGCTCACGTGGTCGTTGACGTTGTGGGCGCTTCGCCGCCGAAGACCGTCACGGCCGACCTCGTCGGCGTCGAGCCCGAGGCTCGCGTGCAGCGGGCCCCACGGGCTCGCGCTCGACGCGCTCGGCGATCGCGTACGTACTTGGCGGGGCTGCCCTTGCGTGGCCATGTCGCCCTGGCCCGGCGCGAGCGCCGCCGAGGTTCCAGAGGCACAGGCGTACCGCGCGGCCGAGCGGTGGCATTCGCCCGGTTCCCGGGCCCGAAGACCCCAGGGCCCGCGTGCATGCCCAGGCGCGCCACGGCCCGCCCGTGCACGATCAGCGAGCGGCGCCACGGGATGGGTCGTGGCCTGACGCCGTAGCAGGTTGAAGGCCGGGTCCGAGCATGGCCTCGAGCGCCGCCACGAGGACCGGCATCGCCTCCGGCCCGCATCCGGCCATCACGGCGTTGATCGCGACCTTCTCGACCGTCGCCTCCGCCCACAGCGGCGGGATCTTCCCCACCACGTGGTCCGGATCGGGCGTCGATCCCCGCCAGCATCGCTCTCGACGCGCGCCTCGGTCGGCGGCACGATCGGCAGCCCGTCCGTCCAGCCCCGGCGCGCGAGAAGTGCGCCTCGACGGCCTCGAGCGAGTCGGGCAGCTCGAGGACCTGACGAGAAGACCGGCCCGGGGCGCGCGCATGCCTACTCGGCGGGCGGTCGGCGTGCCGAGGCGGCCAGGAGCTGGCTCACGGCGCGCGCGCTCGGGTCTCGATGCGCTCGGCGGGCTCACCGCCGAGCGGATGATCGACCACCAGGAGCGGCGAAGTCCTCCATCCCGAGCGTGTGCGCCTCGTGATGGGCGAGCGAGAGGAAGGCGGTCGTCGTCACCACGACCGCGGGCGTGCCGGCCCGCTGAGAGAGTCACTGCGTCGTGGAGACTCCACGACGTGCAGGACCTCAGTCGGCGGAGCCTGGTCACGACGAGGTCGACGTCGCGGAGTCGCGTGAGCACCTCGGCGGCGCCGGGCGTCGACGAGTTCGCCTTCCGCTCGTAGATCACGTCGCCGAGCCCCGTCTGGGCACCGGAGGAGCACCTCCATGCGGCGCAGCAGGAGCTCGAAGTTCGCCTTGGTGTTGTCGAGGAACCCGAGTCGCTTGCCGGCCAGCGTGCCCGGCAGCGGGCAGCGACGCGGATTGGCTGACCTTGCTGTTGACCACGGGCAGAGAGCACGCGGATCGTTCCCATGAAGTCCTCCGGCAGCGGAATGGATGGGGTCTACCTGTCTCAGGATCACCCCTCCGAGCCCGGTCAGGCAAGCTGTTCGGCGGCATCCCCGGCGGCACGGCGGCCTGGCGGCTTCATCGGACGACGCCGGCCCCGCGGAGGCGCGCGATCTCCGCGGCCGACAGGCCGGCCTCTGCCAGGATCACGTCGGTGTGCTCGCCGACCGCCGGCGGCGGCCCCGGGGGCGCTGGAGTGGCGGCGAGCCGGACGGGGACGCCCAGCAGCCGAACCGGCCCCAGCGTGGGATGCTCGACGGTGGCCAGCGTCCCGTTGAGGAGCGCCTGCGGGATCCACGAGCATCCTCGGGCACCGAGCGGACCCGCGTGCACGGCACGTCCGCCTCGGCGAAGCGCGCCTCCCACTCCGTGGCCGTCCGGCGCGGCGAGCCGCTCGGTAATGGTCCCGATCAGCCTCCGCCTTGTGCGTGTGGCGTCCGACCATGGTCCGGAGGCGAGGATCGTCGAGCCAGCTCTCCAGCCCGAGCGTCCGGCACAGTCCCGCCCAGAACTTCGGCAGCTCCACGTAGACGCACGAGATGCCCGTCGCGCGTGGGGTAGATCCGCGACACCCGGTCGCCCGAGGAGGGTCCCGGACCGCATCCGGCGGCTCTGCGCCTGGGCCCAGAACGCGCGGCCGGCCTGTATCGCCAGCACGCCGTCCAGCAGCGAGGTGTCGATCCGCTGGCCCTGCTCCCAGTCTGGCGCGCGGGCAACGAGCGCGAGCAGGATGCCGGACACGGCCAGGCTCGCCGTGTAGTAGCGTCGACGAGGCTGCCCGCGCACGAGCTCCGGCGGTGCCTCGCCGGCGGCGCCCTGCTCCCAGGCGAGGCCGCCGTACGACTGCACGACCGGGTCGAGTCCGGGTCGCTCGGCCAGCGGGCCGACTTGGCCGAAGGCGGACACGGAACAGTAGATGAGCCGGGCGTCCTCGGCGCGGAGCGTCCCGTCGTCGAGCCCGAGAGCGGGCGGCGACGCCCGGCCGGAAGCTCGACGAACACGTCCGCGGTCCGCGCGAGCTGTCGCGCGAGGGCGAGGCCCTCCGGATGCTTCAGGTCGATGGCGAGGCTGCGCTTCCCGCGATTGATGCCGAGGAAGTAAGCGGGAGAGCCCGGGCGAGCGTCGAGGGGTAGGTCGCGGAGCGCATCGCCCTCGAGCGGCTCCAGCTTGTCGACGCGAGCCCCGTAGGTCGCGAGGAACGCGGTCGCGATGGGACCCCGCGATGATCGCCGAGCAGTCGACGACGCGGGAGGCCCGCGAGGGGGCCCGGCACCAGCTCAGGCTCCTGGCCGCGCGCGCGGCCGGCCTCACGCGTTCTCGCGATGCGTCGCCACGCGAGCCTCGATCAGCGGTCGTGCGGGCAGGCCCCTGAGGGCCCAGCGCCTGTCTTGGTACCAGAAGCGCGCGCGACGGGTCAACTCTGGTGGCCCGATGCTATAGCTCTGGCGCGATGGCGGATCTCGCCAACGTTTTCTCCTGGTCGCGTTCCCGCGCGGGCATGCTCGATGAGTGCCGCCGCCGATACTACTACCACTACTACGGCGCCTGGGGCGGCTGGGAGAGCAATGCGCTGCCGGACGTCCGGCGCCTGTACGTCCTGGAAGCAGCTGACGGGGCGGCAGGGCTGGGCCGGGCGCACGGTGCACCTCGGCGGTCGAGCTCGTCCTCCGGGCGCTCCACGCGGGCGAGGCAGCTGTCCGAGGGGCGCCTGATCGAGGACACCGTCCGGCGGATGCGCGAGGAGTGGCGGTTCTCTCATCGCGGGGGATACCGCGAGCGGCCGCAAGGAAGCGGTCGCCCTCTTCGAGCACGAGTACGCCGTCGCGGTGAGCGGACCAGGCCTGGCAGATCCTGCGCGACCACGTGTGCCGGTGTCTCCGCAACTCCACCGGCTTCCGCCCTCGAGGACATCCGGCGCACGCCGCCGCGAGCGCTGGATCCTGATCGAGGACATCCGCGCCTTCGAGTTCGAGGGCACGCCCATCTACGCGGCGCCCGACTTCGGCTACTGGACGCGAGAGTGACCGGCTGGTGCTGGTGGACTGGAAGACCGGGAACCCGGATCCCGACGAGACCGCGATCCAGCTCGGAGGGTACGCGCGTCTACGCCCGGACATCCTGGATGTCGCGCCCGAGCGCGTGGATCTCCTGGAGGTGAACCTGCGCGCTGGCGAGGTCACCCGCGCATCCGTGGGACGAGGCCCGGCTCGACGACATCCGCGCGCGGCTCCGGCTCTCGATCCGCGGCATGAAGGCGTGGCTGCGCGATGCCGACGCGAACGTGGCGGTGCTGCGAGGACTTCGAGCGGACCGAGGACCTCCGGCTCTGCCGATGGTGCAACTTCAAGGGGTGTGCCGGCCCGAGCTCCTGGAACCGGCGCCGGCGCCATGACGGCCGCACCGTGGCTCGCCGTGGGCCTCAGCCGAGGACGAGCGATCCGATACCGCGACGCCGCGCCCCGACCGGGCGCCACGCCGCACTCCACGCTCTGGCGCCACGGTCCCCAAGCCCTCGTTGGCTCGTCGCGTCCGGGGCGTATCGGGCGATGGTGGGCGAAGGGTCCGAGTTGACCGAGTGCCCGCCCGGCGGGCGCGCGTCTTCCGAGTCGCCCTGTCCCTCGCGGAAGCCTCACGGCATCCTGGGGCGGATCCGGCGATGTATCGAGGGGCGCGGAGCGCCGCGTGACGGGTGAGCCGGCGGTAGTGCTGCGCGCCGGGCTGGTCGGTGTTCGGCACCGCGCTCGCGCTCAGCCGCCGGGGCCGCCGCGTCACGATCATCGACCAGGCGCCCGACTCGCTCTGCTGCGCGCCAGCCTCCGGAACGAGGGCAAGATCCATCTGGGCCTGGCCCACGCCAACGATCCGAGCGCGCGCACCGCGGACCTGATGCTCGAGGCAGCGCTCCGTTTCGACCGGGTGGTGGAGGAGCTCGTGGGCGCCCCGGTGCACTCGGCAGGGCTCCGGTCGTCCGCCTTTCGCTATGCGGTCCTCCCGGGTCGTTGCGAATGCACGCTGCGCGAGCTGCAGGACGCATACGCGCGCCTTCAGACTCGCCACGATCAGCTCACGCGCGACGAGCCCCTCACGTACCTCGGCACCCGCCCGCCTGCTCTGTGGTGGCCGCTGCGGGAAAGCCGGCGGCGCGCGAGTGGCTCGGGCTCCGGCGTCAGCACAGGGGCGGTAGGCCACCGCGGAAGCTTCGCCCTCGATCTCGCGCGCTTCTGCCAGCTCCCTGCGGGCCGTGCTCGAATCGGCGGAGGGCGTGGAGCGCCGCTGGTGCCATCGGGTCGACGACGCCGAGCGCACGGCCGGGGGCTGGCTCGCCCGGGCCGCACCGCGGCCGGCGAGCCGTGGTCGATGCGCGCCGCCATCGTCGTCAACTGTCTCTGGGAAGACAGGATGCGCCTGGACGCCCAGCTCGGATTTCTGCCGCGCCGCCCGCGGGTGCACCGGCTCAAGTACCGGGTCCTGGGGCCGCCTCCCGCGGCGCTCCGGGACCTTCCCTCCTTCACCCCCGTCCTGGGGCCGTTCGGCGACATCGTCACCTGGCCCCTCCGGCCGCGCTCTACCTGTCCTGGTACCCGGGGCCCTGCCTGCGTGGGATGGTCCTCGGAGCCGACGGTGCCGGGAGAGCTGGCGGCCCGCCTGCGACGGGCAGGTGGAGCCTCAGGGTCGCGCACGATACGATCGGCACGGCCGCGTCGCAAGCGCGAGCTCGACCGCGTGGAAGCCGGGGCTCGGCGCCATGGCCATCGACACGGTGGGATGCGTGGGCGATCGTCACCGCGTGGGGCGCCACGGACATCGATTACGATCCCGGCAGCGGGCTCCACGCGCGGCACGAGGTGGGGCCGCGTGGGCCTCCGAGGGGTGGATCTCGGTCGACACCGGCAGCTGACTGACGGCGCCGCTGCTCGCGCAGCGGGCGGCGGCCCTGGCGGTCGAGGCCGCGGAGTGATCCCGCCCGCGCCGTCGCGCGCCTCGACGATTCGGCATCCCGCTGCATCGCTCGCGACCGTTCGTCGACGTGGTGAGCGGGAACGATCGAGTGCCAGCCGACCGGCCCGAGGGCGCGCGGCCGTCTCTGCGGCCCGGCACGGCCGCTCACCTGGGGCCACACTGCTCGCGCCCGCGGCGGCGGCCGACTCGCATCGCGGACCGGCTCACCCGGGAGCCCCTGCCGGCGCCGCTATCGGCAGATAGGCCGGAGCCCCAGCGGGCGCGCCAGTGCCCCTCGGCCCGGGACCCAGCCGCTCGCGGACGCTGGATCCAGTCGCCCAGGGAACCCAGGCGTAGGCCGGGCTGGTCAGGACCGTATATGCCCCCGGGACCCAGATCGCGTCCGCGGCCGTGGTCCGTGCCAGCTCCAGCATCCCGGCACTCCACACGTACGCCGGCCCCGGCGAGGCGGGGATGACTCCGACTGCGCGGGCGGGGGCGGGGCGGCGGCGGTTGCTGGACGATGGGCGGGCTGCCGCACGGCGCACGCGGTTAGAAGCAAGAGACACCCTGTCGCGAGCGCGGCTCGAAGAGCTCGCTCTGCCATGGCTGGCCTCCTGGGCGCGTACATCCGCGCCTACCGGATTCGACGGAGCCTCCGCGCCTCTGTTCGGCCCGATCAGGCGGGGGTGGACGGGGTGGGGCTGTGGTGTGGATCGATGCCCGCCGCGGCCTTCCTGCGTGATCCACGAGATCCCCGGCTCGGCCCGGGCAGCTACGCGCGGGTCTACGGGGATGCCGCTCAGGGAGCCAAGGCCGTAACCGCGACGTCCGGGGACGGCGTCGGGGAGAGGAGTCCGGCCAGTGGCCCGAGGGCGCGGCCGGCCCCGCGCGTGGGCGCCTCGCGGGCGCCGGCGGCGCCTACGCGGGCGCCGCGAACATGGCCGAGCGGGCGATCTCGTCGATGCGGACCTTTGGCCGGGTCGAAGGCCTCGAGGTTCTCCGCAGGCGCTCGAAGGTCTGCTCGAATGACGGCAGCGTCTTCCGCGCCCGACTGAGCGGCGTCGTGCGGGCGAGCACGTAGTTCTTCACGTAGGGGTGATTCATCCCGCGCTTCTTGATCTTGGCCGACGACCTCGGCCAGCGCGTCGTCGGCGGCCCGGACGAGCTCCCGCGCGCCGCTCGCGCTCGGCGTAGGCCTTCGGCAACGGCGCCTTCAGGAACTTGTCGACGCGGCGGAGCAGCGGGGCGAAGGCGCCGCCGGCGAAGCGGGGCGCGCGTCGTAGAGGAGGCCGAGCGTGATGAAGTGCGGGGCCTCGAACTGGAAGGCGAAGTCCTCCTCGGTGACCTTCGAGCCCTCCTCCGACGAGCCCGCGGTACATGCGGATGACCTCCAGCGACTTCTCCTTGACGTTGTGCGCCTTCTCCGTGTTGAGGGCGAGGATCTGGTAGGCGACCTCGGGCTCGGGGATCAGGATGGCGGGCATCCACTCGGCCTTCAGCTTCGTGAGGGCTTCCCGCCGATGGTTGCCGTTCGGCGTCCAGTAGCTTGCCCGGGCCGGTCGACACCACGACGATCGGGTCGACGAAGCGCCCGAGGCGCTTGATCACCTCTTGGAGCCGCTTGACGTGCGGCTTCGAGCAGGTCGCGCTGGTAGGGCGTCGGCTCGACCTGCGCGAGCGGCAGGAGCGCGAAGATCTGCCAGGCGTCTTGAGCGGCTCTTGTAGATCGCCAGGACCCGGCCCCGTCCCGTCCGACCTGCTCCGCCAGCGCCGTCACGGACTTCGGCGGCTCGGTGGTCTTCAGGAAAGACCGCCCAGTTCGTCGCCACGGGTGCCTCCTCGGCTCAGGGAGAAGCGAGCGCGGCCCATGCGAGGCCGGTGAAGTCCGGGGCCGTCCAGGTGGCGCCCGCCTCGCGCAGCTCGCCCTCGGCGTGCGCCGTCGTGAGCCCGACCACTGCCATGCCGGCCCGTCGGGCTGCCTCCACCCCACCACCGCATCCTCGAAGCACGACGCAGGCGGCGGGCAGACGGTCGCCGAGGCGGGCCGCCGCCGTGAGGTACACCTCGGGATCGCGGCTTGCCCCGCCGGACCTGCCCGGCGCGTCACCCGGACGGGGAACGCCGCGGCGAGCCCGAGCCCTTCGAGGATCCGCGCGGCGCTCTCCGCGACCGCGGAGGTGGCTAGGGCGCGCGGGACGTCCGCGGCCGCAAGGCCGCGCACGAATTCGACGACGCCCGGCACGGGCGGCGCGTGGTCCATCGGCGAGCTCGTGGTAGAGGGCGGTCTTCCGTTGGGCCAGGCGGGCGCCTCTCCGGAGCGGCACCGCCCGGCCGAGGATCCGCGGGACGGCTTCCTCGACGGGCGGCCGATCGCCTGTCGCCAGAACTCGGGATCGGTGAGGGGGAAGCCCTCCTCGCGGGACAGTCGCCGCCACGCCTCGCGGTGGAAGCGCGAGTTGTTGACGAGGACGCCGTCCATGGTCGAACACTGCCGCCCGGATGCCGGGGCCCCATCACCCAGACCCCGGGCGTCGGCCGGCGCGACGCCGAGCGCGTGACCATTGGCGCGCGCCAGGGTCGCCCTCTGCCCGCGCGAGGTGCTGGCGGACCGCCTCGAGGGCGCGGGTGCACCGCGAGTGCGCGGCGGAAGCAGTGGGCCGCCTCGCGGAGCTGCCCCATCGCGAGGTGGCAGAGCCCTGGCCGGAGAGGGCGCCGAAGTGCTGCGGGTTCAATCGGACGACACTCTTCGCAGTCGGCGACGGATGTCGCGTAGTGCGTCGCCAGGAAGCGCGCCGTGGCGCGCTTGTTCCAGCCCTCGGCGAACGTGGGGGCTCGGTCGATGACGCGGCTGAACGCCGCGACCGCCCCGAGCCAGTCTTGCCCTCTCCATCGCGCGAAGTCCCTCCGCGAAGAGCGCATCGACCGCCGGGTCGCCGGATCGGCTCCAGACGCGCCAGAGCGTGGCTTCGGCCAGCGCGACCAGCTCGGGATCGTCGGCGTGCAGCAGCGCCGCCGACGGCCGGCGTCACGCTGCGCATCGGCTTCCTGGGCGAGGGCCCCGAGGATGGAGCGCCGCTCGTCCGGGGTCCCGCTCCGGAGCCGGTGCCACGCCTCTTCGGGGGTCACGGTAGCCTGGCGCGACCACTCGACCAGGACACCGCGGTGTCGGCGCGAGCGGCCGGCTGGACCCTCTCGCGGTCCGGGTCGAGCGCGACCTGCCTGTCCTCGAGCCCCATAAGCCGGCGTCCCTCCCCGGAGCGTGCCCAGCCGGATGCTTGTCGTCCGCCGCGACCGCCCCTGTCGGCGACGCGCGCTCACGGGTCTACGTGCCTGGGCGGGATCGATCGCGTCAGCGACGAGTCTATCACCTCGCTGACGCGCGGCCTTAGCGGGGCCGAGTGCGGAAGAAGAAGCTCGGCTCCGCGTCCCGGGCGGGGATCGTGAAGGCGAGGTCGCCCGGCCACGGCCAGGGCACTCGAGCCCCGCGAGCTCCAGAAGCGTCCGGATCTCGGGCGCGGTGTAGAAGCTCCGCTCGGAGTCCTGGACGGCGCCGGTCTCGAGGAACTGGCCCACGACGTGGCCGCGGCCCTCGATCGGATCGGAGCGAGAATTCCCACACGATCCGGAGCGCGCCCTGAGCGTCCCGGCGCAGGAAGACCGTGCGCGGCGGTGTCCCGCCAGCGGAGGACGTCGAAGACCAGTTCGCCCGCCGGGCCGAGCACGGATCGGATCGCGCGGAAGGCCGGCACCAGCGCCGATCGCGGCACGCAGTTGAAGACGCCGCCGAGAACCGTCACGAGATCGAAAGCGCCCAGCCGCGCGAGATCGGGATCGGCGAGGTCGGCGACCTCGAAGCGGAGGCGCGCATCCCCAGCCGCGCGCTGGCGCGCCAGGTCGATGGCGACCGGCGCCGAGTCGATCCCGACGACCTCCACGCCGCGCCTGGCCCATTCGAGCGCGTGCAGCCCGGCATTGCACCCGACGTCGAGGACGCGCCGCGGGCGGACCGCCCACGTGAGGATCGCGTCGACCTCCTCAGCGGCTTCGCGCCCGGCGTAGAAAGCACGCTCGAAGACGCCAATGGTGGCGCGATCGTTGAAGAAAGGGTCGACTGCCATGCTGACGTGCTCCTATGCCGCGCCGGACCTGTATGGCAACCGGCGCGGTGGCTCGACCTGTTCGGCCCGGGCGCGGGATTCTGAGCTCCAGGCCGCGTGTCACGGGCCGCACGAGGGTCCCCGAGGTCACGGGCCGCGAGCGTCTCGAGCTCCCGGGACTACCGGCCTGCGTCCGTCGGAGGCTGCGTGCCGCCAATACGGTCAGACCGGGCGCGGGAGCGCCAGACGCTGCCAGACGCTCTGTCAGGGCGGCGACGAGGCGGTCCATCGTCGCGTCGTCGTGGAGCAGGCTCGAGGTGAGAACGGAGCCGTTCCGTTCCGCGGGACACGGTCGGATAGTTGATCGGCTGGACGTAGATCTGGTGGCGGCTCAGCAGCTCGTCCGACGCCTCCTTGCAGAGCGCGGCGTCTCCGATCAGGACCGGCACGATGTGGCTCGTCGTCGGCATGACCGGGAGCCGAGCCGCCTGCAGGAGGCGCTTCAGCCGCGCGGCCCGCTCCTGGTGCCGCTGCGCGCTCGACCTGGCTCGTCTTGAGATGCCGCACGCTGGCGAGCGCCCCGGCTGCGACGAGCGGCGGCAGCGCGGTCGTGAAGATGAAGCCGGGCGCGAAGCTCCGGACGGCATCCACGACGACGGCCGAGCCCGGCGATGTACCCGCCGACCACGCCGAAGGCCTTGGCGAGCGTCCCCTGGATCACGGTGAGCTGATCGAGCACCCCGTCCCGCTCGGCGACGCCGGCGCCGCGCGGCCCCGTAGAGCCCTACCGCGTGGACCTCGTCGAGATAGGTGAGCGCGCCGTGGCGCGCCGCGACCTCGCAGAGCTCCCGGATCGGCGCGATGTCTCCGTCCATCGAGTACACGGACTCGAAGCAGACGAGCGCCGGTCGGCCCGACTGGAGCGCGCCGAGATGGCGCTCGAGGTCGGCCGGGGTCGTTGTGGCGGAAGATCCGCTTCTCGGCGCCGCTCCGCCGGATGCCCTCGATCATCGAGGCGTGGTTCTGCTCGTCGGACAGGATCATGCAGCCGGGCAGGAGCCGGGCCAGGGTGCTGAGGGCGGCTTCGTTCGCGGCGTAGCCGGAGGTGAAGAGCAGGGCCGCCGGCTTCTGGTGGAGATCGGCCAGCTCCCGCTCGAGGAGGACGTGGGCGTGCGAGGTGCCGGCGATGTTGCGGGTGCCGCCGGCGCCGGCCCCGACCCGCTCGAGGGCCTCGGCCATGGCCTTCGAGCACGATCGGGTGCTGGCCCATGCCGAGGTAGTCGTTCGAGCACCACACCGTGACCTCGACGGGCCCGTCCGGCCCGTGCCAGGTCGCGCAGGGGAAGTGCCCGCAGTGTCGCTCGAGGTCGGCGAAGACCCGATAGCGTCCTTCGGCGTGCAACCGCGCGAGGGCGTCGGCGAGGGCCTGCTCGTGTCCATGGTGGCCGCCCGGGCTCCGGGCCCGGGCACTGCGTCTATAATACGCGAGCCGTGAGGGCGCTAGACCAGCTGGCCACGACGCGCATCACGCGGCTCGCTCCCGCCCGGCGGCGCGAGTTGTTCCGCGCCGTGGAGGCGGCCGAGACCGCGGCCGAGCTGTTCCACCGGCACCGCGCGCGGCGCGCCGGCCGTGCCGCACCCGATCGCGCTCACACCGTTCATCGTGCAGTCCCGCATGCTTCCCAGTCTCGCGCGGCTCGCGGATCTCGTCCACCGGGTCAGGTCCACGCCCCAGCCCTCTGGCGCGCCGACGCCGGCGGCTTCCGTGCGCTGTGCCCGGTGAGCGAGGCGACCGCGGCGTGGGTGCGGCGCGATCGCGGCGCGGCCCCCGCGCCGTGGCAGCTCGTGATCCGCCCCGACGTCGGCCTCGAGGCGGGTGCCGACGGCGGGCTCGAGCCCGTTCTCTTCGAGACCAACGCGACCGGCCTCGCGGGACTCTACAACCATGCGGCGGGCGTCCGGATCCTCCGGACCGAGGTCTTCCCGCGCGTGTACACGGACCGCGAGGCGCGCGCTCTCGTCGATCCGCCCGACCTCCTGGCCCTCGTCGTGCGCTGGGTGAAGGCGGCCGCCGCGGCGCGCCGGGCGGCGCCGCCTGCGCGGGGTCGCGTTCGTGGAGGATGCCCGGCCGTTCGGACGGCTACAGCGAGGTCCCGCGACTCGTCGCGGCGTTCCGTGCGGCCGGCATTCCCGCCGCGCAGGGGACGGTGACGGACCTTCCGCCGCGTCCGGAGCGGACTGCGCTTCCGGGATCTGCGCGGTCGACGTCGTCTACCGGGACCTCGGGCTGGAGGACATCGGGCCGCCGACGCGCCGGGCGCTGGCCGGGTTCCTCGACCTGCTTCGACGCCGGGCGCGACCGTACCGGGTGTCGCGCGGTGAGTTCAGCCAGAAGGCGCTGCTCGAGTGCATCGGGCGCCCCGAGCTCGCGTCCCTGTTCACGCCGGCGGAGCGGCGGCTGCTCCGCCGGGTCGTGCCCTGGACCCGCGTGCTCGGGGCGCGGATCACCGAGGACCCGGCCGGCCGGCCGGTCGATCTTCCGGAGTTCGTGCGCCGGGCCCGGGAGCGGCTGCTGATCAAGCCGAACGTGGGATCGAGCGGATCCGGCCTGCTCCTCGGCCGGGAGGCGGGGCCGGCTCGATGGGAGGCGCGGATCGGCCGCGCGCCTGCGGGAGCCGGGGCGATGGGTGGTCCAGGCGCCGCCGCCCGGGCACGCGCCGATCGATGGTCTACCTCCGCGGCGGGCGCGCTCACGCGGGCCCCTGCTACTTCTCCCTGGGTCTCTTCTACGCGCCCGGCGACCTCGGGCTCCACTGCCGCGTGAGCCGGGAGCCCGTCGTCAACGTCGCTCGGCAGGGCGCGGTCGCCTGCGCGTTTCTGGTCGAGCCGCTAGCGAGCTCCCTGCCCGAGCCCGCCGGGGGCCGCGTGCGCCGGGTGAGGGCCGGGTGGCGGGACGGTGTCGCCGTCCCGCCCCGCGCGAGGCCCCTACTTCATCTCGATCTTCTTCGCGATGGCCACGTAGTGACACGGTGACCTTGTCGCCCTTCTTCACCTTGACGTCCTTCAGGCCATCCGGGAGAACTCCCAGGTCTCGCCCCCTTGTCGACGACCATCGTCTTCGCCTTGGGGTCGACCTCCGTCACGGTGCCGGTCCACTGATACTGCTTGGGTCCGGCGGCCATCGACAGGGTCGGCGGCGAGGCCCACCACCACGAGGACGGCGAGCACGGCCATCGTGAAGCGGTTCCGCATGGGATGCTGCTCCTTTCCGGGCGGCGTCGGTGCCGCCTCTCCGAGTGCAGACTCCGGGATTCCGGCTCGCGCGCCCGGCCGACCGGCTCGGGCGGAGCTCACGTCCAGGCGGGCGTCAGCGCGCCCGCCGCCGTCGCGCCAGTAGGGTGTCCACGCGAGCGCGCAGAGCCGCACCCGCACGTCGGTCTTCTTCGGCCGGATGGCCACGAGGCTCGAGGCGCTCGGGCTCGGCGCGGGCGTCGAGCGCGGTGACCTCGGCCTGAAGCTCGGCCTCGAGCGCCGTCAGCGTCCTGCTGGACGGCGGCCACGGTCTCCCTGGGCGCGGGCGACGTCCTCGCGCTCCTTGAGGACGCGTCCCGCGTCGCGCGCGCGGCGGTCGTGCGCGCGCCCGATGTTCGTGACGCTGATCGTCTTCCGTCCGAGCAGGCCGCCGAGGATCGTGGCGCCGATCGAGATCGCCGCCTGCACGCCCCGCTGGGCTGACCTGCTCGCGCTCGCGCGCGTCTCCGCCTGCTGCGCGCGCCGGAGACGCTCCTCGAGCGGCGGCGCCGCTTGGGGGCGTACTTCTTGCGGAGCGCTTCCACGCGCTCATCGCGCTCGGCGCGGGCGGCCTCGCGGATCCGCACGCGGAAGTCACGCTCGCTCTCGCTCGGACGCGAGACCGCGCCCGACGCGGGGTCGCGGCAGGAGCTCGAGCCGCCGCTGTCCGTAGAGCCACGCCGCCAGGTCCCGGCTCCAGCCCTCGTAGCTCTTGGGCTTCGCGGCGGCCGAGGCAAGCGGCGCCCAGTCCCCTGCGGCCCCGGGCGCCGCCTCGAGGTCGGCAACGGGGATGTCGAGGGACGTCGCCGCCTCCCAGCTCACCGGCACCGCCGCCTCCGTGACCGGGCGTCGCGACGACGGACCTCCTCGCTCTGATCGACGCCCGCTTTCGCGTCGCTGAGAAGCGCACGGTGGCCGCGCCCAGGACCATGGGGCTGGTAGACGAGCGCGGCGCCCGCCGGGCGCGCTCCCGCGGACGGGCACGGAAGTGCTGGGGCACGCCGGGCGGGAGGACCGGCTGCGTTGCCCTCGCGGGCGGCGGGGACGACGAGGCCGCGGCGGGCGCCGGCGCTGAGCGGCGCGCCGGGGCCGCGTGGCCGTTGCCGGAGCGGCGGATCGCGCCGGGGCCGGCGCGGACGGCTTCCGGCCCGCCATGAGCTGCTTGATCTGGGTCCGGGTGAGCGGGCCGCGCAGGTAGGACATCGACCCAGCGCGACTCGAAGACCTCGGGGCGCGTCCTCGTGCACGTTGTTCAGGAGGAAGATCCGGCTCCCGAGGCCGCCCAGGATCTTCTCCATGCGCCGCGCGGTCGAAGCGCTTGTCGCCGCCGGCGGCCGCGCCCTCGAGCCCGTCGAGGACGCGCGCCCGGTCGCGGCTCCGTCTGGAGCCGCCCGATGAACCAGCGTGCCCGTGTTGGCGAGCCCCTTGTAGTCGAGGTCGACCGGGTTCTGGGTCGCGAGCACCACGCCCACGCCGAACGCCCGCGCCTGCTTGAGCAGCGTCAGCAGCGGCAGCTTCGACGGCGGGTTCGCGACCGGCGGGAAGTAGCCGAAGACCTCGTCCATGTAGAGGAGCGCCCGCAGGCTGGTCGTGCCGGACTGCGCGCGCATCCAGCGCGAGCATCTCGTTCAGCAGCAGCGAGACGAAGAACATCCGCTCGGCGTCCGACAGGTGCGCGATGGAGAAGATCGCGGCGCGGGGCTTGCCCTCGGCGGTGTGGAGGAGCGCGCCGATGTCGAGCGGCTCGCCCTCGAGCCAGGCGTCGAAGCCGGGGGCGGCCAGGAGGTTGTTCGAGCCGCGGTCGCCAGCGCGAAGCGCTCCTTTGCCGGGAAGAACGCCTCGAGGTCGAGAGCGCCCGACCTTCGTGATCGGCGGACTCTGGATCTGCTGGATCAGCGCCGCCAGGTCGAGATCCCGGCCCTCGCGCCACGCGGCCTCGAGGAGCTTGGCGAGCAGGATGTGCTCGCGGCTCTGGAGCGGATCGGCCTCGATCCCGAGGAGGCCCGAGGAGGCTCGTGGCGGTGGTCCCGATCCGGTCGCGGAAGAGCTCCGCGTCGTCGCGCACCGCCGCGCGGAGGCGCGGCGAACGACTTGACGATCGAGACCGGGCAGCCCCGCCGTGCTGCCCGGCGTGTAGATGGCGACGTCAGCGGCGTCGCGGAGGCGCCGGATCCGCGCGCCGTCCTCGCCCCACTGCCGCCGAGGCCCGTCTTCCAGAGCTCCGCCTGCTGCGCGGCGTAGGCGTCCACCGCGAGCCCTTCCGGCGCGCGTCGTCCTCGTTGACCCACGGCTTGAAGTCCTCCGGCCGCAGCTCCGGGAAGGTGAGGCAGAGGTTCGCGAGGTCGCCCTTCGGGTCGATGAGGAGCACGGGGATGCCGTCGAGCAGCGCCTCCTCGATGAGCGCGAGGCAGAGGCCCGTCTTGCCGCTGCCCGTCATCCCGATGCACACGCGCGTGGGTGACGAGATCCTTCGAGTCGTAGAGGACGAGGCCCGGGCTTGGGCTGCTTGGCCCCGAGGTCGTAGGGACGCCCGAGGTAGAAGACGCCGAGCTTCTCGAAGTCGGCGGCGCCGCGTCGGGTTGCTGCGCCGAGCGCTCCGGGGCCGCGGGGCCCGGGGCCCCGCTCGACTTGGCCCGAGCCGGGTTGGCGCGCGCGGGGCGACATGGACGGTCCCAGCGTGGGTCGTCCCGCGGTCGCTTGTCAAGCGCCGTGCGGGCTGAGCGCCGTGCGACACCGCCCGCGGCGCGCGGACGCGATCAGCCGCTGAGACGCGGCGCGCCCCAGTTCGCGCCGCGTGCCGAGCCGATGGGCGGGACCACCAGGACGGTGTGGAACGGGCATCGGCGGCCCGCCCGCGGTGCGGTCGCCGCGGTCCCCAGGCGCGGCCGACGTCCTCGAGGAGCGCGACGAGCGCGGCATAGCCGGCGGGATCGCGCGGGAGCAGCCGGTCGGCTGCGCAGGATGACGAGCCGGTAGCCCGGCGCCGGGAGCCAGTCGAGATCCGGTGAGGCAGTCCTCGAGCGCGTCCCACGTGCGCCCGAAGTGCGGCGGGAAACGCGAGGACGCGAGCGAACTCGTCGAGGAGCGCGCGCTTCGTGCGCGCACCGGCGGCCGTCGAGGGCGCGGCTCGACGAAGCCGGGGGCGGTGCCGGGAGCGCCGCGTCGCCCGTCGGCGGCGAGGAGGTGCACCCAGGGGGCCGCCGTGGACTGCGAGCCGCTCGGGCAGGGGAGGGCGCGCTCACGCGGGTCGCCTCAGTTCAGCGGGACGAAGGTCCGGTAGTGGTCGCGGGTGTAGTAGGCGCGGCCGGTGGCCTGCTCGATGACGAGCCGCTCGGGCCCGCGGTCCTGACCGGCGAACCCGCGGGTGCACGTCGTATTCCCGGTACCGACCCGGCGGGCAGCCGGCGCTCCCGGTTCTGGAAGGCGCGCCCGCCGACGTAGCCCGGCCAGGGGCTCGCCGCCCGCGCGCCTGGATCGTGGCCAGCATCGTCTTGCGGCCCGTGCGGGGGCCGGGCGTCGGCGGGCCGATCGGCCGGCGGCGTCGGCGCGACGCGGAGCGGTCGCGGCGGCGCGCACGCGGGCCGGGAGCGCTCGGCCACGGGCCGGGTGCCGCGGCCGGCCGCGCCAACGTGCCGGATCTCGGCGCAGCGTCGACCGCGATCGCGGCGAGGGTCGAGCGCGACTGCCAGGAGGACGAGGACGGCGCGGCGCATCGCGCGCCCATGATGGCACGAGCGCCGTCGCGCGCCTTGAGCGCCCTTCCGCGGCTTCGGGTATAGTGAGCCGCGGTTTCTCCTCGCCGCCGGGTGGAGGCACGACCATGGCAGCGATCGCCTCGGTCGGGGCTGGTTCCTCGAGACGGCCGCGGTTCTGGCGCTCGGCGCTCTACCGGGTATGCTCGGCCTTGCCGGGCCTCCCGCGTGCAGCGCGCAGGCGACCGCGCTCGTGGTGCAGACCACGGCCGAGCCTCCCGGGCTCGACCTCACCGCGACGCCCGCGTCCGCGACGGCGACCGGTGGTCTTCTACAACATCCAGGAAGCCCTGGTGAAGGTCGACGCCCAGGGCCGGCTGCGTGCCCTGGCTCGCCGAGCGCTGGCACACCACCGACAACCTGAACTACACGTTCTTCCTCAAGAAGGGCGTGCGCTTCCACGGCGGTCGCGAGCTCACCGCCGAGGACGTGAAGTTCGTCCTCGACCGCGCGCGGAACCCCGAGACCAAGCACCCCACGCCAAGCAGTACGAGGACATCGCGACGATCCACGTGCGGGACCCCTACACGCGTGACGATCGCGCTGAAGCGGACCAACGCGATGTTCCTCTACAACCTCGCGCGCCAGGGCTCGGTGATCTATCCGCGGGAGGCGCGTGGATCAGCAGAAGTCGCAGCCCGTCGGGACCGGGCCGTTCATGCTCGAGCGCTGGGACCGCGGCGACCGCATCGTCCTCAAGCGCAACCCCGAGTATCACGTCAAGGGCCTGCCGAAGCTCGAGCGGGTCACGTTCCGGTTCATTCCCGACGCCAACGCCGCCCTCGCCGCGCTTCAGGCCGGGGACATCGACGTGATGGCGTTCGGGCTCGGGCCCGAGTCGGTCGAGGTCGTCCGCCGCGCCGCCGAACCTCCAGCTGATCCAGGGCGAGACGACCAACGACGTCATCCTCGCGCTCAACAACTCGAAGAAGCCGTTCTCCGACGTCCGGGTCCGGCGGGCGATCACCCATGCCATCGACAAGGCCGGAGGTCGTGAAGGGCGCGATGTTCGGTCTCGGGCGCGTGCTCGGCTCCAACGTCGACCCGCTCAATCCCGTACTTCGTCGACATGTCGAAGGCGGTGCCGCACGATCGCGGCGAAGGCTAAGCAGCTGCTCGCCGAGGCGGGATATCCGAACGGCTTCGAGGCCGTCACTCAAGGTCACGCCGCAGTACCCGTACACGGTGCGGACCGGCGAGGTGCTGGCCGAGCAGCTGGCCAAGGTCGGCATCCGCGTCAAGCTCGAGCAGATCGAGTGGGGCCAGTGGCTCGAGCGCGTCGTACAAGAACGCCGACTACGACATGACGATCATCGGCCACGCCGAGGCGTGGGACGCCGGGAACTACGCGAACCCGAAGTACTACTACCGGTACGATAGCCCCGCTTCCAGGCGGTCTTCCAGGAGTCCGAGTCGACGCTCGACGACAAGAAGCGACGCGAGCTCTACGTCCAGCTCCAGAAGATGATGGCCGACGAGGCGCCGGTCGTCTGGCTGTACGTCGTACCCGCGCCTGGTGGCCGCCAAGAAGGGTGTGCAGGGCATCTGGAAGGACCTGCCGACGCCCTCGATGGACCTCTCTGAGGTGGGCTGGGCGAAGTAGCGGCACGCGCGGCCAGTGGGTCACCCGCCACCGTCGCGCCCCGGGCCCGCCTCGGGGCGTCGCCGATCTCGCGGGGCGGCGCGATGCGGGAACCCATGCGCCACCTGATCCTGCGCCGGCCTCGTGGCGCTTCGTGCGCCACGATCTTCGTCGTCTCGCTGCTGGTCTTCACGGTGGTCCGGGTGCTGCCCGGAGACCCCGCGCTCCTCATCATGGGCACGGAAGCGAGTCCGGAGGCGACGGCGGCGCTCCGGCGGGCGATGGGCCTCGACCGGCCCATCCTGGTCCAGTACGTCGAGTGGCTCGGGCGCGCGCTCACGGGGCGACCTCGGGCGGTCGATCCAGTACGACGTCGGCGTCGGGTCGCCTGGTCCTGAGCCGTCTGAGCGGTGACGCTACCGCTCACCGTGCTCGCCGCAGGGCTTCATGCTGCTGACGGCCGTCCCGCTCGGAGTCTACGCGGCGACCCGGCAGGGGCGAGCGGGCGACTAGCTCGCGATGCTGCTCTCGCAGCTGGGCATCGCCATTCCGTCGTTCTGGGCCGGCCTCCTCCTGATCCTCCTCTTCGCCGTGCGTCTCGGCTGGGTACAGGCTGGCGGGTTCGACGGGTGGGGGCGGGGCTCTGGCCGGGCGTCCGAGCGCTGCTGCTCCCGGCGTTGGCTCTCGGCGCGGTTCAGGCGGCCATCCTGACGCGGACGACGCGGGCGGCGGTTCTCGAGGTTCTCCCGCGCCGACCACGTGCGAACGGCGCGCGCGAAGGGCCTGGCCGAGCGGACGGTGACCTGGAAGCACGTCCTGCGGAACGCGCTCCTCACGATCGTCACGATCGTGGGCCTCCAGCTCGGGCAGCTCCTGACCGGGAGCATCGTGCTGGAGAACGTGTTCTACCTGCCCGGCCTCGGCCGCCTCGCGCTGGGGGCGATCAGCGCGCGCGACCTGCCGGTCGTGCAGGGCGTGGTGCTGCTCGTCGCGGTGACGGTCGTCACGCTCAACTTCGTGGTGGACGTCCTCTACACGGTGCTCGACCCGCGGATCCGCTATGAGTAGACGCTGGCGACGGGCGCTCCGCCATCGCGCCTTCGGCGATCGGCCTCGCGGACTCACCGTGGCTGATCGTCGGGACCGCGCGTCCTGTCCCTCGTCTACACGCCGCGCGATCCCCTCCGCATGGAGCTCACGTGCGCGCCTCGAGTCGCCGTCCACGAGCCATCCGATGGGGACCGACCAGTACGGGCGCGATCTCCTGTCCCGGGTCATGCGCGGGGCGATCGCCTCGCTCGCCGTCGGGCGCGGTGGCGGTCGGCATCGGGATGAGCATCGGCGTGGTCGCTGGGGGCGGCCGGCGGATGGGTCGGCGGCTGGCTCGACGAGGCGGCGATGCGGCGTGACCGGACGCCGTCTACGGGTTTCCGGCGGTCCTGTCGGCGCTCCTCGTCGACGTCGGTGTTCGGCCCAGGCGTGCTCATCAGCATGGTCGCCGTGGGCATCGCGTACGTCCCGGTCTTCGCGCGGCTCACGCGGGCTAACGTCCTTTCGCTCCGCACGCAGGAGTTCGTCGCGGCGGCGCGAGGCGCTCGGTGCGCGGGACGGCGCGATCCTCTGGCGGCCACGTCCTGCCCAACACGGTCTCGCCGCTCATCGTGCAGGCGACGATCTCGTTCCCGCTCGCGATCCTGGCCGAGGCGGCGCTGTCGTATCTCGGGCTCGGAACCCAGCCGCCCCATCCGTCGTGGGGGCTCATGCTGCGGGAGGCGCAGAACTTCCTCCAGCTCTCGCCGTGGTACGCGGTCTTTCCCGGGCGCGGCCATCGCGCTCGCCGTCCTGGGCTTCAACCTCTGGGGGACGGGCTCGCGCGACATCCTGGATCCGCGGGCGAGCTGACGTCGCCGCGCCGGGCGGCGGTCAGCGATTCGTGGGCGCGGGAAGCCGCCCGTGCTGGAAGAGCGCGCAGGTGGTCCTGGTAGACCTCGGCGATGCCTGCGGCCAGGTCCACCATCCGTGGCGCCCGATCCGCCCAGGCAAGCGACCGGAACCGGAGCCGGCTCGGCTGCTGGCGGCTCACGGCGTCGGGCATGCAGCACGATGCGGGGCGGGCGCTTGACGACGCGGGTGAAGATGCCGATGGATGCCGGCGACGGAGATGCTCTGCTCGCTGGCGAAGATCTTGACGAGCGACGTGGGCCGATCGAGCCGTTGCAGGCGGTCGAGACAGCGAAGGAGGTAGCGCGCGCCGTCGCCGGCGTGAAGGTAGTCGCGCAGGGTGTCGAGCGGGACGTAGATGTGGAGCGGCCGCCGGTGAAGCAGGCTCTGCGAGAGCCGGGCGATCAAGCCGGTGGAGCCGGCCAGGCTCTGCCCGGCCCCATAGAGATTCGTCAGCCGGGCCACGAGGCAGGGAGACCCCGCGGCGTCTCCCGCGCCCATCGGAGCACCTCGGCCTCCTGTTCCAGCTTGGCCCGGCCGTAGGCGAAATCGGCTGGCACGGAGAGCTCTCCGTCAGCGGTAGCTCGACGGCCTGCCCGTAGACTCCGCCGGCCGAGCTGCAGAAGAGCAGCGTTCCAGGCGCGGGTCGGGCCCGCGCCCGAAGGCCGCGCCCAACGAGCCGAGGAGCGCCGCAGCGCGGCCGTCTCCCGTTGGAGGACCTCGCGCGGCGTTCCCACGCCGCCCGCGGTGGCGCACCAGAGCGCCATCCACGGGCCCCTGCGCCGCCGGACCGCGTCGCCGAAGGCGCCCGCCGCGTCGCCGAACTCGCCGGCCAGGCGGGCCGGCGTCGTCCAGGAGAATCGGGGCGCTGCGGGGTCCAGCACACGGCTCCCGCGATCTCCTGGCCCGCCCGGCGCTCGAGATGGGAGCCGAGGAACCCTCCGCGACCGATCACCCAGACGAGGGGCCCGGTCACCGCGCGGTGCGTGTCGGCTCGGTGAGGGCGCGAGACGGTCACGTAGAGGGCCGCCCCATTCCGGTCGTCAGGGTTACCGCCAAGTACTCCGCGATGATGCCCAGCGAGAAGAGCACGACACCGAAAAAGAAGCAGATGACCACGAAGAGGGAGGTGTAGCCCTGCACCGGGATCTGATGCCGCAACCGCGCCCACACGATCACGCAGGCTCAGACCCGCGCCGAGCAGGATGGACAGGACAGCCCAGCACGGAGATCAGCCGGAGCGGCCGCGTCCCGGCCGTCAGGAGCAGCCGCCCGAAATGCGCCAGCAGCCGGCGGGCCGTGTAGCCGGACGGGCGGCCCCGGTCGGGGCGGAGCGTCACGGGGCCCGTGGCCCACCGCCCGACGACCCAGGCCAAGCGCGACGTCCAGGTAGACGCCGTGGCCGCAGTACGCCGCCAGGCTTCTCGCGATGTCGCCCCGAACGAGCCGGAAGCTGTTGAACTGGGCCATCTGCGAGTTGCCGACGATCACCACCGAGAGCGCCTTGGCCGAGCCGGCTCAAGGTGTTACGGACGAGCCCGTGCGACGGCTGATTGAGCGCCTGGCCGTAGACCAGGGGACGCCCGCGTCGAACGCCGCATCGAGCAGGGTCCCGATATCCGCGCGGGTCCTGCTGACCGTCCTCGTCGAGAGTGGCCACCCAGTCGGCGCTGGTGGCGGCCATGCCCGCCAGCGTCGCCGGGTGCTGGCCGAAGTTCCTCGAGAGCCACACGAGCGACACGAAGCGGAAATTGGCGGCGAGCGACTCCATCACGACGTGCGAGTTGTCGATGGCCCCGTCGTGGACGAGGACGACCTCGACCACCTGGAACGGTCGCCCCCTCGGCGTCGACCGCGGCGTGGTCAGGGGCGCGATCTCCTCCATCAGGAGATCGAGCGTGCGCTCGCCCTGGTACACCGGCACGACGACCGACAGCCGCTGGATCTCCGGAGCGGTGACCTCGCGGCCGGATGCTGCGGAGGACATCGCCCGCTTTCCTCCTTTCGCCTGGACGGGACTCCTCCCGCTCAACAAGAGGAGCGCTCGCGGCGGCCTGAACGCGCCTCCGCCCGGAGACGCGTCGCGCCGCCGGGTCCGGTCGAACAAGACCCCACTTCGCACGCCTCGTCAAGACCGGTCAGCCGCGCGCGGACCTGAGCGCGGATTGGCCGCGGGCGCGCGACTCGGGTCGGGCGAGACGTACGGGAGTGTCGGCGGGCGACCCATGTTGCCCGGGCTGGGCGCTGCCCGGCAACGCGGGCCGTGGCTGGAGGGCGGCGGCGGTCGACCGGGCTCGCCGCTCCGGCGCGCGCGGGCTCTCCCGGAGCTCCCGGCTACAGCGCCTGCCGCACCTTGAGGTACAGCTTCTGGCAGCCCTCCCGGTCGAGGCCGGACACCATCAGGTAGACCATGTCCTTCTGCTTCCAGTAGACGACGTTGAAGCCGTTGACCTCGCGCATGTACGGCCGGTACTGCTCGATCTGGACGCGACCCTCGGTCGGCATCGGCAGATCCGGCCCGGGAAGCAGGAAGTATGTCGTGTCGGGCGATGTCTTGTAGCGCACGGTGGCCGCCGCCGTCTTCCGGCTTGCCAGGATCGTCGGGCGGGCGGCGATGAGGTGGAGCTCTTCGCTGCCGGCGAACACCTTCGGCAGCTCCACGGCGGTGACCGAGCGGACGCGCTGGAACAGCGCATCGGCCTCGGGACTGCTGACCTCCGGGGCGTCGCCTCGAGGTCGAGCAGGATCCGCCGGTGCTCCGCGACACCGGACTGGATCAGCGTGTCCACGATGTCGCCCAGGCCGCTCGGCCGGCCGGCGGAGACAGGGCGCGAGGACGGCGGCGACGACGATCGCCGCGATGGCGGCGGCGACCCAGGGGCGCTCCAGCCAGCCGGCGATGCCCCGCCGGCGCGCGCCGAGGGCGCGCACCTGACGCGCCAGGGTCGGGCGGCGCCGGCGAGCGCGGCAGGGCCTGGACGAGCCGCGCGACTGGCCTCCTCCCGCGCGAGCATCGCCCGGCAGGCCGGGCATGCCCGAGGTGGGCCTCGACCGCGCGGGCGCGATCGGGCTCGAGCTCGCGCCGGCGATACTCCTCGAGGATCTCGCGGGTCTCGTGGCAGTCCATGCGGCTCAGTGCGTCCGGTAGTCGGCCAGGCGGCGGCGCACCATCCGGCGCGCCCGGAACAGTCGCGATTTGACCGTCCCGATGGGGATGTCCATGATCTGCCCGATCTCGTGCGAGCGCCAGTCCTTCCAGATCCGCGAGTAGCAGCACCGACCGAAAGTCCTCGGGCAGCTCTCGCGAGCGCCCGTTCCAGGTCCAGCACGGTCACGACCGCGGGATCCGGCGCCTCCCCGACGGGTGCCTCCTCGAGGCCATCCGTCCAGATCCTTGTCGAGGAGCACCGGCTGGTGCGTCTCCCGCCGGTAGAACGTGAGGAACGTGTTTCTCAGTATCTGGAACAACCAAGCCCGGAGGTGCGTTCCCGGCTCGAAGCGATGGGCGAACCGGAAGGCGCGGAGGTAGGTCTCCTGGACCAGATCGTCGGCGTCCGGCGGCGCGCTTGGTCAGCCGGAGGGCGAAGTTGTAGAGCGTGTCGAGGTGCGTGAGGGCCTGCTGACGGAATTCGGCGGACGGCTCGGGCACGGCCTGACCTCTGGCCCCGGACGCTAGCAGAATGCCCCGACCCCCGGCAAGGCCGGCGGATCAGTCGGGGTAGGGGAAGACGTCACCCTCGCCGGGCAGCTCGCCCAGGAGATCCATGATCGACTGGTAGAGCGTCGGATGCTCGACCTCGGGCGCGATGTCCGCGAGCGGGACCAGCACGAACCGGCGGAGGTGGAGGAACGGATGGGGGATCTGGAGCCGATCCTCCGCGATGACCTGGTCCGCGTAGAGCAGGATGTCGATGTCGAGCGAGCGCGGGCCGGCGGCGCCGGGCATCCGCCGGACAGGGTCCGGCCCGACTGGGTCTCGATCGCCTGGGTGAGCCGCAACAGGCGTCGCGGCGGGCAGATCCGTCTCGATCTCGACCGCGCAGTTGAGGTGCCATGTCTCCCGCGGCGAGCCGATCTCCGGCCACGGCGTCGTCTCGTACACCTGCGAGCACGTGACGACGCGGACCGCCATCTCCGCGCGGAGCAGGGCCAGCGCCGCCTCCAGATTGCCGACGGCGGTCGCCCAGGTTCGAGCCCAGCGAGAGAAACACGCGCGCCATGCCTATCGGCTCCGTGTCATCCGGACCCCCGGCACCGCGGCGACCCCGTCGAGCGGCGCGGTGACCTTGCGAACCGTCACCGTCACCTCGCGCGCCGGGTATTCCCGGAGCAGCGTCTCGCAGAGCAGCCCCGCGAGCCGCTCGATCAGATGGACCCGCTCGCCCGTGCCCCGTCGCGACCACCCGCTGCACCACCTGGCCATAGTCCACCCCGGCGTCCAGGTCGTCGGAGAGCGCGGCCGGGGTGAGGTCGAGCGCCAGCTCGACGTCCACCGAGAACCACGCGCCGACCTCCTGCTGGGCCGAGGTGACGCCGTGATGGCCGTAGAACCGGATGTCTTCGACGAAAAGTATATCAGACGGTCCGCGACCCGGCCGGACGGGGCTCATGCGGGTGTCCGTCCCCCGCTCAGAGCCCGAGGACGTCGTGCATCGAGTAGAGCCCGGGGCGGGCGGCCGCGACGAACCGCGCGGCCCGGAGGGCGCCCGTGCGCGAAGGTGTCGCGGCTGTGGGCCCGGTGGGTCAGCTCGAGCCGCTCGCCGACCGTGCTGAAGCACGACCGTGTGCTCGCCGACGACGTCGCCCCCGGAGGGCGTGGACGCCGATCTCCTTCGTGGTCCGCTCTCCGACGAGCCCGTGACGGCCGTAGACGCCGGCCTCGTCGATCCGGCGCCCGAGCGCCTCGGCGATCACCTCGGCCATCTTGGCGGCCGTGCCGCTCGGCGCGTCCTTCTTCATCCGGTGGTGGATCTCCGTGATCTCGACGTCGTAGTCGTCGCCGAGGGCCTTGGCCATCAGCGCCAGGACGCGGAAGGCGAGATTCACCCCGACGCTCATGTTGGGCGAGAACATGATGGGCACGCGCGTCCGCCAGCCGGCGGATCTCGTCGACCTGCGCAGGCTGGAGCCCGGTCGTGCCGACGACCGCGCCGGCGCCCCGGGCGGCGGCGAGCCGGAGGTGCTCGAGCGTGGGCTCGGGGGCGGTGAACTCCACGAGGACGCGGCCCGGCGGCGAGGAGCGGCCCGGCGTCGGGCGCGATCGCCACGCCGAGATGGCCTGCGCCGGCCACCTCTCCGGCGTCACGCCCGAGGCGCGGGTGGCCGGGCGCTCGAAGGCGCCCGCCACGCGGAGATCCGCTGCGTCACGGGCCAGGGCGATGATCCGCCCGCCCATCCGCCCGGCCGCGCCGGCGACGACCAGCTCGACCACGGGGCGGCGTCGGCTCTGCTCAGGCCTTCAGAACGCCGGCCTGGACGAGGGCCTGGCGGAGCTTCTCCCGGTTCGCCGGGGTCATGGGGCACATCGGCAGGCGCCACTCGGCCCGGATCATCCCGAGCATGGCCATCGCTTCCTTCACCGGGATCGGGTTGGTCTCGATGAACATGGCCTTGCAGACGGGATAGAGCTTCAGGTGGAGGTCGCGCGCCCGCTTCCAGTCGCCCTCGAGGGCCGCGTGCGTCACGTCGGCGACCTCGCGCGCCAGGAAGTTGCCGACCACCGAGATGACGCCGCGCCCGCCGACCGACATGAGCGGAAGCGTGAGGTTGTCGTCGCCGGAGAGCACCGTGAACTCCGGCCCGCAGGCCAGGATCACGGCCGTCATCTGGTCGAGGCTGCCGGAGGCCTCCTTGACGCCCACGATGTTGCGGATCTGGGCGAGCCGCGCCAGGGTCTCGGTCTCCATGTTGACCGCCGTGCGCCCTGGATGTTGTAGACGATCAGGGCAGGTCGGGAACCGCCTGGGCGATGGCGCGGTAGTGCTCGTAGAGGCCCTGCTGGGTCGGCTTGTTGTAGTAGGGCGTCACGACGAGCGCGCCCGCGGCGCCGGCGTTGGCGCGCTGATGCGTGCAGCTCGATCGCCTCGGCGGTCGAGTTCGAGCCGGTGCCCGCGACCACCGGGATCCGGCCGCGCGCCTGCTGGATCACGATCTCGACGACCCGCTTGTGCTCGCTCGTGCGTGAGGGTGGGCGACTCGCCCGTCGTGCCGCAGGGAACGAGCCCGTCCGTCCCGTGCGCCACGTGAACTCGACGAGCTCCCGGAGCTTGCCCTCGTCGACCCGACCGTCGTGGGAACGGCGTGACCATGGCGACCAGTGAGCCCTGGAAGGTGCGTCGCATCTGCCTAACCTCCTTCGCTACACGACCTCGATCGCGCCGCGCGGAGCAGTTGCGGGGACCGTAGCATGGCCCGCCGGAGTGAATCAAGACGACGACGGCTCAGGGAAGGGTTGCGGACGCCTCCGCCGCGCGGGCACGGACTCGTTGGCGCGCTTCGAGCGATCGACCGCGGTGACCACGTAGTAGTACGTCTGGCCGGGCCGCACGTCCGGTGTCGACGTACGTCGTCGTCCCCTGGGGCGCCGGGGTCAGCCGCGCGTGGCCCCGGCCCGCCGTCGTGCTCCGGTAGACGAGGTACCCGGCGACGTCGGCGTCCGCCACGGCCTGCCACAGCCAGGCCGGACGCTCGGTCCGGCGAGGCACCGCGACGAGCCCGCGCGGCTGCGCCGGAGGGTCGCGTCCTCCGGCGTGGCGGTCGCGACCGCGCTCGGCAAGCTCTGGGCCCCGCCGGCCGCGAGCCGCGCGCGCACGGCGTAGTGATGGGTCACGTCGTTCTGGACCGCGAGGTCGACGTACTGGCGGGCGGTGATGCGGCTCGAGGTTGAGGAGCGGCCGCCTGGGGCGCCGGACTCGCTGGCGCGGAAGATGTCGTAGAACGAGGTCCCCGGGCGCCGGCGGAGCCGTCCACGAGCGTCGGCGGCGCGTCCCACACGAGGCGCACCTGCGCTGTCGCCGGGCTGGGCCGTCGAGCCGTGGCGGCGCGACTGGGGCGCCGCCGCGAGCGAGCACCGACGACCTGGTTGGACGGTGGGCTCGGCCGTCCCCTGCTCGTCGAGCGCGACGACGACGTACGGTGTACCGCTGCCCGAACGTGAGGTCCTGGGCGTCCGTGTAGGTCACCTGGTTGCCCTGCGACCTGGGCCTGACCCGGCTCGGCCACCGTGATGTCGGCGACCCGCTCGAACCCGGGCACGCCGGCGAGCGCCGCCGAACAGGCCGCCGAACACGACGAGCGCGGGTCGCACCGGCTCCTCGGCGGCTCCGTCCTCGACCCGCCGGTACACCTCGGTCCGCCGGATCTCCTTGAGCGCGCTCCGGTCGACTCGCATCCGCGGCAGGCGTCCAGTTGAGGGCGGATCGCGCTCCCCTCGACAGCGCCCTGAGAGATCCTGAACGGCCGCGGGAAGCTTGCGCTCGGGCGCGACGGGCGGCCGCGCGCTTGCCGCACGCGGCGAGCGACGGCAGCAGGACGGCGCGCAGGGCGAGCGCGGCGCGAATCCGGCCGGTTCGGCCGGACGCGCCTCGGGACGGACGCGGCGCTCAGGGGATCTCCACGAGCGCGCGCGCCTCCGTGAGGGCGCGGGCGACCGCCTCGGGGGCGGTGCCGCCGTAGACGTTCCGCGCGCGCGAGCGAGGCCTCGACGGAGACGGCCTCGCGGAAGTCGGGACCGAACAGGGGCAGACAGCGCGGTGAGGCTCGTCGAGCGGGAGCGCCTCGAGGCGTACGCCGCGCTCGATGGCGAGCCGCACCGCCCGGCCGACCACCTCGTGGGCGTCGCGGAACGGCAGCCCGCGCTGGACCAGGTAGCCGGCGAGATCGGTCGCCGTGGAGAAGCTCTCGCCGGCCAGGGTCCGCAGGTGGTCCGTGCGGAACCGGAGCGCCCGGAGGAAGGGCGCCAGGATGCCGAGCGTGCCCCGGAGCGTGTCGCGCGGCGTCGAAGAACGCCTCCTTGTCCTCCTGCATGTCCGAATGATAGGCGAGCGGGAGGCCCTTCATCACCGTGAGGAGCCGGACCGAGGTCGCCGTAGACCCGCCCCGTCTTCCCGCGGATCAGCTCGGCCACGTCCGGGTTCTTCTTCTGCGGCATGATCGACGACCCGGTGGCGTAGGCGTCCGGGAAGCTCGACGAAGCCGAACTCGGCCGAGGCCCAGAGGACGAGCTCCTCGGCGAACCGCGACAGGTGCATGGCCAGTGATCGCCGGCCGCCGCGCAGAACTCCAGCGCGAAGTCACGGTCCGACACGGCGTCCATGCTGTTGCGCGCGTCGCGGTCCGGAAGCCGAGCGCGCGGGCGAGCGCGTGCGCGGTCGATGGGCACCGTCGGTGCCCGCGAGCGCGCCCGCGCCGAGCGGGCACACGTCGAGGCGGCGGCGCGCGTCGGCGAACCGCTCGCGGTCCCGCGCCGAGCATGAAGCACGTACGCCAGGAGGTGGTGGGCGAGGAGCACTGGCTGCGCGCGCTGCAGGTGCGTGTAGCCCGGCATCAGGCCGGTGCGATGCGCGCTCGGCCTGCTCGACGAGCGCGCCTGACGCTCGCGGAGCGCGACGGCGGATCGCGTCGATCTCCGCGCGGAGCCAGAGCCGCATGTCGAGCGCGATCTGGTCGTTCCGCGAGCGGCCGGTGTGGAGCTTCCGCCGACGGCGCCGACCTTCTCGATCAGGCGCCGCTCGATGTTCATGTGGATGTCCTCGAGCTCGATCCGGTAGGGGAAGACGCCCGTCTTCGAGCTCCGTCCGGACCTCGCGGCCAGCCCGCGGAGGATGGTCGTCGAGCTCGGCCTCCGGCAGGCACGCCGCCCTTGGCGAGGGCGCGCGCCCAGGCCTCGCTGCCCGCGAAGGTCGTGGGGCCAGAGCCGGTGGTCGAAGGGCAGGGACGCCGTGAACGCGCGCGCGCCGGAGGCGTCGGCGGGCTCCGTGAAGCGCCCGCCCCAGGGACTCTTCGGCGCCGGCTCGGTCATCGGGCCTCGCCCGCGGGCGCCGGGGACCGCGCCGGTCGCCAGGAGCGCGGCGATCTCTCCATGATTCGACCGGTGACGTCGGCGCGGACGCCGGCGTGCGCGCTGCCGCAGCGCGGCGAAGCGGAGCGGCGTCCCGAAGCGCACGCGTGCTTGAGCGGCACCCGGCGCGGGACGAAGAAGCGCCGGGCCGCGAGCGCGTGCGAACGTACCGGCGATGGCGCGGCGGGCACGACGGGAACGCCCGAGCGGAGCGCCACGAGCGCCACGCCAGGCTGACCACGGACGAGCCGGCCGTGCCGGCTGAACGGGCCCTCGGGAAGATGCCCACCACGCCGCCCTCCTCCGAGGACTCGCGAGCGCCCGGCCGGATGGCCGCCGGGGTCAGGGGCGCGCCAGCGAGACCGGGATCGAGCCCACGTGGTCGTGGAAGTAGGGGTGGAGCGGCGTGGCCCGGTAGACCCGCGGCATGACCAGGAAGCTGATCTTGCGTGGGCAGGGCCACGCGGCTCAGGAGCACGCCGTCCAGGTAGTTGGCGTGATTCGCCGCGACGATGTACGGACCCCGTTCCGGCAGGTGCTCGAGCCCGCTCACCCGGAGGCGAAGAACGCGCCGGAGGACCGGCGGGATGACATGCGCTTGAGCCCGGCGTACGACGGCCGGCAAGCGCTCCGGCCGTTCCGCCGCCGGGGACGTCACGAGGCGAGACGGTCAGCGGGGCGTGCGTCCAGTCGGGTCTCATGCTGCACTCGGTCTCGTGCCTTCATAGCATCCGCCCGTCGGCAGGCGCAAGCGTCGAAGGTCGTGCGCGCAGCCGGGGCCCGATACTGCCGGTACCGCGCACGACGGCCCGGTTGTGCTCTCCTCCAGGGTCGTCGAGAAGTAGTGCGACCGGTCGTCGATGGCGACGAAGTACAGGGTACCGCGCGTTGGCCGGCTCGAGGACCGCGTCGACGGTGGAGCGACCCGGATTCCCGATCGGCCCGGGCGGCAGACCTCGCGGTTCTTGTAGGTGTTGTAAGGGGTGGTCGGTCTGGAGGTCGCTCCCGCGTGGGCGGCCGTCCCTCCTTGGCACATCGCGTAGGCGACGGTCGGATCGGCCTGGAGCGGCATGTCCCGCGCGGAGGCGGTTCAGGAAGACCCGGGCGATGATGGGCCGCTCGAGGCGAGCGCAGCTTCCTTCTCCACGATCGAGGCGCAGCGTGATGAGCTGATGGAGGGTCAGCCCGCGCCTTCGGGCGCGCGCGACCACCTCGGGCGTGCCCACCCGGTCACGGAAGCGCTGGGTCATCCGCCCGAGGATCTCCTCCACCCGCATGCCCTTGGTGACCTGGTAGGTGTCGGGGAAGAGGTACCCCTCGAGCGAGTCGGTCTCGATCCCGAGGCTCCAGGCCAGGTGCGGGCTAGTGGCGATACGGATCACGTCCGCCGGCGGGCGCGATCCCCTCGGCCTCGATCTGGCGCTGCCAGGTCCCGGAGGGTGAACCCCTCGGGCAGGACCAGGAGGTGCGAAGGCTTCACCCGGCCGGTCTCGAGCAGGCTGCAGCACGTTCAGGAGCGAAGCGCCCTGCGGCACCCTCGTACTCCCCGGCCTTGAGCGAGCGGGCCGTTCCGCGTGACGAGCGGTCAGAGCCGACGAGACACGCTCTGGCTCCGGATCACCCCTGCTCGGCCAGCTGACGCGCGATGCCGAGCATGCCCGATCGTGGCAGGGATCTCCACCGGTCCGGGACCCGCGCTCGAGGAGGCTCGAGGCGGCCGCATCGCCCGGGCGACCGGCCACGGCGCCACAGCCCCGCCGAGCCCGAGGCAGACCACGACCGCGGCGCGACGGACGAAATGCGCCCCCGGGGATCGATCGCCGGCGGCGGAGCGTCACGCTCGACATGAGGCCACGCGCACGGGTCGGTGCCGTGACCGGCACCGATCGCGAAATTCCGTTTGAATTCTAGGGGGTCCCAGGACCTCTGTCAATTTCAGGCGGCGCGGACCCCGGGGACTTTCCCTCGAAGGCAACCCTTCGCTATAATGACCGTTCGTCCTCACCCGCCCTGCGTGACCTCTGAGGAGGTTGCATGACCACCGCGATCAGCTTCCGCGCAAGCACGAGTGGCAGGAGATCCAGCCGGACCACGGCGTCTTCGTCGTCGAGCCGCTCTCGAGCCCGGCTTCGCCCTGACCGTCGGCAACGCCTTCCGGCCGGGTGCTCCTGTCCTCCATCGAGGGTGCGGCCCCGACCTGGATCAAGATCGACGGGCGTGCTGCACGAGTTCTCCTTCCTGCCCGGCGCGACCGAGGACTCCCTCGACATCCTCGCGAGCCTCCGGCGGGTCGTCTTCAAGCTCCACGGGGAGCGCAGCCGCCTGATCCGGCTCCGAGTGACGGGCCGGGCGTCGCCTAGGCGCAGCGATTTCGAGACCGACCACGACCTCGGTGATCCTCAATCCCGAGCAGCCCCTGCGCCACGCTCGAGCGCGACGTCACCCTCGCGATGGAAGTCCACGTCGAGAAGGGCCGCGGCTACGTCCCGGCCGACAAGCGCGAGGCGGAGACGCTCGCCGGTCAACGCGCTCGCGATGGACGCCGACTTCTCGCCGGTGAAGACGGTGAACTTCCGGGTGGAGCCGGCGAAGCGGAAGCCGGGCGCCGAGCGGCTCGTCCTCGAGCTCTGGACGAACGGCAGCGTGTCGCCCGAGGACGCCGGTCGGCGAGGCGGCGCTCATCCTCGAGGACCACTTCAACCTCCTCTGCCGCTTCCCCACCGGGCCTCGAGTCCGAGGAGGACGCGAAGACGGAGATCAGCCTCGAGGCTCAACGAGAACCTGTTCCGGAGCGTCGACGAGCTGGAGCTCTCCGTTCGCGCCTACAACTGCCTGAAGACGGCGAACATCCGCACGATCGCGGACCTCGTCGCAGAAGAGCGAGGCCGAGACTCCTGAAGACGAAGAACTTCGGCAAGAAGTCGCTCAACGAGATCAAGACGCATCCTCGCGGAGATGAACCTGTCCGCTCGGCATGCGCCTGGACGCGGCGGAGCTCGAGCGGCTCCGCGCCCAGCGCGAGCGGGTCTTCGAGACCTAGTCTCTCCGCGGGCCGTCACGGTCCGTCCCGCAGGGCAGCCCGACGGCGGGCCGGGCCGTCCCCAGGTACCCGCGGCGCCGTCGCTGTGATCTCGACGGCGCCGTCCACTCGGCGGGAACGCGCCCGCTCGGCCTGGACCGCGACCGCTCCCCCGCCTCACCGGTCATCAGCTCCGCCGGCGGAACTGGCCCGTTCCAATTGACAGCCAGCTAGCTCTGGCCCGATGGTAGGGAGCCATGACGCTGGATGACCTTTCGGCGGCGGCGCGGGTGGTCACCGGGCGTCCGCCGCCTCTGCGTCGCCCGTGACGCCCTCGGGCCGCGTCGGCCTCGAGGATCGGCGGCAACGCGGGGCGGATTTCCTCGGGCGTTCGTCGGATCTGGCGAGGCTGACCCGGCAGGGGCCGTACGCGCGCCTTCTCGGGTCCACCGGCTGCCTGCACGGTGACGTTGCGCGGCTCGTGCGCCTCGACGGTGTCGAGGAGGCGCGCACGCTCTCGCGCGCCATAAGGGTGTATCTCACCGTCGAAGAGTTCAAGGGTCGCCGACCGATGTTGCGCGGCAACCTCCGCTTCACGATCGGCCCCGGCCGCCGCCGCCTCAGGGCGATCGGGAGCGATTGCCGCTACAGACCAGCGGCAGCCAGGAAATGCGCGACCGTGGCGATCGACATGGCACCATCTGGGCATGGGCCGTCGACGTGCCTGGACTACGAAGCCCGCGGCGGCCTGGACTGAACACGCTGGACCGTCCCCGGTGGGGATTCCATCGCGTTCCTGCTGCAGTCTTCTGCGCCCCAGGGGCCGTGCCGGTGCAGATGGTTCTCGCCAGCCGATCCCGCGACGGGCGGGCTGCACCCGAGATATTGGTGGAGCACGCGGTTGCTGTCTGGGCCGGCTGGTTGGGCGGGACGCGTCTGCCGCGCCCGGGCACATGGACCACGGAGCCACTGGCCGCCTGGCTCGCGGCCGTGCGTCGACGGGGGCGGACGCCACACCTCGTGACGTACGTGAGCTCCGCCGTGCGCGTGTGCGGCGCAGTGTCCCAGAATCTGGACATTCGGGAACGCGGTTCAGCGTCACCGGCGAGCCGATGCCGCTGCCCGCCTGGCGGCGCGATCCGGCAGGCCGGGGCAGAGCGGCCCGTACTACGGCAGCGTCGACGCCGGTCTCGTAGACCGGCTGCCTCGCCCCGGTGGCGCCCGACGGGGTCCACGTGCACGACGACCTCGTCACTCTCATCCAGCGGATCGGGCGGATGCCGGTGACGAGGACTCCGCCCTGAGCACCTGCTCTCCGTGTCCTCCGTTTCGCGCGGATTCCTCTCCTGTGTTCTCCTCAACGTGTCGGCACCGGCGACGAGGAGGACCCTCGAGACCCGCCGCCAGCGGCGTGTCCGCTGGAGGCGGTCGGCTGGAACCGTCATCTGCACACCGTCCGAAGCTTTGAGAAGCTCACTGGCGGGCGGCAGCCGGTAAACGCTCCTCGGCTGCGACGTCGTGCGTGTGCTGGAGGAGGAGCTGCCCCGCCGATTCGGAGGACCCGCACGGACCACCGTACCGTCGAGGAGGCGCCCAGGTGGGGAGCCGCGGTTACGGCTCCTGGTCCACCCACGCGTGGGGGCACTGAGGCACGATGTGGTCGCCGGACACCTTCCTCGATGCGGTCGGATCAGGAAACGGGGCCGAGCGCCTGATGACGCCTTCACTGGAGGCAGAAGCCGGATTCCTGCCGCTTGGTGGAACGGGCGCGGCCCCTGACGACCGAGTCGGGCAAGATCCTTCACCTTCACCGGCGGCCGGTCGCGGGCTCGCCAGCCAGCAGTGACGCTGGGTGGCGGCCCTCTCGCTGCGCCGCGGACCGATCCCCATCCTGCCGGGGTCCGACCTGGGCGTCGAGGACGCGCTGTCGATCTACCGAACGGTCGCGGCACGGTACCACCATGACGCCGTCGGCTTCAGCGACTCTCGGCGGGCTGCGTCTACCAGGCGACGCGCCACGGCTTCGGCGCCGCGATCGAAGCCGGACAGCGTCACGCTCTTCACCCGGGATCCGGTGAGCAAGCGGCCCGTGATCGTCGCCTCCGTGGGGCGGGGCCGCTCGGATCTTTGCCGGCGATCGCGCGCCGGCTGCACGAGCGCTTTCAGCGGCCGGTCGTCGTCAGAAATAGCGCCCGCCCTGGAGCCAGGCTCCGCAGTCTCGGCCTGCGCGACTACGCCAGGGCGAACACTGGCGCCCGTGGGCGCCGCGAGACGACAACACCTTCCCGGAGCAGATTCTCCTGAGACGGGCGTCCTCGTGCGGCTCACCTGGGGCGGTACCGGAAGTTGCGCCACAGCGGAATCAGTTCTTGCGGAGACATCGATGTGACGTCGCGTCGCGTCTTCCCCATCTCGGCCGGGGCCCGATGAATGGGCGAGACTCCTGGAAGTCTGGGCCGGGCGGCTCACGGCGCCGCGCACGGGGAGCTCCGACCCGAGGATCGCCGCTTACCGTGCGCGGCGCCCGCTCTGCGCGCGGCCCGGCCTTTCCATCACTCGCAGAGGCCCGCGCAGGACCGCGAAGCACGGCGTCTCGTCAGCTCTGTTCGTGCTCAGCCCCGTCTCCCGCGCGTGCCTCGCGTTCAACGCGCGCTCGTGAGCACGACGCCCTGACTATCCATGAGCTCCTTTCGGTGGTCTGTAGGTCCATCCGGCCGCGGCCCACTCGCTGACCGGTCTGGGGTGCACCTTGCTGAACGATGCGGGGATCGGAAGACCACGCCAGCACCTGTCGAGCGGAAGCTCCGGCCGGTCACCGGGCTTCCGAGACGCATCTCGTGTTCGCTCGCTGACGCCTGCGAAGGCGCGCCGAGGATCTGGCCGGGCCGGGGCCGTCACGGCTCGACCACCAACGGCGACGCGATCGGGCGTGGCCGGGCCGGCCCCAGGCCCGCACCCACACGCGGCGCCCGTCGCTCCTGATGTCGACGGCGCCGTCCCCGATCCCGTCCGATAAGACCATCGCCCCGCCGCGCTCGGGCGGGTCGGGACCGCGAGCAATACTGTACTGGC
>ERZ1370068.2860-contig-1990_pt1 | contig 52676 bp, 76 predicted proteins | sample MGYA00561227_ERZ1370068 | MGnify/ENA primary metagenome ERZ1370068 (study PRJEB38410, sample SAMEA6850437) | metagenome | study: Metagenomic assessment of the ecological functions of the soil: analysis of the soil microbiota associated with the... | reverse complement strand
CTCGGGCCGCGTCCACGGCTCCCACGGGAAGCACAGCGTGAAGATGTCGCTGTCGGACCGAATGCCGGGATAGCGGAACAGATCCCACGTCCCGCCGAGGCGCTCTCGTCGTTCCAGGATCGTGTAGGACCAGGTTCGGGTTCTTCTCGCGGATCCGGTAGGCCGCGCCGATGCCGGAGAACCCGGCGCCGATGATCAAGCACGTCGCTGTAGTCGTGGTCAGTCACGCTCAACCTCCTACGCGGACTTGGCCGCTTCGCCTGCGGCAACGCGGCCGAACACCATCGACTCCTCGATGCGGTCGAAGCGGTGGTCGATGGCGTCGAGCACGATAGTTGTGGCGCACGTTCCACGGCCGGTGCGTGCCGGACTTCGGCAGCGCATGCAGCGCGCGCTGCACGTAGCCCGCCTGCAGGTTCCAGCGCGGCTTCTCCGGCATCGGGATGTCGCCAAGATGCGGGTAGGCGTGGGTGTAGCCGTGAGAATCCATGTACGCCAACAGCTTTGCCACCGACCGCGCGGTCATGTCGGCCCGCAGCGTCCACGAGTGCGTTGGTGTAGCCGATGCACCACGCCATGTTCGGCACGTCTTCGAGCAGGTGCTCCTTGTACACGAACCGGTCGTGCGGGTTGATCTCCTCGCCGTCGACGCTGACGGTGACGCCGCCCAGCGCCTGCAACTGCAGGCCGGTTGCCGTGACGATCACGTCGGCGTCGAGACGACTGACCGGACTTCAAGACGATGCCCGCTGGCGTCGACGTGGTCGATGTGATCGGTCACCACGTCGACTCGACCGTCGCTGATCGCCTTGTACAGAGTCGGCGTCGAGTATCAGGCACATCCGCTGGTCCCACGGGTTGTACAGCGGCTTGAAATGCGTGTCGACGTCGTAGCCGTCGGGCAGATTGCGTGATCGCGCCGATCGCGGATCAGCCGCTTGCTGAACTCGCGGCGCCTTGCGGGCGAGCAGCACGTAGATCACCACGAAGAACAGCGCGTTGCGCCACCGGATGATCCAGTGGGCGAGCCGTGAGCGGCAACACTTTTCGGATCGCGCTGGCACGACCGGGTCGATCTCGCGGCATGGACAACAGGTACGACGGTGAGCGCTGCAGCATCGTCACGTGACGCGGCCTTCTCGGTCAGCGACGGGATCATGCTGACCGCGGTCGCGCCGCTGCCGATGACCACGATCCGCTTGCCGGTGTAGTCGAGCGACTCGGGCCAGTACTGCGGGTGCACCACCTCACCGGCGAAGTCCTCGATGCCGGGAAACTCCGGCGTGTAGGGCTCGTCGTAGTTGTAGTAGCCGGTGCCGAAGAACAGGAACCGGCCGCGGTAGGTCTTGGCCGCGCCGTCGTGCTCGGTCTCGCACCGTCCAGGTGTCGGTGGTCGAATCCCAGTCGGCGGAGCGGACGTAGGTGTTGAACCGGATGTGCTTGTCGATGCCGTGCTTGCGTGGCGGTCTCGGTCGAGGTACTGCCAGATGTCGTGCGCCGTCGGCGATCGATCTCCGGCCGCGTCCACGGCTCCCACGGGAAGCTCAGCGTGAAGATGTCGCTGTCGGACCGGATGCCGGGATAGCGGAACAGATCCCAGGTGCCGCCGATCCGCTCGCGCCGTTCCAGCACGGTGTAGGACAGCTCGGGATTCTTCTCGTGGATGCGGTAGGCGGCGCCGATGCCGGAGATACCCGCGCCGATGATCAGCACGTCGGAGTATTCGGCTCTGCTCTGGCGGCCATGTCGGAGAGCCTCCTTTGGTCCGGCTGGGTACCACGATATGGGCTCAGCCGTTGAGCGCGTCGACGATCCGCGCCAGCGACTGCACCGCGATCGGTCCTGGCTGGTAGACGCAGATCCGATCGGAGACGCCGTGCCACACGGTCGCGGATATGAGCGGCGATCTCGCCGGGGCTGCCGCAGGCCGCGATGGTGTGCAGCATGTCGTCGTCGATGAGCCGCCCCATGTCCTCCCAGCGGCCCTGCTTGGACAGCCTGTTGAGCTTCGGGCTGCAGGTCGCCCCAGCCGTGCACCTCCGAGCACGGGGCGGTAGGCGGGCGTCGACCCTAGAACGCGAGCAGCCGACGGGTGGCGGCGTGGTCTTGGTCTTCTCGACTGCCGGCCGACACGATGATCTCCGGGACGACTGCGAAGCTCGTCCGCGTCGCGTGCCAGCGGCCGCCAATCCCTCCCGAATCGGCGGGCATCGTCGCCTCGTGCAGGAACCGCTTCGATGCCGAACGGCATGACGAGCAGACCGTCGGCGGTCTCGGCGGTGGCCCTGGTCAACCGCGGGCCCGAGCGCGCCGACGTAGATCGGTGGCGGGCCGTACGGGTTGCGCGCCGGGGCTGAAGGTCGGGGTCATCAGCGTGTGCCGGTAGTACTCGCCCGCGGAAGTCGAGCCGTCTCGCCGGAGTTCCAGGCCGCGAAGATCGCCCGCAGCGCACGCACCAGTTCCGTCATCCGGGCGACCGGGCCGGTCGAACTCCGCGCCGAACCGCTTCTCGATCTGCGTCCGCACCTGCGTGCCAAGGCCGAGCGTGAACCGCCCTTCGGTCAGCAACTGCAGGTCGTTGGCCTGGTGCGCGAGATGAATCGGGTTGCGGGAAACGCGATCGCAACGTTGGTCATCAGGTCCAGGCCCCGACCGCGGCGGCCAGGGCCAGCGGGGTGAACAACGTCGTGCGGCCCCTCGAAGGTGAAGACCCCGCTGGCGCCGGCCTCGCGCAGGCACGTGCGCCCGGTCGATCGCATCAGTCGGTCCGAACAGCGCTGTCATGACCTTCACGGCGTGAGAGCCTAGTCACGTGACCATCCCAGCCAAGGCCGACGTCGTCGTCGTGGGTGCCGGGTTCGCGGGGCTGTCGGCGGCCCGCGACCTGGTGCGGCTCGGGCACGACGTCGTTGTTCTCGAAGGCCGCGATCGCGTCGGGGGACGCTCGTCGACGACGACGATCGCGGGCGCACCGGTCGATCTCGGCGGAACGTTCGTCGGGCCAACGCAGGACGCCGTCATCGCGCTGGCGACAGAACTGGGCTGCGAGACCGTGCGGACCCATAGCCAGCGGCAAGAACCTGATCCGGTGGCGCGGCAAGGTCCGGTCGTATCGCAGCACGATCCCGAAGCTGTCGATCATCGAGCTGCTCGACGTTTCCCGGATCCAGTGGCGGTTCGACCGCGTGAGCCGGCGGGTGCCGGTGCCGAGCCGTGGACGTCGCCGATCGCCGACATCCTCGACTGCAAGACCCTTGACGAGTGGCTGCGCTACGTGCACGCCGAGCGCGTCGACGCGGGATCTGATGGCGATCATGGCGCGGGTGACGTGGGGTTGCGAGCCCGAAGCGGTGTCGATGCTGCACGCGGTCCGCTACGTCAAGGCCGCGGGCGGGCTCGGCCGCATGCTCGACGTCGAGGGCGGCGCCCAGCAGGACCGCTTTCCCGGTGGCACGCAGCAGATTGCGCTGCGGATGGCCGAAGAGCTCGGCCCGCGGGTCGTGCTGAACGCGGTCGTGCGCAGCATCGAGCGGCACGCCGACGGCACCCTGACCGTCGGCTCGCGATCGCGGCGACGTCACCGCCAAGGCCGTCATCGTGGCCGATCCCGCCCGCACACCGGGCCGGGATCGAGTTCGATCCGGCGCTGCCGCCCGAGTACGAAAAGCTCGCCGAGCACTGGCCGCAGGGCAATCTGAGCAAGGCGTACGCCGCCTACGAGACGCCGTTCTGGCGCGCGAACGGCTGCTCGGGCGAGGCGCTGTCCGACGAGGGGCCGGTGTTCATCACGTTCGACGTCAGCCCGAGCGACGACGGGGCCGGGCATCCTGCTGCGGCTTCACCGATGCGCGCACATTCGACCCGCTGCCTGCCGACGCCAGCGCCGCGAGCAGCGCGCTGGCAGGATTCGCCGACGCTGTTCGGTGACGCCGCTGGGCATCCGATCGACTATGTCGACCATTGCTGGGGCACAGAGGAATTCGCGCCTGGCGGCCCGACGGCCGCGGTGCCGCCGGGCTCGTGGACGACGCTACGGGCCGTGGTTGCGCAAGCCGGTCGACGGCATCTTCTGGGCGGGCACCGAAACCGCCGACGAATGGACCGGATTCCTCGACGGCGCCGTGCGATCACGGGCAAGCGCGCCGCCGACGAGGTGCACCGGGCAGCTGGCCGGCTAGGACGCTGTGCGTCGCTCCTGGCTCACCGACTCGATCAGCATCCGCAGGTGCTTGTTGACCTCGTCCGGGCGCTCGACGATCGCGCAGTGCCCGCCGGACAGCTCGACGAACGACGCGAGGTTCGGCGCCATCCTGGCGATGTGGCGCGACGAAACCATCGGCAGCAGGCGGTCTTTCGCGCTGCCGATCACCAGCGTCGGCACCGTCAGGTTGTTCAGCCCGATGTGCTCGGTGACCGAGCGCGTCGACCAGCGTGCGGGCCCAGCCGCCGCGGCCCGCGGGCGGTGTCGAGGTGAACAGCTCGTAGATGAACTCGGCGATCGCCGGATCGGCGTCGCGGCCCACCGCGATCGTCGGACACGAACCGCCGGCTCGGCCGATCCACCGCGCGCAGCAGCGGCGCGGCGCCGAACGTCTTCAGCAGGGTTCCCGCCGCACGCACCCGGGCGTCGGCCAGTGGCGGCGGCACCGGCAGGAGCTGCACGTTGCGCAGCAGGTCGCCGGTGGTGGTGTTGATCAGCGCGACGGCATCGGCGCGCTGCGGCACCCGGTCGGGATACCGCTCGGCCCACGACGTGATGGCGATGCCGCCCATCGAGTGCCCGGCGATGACGGCGCGTTCGCCCGGCGCCAGCGTCGCCTCGAGGACGGCGTCGAGGTCGGCGGCGAGATGGTCGAGGCTGTAGGCACCGCGCCGCGCGGGGCACGTCGCTGCGGCCGTGGCCGCGGTGGTCGAACGCGATGACGCGGTAGTCGCTTGGCGAGGTCGGCGATCTGGTAGGCCCACACCCGGATGGCGCACGTGATGCCGTGCGCGAGCACGATCGGATAGCCGTCTTCGGGCCCGAAGACCTCGGCGTGCAGGCGGGTGCCGTCCTGGAGCGGACGGTCATGGCGCGACCGTGCGGCATCGCCTCGGCCGCGGCGAATCGTCCGGCCTGCAGGCCGACCGGTCTGGCCACGTTCCATGCGTGCTCCCATCGGTTCGGCAACGCTGCCGCGAATACCAGCCTACCGGTCGGTTGGGGCGACCGGCGCAGGAGTTCACCAGTTGCGCGCGATTAAATGAAGCTGCAATGCGCGCGATACAGATAGCCCGGCTCGACGGCCCGCAGGCCGCGGAGGTCGTCGAGATCGACGAGCCCAAGCGGCGACGGCGAGGTCGCTCATCGACGTGCACGCGGCGGGTGTGGCGTTTCCCGATGCCCTGCAATCGCGCGGGCTCTATCAGTACAAGCCGGAGATGCCCTACACCCCGGGGCGGAGGTCGCGGGCGTGGTGCGCAGCGCACCGGACGGTGCGCACGTGACGGCCGGTGATCGCGTCGCCGGGCTGACGATGCTGTGCGGGGCGATGGCGGAAGTCGTTGCGTTGCAACCCGATCGAGTGTTCAAACTGCCGGACTCGGTGTCGTTCGAGGCCGGTGCCGGCCTGCTGTTCAACGATCTGACGGTGCATCACGCATTGCGCACCCGGGGCCGGCTGGCCGACGGGCGAGACCGTCCTGGTGCACGGCGCGGCAGGCGGCATCGGCACGTCGACGCTGCGGCTGGCGCCCGCGTGGGGCGCGGCTCGCACCATCGCGGTGGTGAGCACCGAGGACAAGATCGCGGTCGCCAAGGCCGCGGGGGCGTCGGATGTGGTGCTGGCCGACGGTTTCAAGGACGCGGTCAAGGAGCTGACCGGCGGGCGCGGCGTGGACATCGTCGTCGACCCGGTCGGCGGTGACCGGTTCACCGACTCGCTGCGCTCGCTGGCGCCCGGGCGGCCGGCTGCTGGTCATCGGGTTCACCGGCGGCGACATCCCGACCATCAAGGTCAACCGGCTGCTGCTGAACAACGTCGACGCCGTCGGCGTCGGCTGGGAGTCTGGTCGCTGACTCACCCCGGATACCTGGGCGAGCAGTGGGCGGAGCTGGAGCCGCTGCTGGCGTCGGGCAGGTGTCGGCGCCCGAGCCGATCGTCTATCCGCTCGAGCGCGCGGCCGATGCGATCGCCTCGCTGGAGGACCGGACCGCATGGCAAGGTCGTCGTCAAATTGCGCTGAGCGCGTCGCGTGGCCAGACGGCTGACGTCCTAGCAGCTCAGGCTTCGCGCCAGCATCTCGCCCGCCACGGCGAGCAGTTCGGCGGCCTGACTCATTGAGCGTGCACGGTCCGGTCTCCAGGTCGCTGAGCGCGTAGACGCCGGCGAAGCCTGCGGCGCGGGCTTCGGCCGGGGCCAGCGCCGACACGCCCGCGACGGCGAACGTCGGTATGCCGCAGGCGCTGGCACGCCGACATACCCCTACCGCGGCCTTGCCCGCGTAACGACTGGCGATCGAGCGAGCCCTCGCCGGTCACGACGGCGCACGCGCTCTGCAGGTGCCTGTCCAGCTCGACGCGGTCGAGGATCACGTCGATGCCGGGCTGCATCTGCGCGCGCAGTACAGCCAGCGCGGCGAAACCGACGCCACCCGCAGCGCCGGCTCCGGCGGCGGTTCGGTAATCCGTTTTCGTTTCGCGCTCGACGACGTCGGCCCAGCACGCGAAGGAGCGCGGTCCAGCTCGATCACTTGGTCCGGGGTTCGCGCCCTTCTGCGGTGCATAGACACCCGCCGCGCCCAGCGGACCGTACAGCGGGTTGTCGACATCGACGGCGGAGAGTGAATGAGGCGGAAGCGATCTCGGGGTGCAACCCACTGAGGTCAAGCTGCGCGGCGCTGCCGATGGTGCGCCCCGATGGATCGAGGCGCGCGCCGTACTGATCGCGCACGAGTTGCGCCGAGCGCGGTGAGAAAGCCCGCACCCCCATCGGTGCTCGCGCTGCCCCCGACGCCGATGATGATGTCGCGGCATCCGTGATCGAGCGCCTGCGCAACCACCGCCCTGAGGCCATGACTGGAGGCCGTCATCGGAGCCGGCACGCCACCGGGAAGCCGTTGCAGGCCACAGATTTCGCGCCATTTCGACAACCGCGGTCTTGCCCGCTGCGGGCGTACGCAGTCTGCACCACCTGGCCCGTCGGCCCTTGGCATAGACGGGGATCCTCTCGAATCCCGCTGCGAGGACGGTACCGAGCGTTCCATCGCCGCCGTCGGCGACCGGGCACTGCACCGTCGTCAACGTGGGGTCGCCGCGTTTGAGGCCCGCAGATCATCGCGTGAGCCGCCTGCCGCGGCCGTCAGTGAGCCCTTGAACTTGTCGGGCGCGATCACCACATGGCCACCCATCGGACCACCATCCATCTGCAAGGCTTCTGATTATTCCGCATTACGGAATTCTGCATTTCGATCGATCAACGCTGCGCACATGTCGGGTGGTCATCGTCAAGCGATCTCATGCCGGCTGGCAGGTGTTACCAGCGGTCCGCCTTGACAAGCGCCGAGCGGCAGCGGGTTGACTATTCTGCATCACGATATTGATAATTCCGTATTACGGAATAGAAGTTCGAGATGGCCATGCTGTACGGCGCACTCGCGATGTTCCCGCTGGGTGGGCCACCGCCGGCTACGTCCTGGTGTCGCAGCGCTCCGTCGGCAAGAGCACAGAAAGGAATGCCGAGATGACGGCCACCTACACGGTCAACTGCTCGATCCTGCTGACCGATCTACCACTGCTGGACCGCCGGGCGCGGCCCGAAACGCCGGCTTCGAGGCGGTCGAGTTCTGGTGGCCGTTCGACTCCCCGACGCCGCCGGACGCCGAAGTCACCGCCTTCATCCGCGCCATCCAGGACGCGGGTGTCCAGTTGACGGGCCTCAACTTCGCCGCCGGTGACATGCCCGCAGGCGATCGCGGGATTCTGTCCAATCCCGCCATTGACGCAGGCGTTCCGCGACAACGTCGACATCGCCGTCGGCATCGCCGAAACGCTCGGGACCCGCGCCTTCAACGCGCTCTACGGCAATCGCATCGACGAATACTCACCCGCGACCCAGGACGACGTCGGCACCGGAGAACCTTGCCTACGCCGCACGCGCGGCCGACCGCATCGGCGCGACGGTGCTGGTCGAACCCGTAAGCGGCGCACCACGGTATCCGCTCACCACGGCCGCCGACGCCATCCGCGTGATCGATCGTGTGCACTCCGAACACGGCGCAACCAACTTGCGACTGCTCGCCGACTTCTACCACCTCCACGTCAACGGCGACGACATCACCGCCGCGATAAACGATTACGGCGAGCCGGATCGGCCACGTGCAGATTGCCGACGCGCCCGGGCGGGGTGAGCCGGGCACCGGCGAAATCCCGCTGCGCACCTACCTCGAGCAGCTGGCCGAACAGGGCTACCGGGGATACGTCGGCCTGGAGTACAAGGCGACCAGACCGGACACCTTCGAATGGCTGCCCACGAGCCGGGCGCGGCGCGACCTTGCAACCACAAGCAGAAACGAGGATCTAATGAGCACAATCGCTTTCATCGGGCTGGGGATCATGGGCAGCCCAATGGCATGCCACCTGGTCAAGGCCGGGCACACGGTCATCGGCTTGACACCGTCGCCGGAGCGCACCGCCGCGCGTGGTCGAAGCGGGAGGCAAGGCCGGCGAATCCATCGAGCAGGCGGTCAAGGACGCCGACATCGTGGCGATCATGGTGCCTGACTCCCCGCAGGTGCAGAGCGTTCTGTTGGGAGATGACGGGGTCTTCGCCCATGCTCAGCCTGGCACCCTCGTGATCGACTTCTCCTCGATCCGGCCGCGACGTCACCGCGGAGTTCGCCAAGATCGGCGCCGAGCGCGGACTGCGAATCATCGACGCGCCGGTGTCCGGCGGTGAGCCCGGCGCCAAGAACGCCACATTGTCGATCATGGTCGGTGGCTCCGAGGACGACTTCGCCGCCGCCAAGCCGATTCTCGACACGGTCGGCAAGACCATCGTGCACGTCGGCGCCAACGGCGCGGGCCAGACCGTCAAGGCGGCCAACCAGCTGATCGTCGCCGGCAACATCGAACTGCTCGCCGAAGCGATCACGTTCCTGCAGGCCTACGACGTCGACATCGACGCCGCGGTCAAGGTCCTCGGCGGCGGGCTGGCCGGCTCGGCAGTGCTCGACCAGAAGGCGCCGAAGATGTTGGCGCGAAACTTCGACCCCGGTTTCCGCATCGCGCTGCACCACAAGGACCTCGGAATCGTCACCGCTGCTGCGCGGGAAGCAGGTGTGGTCACACCACTCGGTTCACTGGTCGCCCAACTCATGGCCTCAGCGCATGGCGAACGGCGAAGGTGGACTCGACCATTCGGCTCTGCTGCTGGGCGTCGAGCGGCTGTCCGGCAAGCGAAGGCGGATCGGGTCAATGACACGGATGCGGACGGTCGACGCGGCCGTCAGGATTCTCGAAATCGAAGGCGCCACCCAGGCTTTCGGCCTACCGGGAGCCGCGATCAACCCGTTCTACTCGGCGATGCGCGCGCACGGCGGGATCAAGCACATCCTCGCGCGGCACGTCGAGGGCGCCAGCCACATGGCCGAGGGCTTCACCCGCGCCGCGGCGGGAAACATCGGCGTGTGCATCGGCACCTCCGGCCCGGCGGGTACCGACATGATCACCGGGCTGTACTCCGGCCTCAGCGGATTCCATTCCGATCCTCGCGATCACCGGCCAGGCGCCGGTGGCCAGACTCCACAAGGAGGACTTTCAGGCCGTCGACATCGCCGCCATCGCCGCGCCGGTCACCAAGATGGCGATGACGGTGCTCGAACCCGGCCAGGTCCCAGGCGCGTTCGCAGCAGGCGTTCCACCTGATGCGCTCGGGGCGGCCCGGGCCGGTGCTGATCGACCTGCCCATCGACGTCCAGCTGGCCGAGATCGATTTCGACCCCGAGACGCTATCAGCCGCTGCCGGTCTACAAGCCGGCGGCCATCGCGAGCCCAGGCCGAGAAGGCGATCGACATGCTGGCGTCCGCCGAGCGGCCGCTGATCGTCGCCGGGCGGCGGCATCATCAACGCCGACGCCTCGGACCTGCTGGTCGAGCTGGCCGAGATCCTCAACGTGCCTGTGGTGCCGACGCTGATGGGCTGGGGCAGCATCCCCGACGATCACCGCGCTGGCGGCAGGCATGGTCGGACTGCAGACCGTCGCATCGCTACGGCAACGCGACCATGCTCGCATCCGACTTCGTCCTCGGAATCGGCAACCGGTGGGCCAACCGCCACACCGGCGGGCTGGACACCTACCGCAGGGGACGGCGTTTCGTTCACGTCGACATCGAGCCCACCCAGATCGGCCGCGTCTTCGCCCCGGACTTCGGCATCGTGTCCGACGCGAAGGCGGCGCTCGAGCAGTTCGTCGGCGGTCGCCAGCGAGCGACGCGCCGCAGGCACGCTGCCGGACTGGAGCACGTGGGTCGAGGACTGCCAGGCAGCGCAAGCAGACGATGCATCGCAAGACCCACTTCGACGACGTGCCGATCAAGCCGCAGCGCGTCTACGAGGAGATGAACCGCGCCTTCGGCCGCGATGTCCTGCTATGTCACCGCGATCGGGCTGTCACAGATCGCCGGCGGCCAGTTCCTGCAGGTGTACGAGCCGCGGAACTGGATCAACTGCGGTCAGGCCGGACCGCTCGGGTGGACGGTGCCCGCCGCCCTCGGTGTCGTCGCCGCCGACCCCAACGCCACCGTGGTCGGGCTGTCGGGCGACTACGACTTCCAGTTCCTGATCGAGGAACTGGCGGTCGGGCGCGCAGTTCAACCTGCCCTACGTCCATGTCGTGGTGAACAACTCCTACCTCGGGTTGATCCGCCAGGCGCAGCGCAACTTCGACATGGACTACTTCGTGTCGCTGGGCTTCGACAACATCAACGCCCAGGAGACCGAGGACGGCGACGTCCCGAAGGGATACGGCGTGCGATCACCTGCGCGTCGCCGAAGGCTTCGGCTGCAAGGCGATTCAAGTGGTCGAGCCGCAGGACATCGGCCCGGCGTTGACGCGAGCGCAGCAACTCGCCCACGAGCACAAGGTGCCCGTGGTGGTCGAGGTCTTCCTGGAGAGGGATCACCAACATCGCGATGGGCACCGAGATCGACAACGTCGTCGAGTTCAACGATCTCGCCGAAACGCTCGCGGACGCACCGACGGCCGCGGCACTGCTCTCCTCGACTAGACCGGCGGCCTCTCTGTCGAACTCCGAGGCGATATCGCGGGCGACGCGTTTCAGCAGCGGCGTCACTTTCGTCGCCGACTTCAGCGTGAGACGCGCCGCCGGTCCCGAGATCGAGATCGCGGTCAAGGTGGGGGCGTCCGGCACCGGCACCGCAAAGCAGCGCACGCCGATCTCCTGCTCGCCTTCGTCGACGGCGTAGCCGCGCGACCGGCTCAGCTCGATGTCCCGGATCAGCGCGTCCGGGGTCGTATACGAGTTCTCGTTGGAGGCCGGCATCCCCGCGCGCTTCAGCAGCGCGTGCACACTGTCGTTGGGAAGCTGCATGCAGCAGCGCCTTGCCGACCCCGGTGCAATGCAGGTGGACGCGCCGGCCCACTTCGGTGAACATCCGCATCGCATGCGGCGACGGCACTTGAGGCGACGTACACCGCCATGTCGTTGTCCAGCACGGCCATGTTGGCGCTCTCGCCCGTTCGCTCCACCAGTTCGGTCAGATGAGGGCGCGACCATGCGCCGATGAGTTGCGCTGCGCTTTCGCCCAACCGAATCAACTTGGGCCCCAACGCATAGCGGCGGTTCTCGAGCTGCCTCACATAGCCCATCACCAACAGCGTCCGGACGAGACGGTGAATGGTTGGCTGTGGCAGCTCGGCGCGAGCAGCCAACTCCCCCAACGCCATACTGCCGCCCGCGCTCGCCATGATCTCCAGCAGCTCGAATGCGCGCTCAACCGATTGAACACCGGACTTGGTCGACGACTCGTCCGCCAACGAAACCCTCCGATCCTCGATCGAGCCTGCAACTCCGCTTAGCGACAAGCATATTCCGTATGGCGAAATTATTCGACGACCGAGGGGACCAGACGATGTGCGGCAGATCTCAGCTCATGTGGCGGCTGATTGGATCCTGGCGACTGTATGCTACTACCAGCGTCAGTCTGCCGTATCAACAGTGACCAGAAGGGCAGCTCATGACCCACCCGTTGACCCGCCACCGCCGCGGCGCGTACTCGGTGGAGCCACCGCGCGGACCGGGCCGCCGCTCGTCGAGCGTCCCGCACCGCTGCGCCAGGCGGTCTTCGAAGCCCTCGTCGAGATGATCATCACTCGCGAGTTGCAGCCGGGTGAGCATCTGGTCGAGAAAGATCTGGCAGCTGCGCTGGGGGTCAGCCGGCAGCCCGTGCGGGAGGCGCTGCAGCGCATGCACACCGAGGGCTGGGTGGATCTGCGCCCCGCGCTCGGCGCATTCGTCCACATACCCACCGAGGCCGAGGCCGGATCAGCTACTCGCCGCGCGCAGCCTTCTCGAAGCGGAATCCGCCAGGCTGGCCGCCGAGCAGGCGACGCCCGAGCAGATCGAGCACCTCTGGGAGCTCCAACGCATCGGCGAGGAGGCGCTCGCCGCTGGACGACCAGGAGGTCCTCGTCGCCGCGAACGCCGCTCTGCACACCCATATCGTCACCATGTCGGGCAACAAGGTTCTTGCCGATCTCATGGGCTCGGTCGAGCACCGGGTGCGGTGGTACTACCTGCCCATTGCCCAGGTGCGTGCGGAAAGACGCCTGGGACGGAGCACGCCGAGTTGATCGCGGCGATCGCCAGCCGGCGACGCCGGCCGGGCCGGCGACCTGATGCGTCTAGCACACCGAGCGCACCAGGGAGATTTACCAGGAACAACGGCGGCAGGAGGCGGCCGAGGGGAACGCCTGACCGGTCTCCCTCGGCCGCCCCGCATGGCCTCGCTCAGTCGGCCAACGTGGGTGTCCAGCGACCTCTCCGTGCTGGATGCGCTGGTCGTTGGCCGCGGGCACCTGGCGGCCCGGCTGCCGGAACAGGGCCGCGATCCCGGCCGATACCAGAGCACTCGCCGCAGCGAGCCAGTAGGCACCGGTGTAGCCCCAGGCGTCGATGACGCTGGCGCCCACGCCGATCCCCACAACCGAGCCGAGCAGCTTGGAGCTGTAGATGAGGCCGTAGTTGCTGGCGTTGTTGTTCTCACCGAAGTAGTCCGGGGTCAGGGAGGCGAACATCGGGTAGAAGGCGCCGCCACCGAATCCGACCAGGAAGGCGAAGCACAGGAACCCGATCTCGTTGTGCGCCTTGCCGGCGTAGAGCAGGCCGACCAGCGACACCGCCGATACCAGCAGCACGATCGAGCAGGGTCTGCTTGCGCCCGAGCCGGTCCGATATGCAGCCGGTCGACCGTGCGGCCGGTGCCGTTGATGATCGAGAGCACACCGGCGGACGACGCCGCGATCAGCGGGCCGAATCCGAGGTCCTTGGCGAACGGCACCATGTAGCTGATGCCGAACAGCGAGACGCCGGCGCTGATGCCCAGCGACAGCCACATGAGCGGCAGCATGCCGGTCTTGATGGCCTCCTTCGGCGTGTACTGCCGGACGGCGGGCGGGTTCTTCCGCAGGCTCTCCGCGCCCTTCTTGCTGTTCGCCCACTGCAGCGGGTCGACATCCGCGGGCCACCAGTTCTTCGGCGGGTCCCGGAAGAACCATCCGCACACGGCGACGACCACCAGCATGTACACGGCCGACCAGGTCGAGGACCCAGGCGTAGGTGTTCGGATGCAGGGCGTAGCTGAAGATGAAGATGAACGGCACAGCGCCGTAGGCGAATCCGCCGTTGACGAACCCGGTCTTGCCGCCTCGCCGCTCCGGGTACCACTTACCGACGAGGTTGATGCACGTCGCGTAGACCAGGCCTGCGCCGATGCCGCCGCATACGGCGAAGCCGAGGTAGGCGAGGACCAGGTTGGCCTGGGTGATGCTGGCGAAGCCGATCGCCGACAGGACCGCGCCGACCAGCATGGCGGACTTGGCCGAGACGATGCCCTTCTCGCGGAGCTTCCCGGCGGGAAAGGCGATGAGGGCCTGAAGAAGGCCCAGATGGACAGCAGCCAGAACGTCTCGCGACATGCGTCCAGTCGTGTGCGCGTCGCGTAGCGACTCCTCGGCGGCGCCGTAGCCGTACTCGTAGACACTGACCGCCATCATGGCGCGTCCACGGCAGCCAGACCATCCAGGCCCGGGATCTGCCGAGGAGTTCGCGGTCGGTCTCCCCGACGCGGTATACGCGGCCGTTCGCGTCGGTGACCTCGCGATAACTTGCGATAGTTGACGACATCGCTCATTCTCTTTCTAGCGATGGTTGAACGGGCTCCGCCTCGATGGCCTCTCGCGTCAGGTTTTCGCGACAGACATCAGGAGCGCTTGCTGGCTCCACACGGGTTACAGCCCGTGTGAAGCAATCGCGTACCGCGGCTGCGGTTTTCGCGTGTCACATGCGTTCGCTGGCCTATGCGGCGTCAGCGCCGCGGTCTATCGCATGACGGTTCTGTCCTTTCGTCGCCGAGTCCAGTGGCCCGAATCGGTCAGCGCGCCCGACGATGCCGGGCGCTGCGTTGCTCAGATGACTCCGGCGCGCCTGAACAGCTCCAGCTGCTCGGGCGAATAGCCGAGCTCCGTGCAGATCTCGTCCGGTGTGCTCGCCGAGCATCGGCGAGCGGACGATCTCCACTGGAGAGTCCGACAGCCGTAGCGGAGAGCCGACGGTCTTGAACGGGCCGCGCTCGGGGTGGTCGACGGTGACGATCGCCCCGAGATCGGTCGAGCGTGTCGTCCTCGATCAGTTCCTTGGTGCTGAGCACCGGACCGCACGGGACGTTGAGCGCGTTCAGCGCCTCCAACGCCTCCCATTTGGTGTGCCGCCTCGGACCAGTCCTCGATCAGCGCAAAGACCTTGTCCAGCTTTGGCAGTCGGTCCTCTGGCCGCGCCCAGTCGGGGTGATCGGCGAGGTCGGGCCTGCCGATCAGCTCCGCCAGCGGCGCCCAGCCTTGGGGCTGCACGATCACGTAGATGTAGTCGTTGGGACCACCGCCCTTGGTCCTGACCGCCCATCCCGGTTGGCCGCCGCCAGAGGCGTTGCCCGATCGAGGGACCTCGTCGCCGAAGTGCTCGTTCGGGCACTCCTGCAGCGGCCCGCCGGCGAGCCGTTGCTGGTCGCGAAGCTTGACGCGGCACAGGTTGAGCGACCGCCTCTTGCATGGCGACCTCGACACGCTGCCCACGGCCGGTGTTCGTGCGCTGGTAGAGCGCGGCCAAAATCCCTGACACAAGGTGGATTCCGGTGCCTGAGTCACCGATCTGTGCACCGGTCGCCACGGGCGGCCCGTCCTCGAAACCTGTGGTGGCCATCGAGCCGCCCATCGCCTGCGCGATGACTTCGTAGGCCTTGAAGTCGAAGTACTTGCCGGGACCGAATCCCTTGATGGAGGCATAGATCAGGCGCGGGTTGATCTCACGCAGCCGTTCCCAGGTGAACCCGAACCGATCGACGACGCCAGGGCCGAAGTTCTCGACGAGGATGTCGACCCGGGACACCAGATCGGTGAAGATCTGCTTGCCCTCGTCGCTCTTCATGTTGAGGGTGATGCTGCGTTTGTTGCAGTTGAGCATCGTGAAGTACAGGCTGTCGGCGCCTGGAATGTCGCGAAGCTGGCTGCGCGTGACGTCGCCGGTTCCCGGCGCCTCGAGCTTGATGACGTCTGCGCCGAGCCAGGCGAGCAATTGCGTGGCCGAGGGACCCGACTGAACATGCGTCATGTCGAGCACTCGAACGCCATCGAGTGCCTTACCCGTCGGCGGATCGGATTCCACGACCGTGGGGATCTGAACCATTACTGAACTTCCCTTAACTCGAGCCGGTGTGCTTCGTCGTGCCAGAGGAGCTCGTCACAACATTGCATACCGTATGAGGTAGACAACAGTGTGGTCGACGTAACACCGCTTTGTCCAGCGATCGGCCAGTACTCACAGACTTCTCTGCCAGGGACGCAAAACGACGCGATCGTCGGGGCTCGGCGACGCGGTGGCCGATTCGTCGGGCACAACAGCCGGTTCGCCGGTTCACAGAACAGCCTCCGGATCGACGAGCGGGCCGCCACGCCGCCGCGACTCGCACACTCGCATCGCGCTCGCCCATCGCTGCGACTTCGACAATCTGTTGGTGCACAACGGATTACGTGGTTCAGCGACGGTAGTCGCGGCCTGGACCAGCCGCGGCGACTGGTCAGGCGCCCTTCCGGCGTGCCCATGTCCGCCGTCATAGCGCGCAGTCACGACCACGCCGGCCTCTCGCAGCGCGGCGGCGATGTACGCCGGCTGCGAAGCGAACGGCTACAGAGCCGAGCCAGGAAATCGACAGGAAACTGGGGGCTTGCGTCCAGATTGTATGAGGTATACCGTACGCCATGTGATGTCGGTTACTTTCTGACGGAGACGAGTGACTGCCTTCACAAACCACAGCGTATGCAGTATTCGATAGCAGCGAGCGAACTGTGCCGGGTCCGGCAAGCGGTCACTCGATCAACGTGTGGTTCCACCCGACGCTGATGCGTCGGGGTCCGCGAACCAGACAGCGACAAATAAGGGGACTGTCTTGGGAAAGGCACTCGAAGGCGTCCGCGTCCTGACATGACACACGTCCAGTCCGGCCCGTCGTGCACGCAGATCCTTGCCTGGCTGGGCGCGGACGTCGTGAAGCTGGAGGCTCCCGCCGGCGACGTCACGCGCAAGCAGCTGCGTGACATCCCGGAGTCGACAGCCTCTACTTCACGATGCTCAACTGCAACAAGCGGAGCATCACGCTGAACATGAAGTCCGCAGACGGCAAGCGAATCTTCGCCGACCTGCTGCCTCCGGTTCAGACATCCTCGCCGAGAACTTCGGCCCCGGCGCGATCGAGCGCATGGGCTTCGGTGGGACGAGCTGCAGCGGATCAACCCGCGGCTGATCTTCGCCTCCATCAAGGGTTTTCGGCGACGGACCGTACACGCACTACAAGGCCTACGAAGTGATCGCGCAGGCCATGGGCGGGTCGATGAGCACAACCGGGTTCGCCGACGGCCCGCCGCTGGCCACCGGGGCCCAGATCGGCGACTCGGGCACCGGCATCCACACCGTGGCCGGCATCCTGGCCGCGCTCTACCAGCGCGAGCACACCGGCCGCGGGCAACGCGTGACCGTCGCCATGCAGCATGCGGTGCCTGCAACCTGTGCCGGGTCAAGCTGCGCGACCACCAGCGGCTGCAGCACGGACCGCTGGGCGAATATCCCAACGAGGAATTCGGCGACAGCGTCCCGCGATCGGGCAACGCCTCCGGCGGCGGTCAGCCGGGCTGGGCCGTGAAGTGCGCGCCCGGGCGGACCCAACGACTACATCTACGTGGTCGTCCAGCCGGTGGGCTGGGAGCCCATCGCGAACTCTGATCGGCCGGCCCGAGCTGGTCACCGATCCCGAGTGGAGCACGCCGCAAGCGCTGGCTGAACAAGTTGGACAAGATGTTCCAGCTCATCGAGGAGTGGACGATGGGCCTCGGCAAATGGCAGGCGCTCGAGATCCTCACCGAGCACAACATCCCCTGCGGCCCAATCCTTTCCACCAGGGAGATCATCGACGACGCCTCGCTGGCGGCCAACGACATGGTCGTTCGGGTGGACCATCCCGAGCGCGGCGAGTTCACCACGGTCGGCTGCCCGATCAAGCTGTCCGACTCCCCGTCGACGTCCACCGCTCCCCTCTGCTGGGCGAGCACAACGCGCACATCTACGGCGACGAGAGCTCGGCCTGGCGACCAGCTCTCCGCGCTCCGAAGGCGAAGGGAGTCATCTGAGCGATTCCGCCACCAAAAAGCAGACAGTCGGCAGTTATACGAGCAGACAAGAAGGAGATTAGACACGCATGAATGCGCCAGCTCAGCCGGTATACCGCGAGGTAGTCGACGATAACGGCAGGGTGTATCGGATCGGCGAGACCGACCGCGACATCCTGGGGCGATCACGGGCATGGATGGTGTGGATGCCGTGGATCGCGATGATGGCCATCAGCTCGTCCGAATACGCGTTCACCTCGGCCGAGGACACGCTCGTCGAGGCGCACCACTGGGCGGCACGGCCACATCTTCTGGTTGCTGGGCGTATGGGTGTTCTTCCAGGCCGCGGTGGCGTTCCCGGCCGGTCAGACTGCGGGAGAGCGGCAAGCTGTCGGCGCGCTCGGCGATGCTGCTCGGTGCCGTCGGGCGCGCTTCTCGGATATCTGTCGCTGGCATACGCACCGCACGTCTTCCTTGCCGTACCATCGGCTTCGGCTTCTTCGGCGGCGGCGGCGCCGGTTCTCGTCTACGCCACCTGCGTCAACATGGTGGGCAAGTGGTATCCGGAACGCAAGGGCGGAAAGACGGGCTTCGTCAACGGCGGCTTCGCCTACGGGTCGGTGCCCTTCATCTTCCTGTTCACCATCGTACCTGGATGTCGCGAACTACCAGGGACATCCTGCTGGCGGTCGGCGTCTTCCTGGCCGGCCGTTGGTCGCGGTGAGCGGCTTCTTCTTCATGGACCCGCCGAAGAACTGGTGGCCTCCGCACGTCGACCCGCTGAAGGTCAACGACGACTCCGAAGATCCGCCGGGCGCTGCTGAAAGAACCCGCCCGCGGTGAAGCAGTACACGCCGATGGAGGCCGATCAAGACCGGCATCCTGCCGCTGATGTGGTTCGTCCTGCTCGTGCACCGCGGGCATCAACATCTTCGGCATCGCCATGCAGGTGCCCTTCGGCAAGGAGATGGGCTTCGCCGGCGGGATCGTGGCGACCGCGATGAGCCTCAAGGCCATCATCAACGGCACCGGGCGCGGCGTGATCGGCTGGATCTCCGACCGGTGTCGGCCGGCGGAACACGCTCATCATCGTGTGCGTGGTGCTGGGCCTGTGCCCAGTACGCGGTGTACCTGTCCGGCTCCATCGGCAGCATGCCGCTGTTCCTGCTGGCGTCGATGGTCTCGGGCTTCGGCGGCGGCGCGATCTTCCCGCTGTTCGCGGCGATGACCGCCGACTACTTCGGTGAGAACAACAACGCGACCAACTACGGCCTGGTCTACAGCTCGAAGTTGATCTCCGGCCTGGTCGGTGCCGGCATGGGTGCGGTCGTGGTGGACAGCGTGGGGTTACGGCGCCGCGTTCATGATCGCCGGTTCGGTCGGCGTCGCCTGCGCCTTCATCTCGCTGCTGCTGCGCCAGCCCAAGCTGAAGCAGCCTGCGCCGCGCGCAGCCGACCGATCCGACGCAGGTCGAAGCGAAGGAACTAGCGCGTCGACTAGCGTCGGCGTCGACGCACCGCACCCCGGGTGCGGAGTCCTGTTCAGGACCTCGCACCCGGGGTGTCTTGCCGCTGCGGCATCGCGATGCAGGCCGAAATCGGGGTACGCAATACAGATGCGGCACCAATTCTACCAGCAACCGCTGCGACATCGTGCCGCGAAGGCAGTTTATTGCATACGAAAGCCTGTACTCTGTTGGTCCGGTAGGCAACTTGGTCGGAGGAATGCGCGATGTCACTTCCCACCCCGAGTCGCCGTAAGCGCGATCACCCGCTGGCCGACAGCAGCCGCGCGCCGGGTGCAGCGTCCCGCGCCCCTGCGCCAGGCCGTCCACGACGCGATCGTGGACCTGATCGTGCAGGGCACCCTGCAGCGGGGCCAGCACCTGGTCGAAAACGAACTGGCCGAGTACCTCGGCGTCAGCCGGCAGCCGGTGCGTGAAGCCCTGCAGCGTTTGCAGACCGACGGCTGGATCGACTCTCCGCCCCGCGCAGGGGCGTTCAGTGCACACCCCGTCCGAGGACGAGGTGGATCAGCTGCTCGGCGTCCGCACGGTGCCTGGAGACGTACTCGGCCCGGCTCGCCGCCGAGAACGCCACACCCGAGGACGTCAACCGGCTGTGGGAGTTGCAGCAGGACGGGCTGAACGCGCTGGCCGCCAACGACTCGGAAGGGCTGGTGACGGCCAACGCGGACCTGCACGCCCACGATCACCGCCATCGCGGGAAACACCGTGCCTGGCCAGGCACATTGGACTCGTCGAACGCCGGTGGCGCTGGTACTACCTGCCGATCGCACAGCCTCGCGGCCAAAGCGCCTGGACCGAGCACGCCGAACTGATCAAGGCCATCGCCGCCGGGGACGCCGATCTGGCGAGCAGCATCATGCAATCGCCACACGGAGCGCACCCGGCAGGTGCTACCACGACCAGCGGCAGGCCAAGTCCGACTCCGAGTAACGACTCGCGTCAGCAGGGCAGCGGCTCGCCCGCTGGGATCCGCTTCGACCGCGGAATAGACGTTCATCGACGATCCGCGCAGGAAACCGATCAACGTCAACCCCATCTCCCTGGCCAGATCAACCGCGAGTGACGACGGCGCGGACACCGCTGCCAGAGCGGGGATCCCGGCCATCACCGCCTTCTGCACCAGTTCGAACGAAGCCCGGCCACTGACCATCAGCGTGGTGCCGCTCAGCGGCAGGACGCCCTCACCGAGCGCCCACCCGATGACCTTGTCCACCGCGTTGTAGCCGGCCGACGTCTTCCCGCACGCACCACAAGTCCCCGGTCGCGTCGAAGAGCGCGGCTGCGTGCAGCCCGCCCGTGCGATCGAAGACACGCTGAGCGGCCCTGAGTTTCTCCGGCAGGGTGGCGATCGTGGCGGCGTTGAGCCGCAACGGATCACGGTCGACGCGCCACTCTGCTGATCGTGCGCACCGCCTCGAGGCTGGCCTTGCCGCACAAGCCGCACGATGACGTCGTGTAGAAGTTGCGCTCGACCGACACGTCGGGGAGTGGAACACCGTCGGCGAGGAGCACGTCGAGCACGTTGTACGTGTTGGCGCCATCAGCGGTCGCTCCCGCGCAGTACCGGATCGCGGCGATGTCCGAGTCGGCCGCCACCACGCCCTCGCTGACGAGAAAGCCGCGGGCGAGGTCGAAGTCGTTGCCCGGGGTCCGCATCGTCACCGTGAGCGGACGGCCGGACACCCGGATCTCCAGAGGTTCCTCCGCGGCGAGGAGAGTCCGGGCGGGCGCTTGCCACCCCGTCGGCCATCCGCACGACCCGATATCTGCTGGTTACGCGTCCCACATCCGCTACTCCCTCTCCTCTGGCCGCCATTCGATTCCGACCGCTGGACAAGTGATCCACGTCATAGTTATGCTAGTCGCATACCGTATGCAATCATACGGAGGCGAACATGGCCAGCAACAGTTACGGAGTCGCAGTCGCCGAAGTCCGTGATCTCCATGGGCGCTCCTACCGGGTCGGCGAGCGGCCGCAGGACATCATGGGACGTTCGCGGGCATGGATGCTCTGGCTTCCTGGGCGGCCATGGCTGGGATCAGCGTGCTCCAGTACGGGCTACAGCGTCGCCGCCACCGCGCTGCAGGGATCGAGCGGATGGAGCGCGACGGCGGCGCTTCTGGGTGCTCGCCCTCTGGGTGATGTTTCAGGCCGGGGCGGCCGCGCTGACCGCGGCGTTGCGCCATCACTCCGCCGTTGCTCCGTCGCGCGCGATGCTCGTCGGCGCACTCCTGTGCGCCGCAGGTCCCCTGACCCTTGCCTACACCGACGCTTCGGGCTGGCCGTGCTCGGTTACTCCGTGCTGTGCGGTAGCGGCGCAGGCATCGTCTACGCGACGTGTGCCTCCACCGTCGCGAAGTGGTATCCGGAGGCGCGCGGCATGCGAATCGGCTTCGTCGGTGGTGCATTCGGCTACGGCGCCGTGCCGTTCATCATCCTGTTCGCCGCCGGTCTCTCCCCCGCAGAACCATGCCGCGATCTTCGCCGTCGTGGGTGTCTTCGTCTTGGCCGTCGTGGCGTTGTGTGGCTTCTTTTTCCGGGATCCCTCGCTCGGCTGGTGGCCACCTGAAGTCGATCCCAAACTGTGGGCCGTCGACAAGCGAGTGAATCGCAGCCTGCTGAGCAACGCCCCGGCGGTCCGGCAGTACGCACCAGGGCAGGCCGTGCGGACGCCGGCGTTCGTGGTGATGTACCTCATCATGGTCTTCGCCGCCGCGGCCTTCCTGCTGGCGGTCGCCTACGTCCCAGTCATCGCTATTTCCAACGGTTTCGGCCCGGTGGTGGCCGCGTCGGCCATTGGTCTGCTCGCTGTCGTCAGTGGCGGCGGCCGCGCGGTCGCCAGCCACACTTCCGACCGATTCGGACGACGCCAGACGCTTACCGCCGCACTGCTGCTCGGCGGGTTGCGCGCAATCTGGGGCTGGTGTATTCGGCCTCGATTCAGCAGGCCGCATCCGTTCGTGGTGTTCGCGGCGCTCAGCGGGTTGGCCGGCGGCGCGTTCTACCCGCTGCTGGCGAGCCTGGTGGCCGACTACTTCGGCGAGCGCAACGCCGTGCGAAACTTCGGCCTCGTCTACAGCGCAAAGCTGTTCGGCGGGCTCATCGGCATCGGGCTGCCGGCATTTGTGGTGTCCTCCCTGCGCTCATGGGTGTGTTCGTCGCCGCGGGCCTGATCAGCCTGTGCGCGCCGTCACCACGCGACTGCTTCATCGCCCTGGATACCCGGCGTTGCGCCTGCCGCGGTAAATGCCCAACTCCTAGCAAGGAGATCCGATGTCCACCACGACCGAAGTTGACGAACTTCACCAGCTGATCGACGGCCTGCGGCGGTGCGTGACGTCGTTGGTCTCGAGGCACGGCGACTGTCCGGCGATGCGTCGCATCGTCAATGACGCCGAACGCATCCTCAACGGCATCGACCGGCTCGACATCGACGTCGAAGAGCTGGAACTGACGCGTGAGCTCAGCCAGCCGAACGGGTGCCAGCGAGATGATCCAGATCCCTGACACCGAGTACCACATCGATTTCTGGTGGGATGTCGACCACGAAGGCCTCGGCGGCTTCAGAACGTAGCGCGGGCGAATTTGGTGCACCCGCAAACGCAGGTAGGAAGGGGAGGCGCCAATGCCCGCTGTCAGCCCGTCGGCGTCCACGCCACCGGCAACTGCTTGATGCCGTGGATGAACGACGACGCAGGCGCGTCGGCTCTTCGCGTCGCCACGATGTCGGGCATCCGGCGGCGCAGTTCCTCGAACGTCACGCTGATCTCGCGACGGGCCAGGTTCGCGCCGAGGCAGAAATGCGGCGCCGCCGCCACCGAAGCCCTGATGCGGGTTGGGTGTTGCGCGCGACGTCGAAGAGTCCACGGGTCGGCGAACTTCGACTCATCGCGGTTAGCCGAGCAGTACCACAGCGTCACCTTGTCGCCCTTGGCCATCTTGGTCCCGCTCAGCTCGGTAGTCCTCGTTTGAGCGTGCGGCGCATGTAGATCACCGGTGATGCCCACCGCACGATCTCCTCGACCGCGGTGTGGGCCATGGCCGTCGAAGTCCGCCCACCACTTCTCCCGCTCCTCGGGGTAGCGGGTCAGCGCCAGCATGCCGTGGCTGATCGCGTTGCGGGTGGTCTCGTTGCCCGCGACGGCGAGCAGGATGAAGAACGAGGCGATCTCGGCCGACGTCAGCCGCTCGCCGTCGACCTCCGGCCTGCACCGAGGCTGGTGGTCAAGTCGTCGCGTGGATCGTGCCCGCCGGTGCTCGGCCATGGCCGTCGAATAGGCGCCGAAATCCATCGACGCCTTGGCGAATTCCTCTACATCGAACTTCGTCACCGCCCAGTGGCCGGGACCCTCATCAGACCCGGGCGCCGTCGGCTCGCCCAGAACGAGATTGGCGCCTCGCGCCGCAACGTGGCGAAGGCCCCGTCGCGGACACGTCGTCGTCTTGCAGCCAGAATTCCCGCGAGCCGAGATCGATGTCGGAAACCGGCACCTCAGGAGGCGCTCACGCCGTTCACCCGCGTCGCAATGCTCATGATGACCATTCCCACTCCAATGACGCGGCAACTATGGGCGAGCGTAACGGCAATGGCCCTATCGCAACCTAAAGAATTCGCCAAATCACCGTCTGGTGCCCGGCCCCTCACTTACTACATGGCACGAGTGGTCAATCGGGCCGCTCTACACCTAAGTGGGCGCAGGTGGAAACCCGACGATCGACACCGAGGTGCACCCGCCAAAGATTCTGCTTATCCGCGGTCGGGCGCTAAGCCCCTGGACTTCTTGGTCGACGGACGGTCTTTTGTGACAGGTGGAGCTGTCTCTCAAGAATTCGTCGCAAAATAGGTTGTCTCGTTCCGCGATGCCCAACCCGTAGTGAGACAACCGGTTACCGCAGCGAGTGCCGCCGCGGTGACCGCAGCCGGATCGAGATCCCTTGTGTCCGAAGCCACAAGCAGCGAGCAGCGCGTTGTTTCATCCGCGGGTCCCAGAACCGCCTGATGTGATCCGCGACCGCAGCCGCGGCCTGCTCGGCGCGCAGGTAGCCGAAATGAGCGGCGATGCTGTTGATCATCCTGATCTCGGCAGGAGCGTTGAGCGACATGTCAATCCACCAGTTCCGCGGCCAGCACGCCATTCAGCGGCGTGCTCCTCCTGCTCCCGGACGACTGGGTGGGCGAGGGCGACCTGCACGGCCGTCACCTTGTACTCCGGGCAGTTCGTCGCCCAGTCGGAGTTCTCCGTGGTGACCACGTTCGCCCCGGTCACCGGGTAGTGGAACGTGGTGTACACGACACCTGTCGGCATCCGGTCGGAGATCTTCGCGCGTAGCTTCGTCTGCGCCGACGCGGCTGGCCAATGTCACCTCGTCACCGTCGGCGATACCGCGGTCCTCGGCGTCGTGCGGATGGATCTCCAGCAGATCCTCTTGGTGCCAGGCGATGTTGGCCGTGCGCCGGGTCTGGGCGCCGACGTTGTACTGGCTCAGGATCCGGCCCGTCGTCAGGATCAGCGGGAAGCGACGCGTGCTGCGCTCGTCGGTCGGCACGAACGGCGTCGGCACGAACCTGCCCTTGCCCCGCGGTGAACGACTCCGACGTGCATGATCGGCGTACCGTCCGGCGCGTCGCGTCGTCGCACGGCCACTGGATGCTGCCGACCTGCGTCGAGCTTCTCGAACGACACCCCGCGAACGTCGGTGTGACCGCGGCGATCTCGTCCATGATCTGACTCGGATGGTCGTAGTGCATGGGGTAGCCCATCGCCGTGGCGATCTGGCAGACGATGTCCCACTCGTGCTGACCGCTCTTCGGCTTCATCACCGCACGGACCCGGTTGATCCGGCGTTCGGCGTTGGTGAAGGTGCCGTCCTTCTCCAGGAACGACGCGCCGGGCAGGAACACGTGGGCGAACTTCGCGGTCTCGTTGAGGAACAGGTCCTGGACCACCACCAGTTCCATCGCGCTCAGTGCGGCCGGTGACGTGCTGGACGTTCGGGTCCGACTGCGCGATGTCCTCGCCGTGGACGAACAGGCCCCGGAAGGTGCCCTCGATCGCGGCGTCGAACATGTTCGGGATGCGCAGGCCGGGCTCGGGCAGAAGCGCTGTTCCCCAGAGGTTTTCGAAGACATGCACGCACCGCGTCGTCCGACACGTGCCGATAGCCGCTGCAGCTCGTGCGGGAACGACCCCATGTCGCAGGAGCCCTGCACGTTGTTCTGGCCGCGCAGCGGGTTCACGCCGACGCCGTCGCGGCCGATATTGCCGCACGCCATCGCCAGGTTCGCCATGCCCATCACCATCGTCGAGCCCTGGCTGTGTTCGGTCACCCCAGGCCGTAGTAGATGGCACCGTTCGGAGCCTGCGCGTACAGGCGGGCGGCGGCGCGCAGCTCGGCGGCCGGCACGCCGGTGATCGGCTCGCACTGCCTCCGGGCTGTTCTCGGCGCGCGAGATGAACTCCGCCCACTCGTCGAATCCCTCGCACCTCGCCGCGACGAACGACTCGTCGACGAGGCCCTCGGTCACCACGACGTGCGCCATGGCATTGACGACCGCCACGTTCGTGCCTGGGCTTCAACTGGAGGTGGTGATCGGCCTCGATGTGCGGCGAGCGCACCAGGTCGATGCGACGCGGGTCGACGACGATGAGCTTCGCGCCCTGGCGTAGCCGCTGCTTCATTCTCGACGCGAAGACCGGGTGCCCGTCGGTGGGATTGGCCCCGATCACCATGATCACGTCGGCTTGCGCGCACCGACCGAAAGTCCTGCGTGCCCGCCGACTCACCGAAGGTCTGCTTGAGCCCATAGCCCGTGGGCGAGTGGCACACCCGGCGCACGTGTCCACGTTGTTGCTGCCGAACGCGGCGCGGACCATCTTCTGGACGACGTAGACCTCTTCGTTCGTGCACCGCGACGAGGTGATCGCGCCGATCGCGCCCGCGCCGTGCCGCTGCCGGATCTCGAGCATCCGGCGGGCGACGGTGCCGATCGCCTCGTCCCACTCGACCTCGCGCCACGGGTCGGTGATCTTCTCGCGAACCATCGGGCGCAGCACGCGGTCCGGATGGGTCGCGTAACCAAAGGCGAACCGTCCCTTCACACATGAGTGGCCCTCGTTGGCGCCGCCGTCCTTGTGGGGCACCATGCGGACCAGCTCGTCACCGCGCAGTTCCGCCTTGAATGAACACCCGACGCCGCAGTAGGCGCAGGTGGTGATCACCGAGCGGGACGGCATGCCCAGTTCGATCACCGAACGTCTCCTGCAGGGTGGCCGTCGGGCACGCCTGCACGCAGGCGCCGCAGGACACGCACTCCGAGTCCATGAACGACTCGCCCGCGCCCGGCGACACCTTCGAATCGAAGCCCCGGCCTTCGATGGTCAGCGCGAACGTGCCCTGGATCTCGTCACAGGCCCGCACGCAGCGGGAGCAGGCGATGCACTTGGACGGGTCGAAGTCGAAGTACGGGTTGCTTTGGTCTTTGACTGCGTCGAGGTGGTTCTCGCCCTCGTAGCCGTACCTGACCTGACGCAGGCCGACCGCGCCTGCCATGTCCTGCAATTCGCAGTCGCCGTTGGCCGAACAGGTCAGGCAGTCCAGCGGATGGTCGGAGATGTAGAGCTCCATGACGTTCTCACGAAGTCTCGGCGACCTTCGGCGTCTGAGTCCGCACGACCATGCCGTCGGCCACCGGGGTCGTGCACGAGGCGGGAGTACCACGGCGGCCGTCGATCTCCGACCAGACACAGCCGGCACGAGCCGAACGCGTCGAGGCGGTCGGTGGCGCACAGCTTGGGGACGTCGACGCCGGCGAGCGCGGCCGCCCGCATGACGGATGTGCCTTCCGGCACGGAGACGCGCAGCCCGTCCACCTCGAGCGAGACGGTCGCCGCGACCGTCCTTGGCCGGAGTGCCGAAGTCGGGTTCCTTGAGCAGCGTCATGGCATGCCTTCCGTCGTCGCGCTGATGCGCAGTGCTCGTCTGCGAAATCGGTTGTCCTGGCAAGGAAGTCGTCGGGGAAATGGTGATCGCGCTGCGGACCGGCATCGGGGTGAGGCCACCCATCGCGCACAGACGACCCCTCGGTCATCACGTCGCAGAGGTCCTCGAGCAGAGCCAGGTTCTCGTCGCGGTGCTCGCCGGCGGTGATCCGGTCGATCACTTCAACGCCGCGCACCGCACCGACTCGGCACGGCGTGCACTTGCCGCACGACTCCGCGGCGCAGAACTCCATCGCGAACCTGGCCTGAGCTCGCCATGTCGACGGTTTCGTCGAACACCACGACGCCGCCGTGGCCGACCATCGCACCCGCCGCAGCGAAGGCCTCGTAGTCCATCGGCAGGTCGAACCTGCGACCTCGGCAGGTATGCGCCCAGCGGACCACCGACCTGGACCGCACGCACCGGCCGACCCGACCGGGTGCCGCCGCCGTAGCCGTCCACGAGTTCGCCGAGCGTCATCCCGAACGCCGTTTCCACGATGCCGCCCTGCTTGATGTTCCCGCCGAGCTGGAACACCTGGGTGCCGCGTGACCGCTCCACGCCGAGCTGCTGATACGCCTGCGCACCGTCGGCAAGGACGGTCGGCACGGTGGCAAGCGTGAGCACGTTGTTCACCACCGTCGGCTTGCCGAACAGGCCGTGGATGGCGGGGATCGGCGGCTTCGCCCGCACCATGCCGCGCTTGCCCTCGAGGCTTTCCAGCATCGAGGTTTCCTCGCCGCAGATGTAGGCCCCGCCGCCCACCCGCACGTGCAGGTCGAAGTTCAGCGACGAGCCGAGCACGCTGTCCCCGAGCCACCCTCGCCCATAGGCGATCTCGATGGCAGTACGCATCGTGGCGACGGCGTCCGGGTACTCGGACCTGATGTAGATGTAGCCCTCGCGTGGCGCCGACCGCGTAGGCGGCGATCGTCATGCCCTCGATGAGCAGGAACGGATCGCCCTCCATCACCATCCGGTCGGCGAAGGTGCCGCTGTCGCCTTCGTCGGCGTTGCAGCAGACGAACTTCAGCTCGTCGACGCAGTCGAGCACCGTCTTCCACTTGACGCCTGCCGGGAAGCCCGCGCCGCCGCGCCCGCGCAGGCCGGAGTCCGTGACCTCCGCGACCACCTCCGCCGGGGAAATCTCCAGTGCGCGAACCAGTCCGACGAGGCCGCCGTGACGCAGGTAGTCGTCGGGCGACAACGGATCGGTGACGCCCATCCTGGCGAAGGTGACCCGATTCTGCGTCGCCAGCCAGGGCAATCGTCGACCACTCCCACCCGCTGCGGCAGCTCGGCACCGTCGAACAAGCCAGCGGCCACCAGGCCGTCGACATCGGACGCAGCGACCGGCCCGTAGCCGATCCGCCCGTCGGGCGTCGCCACCTCGACCAGCGGTTCCAGCCACAACATTCCCCGAGAGCCGTTGCGGACCAACTCGAATCGAGCCGTCCTTGACCGCGCCGCGGCGCGCGCCAGTGCGTCGGCCACCTCGTCGGCACCGACGGACCGTGCCGCGGAATCCCTTGGCACGTAGACCGTGACCGGTGCCGTCAACGCGCTCATTGCGCGACCGCCTCGTCGACTATCGACGATAAGCGCGCCTCGTCCAGCCGACCTTGGAGCCGGCCGTTGACTTGCGCCGCGGGACCCAACGCGCAGTTGCCAAGGCAGAAGACCTGCTCAACGGTCAGCGAACCGTCCGGCCTGGTCTCCCCAGTGACATGCCGCATGTGTCCCGCAGGTGGCTCACCAGTCGCTCCGCGCCGACTGCCTGGCATGCCTCGCCCGGCAGATGCGGACGGTGGTGCGACCGGCTGGCGCGGAACGAAAGTCGTGGTAGAACGTGACCACCCCGTGCACATCGGCGCGGGAAAGGTTGAGTTCGTCGGCCAACACCGGAATCGCCTCCGGCGGCACACATCCCAACGCCTCCTGGACCGCATGCAGGATGGGAAGCAGGGCGCCGCGCTGCCCTCGGTGGGTGGCGGCTATCTCTCGGACGAGGGCCACACTCATGGCGCTCGCTTCCTTCCTGCCGGGCAGGTGAACGGCTAAGAGAAGGGTGGAACCGCCCCAGGAGGTGACCTGGGGCGGTTCGCACCCGGGCGGGCCGGTTCAGACGACGACCTTCTTGGTCGTGGAACTCGGCGATGGTGTCCGCGTCGTATCCCAGTCTCGGCAAGTACCTCGTCGGTGTGCTCGCCGAGCAGCGGTGCGCCCTTGATGTCGGGTGTGAACGCGCGAGAACTTGATCGGGCTGCCGACGGTCAGGAACGTACCCGCGGCCCTTCTGCTCCACCTCGACGACGCTGCCGGCTCTCGCGCAGCGTCCGGGTCCACGGCGAGCTCCTTCATGCGACATCACCGGTGCGCAGGGCACCTCCCACTTGCGCAGGATGTCGACCGCCTCGTACTTGGTCTTGTCGGCCAGCCACTTCTCGATCTCGGCGAAGATGTCGAAGATCTTGTCCTGGCGGGCAAGCGCGGTGCTGTAGCCCGGGTCCTCTGACCCATTCGGGCCTGACCGATGACCTCGGCCGTGCGCTTCCAGTTCTGCTCCTGGATGGTGAAGTAGATGTACGCGTTGGGGTCGGTCTCCCAGCCCTTGCACTGACGCACCCAGCCCGGCTGGCCACCGCCGCCGGCGTTGCCGCCGCGCGGCACGGCGTCGCCGAACTCGCCGTTCGGGTACTGCGGGTACTCCTCCAGGTAGCCGACCGCTTCCAGGCGCTGCTGGTCGCGGAGCTTGACCCGGCACAGGTTGAGCACCGCGTCCTGCATCGCGGCCGAGACCTTCTGGCCCTTGCCGGTCTTGCTCACGGTGCGATCAGCGCGGTGAGGATGCCGATCAGCAGGTGCATGCCGGTGTTGCTGTCGCCGAGGGCCGCACCGGCTGACGGTCGGCGGACCGTCCCAGAATCCGGTGGTCGAGGCGTGCGCCGCCTGCGCACTGCGCGACGTTCTCGTAGACCTTGAGGTCGTTCCACGGACGACGTCGTCGTTGAACCCACTTGACGGAGCCGAAGATCAGGCGCGGGTTCCACTCCTGCAGCTTGTCCCACGACAGGCCCATGCGGTCCATCGCGCCGGGCGCGAAGTTCTCGACCAGCACGTCGGCGCCGCGGATCAGCTTCTCCATCACCTCGAGTCCCTCGGGTGACTTCGTGTTGATCGCCAGCGAACGCTTGTTGCTGTTGAGCATGGTGAAGTACAGCGCGTCGACGATCGGGGATGTCGCGCAACTGATTACGCGTCACGTCACCCCCGCTCGTGCGCTCGACCTTGAGGACGTCGGCTCCGAACCAGGCGAGCATCTGAGTGCACGCCGGGCCCGCCTGGACCCCGGTGAAGTCGATCACCTTGATCCCGGAGAGCGGCAAATCAGTCGATGACACGTTTCCTTTCCTGTTGTTGATCGTGTCGGTGCGGGCGAGCTCAGTGCTTTGCGGTGATGCCCTTGGGGTTCAGGTGCGCGATGTTGCCGCTCTCGGTGCCGTCCGGAGGGTCGATGACGCAGTCGATGAGCGCCGGCCTGCCTGACGCGAGAGCCTCCCGCAGCGCCGCGCCGACCTCCGCGGGCGTTGTTGCCTGATATCCCTTGCCGCCGAAGGCCTTGATCATGTACTCGTGCCGGGCCCGCAGCGCGGTCGGCGCCGGGTCCGGACGTCGTGGAGCGCGTCGTCGCCGCGGTAGACACCGCTGTTGTTGAGGATGACCGTGACGATGGGCAGGTTGTAGCGGCAGACCGCCTCCAGCTCCATTCCGCTGAACCCGAATGCGCTGTCGCCTTCGATCGCGACAACCGGGTCGCCGGTCTCGACCGCTGCGGCGATCGCGTAGCCCATGCCGATGCCCATCACGCCCCATGTCCCGCTGTCCAACCGGTGCCGGGGTACCTGCATGCCAATCGTGTTGCGCGCCAGGTCGAGTGCGTTCGCGCCCTCGTTGACGACGTATACCTGCGGGTTGTCGTGCAGGACGTCGCGGATGGCCTGCAGCGCGCCGAGGAACTTCATCGGGTGCGCGGTCAGCGCCGCCTCGAGTCGGCCCGCCATCTTGGCGACGTTCTGCGTTGACTTGGCGACGAGCTCTTCGCGCCACTCGTTCTGGACCGTGATCTGCCCGGGCTTCGCCCGCTCCAGCAGGGCCTCCATCACCGAGCCGATGTCACCCACGAGCGGAGCGGCGATGGGCTGGTTGCTGTCCATCTCGGCAGCGGCGATGTCGACCTGAATGAACTTGGCGTCCGGGTTCCACTGCGGCGCATCGCCATGTCCGAGCAGCCAGTTCAGGCGTGCACCGACGAGCATCACCACGTCGGCCCGCTTCAGGGCCAGCGAGCGGGCGGTGCGCCGCCGACTGCGGGTGGTCGTCGGGCAGCAGGCCCTTCGCCATCGACATCGGCAGGTACGGCACTCCGGTGGTCTCGACGAATTCGGTGATCTGCTCGTCCGCCTGCGCGTAGGCGGCGCCCTTGCCGAGCACGATCAACGGCCGTTTCGCGTTGGCCAGCAGGTCGATCGCGGAGTCGACCGCCTCCGTTTCGGGCAGCTGGCGCGGCGCCGGGTTGACGACCCGCCACAGCGTGGCCGCCGCCTCCTCCGCGTCGATCACCTCGCCGAGCACCGCGGCCGGGATGTCGAGGTAGACGCCTCCGGGACGGCCGGACACCGCGGTGCGGATCGCGCGGGCGATGCCGCGGCCGATGTCCTCGGCCCGCGACACCCGGTACGCAGCCTTGGCGAACATCTTGGCCGCCGCCAGCTGGTCCATCTCCTCGTAGTCACCGCGCTGGAGGTCGACGAGATGGCGCTCGCTGGATCCCGGAGATCTGGACCATCGGGAAGCAGTTCGTGGTGGCATTGGCAAGCGCCACAAGCCCGTTGAGGAAGCCCGGGGCCGACACCGTCAGGCAGATGCCGGGCTTCTTGGTGAGGAATCCGGCCGCGGCCGCCGCGTGGCCGGCGTCGCTTCTCGTGGCGGAAGCCGATGTAGCGGATGCCCGACGCCTGCGCGAGGCGAGCCAGGTCGGTGATCGGGATCCCGACGACCCCGTAGATGGTGTGCACGTCGTTGAGCTTGAGCGCGTCGACAACCAGATGGATCCCATCGGTGAGAGCGCCCGGCTCGTCGGTGCGCTCTGCCTCCGTGTCCGGCAGGGAAGCAATGGTCATGGTTTGGGCCCTTCCTGGCTGTTCGCGCTTATTCCCTTGTATGGAGTTAACTTTCCGCGCGGCGACTGCGTGCGTCAAGACTTGTCTCCAATCAGCCGATAGACCGGCGGTTATCACTGCGTGCCAAGCGAACTGGCGTCCGCTCCATCACGAATGAGCTGCCCGCATTACGCGACGTGGACGAGGTCCTTTCCGTGAGTCCAAAGATGTCGTTCAACGGCGTGCCCGACGGCCACGTTCAGGAACGCCCGAGCCGCGACCGAACCTGGCGTTGCCGCGTGGATCGCCATCGAGATCTGCGCCCTGGTGTCCGGCTCGACGAGGCGGATGGCTCGTGCCGCTCCCGTCACCGGCATCGCGCGCAGCCACGTATGTGGCACCACGCTCGCCCATGCGCCCGTTGCCACATGCGCGTAAAGGCGATGCGACGGAATCGGTTTCCACCTGGGGGCCGCAACCGCGCCACTGCTGGCGAACGCCTTGTCGATGAACTGGCGGAACCGCATATCCGGAGTCAGCAGCGCCAGCGGCAGCTGAGCCGCCTCGGCCCACGTAATGGTCCGCGCTGCGGGCACGAGCTGCTCACCCGAGACCAGCAGCACATACTGTTCTTCGTAGAGCGGCACCACCTCTAGGCCCGACTGGTCGTCTGGGCCGAAATGAGCGATGGCGGCGTCCAATTCGAAGTTTCGCAGTTGGCGGAGCAACTCCGTGGACGACAGCCGGGAGCAGACCTTGACCCTGGCCAGCGGGTGCAGCGCGCAGAATGCCGCCACTGGAAGTCCCGCCGTCGTCGACACGGTGGGACCCGTCCCCAGCCGGAGCGTCGCGGAGATGCCGGACCGCATCGCGGCCGCCTCGGCCTTGAGCGCGTCATGCTCGGCGAGCACACGCTTGGCCCAGACGACGAGCCGTTCGCCCTCGGGCGTCAGGCCCTCGAAGTTCTGCCCTCGATTGATGAGGGTGACGCTGAGCTCGCGTTCCAGCTTGGCGATCGACGTCGACAGCGCGGGCTGCGACACGTAACAGCTTTCCGCCGCACGCGCGAAGTGTCGTTCCCTGGCCACCGCCACGAAATACTCCAGCTGGCGAAGCAGCACAGGTCCTCCTCGCAAGTCTCAGATTGTATTCAGTATTCGATATTGCGTATGCTAGGGCTCCGCTGCGAAGATGTCCAGCGATCGGATGAGGAACGAGGTGTGGCGTGACTGAAGGCGGCAGCACTATGACCGAAACCGGCTCGAGGGTCGCCGGGCGTGACCGAGGAATGGCTTGCCGCGGCGGTCGTGAAGGAATCCGCCGAGGCCATTGTGGTGACCGACCCGGCCGGGATCATCCGGCTGTGGAACGACGGGGCCGCGCGCATCTTTGGCTATTCGGCCGCTGAGGCGATGGGGCAAAGCCTGGACGTGATCATCCCGGAGAAGCTGCGGGAGCGGCACTGGAAGGGCTACTTCCAGACGATGGCCACCGGATACACCCGCTACGGCGACAAGCTGTTGAGCGTGCCCGCGACCCACCGCGACGGGCAGCGGCTGTCGATCGAGTTCAGTGTGGCGCTGCTGCGGGACGATGCCGGCCAGATCGTCGGGATATCGGCGATCATGCGTGAGGTCACCGAACGCCGCAACGCCGAGAAGGCGTTGCGCGCCAAGATCGCCGAGCTCGAGAAGAACGCGGTCGGGATCGGCCTGACCGGTTCATCTCGCCTCGCGCCGCCTGATCATTCGACGCGCAGCACCCGCACCGAGTCGGTGTAGCCCGCCACGCCCGCTGCGACTTCCGGACACCACGACGACCAGGCTGCCGGGATGGCAGATACCCATGGCAGTCAGGCCGCGGCTCACCTCGGCGGGCATGGTCTCCGGCGTAGTCGCCGGTGCCAGCACAGCGGACTCGATACCCCAGGAGAACGCCAACCGCGCCCGCACCGATTCGTCGTGCGCAAAGGCAATCAGCGGCAGCGGCGATCGCTGACGCGCCAGGCGCATGCGCTGTGTCGCCGGTGCGAGTGAAGCAGCACAGCGCCACCGCTCCGATCAGTCTGCCGAGTTCGCACGCGGCCGCCGCAACCGCATCGCTGATGCCCGCATCCTCGTCTTCCCGGACGACCCGCTCCGGCGCTTTCCCGTCTGGCGCAGGCGCATCTTCGGCCGTCGCGACAATGCGCCCCATCGTCGCCACCGTGTGGGCCGGATACGCACCCACGCTAGTCTCGGCGGAGAGCATCACCGCGTCCGCGCCGTCGAAGACCGCGTTGGCCACGTCCGAGACCTCGGCCCGGGTCGGCCGCAGGTCGGAGACCATCGAGTCGAGCATGTGGGTTGCCACGATCACCGGCTTGGCCGCCTGCCGGCACAGGTCGATGGCCCGCTTCTGCACCAAGCGGAACCTGCTCCAACGGCATCTCCACACCGAGGTCACCGCGGGCCACCATCAGTCCGTCGAACGCGCCGACGATCGCCGGCAGGTCCGAAACCGCCTCGGGTTTCTCGAGTTTCGCCATGACAGGCACCCGCTTGCCGACCTCGTCCATGACGGCGTGCGCGAGCTTGACCTCCTCGGGAGCCCGGACGAACGACATGGCGACCATGTCGACACCGAGTTCGAGCGCGAACTTCAAGTCCTCGATGTCCTTCTCGGACAACGGCGGAACGCTGACCGCAACGCCCGGCAGCGAAATGCCCTTGTTGTCGCTGACGGGCCCGCCGTGCACGACCTCACAGCGTGACGTCGTCGCCGTCTACGTCGAGCACTCGCAGTTCGATCTTGCCGTCGTTGACGAGCAGCCGATCATCCGGCCGCACGTCGGACGCCAGCCCGCCGTACGTCGTCGAGACCTTGTCATGATCGCCCGGCACATGCCGCAGTGGTGATCGCGATGTGCTCACCGGCGGCCCAGACCACCGGCCCTGCGGCGAACCGGCCGAGCCTGATCTTCGGACCCTGCAGGTCGCGCCAGCACGCCGACCGCACGACCGCGTTCGGCGGCGATCTGACGCACCGCGTCATAGACGGCCGAATGCTCGGCGTGTGTGCCGTGGCTGAAGTTGAGCCGTGCCACATCCATTCCGGCGTCGATGAGTTCCGCCAAGTTGCGGCGCGGTGGCGGTGGCAGGTCCCAGCGTGCAGACGATCTTGGCGCGTCGGTTCACGGTGTTCTCTCTCAGCGCAGAGCGGGCTGAGTTTCCCTCTGCGGGGTGGCGGCGGCCTGCCACGCCCCAGGCACGCAGGTGCGCGCGAGGAGGTCGGTGGCGGCATGGACGGTGCGAAGCGTTGGGCGGCAGCGCCGGTAAGGTCCGCCATCTCCACCACCGCGGTCACGATGGCGTCGAGCTCCAGCTGCTTGCCCGCTTCGAGGTCTTGCAGCATGGACGTCTTGTGGTGTCCCACGTTCTCCGCTCCGCGCAGCCGCTTCTCGATCGAAATGTCCGGAGTGCTACCCACTCTCGCTGCGATATCGAGCGTCTCCTCCATCAGCTGAGTCACGATCTGGCGAGTGTGCGGGTTCTGACAGATCTCGACCATCGTCGCTCTGGTGAGCGCGCTGAGCGGGTTGAACGCGACGTTGCCCATGAGCTTGATCCAGATGTCATTGCGCAGGTCGGCCTCGACCGGGGCCTTCAACCCTCCGGCAATCATGGCGTCGCTCAACGCCTTACAGCGTTGCGAGATCTCCCCGACGGCTCGCCGATGGAGAAGCGGGTGCCCTCCAAATGCCGGATCACTCCTGGCGCCTCGATTGTCGTCGCCGGATACACCACGCAGCCGATGGCCCGCTCCGGTGACAGCACGGCGCTCGTGGCACCGCCGGGATCCACGGCCTCGATCCGGCGCCCCTGGTATGGACCGGGCAGTTCGTGGAAATACCACCACGGGATCCCGTTCTGCGCGGGCAGCACCGCGGTGTGCTCGCCGAGCAGCGGTTCCACCAGCGGACCGCTGGACGGGTAGCTGTGCGCCTTGAGACCGAGGAAGACGTAGTCGACAGGCCCGATCTCCGCCGGGTCGTCCGTGGCGTTGGGATAGGCCACGAAGTCGCCCCGCGGGCTGAGAACCTGAACACCGTTCTCGCGCATCGCCCGCAGGTGCTCGTTGCGCGCGATCAGATGGACTTCCGCACCACCCGGTGCAATGCGGCGCCCCAGTAGGCGCCGATCGCTCCGGCACCGACGACTGCAATTCTCACGGCGACTCCTCGAATGTGCATACTGTATGAACAGCTGCGTCCAGCCTGCAGGCCAGTCCGCGCCCTCATCGGATCTGGTTGCATACAGTATGCGATCTCATCTACTGTGGCAATGGTCACCGCCTGAGGGCGCAGCCGCCGGAGGCGGCATCAGACTTTCTGCCCGGCCACAGCCAGGAAGAGGAATATGACGCTGATCGGAGTGCCGCGAGAGACACGCTGCGGGCGAACGCCGTGTCGCGCTGGTCCCCAAGGTGGTCGAACGACTGCATGCCGCCGGCCTCGCCGTCGTCGTCGAAACCGGCGCCGGCACAGGGGCATTGATCCCCGACGAACAATACGAACAGGCCGGAGCCACCATCGGTGACCCCTGGCCGGCGGACCTCGTGGTGAAGGTGAACCCGCCGACCGCCGACGAGATCGGTCTGCTGAAGCCGGAATCCACCGTCGTCGGCTTCCTGGCACCGCGCACACATCCCGAGGTCGCCGAGGGCCTGCGGCTGGCGGGCGTCACCGGCTTCGCCATGGAGCCGATCCCGCGGATCTCCCGCGCGCAGACCATGGATGCGCTTGTCGTCGCAGGCCAATGTCGCCGGGTACAAGGCGGTGCTGGTGGCGGCGTCGGAGTCCACCCGGTTCTTCCCGATGTTGACCACCGCGGCGGGCACGGTGAAACCGGCCACCGTGCTGGTGCTCGGCGTCGGGGTGGCCGGTCTGCAGGCGCTGGCCACCGCGAAGCGGCCTCGGCGGCAAGACCACCGGGCTACGACGTGCGTCCCGAGGTGGCCGACCAGGTGCGCTCGGTGGGCGCGCAGTGGCTGGACCTCGGCATCGACGCGGCCGGTGAGGGCGGTTACGCCCGCGAGCTGACCGATGAGGAGCGCGCGCAGCAGCAGAAGAGCGCTGGAGGAGGCGATCACCGGCTTCGACGTGGTGATCACGACCGCGTTGGTGCCGGGCCGTCCCGGCGCCGCGGTTGGTGACCGCCGCGGCGGTGGAGGGCATGAAGCCCGGCAGCGTGGTGGTCGATCTGGCCGGTGAGACCGGCGGCAACTGCGAGCTGACCGAGCCGGGCCAGACCGTCGTCAAGCACGGCGTGACGATCGCCTCGCCGCTGAACCTGCCGGCCACCATGCCCGAGCACGCCAGCGAGCTGTACGCCAAGAACATCGCCGCACTGCTGGACCTGCTGATCAAAGACGGCGAAGCTGGCACCGGATTTCGACGACGAAGTCGATCGCGCAGTCGTGCGTCATGCACGCGCGAGCGGCGCAGAAAGCTAGAGCGGGATCGAATGTACGACCAGCTGCTGGCCAACCTGGCGATCCTGGTGCTGTCCGGGTTCGTCGGGTTCTCGGTGATCTCCAAGGTGCCCAACACCTTGCACACGCCGCTGATGTCGGGCACCAACGCCATTCACGGCATCGTGCTCGTCGGCGCGCTGGTGGTGTTGGGCCGTGTCGAGCATCCGTCGCTGGCCGAGCAGATCATCCTGTTCGTCGCGGTGGTGTTCGGCACGCTCAACGTGGTCGGCGGCTTCGTGGTGACCGACCGGATGCTGGGCATGTTCAAGGGCAAGAAGCCCGCCCGGCAAGGCTGCGCTAGCGGCTCCCGCCCGGGAACGAACGGGCAAGCGCGATGAACTATCTGGTTGTCGCTGCTCTACATCTCGCGTCGGTCGCGATGTTCATCTACGGCCTGATGGGTCTGACCGGGCCCAAGACCGCGGTGCGCGGCAACTGGATCGCCGCGGCCGGCATGGCCGTCGCGGTGATCGCCACGCTGATCTCGATCCGCCACACCGAGAACTGGGGTCTGATCATCGCGGGCCTGCTGGTCGGTGTGGCGCTGGGGTGCCGCCGGCGCGGCTGATCAAGATGACGGCGATGCCGCAGCTGGTGGCGTTCTACAACGGCGTCGGCGGTGGCACCGGTCGCGTTGATCGCGCTGTCGGAATTCATTGACACCCAGCGGGTTTTCGGCGTTCCAGCATGGCGAGTCGCCGACGGTGCACATCGTGGTGGCGTCGCTGTTCGCCGCGATCATCGGGTCGATCTCGTTCTGGGGTTCGATCATCGCGTTCGGCAAGCTGCAGGAGATCCTGCCCGGCCGCCCGATCGGCGTCGGCAAGCTGCAGCAGCCGCTGAACATCGCTGCTGCTGATCGCCGCGATCGCCGCCGCGGTGGTGATCGGCGTCAACGCCCATCCCGGCAGCGGCGGCGCGTCGCTGTGGTGGATGATCGGGCCTGCTGGCCGCCGCCGGCGTGCTCGGGCCTGATGGTGGTGCTGCCGATCGGCGGCGCCGACATGCCCGTGGTCATCTCGCTGCTCAACGCGATGACCGGATTGTCGGCGGCTGCAGCGGGTTGGCGCTGAACAACACCGCGATGATCGTCGCGGGCATGATCGTCGGCGCGTCGGGTTCGATCCTGACCAACCTGATGGCCAAGGCGATGAACCGCTCCATCCCCGCGATCGTGGCCGGCGGATTCGGTGGCGGCGGGATCGCCGTCGGCGGCGGCGACGACGTGGCGACAAGGTGGTCAAGGCGACCTCGGCCGCCGACGCCGCGATCCAGATGGCCTACGCCAACCAGGTCATCGTCGTGCCCGGCTACGGCCTGGCGGTCGCCCAGGCCCAGCACGCCGTCAAGGACCTGGCCGAACCTGCTCGAGGACAAGGGCGTTCCCGTCAAGTACGCGATCCACCCGGTCGCGGGCCGGATGCCCGGGCACATGAACGTGCTGCTGGCCGAGGCCGACGTCGACTACGACGCCATGAAGGAGATGGACGACATCAACGACGACTTCGCCCGCACCGACGTCACCATCGTCATCGGCGCCAACGACGTCACCAACCCCGGCGGCGCGCAACGACCCGACCAGCCCGATCCACGGGATGCCGATCCTCAACGTCGACCAGTCCAGGTCGGTGATCGTGCTCAAGCGGTCGATGAACTCCGGCTTCGCCGGCATCGACAACCCGCTGTTCTACGCCGACGGCACCACGATGCTCTTCGGCGACGCGAAGAAATCGGTCAGCGAAGTCGCCGAGGAACCTCAAGGTCCTCTGACCCGAGACCTGCCGGCCAGGCACACCGGCACTGAAGCGTAAAGGCCGGGTCCGCATCGACCCGCTATGGGTGTCAGCGGACCGGCTTTCGCCTGTGTGCCGCTGGTCATCGTTGAATTCACATCGAACAGTTATGATCGAATACATCATTCTGTATACTATCTACCGTTCTACAGGTGGTGACGCGATGGCACAGATTCAGCTCCCAGGCTGATATCGTCCGGTGCTCCGCCGGGCGATATCCATACACTGGCCATTACCGGCTTTGCGACGGCTCCCTGTTGCGAGTCGACGTCGAACTGGGTCGATTCGTAGGGACGTACTACGCCCCGATATGCATGTCGAAACCCAAGTGCACGGCAGCGAGGCCACACGTCCACGCCTGGGTCGATGCGATCGCGGCGCGGCATTCCGCGCCGTCCGGCCCGAGGGCATTGATAACCGTCGCCTATCGGTCAGTAACAGAAAGTGTCTTGGACGCCTCCACGCCGGAGGCGCAACCATGAAGGGCGGCACCCCTTTGAGAGCCGAAAATTCAGGCGCTAGCCAACATTCGGCCGTCCCGGCACGAGCAGGAAAGGCCGCGATGCATGACCGCAACTGACGATACGGGCGTCGAGAACCCAAAGGTCAAGCCGCCCAGGCAATCGGCCGCTGGGGTGCCGGCCGTTATGCACGCGCTGGAGTATTCGCTGGAGCAGACGTCGCTTGTGCGAACCGCGATCAATCTGCTGAACATCAATCAGACCAACGGGATTGACTGCCCCGGCTGTGCGTGGCCGGAGCCTGAGCCCGGTAAGCGGCACAAGAACGAGTATTGCGAGAACGGCGCCAAACACATCAACGACGAGGCGACCACCCGCCGGATCACGCGAGTTCTTCCGCGAGCACTCCATCTCCGAGCTGGCGGCGAAGTCGGAGCATGTGGCTCAACGAGCAGGGCCGGCTGACCGAACCGATGGTCAAGCGGCCCGGGTCGGACTACTACGAGCCGATCGGCTGGGACGACGCCCTCGACCTGTTGGCAGCCGAGTTGCGCGGACTCGATTCGCCCGACGAGGCGCTGTTCTACACCTCCGGCCGGCTCAGCAACGAGGCGGCGTTCCTGCTGCAGCTGTTCGCGCGGGCGTTCGGCACCAACAATCTGCCGCGACTGCAGCAACATGTGCCATGAATCCAGCGGCGCCGGACTGAACGAGACGCTCGGCGTTGGCAAGGGCAGGTGAGCCTGGACGACCTGCATGAGGCCGATCTGGTGCTCGCAGTGGGGCTCAATCCCGGCACCAACATGCCTCGGATGCTGTCAGCGCTGGAGGAAACCAAACGCAACGGCGGACACGTCATCGCCGTCAACCCGTTGCCGGAGGCGGGGCTGATTCGGTTCAAGAACCCACAGAAGGTCAGCGGAATCCTCGGCCGGGGAACCCCGATCGCCGATCAGTTCCTGCACATCAAGCCCTGCGGCGACCTGGCACTGTTTCAGGCCATCAATGCCCTTCTTCTGAAAGCCGAAGACGCCGCCCCCGGAACGGTGCTGGAGCCTCGAGTTCCATCGACACCCACACCGCGGGCTTCGCAGAGTTCGCCGACCACGTGCGACAGATCTCGTGGTCGGATGTCCTGATGCGACCGGACTTTCGCGCGAGAGATCGAGCAGGTCGTCGAACGCGTGTCTGTCCAGCAGCGAAGGTCGTCGTGGTCGCTGGGCGATGGGGGTTACCCAGCAGAAGTACGGCGTGGCGACGGTCCGCGAGATCGTGAACTTCCTGATGCTGCGCGGGAACCTGGGTCGGCCGGGAACGGATGTCTGCCCGGTGCGCGGGCACAGCAACGTCCAGGGTGACCGCACGATGGGGCATCTGGGAGAAGATGCCGCAGTCGTTCCTCGATGCGCTGGAGCAAGAGTTCGGCTTCACTCCCCCGTCGAAGCACGGCGCTGGATGCGGTTGACTCCATTCGGGCCATGCGTGATGGACGGGCAGAAGCTGTTCGTAGGCTTCGCGCAGGCAATTTCGTGCGGGCGACTCCCCGACAGCGAGTTGACCGAGCAGGCGATGCCGGAACTGTCGACCTGACAGCGCACATTCTCGACAAAGCTCAACCTCTCGCACGCGGTGTGCGGCGAGACGGCACTGATCCTGCCAACGCTGGGCCGCAGTGACCGCCGATATCCAGGCGACCGGTGAGCGGTTCGTCACGGTGGAAGATTCGATGAGCATCGTGCACCGGTCGCGCGGCCGGCTCACCCCGGCCTCGGAGCATCTGCTGAGCGAGGTGGCGATCGTCTGCAGGCTCGCGCGCCGGACTCCTTCGCGACACGCCCGCGATTCCCTGGGCGGACTTCGAGTCCGACTACGACGTGATCCCGCGACGCGATATCCCGTGTGGTGCCCGACTTCGAGGACTTCAACGATCGGGTGCGCAAACCGGGCGGCTTCCTGTTACCCAATCCGGTCAACGACTACCGGTTCAACACGGCGTCGGGCAAGGCGCTGTTCACGAGCAACACCTTCGGACAGGATCCGGGTGCCTGCCAGGACATCTCGTGTTGCAGACCATGCGGTCGCATGACCAGTGGAACACCGTGCCGCTACGCGCCCAACGACAGGTATCGCGGCATCAAGAACGGACGACGGATCGTGCTGGTCAATCCCGCCGACCTGGAAGAGCTGGGACTGGCCGACCGGCAACTGGTCGACTTGGTGAGCACCTGGGAGGACGGCGTCGAGCGGCGCGCTACGGATTTTCGCGTCATCGCATATCCCGCCGCGCGGGGTTCAGCAGCCTCGTACTACCCGGGAACCAACGTGCTCGTTCCGCTGGACAGTGTCGCCGACATCAGCAACACACCCACATCCAAGGTGGTCATTCGTGCGGTTCCGAACCAGCGTAGGACAACGCAGCCGGTCGTCAGGAGCGGCCAGAATGCCGTAATCGCCAGCCCTGCACACAGTTGAGGTCGGAGAATCGGTCACCGCGCGGCAGCCACCCCGCACTGAGGGAGCCTCCGATGGAACAGTCCTCGCCTACTGACCTCTCCGAGAATCCCCAGGTCGCTCCTGCCGCCGGTGCCGGACCTCATCGCCCAGGAACACCCTCCCGAGGTGTGGGGCCGCCCTTCAACAGCTGGGCGCTGCGCTCAGCCGAGCGGCGGGCCCCATTGGACGGGCGCACCAAACGGCAACGTCCACCTCGCGCTTGCGATCGGAGCCAACTCCCCGTGCGCCGCCTCACTCGCACGCTCGTCGAGGTCACCGCCGAAGGGTTGTCCACGCTGCGGAAACTCTGAACACGTCTCGCTGCTTAGGCAGGGACGACACCTCGGATGGCTACACGCCGTCAAGGGGTTGTGGCAGTGGACAGAGGACGTGACGCCTTGCGCACCGGTGGACGAATAGCTAGTAGTGGTGTCGCGCCGCCCCTGTACCCGGGAGACGGGCAGGACCAGCCGGGAAGTGCCCCCGCACTGCCGTGGGCGATGGTGTGTAAACGACCGGACGAGCCGACGTCTGCGGTGAGCGGAGTGATCGCCGGTTGCCGCCCGAGAGAAGGCGGCTGGCGGCAACGCTGAAACCCTAACCCGGCCCCAAAACAACACACTGCAGCCAGCGGTGCCGGTCTCCGATCGCGCCGATAATGAGTTATCGCGACCGCTCGGCACCGGGTCGAGCTCAGAATCAACGGAGGCTGGACGTGGAAGAGTATCCTGGCCAGCTCACGCCGGTGCCGAAAACCCGATCCCCGAGGCGCGACGACTACAGAGTATGACGAAGCACACGACGTGTCGGCCGGGCCGTTGAGTGAGGCCTTGCATCCTGTCTATGCCCGACGACAGTGAACTCGGCAGGACGGGGACTACGGATACATTGAGATTACGGTTGGCGCGCCTCTGAACAACCAACACCTGACACTGGTGAGCCATCAGCCAGGTCGAGGTCGCCGACTCCATGAAACAGCCACGTTCGCTTGCGCCTTTCAGGCACTCAGCGCCGGGTCGTTGATCGTTGACTGGCCGGGTCACTGACCGCCGGTGTGAGTGCGCCGCGACGCACCAGCCCGTGCACTGCGGCCAACGTCAACTAACGCGCCGGTGGAGTGGCCATCAAGCTCCGGTGTCCTCGGACGCATGCTCCTCGATCAGCCGGGACGAGAACGTCCGCGGTTGCCCTTACAGTGCATCGCCATGTCCGGCGATCACGGTCATTTGCCACCACCATGCATGGCTTTCCGGGACGAAGCGGCCGTCCGGCAGTCCATCCGCCTTCGACCAACTGCAAGTCGCCGGTCACGGCGAACGTGGATGCATCGATGCAAGACTTGGGATCAGCGCCAACGATCTCGTCAGGTGTGGCGACCTTACCATATCGCTATCGACGGCTTCGATCAGCGAAGTGGTACGGGCGCTTCACTGCGCCGCAGCTGCAGTCGGCGGTCCCTGTTCTCAACGCAGCACAACCGCACGAGTGTCGCTGACCGCCAAAACAATTCCACTACGCCTGCGGCAGCATCCTGATATGAGAGGATCGATGCTCTGCACGTTGGCCTATTGGTTCAGCGGCATCAGCTCGAGGTCGGTATCCAGCGTGGCATCAGGGGCCCATAGAGCAGGCTCAGTGTGTTGGGTCTATCCATCCGGCGAGAGCTGGCCCGCGAACCGACTTGCGCGACCGGGGTGGCGGCGACTTCTTCCCAAGGCCTGGCGCCCGGGTCAGGTGTTCCGTCCACGAGACACGTTGCCGCGGCGGCCATGTGGTCACGCACGGCGGTCTGCCAGCCGTCGTCGGCGTCACCGGAGTCGATCGCGTCGACGATGTCCGAGTGCCGTTTGACGTCCATGTTTTTCATGCGCCCGGTCCGACCCCGGCGAACATGATGGACATCCGGATGCTGCCCTCCAGCGACGACCAGGAGTGCAGCAGCGTCTCGTTGCCCGTCAGGTGGCACATGGTGCGGTGGAACTTCAGGTCGGCCTCGATGCGGTCCTCGAGGTTGGACGCGCCGCCCATCGCTGCCATCGTCGTGCACGGCCTCGCGCAATATGGGCGACGGCGCCGGCGCGATCGCTCCGGCGCGCCAGTTCGCTGGCGGCCAGCGATTCCAGCGCCGCGCGGACGTCGAAGATGTCCTTGATCTCCTTGGCGTCGAGGTGACGGACCGAGAGCACGACCGCGCGTCACCGGCGGAGATCAGGCCCTCCTGTTGCAGTTGCCGCATCGCCTCGCGCAGCGTGCCGCGACTGATCTGCAGCGCATCGGACAGATCGGTCTCCACCAGGTGCGTGCCCGGCGGCAGCTGCCCCGTGGTGATCGGCACGGCGCAGCGCGCGTCAGGGCCTGCTCGCGCAGGCTGGTCTTCTCCAGCCGCAGCAGCGACGGCGGCTTCTACGGCCATGGCACTCGCTCCTGATCAACCATTGTCAACAGTCCGGTTGTCAACAATCGATCATTACAGCCGGTCGAGTCACCGATGCTGCGGACGATGCGACAGCTGCGATGTCGACAGGCCGTAGCGGTCGTGCAGCGTCGGCAGCGCGCCGGCGGCGAGGAACTCGTCGGGCAGCGCCACGGCGCGATCGTGCGACTGATGCCCGCGCCGCACCGCCGCGGCGGCGACGGTCTCGAACAGCCCGCCGACGACGGTGTGGTTTTCGCAGCGTCACCGCGAGCCGGTCCGAGTCGACCTCGGCGAGCACGGTTGTCGGCGTCGAACGGTTTCAGTGTCGGGGTGTGCACAACGGCGACGTCGACGCGGTGCTTGGCCAGGCTCGTCGGCGGCCTGCAGGGCCCGCATGGTCATCAGTCCGCTCGGACATCGAACACCACGTCGGCGCCGCCGCGCAGCACCTTGGCCTTGCCCAGTTCGAAGGTGTAGTCGTATTCGTCGAGCACGGTCGGCACCTGACCGCGCAGCAGCCGCAGGTAGGTCGGTCCCGTCGCTGGCGGCCAGCTGCGGGACGGCCTGGGCGATGTCGACCGAGTCGCACGGGTCGACGATGGTCAGCCCGGGGATGCCGCGGAAGATCGCCACGTCCTCGGTGGCCTGATGCGACGGCCCGTATCCGGTGGTCAGGCCGGGCAGTCCGCCGACGATGCTTGACGTTCAGGCCGGGCTCGGCGATGTCGAGGCAGATGAAGTCGTACGCGCGGCGGGTGGCGAACACCGAAGTAGGTCGACGCGAAGGGCACCAGACCGGTCTCGGCCATGCCCGCGGCGGCGCCGAACAGCAGCTGCTCGGCCATGCCCATCTGGAAGAACCGCTGCGGGAACTCTTTGGCGAAGATGTGCATGTCGGTGTACTTTGCCGAGGTCGGCGGTCAGGCCGACGATCCGGTCGTCGGCCTGCGCCGCGGCCACCAGGGCGTGCCCGAACGGGGCCGGGGTGGTGCGCTGGCCTGGGTCGGCGAACGACGCGATCATCGCCGAGGTGCGTAGCGGTGCTGCGGTTGTTCATGCTTGCTCACTTCCTGTGTAGCCGGCGGTCAGTTGGTCGCGGCAGAGTTGCCATTCGTCGGCGTCGATGCGCATGAAGTGCGCCTTCTCTCGGTTCTCCAGCAGCGGCACGCCGCAGCCGATCCGGGTGTCGCACAGGATGACCGACGGCGTGCCGGTGAGCGAGCGCCGAGCGGCGACGTCGTCGAAGGCGGCCAGCAGCGCGTCGACGTCGTTGCCGTCGACCCGCTGGACGAACCAGCCGCAGGCCGCCCATTTGTCGGTGACCGGCTCGATGCGCAGCACCCCGGCGGTGGGGCCGTCGGCCTGCAGCGCGTTGATGTCCACCAGCGCGGTCAGGTTCCCGAGCCGGTGATGGCTCGCGCTCATCGCGGCTTCCCACGTGGAGCCCTCGTCCAGCTCGCCGTCGGAGAGGAAGTTGAAGACCCGCGACGACGAACCCTGGTGGCGCAGCCCAAGCGCCATGCCGACCGCGACGGTCAGGCCGTGGCCCAGCGAGCCGCCGGAGATCTCCATGCCCGGGTGTGTAGCTGGCCATCCCGGACATCGGCAGCCGGGACCCGTCGGATCCGTAGGCTGTCGAGCTCGCTCGACAGCGATGATGCCGGCCTCGGCCAGCGCGGCGTAGAGCCCGATCGCGTAGTGCCCGGTGCGACAGCAGGAACCGGTCCCGACCTTCCCAGTGCGGATCGTCGGCCCGGTAGCGCAGCTGGTCGGCGTAGACGCAGCGGCGAGCATGTCGGCGGCGCCGAGCGCCTGGCCGACATAGCCCTGACCCTGCGCCTCGCCCATGTTGAGGACGTGGTGGCGCATCCGGTAGGCGGCCGCCGCCGCCTTCTGGCGGCGGCCGGTCTGCGATCGTGAGTGTCATCGAGATCTCCTGACTGCGGCGAGGTGCATGTTGGACGGGTGGGCGCGGCGGCGGCGGCCTCATCGGCCAGCTGGCGCTCGCGCGGTCCCCAGGTCTCACGGGTGACCAGCGCCGCCACGCAGCCCGATCGCGGCGTAGCTGCTGAACAGCAGCGCCGGCCCGATCCAGCCGAACGAGACGAACAGCAGCGTGGTGATGAAGGGTGTGAAGCCCGACACCATCGCCGAGATCTGGTACGCCAGCGACGCTCCCGACGCGCGGGTGTTCGCCGTGAACAGCTCGGGGAACCACGCGCCCTGGGCGCCGGCCAGCGAGTTCTGAACCAGCGCCGTAGGCCATGCACGAAGGTCGCGATGATCAGCAGGAAGATGCCGGTGTTGACCAGCAGGAACATCAGCACACCGAAGCGGCACCGCGAACGCGCAGGCCCACAGGTAGACGGTGCGCCGGCCGATCTTGTCGGTGAGCCGGGCCCAGGCCATGGTGGCGACGATGCCGATCGCCGACGGCGATGCACAGCGCGGTCAGCGTCTCGGATTTGGTGGCCAGCTCGGCGTTCTTCAGATACGAGATCATGTAGGTGATCGACACCGCGTAGCCGGCGGTCTCGGCGATGCGCAGGCCGATGCCGCGCAGGATGTTGCGCCAGTCGTGTCTTGATCACCTTCACGATCGGGGACTTGACGATGTCGCCGTGCTCCTTGACGTCCTCGAACACCGGTGACTCGGGCACCTTGGCGCGGATGATCAGCCCGACGATGACCAGGACGATGCTGGCCAGGAACGGCACCCGCCACGCCCAGTCGCCGCCGCAGGTGCACGCTGACCAAGAACACCAGGTTGGCCAGCAGCAGACCCACCGGGAAGCCGGCCTGCACCATGCCGGTGTAGCGGCCCTTCTGTCGCCACGGGGCGTGCTCGTAGCTCATCAGGATCGCGCCGCCCCACTCGGCGCCGAAGGCGATGCCCTGGATGATGCGCACCGTCACCAGCAGGATCGGGGCCAAGATGCCGACCGCGGCGTAGGTGGGCAGCAGGCCGATGACGAAGGTGGCCAGACCCATCACGATCAGCGAGGCCACCAGCACCGGCTTGCGCCCGACCTTGTCGCCGAGGTGCCCGCCGATGATGCCGCCCAGCGGGCGGGCGGCGAACCCGACCCCGAGGGTGGCGAATGAGGCCAGGGTGCCGGCGACCGGGCTGGCGCTCCGGGAAGAACGCGTGCCCGAAGTACAGGCGCGGCGGCGGTGCCGAACCCGATGAAGTCGTAGGTCTCGATCACGGCCCCAACGCTGGAGCCGATCGCGCACCTTCCTTGCGTCCTTGGTGCCGTGTACCGGCCCCGCATGGTGAGCGTCGTCGCTCATGAGCTGATCCTTTCAAGTGCCGAGGTAGAAGTCACTGTCGACGGTTGACAGTGCGATCAGGTCACCAGTGTGACCCCGCGCACACATCAATTGTCAACAGTCGACAGAAATTGTCTGTCGATCAGTTGACTGTTGACAGTCGACTCGATGTACTGTGGGCCGTCCGTCCACCGACCCTGCGGGAGCAGTCGATGCATGCCGACTCCACAGCCCGAGCTGGGACTGCTCGACGATCAGCTTCCGGCACCTGGCTCTCGACGAGGCGCTCGCCCACGATCGCCGAGCTCGGCTTCGCCGAGATCTGGGCGGCGCCTGCCCGGGCACCCTGATTTCCAACCTGATCTGACGAACAAGGGATAACAATGTCACCCAGCGCACCGCCGTCATCACCGGCGCCACCTCCGAGCGCGGCATCGGCATCGATGTCGCCCGCCGCTACGCCCGCGAGGGCTGGGCGGTGGTGGTGCTCGACCTCGACGCCGAGAAGTCGGCCAAGGTCGCCGCCGACATCGGCAACCAATTCGGTGTTCCCGCCTTCGGATACGCCGTCGACGTGACCTCCGAAGAGTCGGTGGCCGCCGCCCACGAGGCGGTCGCCGCAGGAAGTGGCCGCAGGCCACCTGCCGCCCGTCGGCGCCCTGGCCAACATCGCCGGCATCACCTCGCCGGTGCCGTTCCTGGACACCACGCTGGAGTTGTGGAACAAGGTGATGGCGGTCAACGCCACCGGCACCTACCTGGTCACCAAGGCCTTCCTGCCCGACATGCTCGACAACGGCTGGGGCCGCATCGTGAACATGTCCTCGGTGTCCGCGCAACGCGGCGGCGGGGTTTTCGGCAAGGTGCCCTACTCGTCGGCCAAGGCCGCCGTCCTCGGATTCACCAAGGCCCTGGCCCGCGAGGTCGCCGACAGCGGCGTCACCGTCAACGCCGTCACCCCCGGCGCCGTCGACACCAGCATCCGCGTCGGCTCCACCGACGAGCAAGAAGCCAAACTCGCCAGCGACATCCCGATCGGCCGGGTGGCGACCACCGACGAAGTCGCCGCCGTCATCACCTTCCTGTCCAGCGACGACGCCAGCTACCTCACCGGCACCACCATCGACATCAACGGCGGCAGCCACATCCACTGAGCCCCGATCGAGCTGGTGTCGGCGTCGAGACCGGCCGGGGCCAGCGCTCCCGCCACGCAGGGTGTGCAGTCAGCGTGGAGGAGGGTTTAGGTGAGCACGGTCAGTGCTCGCTGGCGGTGCGTGGGGATTGGGATGCGGCCTCGTCAGCAGGACTCCTGACATGGAGCCTGTGCCCGGTCGGTAATTCTGTGCTGTGATCTGCGGATTTCCCGGTGTGTCGTGTGCGCGGCCCCGGCCGCGTGCTCAATAATAGATATTGCGATGTCAGGCGAACCGTAGGGCGGTGGATGATGGCCGTGATGACCGCGCAGCCGCCCCTGCCGCTGACGCTGGAGGGCGCCCGTCCGGTCGGCACGGCCGCGGCGATCGTCGAGGACGACGCGGGCGGGCGGGTGTTCGTGCACGGCAATCTGGCCTATGCCTGGGACGTCGACGACGCCGCGGCGCGCCGGTTCGCGGCGGTGTCGCTGATGCGGATCAAGGCGGCCACCCAGCTCGAGGTCGCTGAGGCGTTCGCGGTGACACCGGCCACGGTGCGGCGCTGGGAGACCCGGCTCGCCGAGGCCGGCGTGGCCGGGCTGCTCGCCGAACGCAAAGGTCCCAAACGCAAGTCGAAACTCACCGCCGACACCGTCGCTGCCATCCGCCAGCTGCGCGAGGGTGGAGCGTCCTACCGCGCCGTCGGCGCCGACATCGGGGTGTCGCAGGGCAGCGTCCGCAACGCGCTCGTACTTGCCGATGACGTCACCCGCACCGAGGAAGCGTGCCCCGCAACGACTTCTGATACTCCTCCCGAGCCCGAGCCCGAGCCCGAGCCGGGGGCGGGGCTGGTGGTGGATGCTGGGAAGGATTGCTCCGCAGTGGCTTCCGGTGATCCGGCAGTGCTCGGGGCGGTGCCGGTGTTGGCGGATCCGGTCGACCGTGGCGCCGAGCGGGCATTGGCGCGGTTTGGGCTGATCGCGTCCGCGCCGCCGGTGTTCACCGGGTGCGCGCGGGCACCGCTCGCGGGACTGCTGCTGGCGCTGCCCGCGCTGGCGGCGACCGGGCTGATCGAGGATGCGCACGCCACCTACGGCGCGTTGCCGAACGGGTTCTATTCGCTGGATACGATGTTGTGCGAGAGCGTGTTCCGCGCCCTGCTGGGCCAGGCCCGCGCCGAGGGCGCGGCGCGGATCGACCCGCCCGCGCTGGGGCGGGTGCTGGGTTTGGACCGGGCGCCGGAGGTCAAGACGATCCGCCGCAAGATCCGGCTGCTCGCCGAGGCCGGCCGGGCCGGCGACTGGATCGCCGCGATGGCCCGCCGCCACACCCAGGACCGCCCCGAACAGACCGCGGTGCTCTACGTCGACGGGCACGTGCGCGCCTACCAGGGCACCCGCAGGATCGCGAAAACCCATGTGCCCAGGTTGAAGTTCCCCGCCCCGGCCACGGTGGAAACCTGGGTGTGCGACGCCGCGGGGGATCCGCTGCTGGTGGTGATGGCCGAACCGGCCGCCTCGCTGGCGTCGGAGCTGCGCCGGTTGATCCCCGACCTGCGCACCGCCGTCGGCGACGATCGCCGCGTGCTGGTCGGGTTCGACCGCGGCGGCTGGTCCCCGACCCTGTTCGCCGACCTGGACGCGGCCGGGTTCGACACCCTGACCTGGCGCAAAGGTGCCGCCACCGACATCGAAGAGGCACTGTTCACCGAGTGCGTCCACACCGACGAACTCGGCCGCACCCACACCTGGCGACTCGCCGACACCGAGGTCGCCCTCGACATCGCCGAGGGCCCGCGCAAGGGCGAGGTGTTCGCGATGCGGCAGATCAGCCTGTTCGATGCCGCCGCAACCCGCCAGATGCACATCCTGATCACCCGCCGCGACCTGCCGGCCGCCGAGATCCGCTACCGGATGGGCGCACGCTGGCGCCAGGAGAACCACTACCGCTACGCCCGTATCCATTTCGATCTCGACTCCCACGACACCTACCGCGCCGGCGACGACGACCAGACCCGCATGGTGCCCAACCCGGCCAAGAAACCCGCCTACCAACAGGTCGAAAAAGCCAGGCGCGCACTGCATCTGGCCGAAACACTCCGCGACCGTGAACTGCTCGCGGCATCCTGTCCGCCGCCGGGCCTCACCACCGTGGTCACCAACGAGATGATCGACACCATCAACAGCGACGTCCACACCGCCGAAACCGTGCTCGACGCGGCTCTCGACGCGCATCAGGCGATCCCCGCACGGCTACCGTTGTCGCAGGTCCACCCCGGCCAGCAGGTCCTCGACACCGAGACCAAACTGATCCACCACGCCATCCGCATCGCCGCGTTCAACACCGCGCAGTCCCTTGCGCGCGCGATCGTCACCGGCACCGGCTACACCCGCGGCAACGACGAAGCCCACACCCTGATCCGCACCGCCCTCGCCGGCTCCGGCGACATCATCCCCGACCACGACACCCTGCACATCCGGCTCGACCCGCTCCCCGCGCCACGCCATACCGCCGCCCTCGACGAACTCTGCCAAGTCCTCAACGACACCGACACCGTCTACCCCGGCACCGGCCTGAACCTGCGCTACAGCATCAAATCCCACCGATCACCGCGCACCAATTACTGAGCTATGTCAGGAGTCCCTGGTCAACGGCGCGGCGGCGGACGGCCTGAGGATTGTGCTGTGCGCCGGGGTCGACGTGCCCGGTGATGTCTCGATCAGCGGCAGAACGGCAGCCTGCTTACTGCGCAGCTCAGCCCACATCGACCTGACCTCCCGGTCAGCCGGGAGCCCGCGAGCAAGGCCAACCGATCACGGTGCGCGGCGGTCGTCGAGAACGGCTCGACGGCGGGCGCACCGACGCACGGTGTCGTGGGTGCTGCCGGCCGCGGTTGGTCGGCGCGCGGCACGACCGCGCTAACCCGCACCCGCGCCCAAGAACGCGTCCGCGACATAATTGCCGGCAGCAGAAGGTCTATGGGGCCGCCTGGCT